>Ga0335069_10003011_pt1 | contig 25661 bp, 17 predicted proteins | sample Lox_Sample_11_FD_206714 | JGI IMG/M metagenome (GOLD analysis project Ga0335069, IMG submission 206714) | Soil microbial communities from Loxahatchee National Wildlife Refuge, Florida, United States - Lox_Sample_1.1 | ecosystem: Environmental > Terrestrial > Soil > Wetlands | place: USA... | reverse complement strand
CTGGTGACCGCTTCCGGCAGCGGCCTCGACCCGCACATCAGCCCCGAGGCCGCCCTGTGGCAGGCGCCGCGGGTCGCTGCGGCACGGGCGGTGGCTCTCTCGGATGTGCAGGCGCTCGTGCGGGCGCACGTCGAAGGCCGGACGTTCGGGTTCCTGGGCGAGCCGCGCGTCAACGTGCTGATGCTCAACCTCGACCTGGATCGGCGGTTCAAGACGCCGCGATAGGCGGCCAACAGCCTGGTGTCGGCCCATGCGCGACGACGCAGACAAGCTCTTCTACCTCGGCGTCGGGCCTCTCGCCGCCATCGTCCTGGGCGCGGGGCTCATTCCCTTCCGGGAACTGACGACCGCCTCGAACCTCACCCTTGTGTTCCTGGTGCTCACGATCATCGTCGGCCATCTGGGTGGACGCTGGCCCGCGGTGGCGACCGCTCTGACGGCCGCGCTCAGCCTGGATTTCTTCCTGACGCGGCCGTACATGAGGCTGTCGATCGAGAGCAAGCAGGACCTGATCGCCTTCGGAGGGCTGGCCGTATGCGGTCTTGTCGCCGCGGCGCTCGGGACGAGGCGCGGTCCCACCCGACAGCTGAGACGGCAGTGGGCGGTGCTGGAGGAGGCACTCCGTCACCTCGAGCGCAGGGGGCCGGGGCTCGAGCGGCTGAACAGCATCCTGCAAGGCGTGGTCACGGCGTTCCCGGTCGCCGCCCTGGCCGTCCGCAACGCGCGCGGCGAGGTCGTCGCCAGTTGCGGCCCAGCGTCGGTTCGCGAGAGTGCCCCAACGCTGGAGGGCTGGCCCGATGACCTGGCCGGGAGTGAGCGCGGCTGGCCCAAATCCGGCGACGAGCTCCCGGCAACCGGCATGCGTCTTCTCCTCTCCGACGAGGGCCGTTCGCTGGGCTCGCTCGAGGTCTGGGGTGGGAGGGGCCCGATGAGCCGAGAGGGCCTCGCGCTCCTGGCCGGCGTGGCCAGGGTGGTGGGCGCGATCTTCGCCCAACGCGAGCGGTCATCGGCGCCACTCGGACAACGTGAAGACGAGCAGCCCGCGGCTGCGTGGGCGCGGCCGGAGCGGCGCCGGCCGGAATAGACGGCCTGCAGGGGACGGGGATGACGACGAGCGCCACACGGCCCGATCCGGACGTCCTGCTCCGGCGTGTGCAGCGGGACGAGAGCGCGGCCGGAAGAGGGCGGCTCAAGATCTTCTTCGGCGCCGCCCCGGGTGTGGGCAAGACGTACACGATGCTCGAGGCCGCGCGCGCTCAACAGGCAGCCGGCACCGACGTTGTTGTCGGCTGGCTGGAGACGCACGGCCGGTCCGAGACCGCCGCACTCGCCGAAGGGCTCGAGCGTCTGCCGTCGCGCACCCTGGAGCACCGCGGGGTGTCGCTCAAGGAGTTCGACATCGACGCCGCTCTGGCGCGTCGGCCGCATCTGTTGGTCCTCGATGAGCTGGCCCACACGAACGCGCCCGGGTCCCGGCACAACAAGCGCTGGCAGGACGCCCTCGAGCTGCTCGATGCCGGAATCGACGTCTGGACCACCGTGAACGTCCAGCACCTCGAGAGCCTGAACGACCTCGTGGCCCAGGTGACGGGAGTCGTCGTACGCGAGACGGTGCCGGACCGTCTCCTGGACCAGGCGGACGAGATCGAGTTCATCGACCTGCCCCCCGACGAACTGCTGCACCGCCTGGCCGAAGGCAGGGTCTATGTCGCGGATCAGGCGGCCCTCGCCAGCCAGCAGTTCTTCCGTAAGGGCAACCTCACGGCGCTCCGCGAGCTGGCGTTACGCCGCACCGCCGAGCACGTCGACGGCGCAGTCCGGGACTACCGCCGCGAGCACGCGATCGAGCCCACTTGGCCGGTCAGCGAGCGGCTGCTCGTCTGCATCCGGCCCAACAAGGACAGCAGCCGACTGGTACGCGCCGGCCGGCGACTGGCCGCGCGGCTGCACGCCCAGTGGATCGTCGTGTGGGTCGAGACCCCGGGCCAGCCCGCGCTTTCCGAGACGGAGAGGCAGCATCTCGCGGCGGCGTTCGGCCTGGCGGAACAGCTCGGGGCCGAGACCGCGACCATCTCGGGGGTGAGTGTCAGCGAAGCGGTCCTGCGCTTCGCCCGCGAACGCAACGCCAGCAAGCTCGTTCTGGGCAAGCCGACACACGCCCGCTGGCTCGACCAGCTCCGCGGGTCTCCAGTCGATGACATCGTGCGCGGCAGCGGCGAGATCGACGTGTTCGTGCTCTCGGGCGACGGCAATGCCGCCGAGACCGAGGTGCCAGCGGCACGGCCTTCGCGTCGTCTCGGACGGTACCTGAGAGCGGCCGTGGCAGTCGCGGCCGCGACGCTGCTGTCCGCACTGATGCTGGGCCGCTTGGACAACCTCAACCTGGTGATGGTTTACCTGCTGGCCGTCGTGTTCGTGGCGACGCGCTACGGCCGGGGGCCGTCGATCGTGGCGGCCATCGGCAGCGTCGCCGTCTTCGACTTCTTCTTCGTGCCGCCGCGGTACACCTTCGCGGTATCGGACACCCAGTACGTCCTGACATTCGCGGTGATGCTGGTGGTCGGACTCCTCGTGAGCACGCTAGCTGCCCGCGCACGCGACTCCGCGGAGCTGGCGCTGCGGCGCGAGCAGCGGACGCAGGCGCTCTACGCGCTCAGCCGCGAGCTGACCGGCCTGCGCACGCCTCGCGAGGTCGCGGCCGCGGGTGCGCGGCACGTCGCCGCCCTCTGCGACTCCCGCGCGGCGGTGTTCACCCCATCCGCCAACGGGGGGCTCCAGCCGGCGAGCGAGGACGCGCCTGCTTTCGCGACCGACACGCGCGAGCAGGCGGTCGCGCGGTGGGCGTACGACCACGGACAGTGCGCGGGAGCGGGCACGGACACCCTGCCCGCGGCGGCAGCCCTCTATGAGCCCCTCGTCGGAAGCCGCGGCCGTCTCGGGGTCCTGGGCGTCGAGGTTGCCCGGTCCGCCAGGCCCCTGGTACCCGATCAACGCGAGTTGATCAGCGCTCTGGCCCGGCAGATCGCGGCGCCGCTCGAGCGCTCACGTCTCGCTGAAGAGGCAGAGCAGTCGCGCCTGGCGGCGGAGAGCGAGAGGCTTCGCAGCACGCTCCTGAGCTCCGTTTCGCACGACCTGCGGACGCCGCTTTCGGCCATCACCGGAGCCGCCAGCGAGGTGCTCGACATGCACCGCGATGCGGACCCGCTCACCCGGGAGCTGATGAGCACCATCGTCGAGGAGGCGGAGCGACTCAACCGACTCGTCCGGAACCTGCTCGACATGACCCGCCTCGAGGCGGGAATCTTGCAGCCCAAGCGCGAGTGGCAGTCGCTCGAGGAGGTCGTGGGAGCTGCGGTGGCGCGCCTCGAGCGTTACGAGCCCCTCCGGCGGCTCGACGTCAGGGTGGCGCCCGACCTGCCGCTGGTTCGGCTCGATGCCGTGCTCGTGGAGCAGGCGATCGTGAACCTGCTCGAGAACGCGATCCGCCACGGAGGGCCCGAAGGCTGCATCACCGTGCGGGCATACGCGGACGGTGCGGACGCCGTCGTGGAGGTGAGGGACGACGGGCCTGGGTTCCCGGCGGGGGATGAGGAACGGCTGTTCGAGAAGTTCTATCGCGCATCGGCCGGTCCGGGAGCCGGACTGGGCCTTGCCATCGTGCGCGCGATCCTGGTCGCCCATGGGGGGAGCGTCCACGCGGAGGCCCTGAAGCCGCATGGCGCCCGGTTCGTGCTGCGACTGCCGCTCGACGAGGCGCCCCCGCCCATGCTGCCCGCCGACGAGGGCCCGTGAGGTGAACGTGAACCTCTTTGCAGCAGAAACCGCCCCCGCGCCCTTGGTTCTCGTGGTGGAAGACGAACCGCAGCTGATGAGGCTGCTCCGGGCCACCTTGCCCACCCACGGCTACCGCGTGGCTGAGGCGTCGACCGGCGGCGATGCCCTGATCAGCGCCCAGACACGTGTTCCAGAGCTGGTCCTCCTCGACCTCGGTCTCCCGGACATGGACGGCACGCAGGTCACTCGCCGCATCCGTGAGTGGAGCGGCCTGCCCATCATCGTCATCTCGGCGCGCGGCCAGGAGCGGGACAAGGTCGATGCGCTCGATGCCGGCGCTGACGACTACCTGACGAAGCCGTTTGGCACCGGCGAGCTGCTGGCCCGCATACGTGTGGCGCTGCGGCACGCGGCCCGCGGCGGCTCGGGCGAGACGGTGGTCGAGACGGGCGACCTGCGCATCGATCTGGAGGCCCGGGTCGTCTGCCGCCGCGGGGAGGAGGTGCATCTGACACGCACGCAGTTCCGGGTCCTCGCCGTGCTCGCTCGGCAGGCAGGAAAGGTCGTGACTCACCGCCAGCTCCTGCGGGAGGTCTGGGGCCTGAGCTCGCTGGAGGACAACCACTACCTTCGCATCTATATGGCGCAGCTCCGCCACAAGCTCGAGGACGACCCGGCCCGGCCGCGGTACCTCCTGACCGAGACTGGCGTCGGCTACCGTCTGCGCGTGGAGTGAACGGGGATGAAGCTGATCGTTGCCACCATCCCTCCCCAGAGGCCGGACGCCGTCCAGAGCGGGCGTCCTCCAACAACGCTGTGGTCAGTCGAAGCCGTCAGCTCCTCAGCCTGAAGCTCACTGTCACGTTCATGATCAGCGCGACCGGCACGCCGTTGAGGAGGGTGGGGGCGTAGACCCACTGCTTGACCGCCGCCACGGCGGCGTCGTCGAACACCGGGATGCTGCGGACCACCCTGACGCCCGTGACGTGCCCCGCGGGGTCGACCACGCACTCGAGGACGACGTCGCCCTGCAGACGGGAGAGGACCGCGATCTCTGGATAGATCGGCGGCACGTCCTTGAGCTTCCTGGGCTCGCGGACGTCGCCACCCGGTCTGATCGGGGCGAGCGGAGGGGGCGGTGGCGCGTCGGGCAGCCCGCCGACGACGCCACCCACCACGCCACCGGGGACTCCGCCTTCCACCCCACCGGGCACGCCGCCGTCGAGTCCCAGGTCGCCGGGGCTCGCGGGAAGCGTGTCGGGCGTGACCACGGGTACGACGAAGGCCGTCGTGTGAGCGGAGGGTTGGGGGCGAGGGTCCTCCCGGTGCGCGACCGCAGCAGGCGGTGGGGGCGGAGGCGGGGGCGGCGCCAACGTCAGCGCAGGGGCGAAGAACGCGTGCACCGCGGCCGGCTGGTCGGGCAAGGCGGCGGTATCCAGCAGCAGCGGCAGGACGACCACACCGAGCAGCAGGGCGGCGTGCATCACGATCGATAGGGCGGCGGAGCGTCCGACGCCGCGACCGGCAGGGAATGTCACGGGAAGTGGGCCGAACGTGAAATCAGTTCCCGAGCGCGGCGGTGTCGCAGCGCTGGAGCCTGCGCGATCTTCTGGCATGGGCATGGTCACCTTCACGAACTCACACTGGCGTGGGCGTCCTGGTGAGGAATACGAACGGACCTGCGCTGAGGTTCCGACGGGCCGCGTGGCCCGGAGTCGTCTACAGGCGAGCGGGCCGCACCTCCGTGACCGGTTCCCGGTGAGCTGGCAGGTGCAGCGCCCACCATGCGGCGGCGACTGAGGTGAAGAGCATGGTCAAGAGGAAGACCCACACGCTCCAAGACCAGTTCCCGCGCAGCCGGATCCTGCGGACGCGCTTGCGGGATCGTCCGTCGAACCGCAGGACTCCCACGGCTCCGCGGTATCGCATCGTCTCAAGCAGGCCGGAGCCTGACGAGCGGCTGGTGGACGGTCGCCAAACGGCTGGGGAAGACTCCGACCAGCAGGCGGGCGGGCAGCCAGCGCGCCGGCCGCCCGCCACCCAGGGTCAAGACACGATCGTCAGAAGTGCACGCCAATAGCCGCGGTCACGGTGCGTGGTGTCACGAAGTGTGTCCCGCTGAACGTCGACAGGAAGTTGTACAGCGCATCGGTGTTCGTGACGTTGATGACCGTGACCCGTGCGCTCACCTTCGTACGCTGGCCGTGGAAGAGGTTGTCGATGCCGACGGCCACGTCGAAGAGGTTGCGCGGCTTGATGCGTGCCGGATTGAGGTCGTCGTTCTGCGTCCCCGGCGCCGGGATGTTGATGCGGGTGGAGCCGTACGCCGAGGGGGCGCAGGTCGTCAGCGGCGCGGTCCGCGTCGCCATGACGTTGCCGCAGTAGAGCCCGGCCTGCACCTGCTGGTCCGGGGTCAGCACGGTCAGATCGACCGGCGTGCTGGCATCGGTCGCGAACGGCACCGCGCCCGCGACCAGCCCGCTGTCGAAACGCCAGTTGAAGCCAATCCAGGGGGCGGTCTCCTTCCACTGGTACTGCACGTGCGTGGTCTGCTGGAAAGCCTGATCGTGGTCGATCCGGAAGACACTGCCGCCGACCTCGGAGTTGAAGATGAGGCCGCCAACGCCGGGAGGGAAGAAGCGGTCGCGCGAGGTCCCCAGCACGGTCACCAGGGTGAAGCCGTGCAGGTTGGGCACGCTGATGCGGGCCGCCATGCCGTCGATCTTGGACTTCTGCCACTGCACCGGGAACGTGAGCGGCGTGGAGAAGAGCACGCTGAAGTCGTAGTCGGGCTCCGTGTACTTCCAGTAGTAGTCCGCGCTCACCACCAGGTAGCGGCCGAAGGCCTGCTCGAAGCCGGCGTTGAAGAGGTTGCGGTACCCGGGCTTGGGCGGGATCGCGCCACCCCCCGAGCCTCCCAGGCCGCCGATACCGGTCGAGCTCGAGAGGATGAGGTTCTCGTTGTAGGGCGTCACGATGGACCGCCCGTAGCCGCCGCGCAGCACGGTGCTGGTCTTCTTGATGTTGTAGCCCACGGCCACGCGCGGCTCGGCAGCGTCCGCATGGCTCAGGCCGCGGTAGAAGTCGCCCCGGATGCCGAGGTCGAGGGACCAGTTGCCGATCGTCATCGCGTCCTGGGCGTAGAGGGAAGCCTCCTTGATGTCCGTGTGGCCGCTGAAGTCCAGCGGTTGTCCGTTACGCGTCAGGTCGTAGGCGACCAGCCCCGGCAGAAAGCCGTTGTCGACGGTGTTCGGGAAGAGGCCGGCGCCTGCGCACTGCGTGGGATCCGTGAGACCCGGCTGGTCGACCACCGGGTCCGTCAGGTCGGGATTCGAGAAGCACACCGGGTTGAAGCTAGGATCGGTGACGCCGAGCTTGAACTTCTCGTCGAGGATCCACTGCTGGTACTGCACGCCGACCTTGATGTTGTGCGCGCCCTTCGAGTAGGTGAGATCGGAGCGCCCGCCGACGTGGGTCAGGTGCCGATCCTGGCTCAGGGTCGCGGGGAGGTCCGAGAACGGGTCCGCACTCGGGAAGTACTGGTAGCGGTCCCGCCGGAAGAAGCCGTTCACGCTCAGGACGGTCTGGCTGCCGAGGATGTGCGTCCAGGCCGGCGCCACGTCGATCGTATTGATGAGCGCGCGCTGGTCCTGTCCGGCGTCGGCCTGGTCGAACTGGTTGGGTTGCTGGAAGGAGGAGCGGGCGTAGTTCACGTTCAGGTGGAGGTTGTCGCGTGCGCCGGGATGGAAGTCCAGGCGGTCGAAGACGTTCTCCGTGTTGCCCTGGTTGTGGAGGTTGGTCGTCTCCGGCGGGTCGAGGAAGCGGTCGGTCTGCAGGCCGCTGACGGTGACGAAGTTCCCCCAGCTGTCGTTGCCGGTCGCAAAGTCCACTGACGCGCCGCCGGTGTTGAACGTGCCGTAGGAGGCGGTGAAGGACCCCGTCGGCTTCTCGGCGAGGCCGGACCGCGTGGTGACGTTCACGATCAGCGTCGTCTTGTCGCCGTACTCGGCGGGGGGGATGCCGTGGATCGCCTCCAGGGACTGCACGGAGTCGACGGGAATCTGGTTGGAGAAGGACTTGCTCTGCTGGTCGGTGATGGGCTGGCCGTCGACCGAGAAGGCATTCTCCTGGTGCTCGCCGAGTCCGTGCATGAAGCCGTTCGAGTCGGCTGCCACGCCGGGTGTGGAGAAGGTGACGAGCGAGCTGATCGAGGACGACGCGCTCTCGAGGGGAAGCTTGTCGAACAGCTTCCGGTCGACGTCGGTGTGCGCGGTCGGCGTCACCTCGAGCAGATCCTGTTGCGGACTTTCGACGGTCACCGACTCCGTTGCGGTGGCGAGCTTCAGGTGCACCTCGACGGACAGGGTGACCAAGGACCGCACGTCAACGTCCTGCGCAAACGGAGCGAAGCCCGACGCCGTCACCTGAAGGTGGTAGGGGTTGAAGGGCACGTTCGAGAAGCGGAACACGCCGCCCGAATCCGTCGTCGTCTTCTCGTCGAAGTGGCTCACCGGGTTGTGGATCTCGACGGTGGCACCGGGTACGACGGCGCCGGAGGGGTCCTTGGCAACGCCCTCCAGGCGGCCGGCGGATTGCGCCAGGACCTGGACTGCCTGGATCCCCACGAAAACGCAGGCCAGTGGCATGAGCCGGCGAAGGCGCAGGCCGTTGGTCGCCCGCGTCCTGGGGCCGGGACTGGATCGTCCGAGAAGTGGCGACGTCGGTCCTAGAAGCCTCGTCATCTGCACTGCCCTCGATGTAATGCGGTGATGCCGCGATCGCGGCGTCCGCGACAAAGACACGAAGACCCGGACGGGTCTTCAGCGTTCAAACGGCTGGGCGTGTGCTAGGCGAGGGGCGGGCCGCGCAGCGGTGAGGAAGGAAGGTCGGCAGTACGCTCGGCGGCGCGGTACGCCAGCGCGACCGGGCCGACGTCGGCAAGCGTCGGCGAAATGACGATCGGCGCCGCCACGCTGCCGCCCGCCACAGTCATGGCGTGCCGGCAGGCGAGGCAGTGCGTCTCCACGACGCAGCCGTCGTCCGTGTGGACGAACTCCGCAAAGGCCACCGCGGCCATGGCCAGGATGGCCACGAGCGCGACGGCGGCGAACGGACGGCGCTTCACCATGGGGTACTTTCGAACAATGTAGTCCGGGTTCTCCGTGTCGTCAAGGAGATCCCGGCTCGGTGAGCCAGGACCCGAGTCGGGCGATAATGGCAGCGTCAGGAGTTCCCGATAAGGCTCGTGGTCACGTTGGAGCGCGACGAAACGGGCATGATCGTCGGAGGGGAAGACGATCCTGCCCGCGGCCTCTGCCCTTTGAAGGCGCGGTTCACAGAGTCGCTTCCATCTCCCGTGGCCCTGCCTCAGGTTCGTTTCCTGTGAAGAACCCGACGGTGCGTGCGAGGCAGGCCCCGTGCCTTCTGATCGTGGCCGACCATTCCTTTCCTATCTAGGGACTCCCGCCCGGTGGGCCTCTTCTTCACCGGCCGTGCTGCGTGAGCCGAGGAGCAGGATGGCGACCGCCAGGGCCAACGGGACGACACCGATCACCAGGAACACACCGTCGGCAGCGACGCGCACCCACTCGAGCGTGTGGAACGTCCCGCTCATGAGATAGCTGAGCCGCCGCGCGTGCCAGTAGCCGTTCTGCAGGACGTCCCAGAGCTGCAGCACCCCGGAGGGGAAGAGATCGACAGCCATCATGAGGGCGAGCCCTGCGTTCAGCCCCCAGAAGGCGACCCGGATCAGCCGCTCCGCCCGGGTCCAGACGGCATCGTCGGCCAGCGAGCGCAGGCAGAAGACGAGCACCGCCAGCGCCAGCATCCCGAACACACCGAAGAGCGCCCCGTGGGCGTGGTTCGTGGTGAGCGAGGTGCCGACCTCGAAGTAGGAGACGATCGGCAGGTTGATCAGGAAGCCGAAGACCCCGGCGCCGACGAAGTTCCAGAAGCCGACCGCCATCAGGAAGTAGATCGCCCAACGGTGACGGTCCGCGAACGTCGTCTGACAATCCTCACACCGGCGATCGCGGAGGCGTATGAAGTCCCAGGCATCGAGCGTGAGGAGGGTGAGCGGGACCACCTCGAGCGCCGAGAAGCAGGCGGCCAGGCCCATGTTGAGCGTTCCCTGGCCGGTGAAGTACCAGTGGTGGCCGGTCCCGACAATCCCGCCGGCCAGGTAGAGGACGGCGTCCAGGTAGATGACGCGCGTGGCCGTCCGGGTGGTCACCAGACCCAGGACCACGAACATCACGGCCACCAGGACGGTGGCGAACAGCTCGAAGAAACCCTCCACCCACAGGTGGATGATCCAGAAGCGCCAGTTGTCGATCACGGCGAAGTTGGTGCGCGGCCCGAAGAAGAGCGCGGGCAGGTAGAAGAGCGGGATCGCCGCCGCGGCGTAGAGGAAGAGCGAGGCCAGCTCGGAGCGCTTCGGGTCCCGGATCGCCGGGCGCAGAGCGCGGTACATGAGGACGAGCCAGCCCGCGAGCCCGGCCGCCAGCAGGAGCTGCCACACGCGGCCGAGGTCCAGGTACTCCGAGCCCTGGTGGCCCAGCCAGAACCACAGGGTCCCCAGGCGATCATGGATGCCCAGCCACTCGCCGCCGAGGCTCCCGAAGACGACCACGGCGAGGGCCACGAGCAGCGCGAGAACGCCTGCCCGCTGTCCCCGGGGCTCGGCACCGCCGACGACCGGCGCGAGGAACAGGCCGCCGGCCACCCAGGCGGTGGCAATCCAGAAGATGGCGAGCTGGAGGTGGAAGGTCCGCAGGATGTTGTAGGGGAGGAGGTGCGCCAGGTCGAATCCGTAGAAGGCGCCGGACTCGACACGATAGTGGGCCAGGGCGCCCCCGGCGAATGCCTGGAGCAGAAGGAGGAGCGCGACCACGCCCAGGTAGAGGCGGGTTACCCTCTGACTGGGCGTCGGTGTCCAACTGGCGAGAGCGCTGTCGTGCACGTGTCCGCTGGTCGAGGGGCCGTGCCAGCCGAGGTAGTCGAAGCGGCCGACGACGAAGAGGACGACCCCGAGCCCCGCCAGCAGGGTCACCAGGCTGAGCGCGCTCCAGAGGTAAGCGGAAGCGCTGGGCCGGTTGCCCACGGCCGGCTCGTAGGGCCAGTTGTTGGTGTAGGAGTAGTCCTTGCCGGGGCGATGGGCGACGGTCGCCCAGGCCGCCCAGGCGAAGTACGAGGCGAGGGCATGGAGCTCGCCGGGGTCGCGGATGTACTTCGCGGGAAGGCCCGGCGCGGCCTTCTCTCCCGAGAAGTACTCGGCCCATCCAGCTTCCTGTGAAACCCAGGCCGAGGTTTCGACCGACGAGAACTGCAGCGCGCCGGTGACGGGATCGTAGCGGTTTGCCTTCAGCAGTCGGCTGATGGCGGCGTCGACGCTCGTCGCCGCGTCGGGATCGAGAGCCGCATACGGGAGAGCGCGCCGCTCGCGAGCGAGGCTGTCCCGCGCGATCTCGGCGAGCCGGTGCAGGTACTCGGCGCTGTAGTCCGGTCCGAGGTACGCCCCGTGGCCCCAGAGCGTGCCGTGCTCCATCAGGCCGTACTTGAGGAACACCTCCTGACCGCGCTCGATGTCGTCTCGCGTGAAGAGGGTGGCGCCGGTCGGATCGGTGACCCGCTCGGGGATGGGCGGGGCGTTCGTGTAGGTGAGGACGGTCACCAGCGTCAGCAGGCTGAACCCGAAGGCCATCACCAGGATGACCGCGTGGCGCCACCAGGGCGAGAGAGGCTCCTCGTCGCTCATGAATCCCCCCACTTCCAGTCCCGGATCTCCGGGAGGTCTTCGCCGTGACTGTCGATGTACTGCCTGTGCTCGATCAGCTTGTCCTCGAGCTGCTGCTTCAGGTAGATGCCCCGCTCGCCGGCGCGTGGCACGCGGTCGATGACGTCCATCACCAGGTGGAAGCGGTCCAGATCGTTCAGCACCGTCATGTCGAAGGGGGTGGTGATGGTGCCCTCTTCCTTGTAGCCGCGGACGTGGATGTTGTCGTGGTTGGTGCGACGGTAGGTCAGCCGGTGGATCAGCCACGGGTAGGCATGGAAGGCGAAGATGACCGGCTTGTCTCTGGTGAAGAGCTCGTCGAAGTCCACGTCGGAGAGCCCGTGCGGGTGCTCGGTGGGCGGCTGCAGCTTCATGAGGTCGACGACGTTGACCACCCGGACTCTCAGGTCGGGCAGGTGCTCACGCAGCAGGGAGACGGCGGCGAGCGTCTCCAGCGTGGGCACGTCGCCGCAGCAGCCCATGACCACGTCCGGCGCAACGCCCTGGTCGTTGCTGGCCCACTGCCAGATGCCGATGCCCTCGGTGCAGTGCTTGACGGCGGCGTCCATCGTCAGCCACTGCGGCGCCGGGTGCTTGCCGGCGATCACGACGTTGACGTAGTGGCGGCTGCGCAGGCAGTGGTCCATCACCGACAGCAGGCAATTCGCGTCCGGCGGAAGGTAGACACGCACGATCTCGGCCTTCTTGTTCACGACGTGGTCGATGAAGCCCGGATCCTGGTGGGTGAAGCCGTTGTGGTCCTGGCGCCAGACATGCGAGGCCAGCAGGTAGTTGAGCGAGGCGATCTTGCGCCGCCACGGCAGGTGCGAGGTGACCTTCAGCCACTTGGCGTGCTGGTTGAACATCGAATCGACGATGTGGATGAAGGCCTCGTAACAGTTGAAGAGCCCGTGCCGCCCGGTGAGCAGATAGCCCTCGAGCCAGCCCTCGCACTGGTGCTCGCTGAGCATCTCCATCACGCGCCCGGCTGGCGCGAGGAACTCGTCGTTCGGGACGGTCGCGGCGTCCCATTGGCGCCTGGTCACTTCGAAGAGGGCTTCCAGCCCGTTGGAGAGCGTCTCGTCAGGGCCGAAGACCCGGAAGTTCCGCTGCTCGAGGTTCAGCTTCGCCACGTCGCGCAGGAAACGCCCGAGCACGTGCGTGTCGCCGATGCCGCGCACACCCGGCGAAGGCACCTCGACCGCGTAGTCGCGGAAGTCCGGCATCCGCAGGTCGCGGAGCAGCAGGCCGCCGTTGGCATGGGGATTCGCGCCCATGCGCCGCTCGCCCTTGGGCGCGAGCTCCGCCAGTTCCGGTCTCAGGCGGCCCCGCTCATCGAAGAGCTCTTCCGGCCGGTAGCTCCTCAGCCAGTCCTCCAGCAGCTTGAGGTGCTCGGGATGGGTGGCGGGGTCGGAGAGCGGCACCTGGTGCGAGCGGAAGCTGCCTTCGATCTGCAGGCCGTCGACCACCTTCGGCCCCGTCCAGCCCTTGGGTGAGTCGAGGACGACCATCGGCCATCGCGGGCGCGCGACGTTGCCGCCGGTACGCGCATCCTGCTGGATCTTGCGGATTTCCTCCACCACTGTGTCGAGCGTCGCCGCCATGGCCTCGTGCATCAGGGCGGGCTCGTGACCCTCCACGAAGTAGGGCCGCCACCCGTAGCCGCACAGCAGCTGCTCCAGCTCCTCGCGGGTGATGCGGGCGAGCAGAGTCGGGCTGGAGATCTTGTAGCCGTTGAGATGCAGGATCGGCAGCACCGCGCCGTCGCTCACCGGATCGAGGAACTTGTTGGAGTGCCACGCTGTCGCCAGCGGTCCGGTTTCCGCCTCGCCATCGCCGACGACGCAGGCGACGACGAGACCGGGATTGTCGAACGCCGCGCCGAACGAATGGCTGAGCGAGTAGCCCAGCTCGCCGCCCTCGTGGATCGATCCCGGGCACTCCGGCGAAACGTGGCTGGGAATCCCTCCGGGGAACGAGAACTGGAGGAAGAGCTTCCGCAGCCCGGCCTCGTCCTGGCTGACGTCGGGATAGATCTCGGAGTAGGTGCCCTCGAGGTAGGTGTTGCCCACGATGGCGGGGCCGCCGTGGCCGGGGCCGGAGACGTAGATCATGTCCAGGTCGTACTTCTTGATGACACGGTTGAGGTGCACGTAGATGAAGTTCTGCCCGGGGGTGGTGCCCCAGTGTCCGAGCAGCATGTGCTTGACGTCCGCGAGCCGCAGCGGCCGCCTCAGCAGCGGGTTGTCGTAGAGATAGATCTGGCCGACCGACAGGTAGTTGGCGGCGCGCCAATAGGCGTCGATCTGCTCGAGCAGTGCCGGCGTGAGCGTGTGGGAGTTCATGGGACAGGCTTTCCCGAGTCTAGCGCGGACGCCCTCACCGGGTCCTCACCAGCGCCTTGCTCCTGGGCACGAGGCGATCCAGGAGCTCCTTCCAGGGCTTGACGTACGCTCGCCGCCTCAGGCGTGTTCCCGGCTGTAGAAGAGCCGCTTCACGAGCTCCGCCGCGAGGATGTAGACGGCGAGGATGGCGCCGAGCGCGCCGAGAAACGGCCAGCGCATCGGCGTCAGGCCGAGGAGACCCCCGAGAGGCGTGTAGGGAAGGACGAGCGTCGCGGCGACGATGGCCAGGGTGGCCGTCACCAGCTGCCGACCGGGCCGGCTCCGGTAGAACGGCCGCCGCGTGCGGATCACGATCACGATCAGCGACGCCGAGACGACCGACTCCAGGAACCACCCGGTCCGGAACTGGTCCGGCGTGGCGTGCAGGAGGAGCAGCAGCACGCCGAAGGTCAGGTAGTCGAACAGGGAGCTGACGAGCCCGAAGGTCAGCATGAAGTTGCGGATGAAGCGGATGTCCCAGCGCCGGGGCTGCTCCACCATCTCGACGTCCACGCTGTCGGTGGCGATGGTCATCTCGGGGAAGTCCGTCATCAGGTTGGTGAGCAGGACCTGCTTCGGCAGCAGCGGCAGGAAGGGCAGGAAGAGTGAAGCGCCCGCCATGCTGAACATGTTGCCGAAGTTCGCACTGGTCGCCATGAAGACGTACTTCAGCGTGTTGGCGAAGGTCATTCGCCCCTCCCGCACGCCTTGGACCAGCACGTCCAGGTCCTGCTCGAGGAGGACGATGTCGGCCGCTTCCTTGGCCACGTCCACCGCGCTCTCCACCGAGATCCCCACGTCGGCTGCATGCAGCGCAGAGGCGTCGTTGATGCCGTCGCCCATGTATCCCACGACGTTGCCGGCCTTCTTGAAGGCGAGGATCAGGCGCTCCTTCTGGTTGGGCTCCACCTCGGCGAAGACGCTCACCTCATTCACCCGCTGAAGCAATGCCGAATCGCTCATGCGGCGGAGGTCCGAACCGGTGAGGACCTGAGGGTTCGACAGCCCGACCTGTTGCGCCGCGTGGAGCGCGACCAGGTGATGGTCGCCGGTGATCATCTTGAGCGAGACCCCGAGCCTTTCGAGATGCGCTATGGTGTCCGCAATTCCCGTCTTCGGCGGATCGAAGAGGACCAGGAATCCCAGGAAGGTCAGGTCGGTCTCCTGGTCCTTGCTGATCCGCGAGTCCGATCCGAGATCCCGGTACGCCACACCCAGCGTGCGACAGCCCTGGCTGCTGAATTCCGCAAAAAGGCGATCGATGCCCTCACGTACGGCGGCGATGTCGCTCTTGGCGCCGGTTGCCGTCTCGGCGAACGAGCACACCGCGAGCACGCTCTCCAGGGCTCCCTTGGTCACCATCAGCCCCGTGTCGCCGTGGGAGACCAGGATGCTCAGCCGCTTGCGGACGAAGTCGTAGGGAACCTCGCCGAGCTTCTGGTAAGCGGACACGTCGAAGGGGCGGTGGGCACGGATCGCCGCGTCGATGGGGTTGAGGAAACCGGTCTCGTAGAAAGCGTTGAGATAGGCGTAGAGCAGCACCTTCTCGCTCTCCTGGCCCTGCGCGTCGAGCGCGGAGCGCAGTCGCACGACGCCTTCGGTCAGGGTGCCCGTCTTGTCGGAGCAGAGCACGTTCATGCTGCCGAAGTCCTCGATGGACGCGAGGCGTTTGACGATCACCTTGTCCTGGGCCATGCGCTTGGCGCCGTGGGCCAGGTTGACGCTGATGATCGCCGGCAGGAGCTGCGGAGTGAGCCCGACGGCGAGCGCGATGGAGAAGAGGAAGGCCTCGAGCACGGGGCGGTGGAAGTAGACGTTGATCGCGAAGATGGCGATGACCAGGACCAGCGTCACCTCCATCAGCAGATAGCCGAAGCGCCGGACGCCGCGCTCGAAGTCGGTCTCCGCGGGCCGCAGCTTGAGCCGGTCGGAGATCTGGCCAAACTCCGTGGCCCGGCCCGTACGCACAACCAGCGCCCGGCCTTCGCCGCTGACCACGTGCGTCCCCATGTAGAGAGTGTTCGTCCGCTGAGCGAGAGGCGTCTCGGGTGGAAGCGTCCCTGCCGTCTTGGCAACGGGATAGGTCTCTCCCGTGAGGGTCGCCTCGTCGACGAACAGCAGCTGCGACTCCAGGAGCAGGCAGTCACCCGGCAGATTGGCTCCCGCCGACAGGACGACCACGTCTCCCGGCACGATCTGCTCGAGTGGCACCTCCTGGGCGGCTCCATCCCGGAGCGCCACGGCGTGCGTCCGCACGATGGCGAGCAGCCTTTCGAGCGCATGAGCGGCCCCTCGCTCCTGCCAGAACCCGAGCAGGCCGCTGGCGACGACGATCGCGAGGATGATCGAGGCATCGACCGCGTCGTGCAGGAAGAAGGACAGACCCGAAGCGAGGAGGAGAATCAGGATCAGGGGGCTCTTGAATTGGGCGAGCAGGAGAGCCAGCGCGTCCGTTCGGCGCTTGGGTGTCAGGAGATTGGCGCCGAAGCGCGTCAGGCGCTCCCTCGCCTCGGTGCTTGGCAGGCCCTGGGACGTGGCTTCGAGCTGCCGGAGAAGCTCCGTCGCCGGTACGCTCCAGAAGGCGGAGAGGCTCTGGTTCATGGGGAGTCCTCCAGACGACCAGACCATCATCTCCCATCCGGGTGCCGCAGCCGCTCGTCGGCGCCGCTCTCGAGACCGAGAACCGGCCAGGTGGAGGGCGGCCGACCTGAGAGTTGCGGGAGCGGCGCGTCCAGGAGAGTCCGAGTGACTGCGTCAGCGGTTGCGACGGAGCCTAGCCCATCCGACGGCGGTCACGGCGCCTTGCGTTGCGGCCTGCGTTGCTCAATGGACGCTGTGCTCGCCCGGATCCGCCGCCGGGGACAGCGTCACGAGGCCCACTCGGACGTGTGCGGCCGACGCCTCGTCGGCGATCCGGCCGAAGCCCTTCGACCGGGCGATCCGCTCCAGTGCCAGGATCTGCTGCCGGGACGCCGACGCCGGATCACGCCTCCCCGCCAGCTCGGCGAGAGCCAGCCGGGCCTCGAGCGCCTCGCCGGCGAGGCCGTGCCGCTCGGCTGCCCGCAGAGCGAGGCTCGCGTCCCGCTGCGCCTGGTCGAGCCGGCTCGTCTCGCCATTGAGACGAGAGGACGCGAGGAGAGCCTGGAGACGGTGAAGGAGGTCGTGGGTCCGGTCGGCGAGGGGGCGCAGGTGAGCCAGCTCTCCCTGCGCCTCGGCCGTCCGGCCCTGGGCGAGCAGGTCTTCGACCAGCACCGTGGTCGCGGCGAGCTCGTCGTCGACCTGTCGTTCCCGGCGGAACTGCTCCCGGCAGCGGCGCAGTGCCGCCTCGGCACTCGCGGGCCGGCCCTCTTCGATCGCGATCCGGGCGAGGGCGACCTCGGTCTCGGCGCTGGATTGCCTCTCCCCGACGCCGTGTCGCAGGGCCAGCGCCTCTTCGTACGATCTGCGGGCGGAGCGGAGGTTCCCCTGGTCGAGCGCCACCCCGCCGAGCCCGGTGAGGGCGATCGCGACGACGCTCTGGTCCCGGATCTCCTGCGCGGTGGCCCTCGCCTGCTGGTAGACGATGGTCGCGGCGCCCAGGTCCCCGCTCTCCCGCAGCGTGTCGCCGAGGTCGCTCAGCACCCGCGCGATGCCGTCCTTGTCGCCGATCGCCTGGTAACTCGGGAGGGCCTCGTCGAGGAACGTCTTCGCCTCTGCCAGGTTCCCCTGGAGCAGGCAGGCGTCTCCCAGGTTGTTATCGGCCGCGGCCAGACCTTCCACGTCGCCGACCTCTCGGAACTCCCGCGCGGCGTCGCGCCACATGGCCTCCGCCCGGACGACGTCGCCCTGCTGGTAGTAGACGCCGGCGAAGTCGTTGAGCGTGCGCGCCGCGTTGTTGCGGTCGCCGGCCGCAGCGAAGGCCTGCCGTGAGCTCTCGCACGCCTCGACGACCTGGGCGAGTGGCGTGTCGCCGGAGGCGGTCTGGCACCTTATGCCGTAGGCCCGCGCGAGCAGGAGCGGTGCGCCCAAGGCCCGGCCCCTGGCGATCGCGCGCTCCAGCGCAGCGCCCGCTTTCGCGAGGTCCTGGTTGATCCACGTCGACGCCTCGGTCATGTCGATCCGCGGGTCGTCGCCGGTCGGGGGAGCAAGGCGGTGAAGCGCGGCGAGGGTGAGCCGTGCGCCCTCCGGGTCCAGGCGCCGTTGCACCGAGGCGAGACGCAGCCCGTAGTCGAGATCGTCGGGGAAGAGCGCGAAGAGCGATCGGTAGGCGGCGACGGCCCCCGGCCAGTCGCGGGCCGCTTCCCGGTACTGCCCGTCGATGAGCAGTCGCTCCACCTCCGGCAGCCCCTGCGAGAGCTCCCTCGCTCTGCGTGCCTCGGCGAGCGCTCTCGGCTCGTATCCCAGGTGCTCCCAGGCCTCCGACAGGGCCGCGTGCACGAGCGGATGGGCGGGGTCCGCCGCGACGGCCTTGAGCAGCGAGTCGCGGGCCCCAGCCAGGTCGAAGGCGCGCAGTCGCGCGCGGCCCTCCGCGTAGAAGCGGAGCGCCGTCGGGTTGGAGGGAAGCGAGGCGCGAACGACCGCGGCTCCCCGAACGGACAGGGGGCGGACGCCGAGCGCCGCGCGCAGGCGGGCGCCGGCCTCCGATACCAGCTGGACGAGGTCGCCCGGGTCCCCGGTGAGGGAGTCCTCGCCGACCGTTTCGCCGGCGGCGGTGTCCTGGACCCGCATGTCGAGGCGGAGGCGGCGACCTTCCTTCCCGGTGAGCGGCGTGTAGGAGCCGAGAACCACGAGGTCCGCGCCGGGGTCGTTGCGGAGGCGCTGCAGGGTGGACCTGCCGAGCGTGTCCTCGTCCGCCAGAGGCAGCTCGCTCCTCGCGCGCGCCACGTCCTCGCCGGGCACCAGGCGCAGCTCGCCACCGGCGGCGAGCTCGGTGCTCAGCATCTCGGAGAGGGCCGCCGAGAGCCAGTCGTCCTCGGGCCGGCCGCCCAGGTTCCGGAACCCGAGGAGCGCGACCGCGCGGCGCACGTGCGCCACCGCACCCTTGCTCGTCGCCGGGGGCGGGTGGCCGGCGCGCAGCCCGTAGTAGTAGGCGATGGCCGCGGACGCCACGACGAGGAGCGCGGCGGCCCAGCCGAGATGGCGGAAGCGGTGGCCCGCCGGCCCCGTGGCAGCCGGAGCCGGACCGACCGCCGACGGCTCGCCCTCGGCGGCGCGGGTGGCCACGACGACCACCGGAGCCAAGAACCGGTAGCCTCTCCGGGGGACGGTCTCCAGGTAGCGGGGAGCTTCGGCCTCGTCACGCAGGGCTTCGCGCACCTTCCGGATCGCGACGCTGAGGCTGTTGTCGAACTCGACGAAGGTGTCGGCCGGCCAGAGCTGCCGCTGCAGCTCGTCCCGCGGGACGACCTCACCCGGCCGCTCCACCAGCAGCAGGAGGAGGCGAAAGGGCAGGTCCTGCAGCCTGACCCGGGTGGCGTCGCGGTAGAGCCCGCCGTCCGCCGGGTCGAGCTCGAACGGCCCGAACCGGTATCGCCGTCTCCTCGAGCCCGGTTCTGGCACCTTATCTCAGCCTGTTCGCGGGAATCCCCTGATGCTAGCACGCGGAACTCGAAGGGCACGGGCCGTTAACCTGCAAGGACAAGCACCTCACGTCTCGTGAGTTGCCGCTTAAGGCTCAGTTAAGACCCGCTTTCGTTGCCGCTCGGCCCATCCGCCCCCATCTTCTCTCGATCGAGGAGGAGTCTTCATGTCGACCCACTGTGCAAGCTGCGGCGCGCCGGCGGGCGGGGCGGCCTTCTGTGCGGGATGTGGCGCGGACCTGAGAGCTCAGGCGGCGGGGCCGGCGCCGGCCTCCGGGGGCCTCTCTGCTTTCGCGAAGCTGGCCATCGCGGGCGTCCTCGTCTTCGGCGTTCTCGGCGTCGCCGCGGTCGGGGCGATGATCTACGTGGCGCACCGCGTCCGCCAGGAGGTCCACGACGCGAGAGTGAGCCTGCTGGGCGACCACGGGCCGCGCGCGAGCGCCGCGACCGGCGGCCTCGGGTCCTCGGAGGGCCGCCACGAGGACGTCTGCGGCTACCTGAGCCAGCGGGACGTGAGCCAGGCCGTCGGCGTCGAGATCGTGGCCACGGAGTCGAAGGCCGACAGCTGCTCCTACCTCGCCGTCGGCGACCAGGCCGGCATGACGGCGAAGCACCTGGCCGCGATGGGCCGAAGCCACGGGGCCGACGACCAGGCGCAGAAGACCTTCGAGGGCTTTGCCTCGGCGATCTTCCGCTCCGCCCAGGCCCAGCAGCACGAGTCCGGCTCGGACGCGAACGGGCGCGTGCCGGTCCTCGTCGTCGGGATCCAGGAGGACGGGGCGGAGCAGATGCGCGTCAACCACGGCGTGCTCGGCCGCTTCCCCGGCTCGCAGGAGCTTCCCGGCATCGGCGACGAGGCCTTCGACACCGGCAACGCGATGCTCATGTTCCGCAAGGGCCGCCGGATAGTCCAGATCACGTACATGACCTGCCCGTGCGGCCTCGAGGCGATCAAGCCCCTGGCCCGCAAGCTCGCGTCTGCCCTGTAGGGCGGCGCGGAGGAGAACGCTCATGATCCGCTCGCTCGAACAAGGTCGCATCCTGCGGCCGACGGTGGCGTCTGCGGCAGCGCTCCTGTCGGCGGCGTTCATCCTGTCCGCCTCGGCCCGGGCGGCCGACGAGCCGTGCCAGCCCGTGGCTGACACCATGAAGAAGATGGCGGCGACGCCCACGCACATCTACTCGACGACGACGGCGCAGTGGCGGACCGGAGCGCCACGCCAGACCGAGACGATCTACGCCGGCGGGGCGATCTACACGAAGGTGGGCGCTTCGTGGATGCGTAGCCAGCTCAAGCCCGCGGACATGCTCGACGCGTCGAGCCGGGATCCGCAGGGCCGCCACAGCTGCCGATACCTGCGCGACGAGGCGGTGAACGGCGAGGCGGCGGCGGTCTACTCCACGCACTTCGAGGCGCAGTCCGGGAAGATCGATACTCAGATCTGGGTGTCGAAGGCGAAGGGCCTGCCCCTCCGGCAGGAGACGGATATCGACGTCGGCGGCGCCGTCGGGAAGAGCCACCGCTCGGAACGGTACGAGTACGTCAACGTGCAGCCTCCGAAGCTCTGAGTGAGGCTGGCCGAACGAGAGAGGAGACCTCGAAGATGAAGGGGCCGCCCTGGGCCCGGCTATTGTCGTGGCGGGCCTGATGGATTCCGGTGTGAAGCCAGGCTCGATCGGGGCGGCGGCGCCCCCCGACCACGTGAAGTTCTACCGTGACCATCGCGCGGAGATCGACCCGAAGTACCTGACGCCGGATGTCCTGGCCGCGATCCTGCGCAATCCCGCGGGGCGCCCCGAGCGGATCGACGCGACGTCGTGCCACACCGGCAGCATCTCCATCTACCTGAAGGTCGCGAACGTCGACGTGTTCCGGCAGGAGCTGCCCCGGACTGCCTTCGCGCACCCGATGGCCGGCGTAGGCGACGCCGCCTACTGGAACCCGGCAGGCGCCGTCTCCGCCGTCAAGGACCCCGACCGCGGCTGCGACATCAGCGTTCTCGTGGAGACCGGCGTCACGAAGATCCGCGACGAGCCGGGTCTGAGTTCTACGGCGCGAGGCCGATCTGCTTCATGAACTCGCGGTTGTCCCAGAACAGGGGTGCTCCTTGATCCGGTTGTCGGGCGCGAAGGTGAACATCACCTCGGTCACTTGATGAAGGTCCCGTCGCGCAGCTCGGCCATGGCCTGTTGGAGCTGCTCCTGGGTGTTCATCACGATCGGTCCGTACCAGGCGACGGGCTCTTCGAGGGGCTTGCCGGAGACGAGCAGGAAGCGGATCCCCTCGTCTCCCGCCTGCACGACGATCTCGTCGCCGCGATCGAAGAGCACCAGCGAGCGGTTGCCGGCGCTGTCGTAGACCGCCGGGCCCCTCGCTGCGGCCGGCTCGGTCAGCACCTGCCGAGGCTCCGAGGCGTCGCGGAAGTTGCCGGAGCCCGCGAACACGTAGGCGAAGGCGTTGCGGTCACGCTCGACCGGGATCGTCCGGCGCACTCCCGCCGGCACCGAGACGTCCACGTAGCGCGGGTCGGCCGCCACACCCTCGACGGGGCCCCTCTTCCCCCAGAACTCGCCGACGATCACGCGCGCACGAGTGCCGTCGTCCTCGACGACCTCCGGGATCTCGGCCGCCTTGATGTCCTGGTAGCGCGGCCGCGTCATCTTGAGCGAAGCCGGGAGGTTGGCCCAGAGCTGGAAGCCGTGCATGCGCCCGCTCGGGTCGCCCTTCGGCATCTCCTGGTGCATGATCCCGCTGCCGGCGGTCATCCACTGCACGTCTCCGGCTCCGAGATTCCCCTTGTTCCCGAGGCTGTCCCCGTGCGCGACCGTCCCCGCGAGCACGTAGGTGATCGTCTCGATCCCGCGGTGGGGGTGCCACGGGAAGCCTGCGACGTAGTCGGCGGGACGATCGCCGCGGAAGTCGTCGAACAGCAGGAACGGGTCGAACTCCGCGGTCTTCCCGAACCCGAATGCGCGCCGCAGGTGGACGCCCGCTCCCTCGATCGTCGGCTTGGCCTCGGCGATCGTCCTGATCGGCCTCAAAGACATCGTCTCGTCCCCTCTCTCCGACTCCTCACGCGACGCGCGCTGCCGGGCTCGACCCGGCGACGCCGTCCTCGGCCTGCTTGACGGCCTCGACCTCGATCTCGATGTCGACGCGGTCGCCGACCATCACGCCACCGGCCTCGAGGACCTGGTTCCAGGTGAGCCCGAAGTCCTTGCGGTCGATCGAGGTCTTGGCGGTGAAGCCGGCGCGCTCGTGGCCCCACGGGTCCCTCGTCCGCCCGGCGTACTCCACGTCGAGGACGAGCGGCCGCGTCACCCCGCGGATCGTCAGCTCGCCCGACACCCGCAGCCGCTCCGGGGCGAGCTTCTCGGACCGCTCGGCCTTGAACGTGATCTCCGGGTGGTGAGCCACGTCGAGAAAGTCCGGCGACTTGAGGTGCGCGTCGCGGTCCGCGACGCCCGTGTCGATGCTCGAGGCGTCGATCACGACGTCGACAGATGCGCGTGCCTGGTCGCCGTCCTCCGCCCGCAGGACGCCGCTCCAGCGGCTGAACTTCCCGCGGACCTTCGCCACCACCATGTGTCGCACCGAGAAGTTCACTCCCGAGTGCCCGCTGTCGATCTCCCACCGTTCGACGGACATTGCGTCGCTCCTTGGTCTTCTGCCCTGGGCCCGACCCGTCTCTAGCCCGCCCTGCCCGAGGGAGAGGCAAGTCGTGCGCCAGGGATTGGCACACTGATTCGAAAGGACTTACGAGGCGTTGCCCGGCAGCGGATCTCTCGTTATGATTGATCTATCTCTCAAATCGATGGAGTGGCCATGCGCGCCGAAGACCTCGATCTCCGCGAGCTCCTTCAGTTCGACCCCAAGGGAGGGGTGATCCGCTTCGGCAGCCAGCGGGCGCTTCTCGTCGACGCCGTCGCCATGGGCATCCTGCGCAAGGAGCTCGTCGACCTGCTCGGCGTCGCGGGCGCCCGCGGGGTGCTCACCCGCTTCGGCTACGCGCACGGCTGGCGCACGGCCGAGAACCTGAAGACGGAGTTCCCGTGGGACGACGAGTGGCAGTGGAGGTGGGCGGGAGGCCGGATCCACACCCTGCAGGGACTGGTGGTGGCGGAAGCGCCGCCTTCGCACGCCGCCGAAGGCCCGAAGCCGCTCGGGGAGTCGATCTGGCGCGACTCCTACGAAGCGGAACAGCACCTGCTCCACCTGGGCCAGGCCGACGAGTGTGTCTGCTGGACGCTCGCGGGATTCGCGAGCGGCTACCTGTCGTACTGCTACGGTCGCGAGGTCTACGGCATCGAGAATCGCTGTCGCGGCAAGGGCGACGCCGTGTGCCATCTCGTCGCGCGCTTCCGTGAGGACTGGGGCGAGGCGGTCGAGCTTCACCTGCCGTTCTATCGGCAGCCGTGCCTCGAAGCGGCCCTCGCCCGCGTCACCGAGGAGCTCAAGCTCATCGAATCGCGGCTGCGCTCGCGGCGCCAGGCGCTGGGGCGCCGTGATGCGTCGCCGGACGCCTCCGGGATCGTGGCGCAGAGCCCCGCCATGGAACGGGTGCTCGATCTCGCCCGGCGGGTGGCCAAGGTCGACTCCACCGTGCTCCTCACTGGCGAGAGCGGCGTCGGCAAGGAGCGCATCGCCCGCCTGATCCACACCGAGTCGTCCCGCGCCGACGGTCCCTTCCTGGCCGTCAACTGCGGCGCCGTCGCCGAGGGGCTGCTCGAGTCGGAGCTCTTCGGCCACGCCCGGGGCTCCTTCACCGGAGCGTCGCAGGACCGTGCGGGCCTCTTCGAGGCGGCGAACGGAGGCACGCTCTTCCTCGACGAGATCGGCGAGGTGCCGCCGCCCATGCAGGTGAAGCTGCTGCGCGCGCTCCAGGAGCGCGAGATCCGCCGGGTGGGCGAGAACACCGTGCGCCGCGTGAACGCGCGCGTGCTGGCGGCGACGAACCGCGACCTGGTGGCCGAGGTCAACGCGGCCCGCTTCCGGCAGGACCTCTACTACCGTCTGCGGGTGGTCGAGATCCGCGTGCCGCCGCTCCGGGAGAGGAGGGAGGACGTGCTGGCTCTCGCGCGGAGCTTCCTGGCGGAGGTCGCGGCTCGCTCAGGGCGCAAGGCGACCGGCTTCACGCCGCGGGCGGCCAATCAGCTCGTGCGCTACGCCTGGCCCGGCAACGTCCGCGAGCTCGAGAACGCGGTCGAACGAGCGGTCGTGCTCTCGCGCGGCGTGCGGATCGACGTCGAGGACCTCCCCGAGGAGGTCTCTCTCGCGCTCCCGGGCGCCCACGCGGCAGGCGAGGTCGTTCCGCTCGAGGAGGTCGAGCGGGACTACATCCTCGCCGTCCTCAAGGCGAACGACGGCAACAAGACCCGGGCGGCCGAGCAGCTCAAGATCGGGGCAGCGACGCTCTACCGCAAGCTCAAGCAGTACGAGGCGCTCGGCGGCCTGGCATCGTGAAGGCGTCGCTCCTCGATCGGCGGTATGATCTCCCTCGTTCCGTTCACCAGTACAAGGGAGGCGCGTCATGCATCTGCTCTGGTTCCTCCTCGTCGGCCTGGTCGCCGGCTGGTTGGCCGGGAAGCTCACCAAGGGATCCGGCTTCGGCGTCATCGGCGACCTCGTGGTCGGGGTGATCGGTGCCTTCGTGGGGGGCTTTTTGTTCCGGCTCATCGGTATCTCCGCAGGTGGGACGATCGGGAGCATCATCGTCGCCACGATCGGCGCCGTGGTGCTGGTCCTCCTGGTTCGGGCGATCAAGAAGAGCTGAGTCGCTGGCGCGGCCAGGCGCCGCGAGGACCTCGGCGACGATGGTCTCGGTGGACAGTCCGCGCCGTGGTGCGACGCGGTCGTGTCGTTCAGTGGCTTCGTGGGAATGCCGGTGCAGCCTTCGCGCTCCGCGAGGCGTGCGACGACCCGCCGGCAGCCCAGGATGGAGGGACAAGACGCATGCGCTTGCTACGAACGGTTGGAATCGTCGTTCTCGGCCTCGGCCTGGCCTTGCCGGCCTTGGCACGCGCCGAGAAGGCAGGGACCCAGAAGGTCGACATCAACTCGGCGAGCCAGAAGGACCTCGAGGAGCTGCCGGGCGTGGGCCCGGCCACGGCGAAGAAGATCATCGCCGGCCGGCCGTACGCCGCAGTGGCAGACCTCTCGAAGGCCGGCGT
>Ga0335069_10003010_pt1 | contig 25663 bp, 23 predicted proteins | sample Lox_Sample_11_FD_206714 | JGI IMG/M metagenome (GOLD analysis project Ga0335069, IMG submission 206714) | Soil microbial communities from Loxahatchee National Wildlife Refuge, Florida, United States - Lox_Sample_1.1 | ecosystem: Environmental > Terrestrial > Soil > Wetlands | place: USA... | reverse complement strand
CGGCGACGCCGACCATGTATTCCCCCACCCCCGCCGCCAGGATCGGCACGCGGTCCGGCAGCGCGGTGCGCTCGTAGTGCGCCATCGAGACCCGGTCGAACCGGCCCTCGAACTCGAACGGGCCGCTGCGATGCGCGATCAGCCGCCGGATCAGCTCGATCCGCTCCCGGACCTGAGGCGCGGGGTGCTGCAGCGGGGTCCCGTACCAGTCCTGGTTCATCCGGCGCGTGCTGCTGCCCACGCCCAGCGCGAAGCGGCCGCCGGCGATCGCCTGGACGTCGGCGGCCGCCGACGCCAGCGCCAGCGGCGAGCGGGCGAACAGCGGGGTGACGCTCGTCCCGACGATCGAGGTCTCCGAGACCGCCGCGAACGCCGCCGCGCGGGCCAGGCTGCTCCGGTTGTAATAATCGATCGACCACAGTGAGTGGACGCCAGCCCGGTCGGCCGCCCGGACGATCCGCAGGGCGTCGGCGGGGTTCTCGTCCATGACCACCAGCCCGACCTTCATTGTTGTGCTCATGAATTCAGTTTGGTGGCGCCCCGGACTCGGGAGGAACCGCTTATGGGAAGGCTCGACAACAAGATCGCGATCGTGACCGGGGCCGGCCAGGGCATCGGCCGGGCGATCGCGGAGAAGCTCGCCGCGGAGGGGGCGGCCGTCGCCGTCACCGACCTGGACGAGGCCACCGCCAAGGACACGGCGGCCGCGCTGCCGGGCGCCATCGCGATCCGCGCCGACGTCACCGACCGCCAGAGCGTCCAGGCGCTGGCCGACCGGGTGATGCGGCAGTTCGGCCGCATCGACGTCCTGGTCAACAACGCCGGCTGGGACAAGGCCAGCCCGTTCGTCGACTCCGACCCGGCCGACTGGGACCGCGCGATCGCCGTCAACCTGTACGGGGTGCTGCACGCCTGCAAGGCGGTACTGCCGGTCATGGCCGCCCAGGGCAGCGGGGCGGTGGTGAACCTGGGCTCGGACGCCGGGCGGGTCGGCTCGTCCGGCGAGGCGGTCTACTCCGCGGCCAAGGGCGGGGTCATCGCGTTCACCAAGTCGCTCGCCCGGGAGATGGCGCGCCACCAGGTCAGGGTCAACTGCGTCTGCCCCGGCCCCACCGACACCGCGCTGTTCGCGTCGTTCGCGGGGCCGAAGCTGCGCGAGGCCCTCACCAGGGCGATCCCGTTCCGGCGGCTCGGCCAGCCGGCCGACGTCGCCAACGTCGTCGCGTTCCTCGCCTCGGACGAGGCATCCTTCGTCACCGGCCAGACCGTCAGCGTCAGCGGCGGCCTCACGATGAGCTGAGTTCCCCCGAGTAGCCCAAGGAGCAATCCGTGAAATTCTCCGACTACGAGCAGCTCCGCTTCGAGCGCCGGGGCAACGGCGTGCTGCTCATCACCATGGACCGGCCGGACAAGTACAACGCCGCCGACGAGCAGATGCACGGCGAACTCGCCCGGGTCTGGGCGGAGGTCGCCGCCGACCCGGAGACGAAGGTCGCCGTGATCACCGGCGCCGGCAAGGCGTTCTCGGCCGGCGGCGACCTGGACATGGTCCGGCGGATGGCCGGTAACCACGACCGCGTGGCGCACATGCTCTCGGAGATGAGCGACCTGGTCTACAACATCATCAACTGCGAGAAGCCGGTCATCTCGGCGATCAACGGCGTCGCCGTCGGCGCGGGCACCGTGGTGGCGCTGCTGGCCGACATATCGATCTGCGCCCTGGACGCCAGGCTCGGCGACGGCCACGTCAGGCTCGGCGTCGCGGCCGGCGATCACGCCGCGATCCTGTGGCCGCTGCTGTGCGGTATGGCGAAGGCCCGCTACTACCTGCTCACCGGCGAGATGATTACCGGCGAGGAGGCCGAGCGGCTCGGCATGGTCAGCAAGGCGGTCCCCCGCGATCAGGTGCTCGACGAGGCCCTGCGCGTGGCGGACAGCCTGGCCGCCGGGTCGCAGCCGGCGATCCGCTGGACGAAGCGGGCGCTGAACAACTGGCTCAAGATGGCCGGCCCGATCTTCGATCAGTCCGCCGCCTACGAGATGCTCTGCTTCATGGGCCCCGACGTCCTCGAGGGCGCGGCGGCGCTCACCGAGAAGCGCGCGCCCCGGTTCCCTTCGGCGCACCAGGCCCAGCCCGCCGTCTAGGAGGTCATGATGGCGATCACCGAGCATGCGCCGGCCTGGCCGCAGCCACCGGAAGTGGTGACGTCGCCGCTGGTGGAGCGGATCCGGCGGGGGGTGATCGGCGAGGGCGAGCTGATGGACGGGCCGTTCGGGCCGCGCCGGGTCACCTACGCCGACTACACCGCCTCGGGCCGGTCGCTGGATTTCATCGAGGACTTCGTCCGCGACGCCGTCCTGCCCCGGTACGCCAACACCCACACCGAGAGCTCCGGCACCGGCCTGGCCACGACCCGGCTGCGCGAGGACGCCCGGCGGATCATCCGCGAGGCGGTCGGCGGCACCGAGGATGACCTGGTGATCTTCTGCGGGTCCGGCGCGACCGCCGCGGTGAACAAGCTCATCGGCATCCTGGAGCTGCGCCTCCCGGCCGGGCTCGACGAGCGCTACGAGCTCACCGCGCGCATCCCGGAGGCCGAACGGCCCGTGGTGTTCGTCGGCCCGTACGAGCATCACTCCAACGAACTGCCGTGGCGCGAGTCCATCGCCGAGGTGGTCGTCATCGGCGAGGACGCCGACGGCCACATCGACCTGGCCGACCTGGAAGCCCAGCTGGCCCGGTACGCGCACCGGCCGCTGCTGATCGGCAGCTTCTCGGCCGCCTCCAACGTGACGGGCATCCTGACCGATGCCGGCGCGGTCGCCCGGCTGCTGCACGTCCACGGCGCCCTGTCGTTCTGGGACTACGCCGCCGCCGGGCCGTACGTGCCCATCCGGGTCACCGCCTCGGCCCCGGGCGCCGGCGATCACAAGGACGCGGTGTTCCTGTCGCCGCACAAGTTCCCCGGCGGCCCGCAGACCCCCGGTGTCCTGGTGGTCCGCCGGGAACTGGTCCGCAACCCGGTGCCGACGGCACCGGGCGGGGGAACCGTGCTGTTCGTCGACCCCATCGGCCACCGGTATCTCGACGATCCGGTCGCGCGCGAGGAGGGCGGCACCCCCGCCATCGTCGAATCCATCCGGGCCGGCCTGGTCTTCGCGCTCAAGCAGGCCGTGGGCACCGACCTGATCGCCGCCCGCGAGCAGCAGCTGTGGCAGCACGTGCTGCACCGCTGGGCCGACAGCCCCGGCGTCGACGTACTTGGCAGCCACCGGGCCGACCGGCTGTCCATCATCTCGTTCCGCATCCGCCACGGCACCCAGAACCTGCACCACAACTTCGTCGTCGCGCTGCTGAATGACCTGTTCGGCATCCAGGCCCGCGGCGGATGCTCCTGCGCCGGGCCGTACGGGCACCGGCTGCTGGCCATCGGCCCGGCCCGCTCGCACGCCTTCCGCGAGGAGATCGGCCAGGGCTGCGACGGGATCAAACCCGGCTGGACCAGGGTCAACCTCAACTACTTCATCTCTCCCGCCACGGCCGGCTACATCGCCGCCGCCGTCGAGCTGATCGCCGCCGAGGGCTACCGGCTGCTCCCGGACTACCGGTTCGACCCGCGCACCGGCCTGTGGCGGCACGCCGCCGGGCCGCCCCGGCCGCAGATCACGCTGTCCGACGTCCGCTACGGCCCGGACGGCGAGATGAGCTATCCCCGGCAGCGCGGCCGGGCCGGCGAGGAGGCCTTCCCCGGCTACCTGCGGCAAGCCCGCGCCATCATGGCCGCACGGCCCGACCGGCTCGACGAGGGACCCACCGGGCTGCCGCCGGAATTCGAGGCGCTGCGCTGGTTCCCGCTGCCCCCCGCCTGCCTCGAGGGCCGCCGCACGGAATAAGGCCCGTCACCGCCTGTTGTAGGAGTGGGGTACGTGGACCCCGACTCCGGAAGCAGGAAAGAGCATGGGCACCATCGGGACTCCTGGCGCCGGCAGCGCCGGCCATCATGTCAGCTTCCGCACCACGTGCGGCCGGGAGATCCGGGTAAGCCGCCTCGTCCTAGGCGGAGGCCGCCACCCGGCCCAGCGCGTCAGCCTCGATATCAGCGCCTGGTCGGACGCGGATGACGGCACCTGGGCCGGGCTCACCCCCGATGAGGCACGACGGCTCGCCGCGGCCCTGCTCATGCAGGCGGCCGCGTGCGACCCCCTCCCGCCGCCGGCCTGAGGGAAGCTGTTCCTGGCGAGTGCCCCAGCCGCCCCACGGAAGAGCGGCCGGGACACCCCTCGACCCGCAGTACCTGACCCCGCCAAGGACCAGGCCTGACCACTGCGGGGAGCGCCTCCGCACGGCCACCATGGCGGCGGCACGGCGACTGCACAAGGGCCCGCTTACCTGGCCATGACCAGCGCGCGACCCGGCCGGCCGGGAGGGGGTCTTCGGGGCCTACTGCCCGCCGCACTATCCCGGCATGGCCTGCGCGGTGGAGGCCTTTGCCGAGCGCAAGTTCGGCCCCGGCGGCCCGTTCCATCCCGGGACTCCCGGTGCCTGGACCGACAGCCCCCGCGTGCGGGGCAGCGCCCAGATCCATGACCGGGCGTTCACCGGGCTCGTCCGCAGCCTGGTTCTGTGCAGTACCTGGGCTCGCTCGGACGCGTTCCTCCGCGCCGCGGTGAAATTCTGGCGCTGGCTGCCGGAAGCCGCGCCCAGCGAGCGAGCCTTCCTCGAAGCGTTCTACCTGTGGATCTACACCCCCCGCGCGCACGAGGACGGCACGGTCGGCAAGATCATCGAGGACGTGCTGGCGTTCCCGTACCAGCCGTCCACCGAGGCCATACAGCGCAGCATCGACGCCTTCGTCGCCCACGACACCGCCGGACGGCTCGCGCAGATCGCCGCGCCGACGCTGGTGCTGGCCGGCGAGCTGGATATGATCACGCCTCCGCGCTACGGCCGCGTCGTCGCCGACGGCATCCCCGGCGCCCGGTTCGAGGTCCTGGCCGGCGAGGCGCACCAGCCCTTCCAGGAGGCCCCCGGCCTGTTCAACGCCACGGTCGACAGCTTCTGGCGGGAGGTCGAAGCGCGCGGCTGACGCCGGGCCGCCGGCGGCTTCGTGCTCAAGGACGACCCGCCCGAGCAGCTCCTGGCCGCGATCCGCACCGTCGCCGCCGGAGACGCGCTGCTGTCCCCCGCCGTGACCAAACGCGTGATCAGGCAGTTCGCGCGGATTCCGCGACCCTCGCCGCCGGAACAGCTCGACGAGCTGACCGAGCGCGAACTCGACGTGTTCCCGCTGATCGCCCGCGGCCTGTCGAACGCCGAGATCGGCCAGGAGCTCTACATCAGCGACACGACCGTCAAGACGCACATCACGCACATCCTCGCCAGGCTCGGCCTCCGCGACCGCGTCCAGGCGGTCGTGCTCGCCTACGAGACGGGACTTTCCGACACGCATGGGACGGCGGCAGGCTGAGCGGGTAGGGAGCGGGTATGACGCAGTGGCGGCCGGCGGCGGCGCACACAGGCGAGCCGGCGGGAACGGCGGTACGCACGGTGGACGGCTTTCCCGTGGTGTTCCAGTACGGGCAGCCGGTCCCGTCGTTCGACGTACGCGCCGAGGTCCCGGGCGAACGGGACTATCTCGATCTTGACGGACGCTGGCGGTTCGCGTTCGACCCGGATGACGCCGGCACGCGCGGCGGCTGGATGCTGCCGGGTTTCGACGACGGCGGCTGGCGGGCCGTCGAGGTCCCGCTGCCGTGGGACCTGTACGACACGCCCGGGTTCGGCCGCTACGACGGCAGCCGCTACGGCACGGGCACGGCGTTCCGTGACGGCTATGCCTGGTACCGCGTCGGGTTCAGCGCGCCCGGTACCTGGCCGGGCCGGTTCGTCAAGGTCTGTTTCCTGGGGGTGAGCTACGCCGCGTCGGTATACCTCAACGGCACGCTGGCGGGCGAGCACGAGGGCGGGCACACCCCTTTCGCGCTGGACGTCAGCGCGTCCGTCCGGCCCGGCGGGGGGAACCTGCTGGCGGTGCGGGTGTACCGCAGGCCGTGGTACCGCCCGGGGGCGACGGGGCCCGTCGCGATCAGCTGCGACACCGAGCTGCCGCACAAGCCGGTTGACTACTGGCCGTACGCCGGCCTGACCCGCGGGGTGTTCATCGAGGCCACCGCGCAGGTCACGGTGAGCAAGCTGGTCACCAGCGCCCGCCATGGCCGGCTGGCCGCCGCGGCCGTGGTGTTCAACCACGGCGCCCGGCCGGCCCGCCGCCGCGTGGTCCTGGATCCGGGCGCGGGCACCGGCGGCGCACCGGTCAGCCGGGACGTGGCCCTGGCTCCCGGCGGGGCAGGCGTGGTCCGCGCCGACCTGCCGATCCCCGGCGCCCGGCCCTGGTCGCCGGCCGACCCCCGGCTGTACCGGCTGACAGCGCGCCTTGACGATGACGGCGCCGCCGACAGCCTGGCCGCGCGCTACGGCATGCGCACGGTGGAGGTGGCGGGCGGGCGGCTGTGCCTGAACGGGGAGCCGGTGTTCCTCAAGGGCCTGAACTGGCACGAGGAAACCCCCGAACGAGGGCGCGCGATGCGCCGCGAGGACTACGACCAGATCCTGGACACCGCCGCCGACCTGGGCGCGAACTTCCTGCGCAACTGCGTCTACACCCGCCATCCGGACTTCTACCGCGCCGCCGACGAACGCGGCATGCTCATCTGCGACGAGCCCGACAACTTCTGGGTGGAATCCCGCCAGCAGCGCATCCAGGGCCGCTACGGCCTATCCGCCGCGCTGGTCGCCGCGATGGTCTGGAACCAGGTCAACCACCCCAGCGTCATCCTGTGGTCGCTGCACAACGAGTCGCAGACCACCGACCGCGACATCTACCGCACCTGGATATCGCAGCTGCGCGCCACCGCGGCCGGCCTCGACCCGCAGCACCGGCCGGTCACCTGGGCCTCCTCGACCAGCTGGGACCCCGCCTTCGACCTGGCCGACGTGATCGGCTTCAACGAGTACTTCGGCTACTTCTACGGACGCGACGACGACCTGGGCCGCACCCTCGATGCCGTCCACCGCCAGTATCCAGGCTCGCCCATCCTCATCACCGAGAACGGCAGCTACGCCTACCTCGGACGGCACGGCCGCCCGGACGAGACCGGCACCGAGGAATGGCAGGCAGATAAGCTGCGCCAGCACTGGCGGCAGGTGACCGCACGGGCAGGCCGCCTGGCCGGATACACCTACTGGCTGCTCAGGGACTACAAGGAGCGCATGCCCTACAACCACGACCTCAACGGCATCTCCGCCATGGGGCTGATCACCTTCGACGGGCACCGCCGCACCGCCTACGCCACCTTCCGCGACGGCCGGAACCCGTCCGGCCGGAAGTGACAGGGTGGGATCGCCGCCCGGTGACACCGAGACGGGAGATTCAATCGCGTGTGTTCCGCCTGCGGAATCCTCACCCGCGGCCGGCATCCGCGCCGGGGCCGCTGGCCCCATCGACGGCGGGCTCCGGCGGCCGGAGGCGGCCGCCGAGCGAGATCGCGATGGCCGTCAGCCAGACGGCCGTGAAGACGACGCCGGCGATCACGTCGGTCAGCCAGTGCACCCCCAGTTCCACCCGCGAGAACGCGGTCGCCGCGATGGCCAGCCCGGCGGCCAGCCAGCCCAGGATCCGGGCCGCCCGGTGCCGGGCGAGCGCCGTGACGCACATGGCCAGGACCGTGAAGACCAGGCACGCCGAAGCGGTGTGACCGGAGGGGAAGGACCAGCCGTGGGCGCGGACCAGCCAGATCGCTTCGGGAGGCCGGTGGCGCATGACCACTTCCTTGCCGATCCGCACGCCGCCCGCCTCGCCCGCCCACGCGAAGACGGCCACGACAGCCGCCAGGACCGGCAGTCGCCTGGTGAAGACCAGCACGGCGATGACCGCGGCCGCGACCAGGACGGCGACCCACGAGCCGAGCCAGGTCACCGCCTTCATGACCGAGCTGAGCGCTGCCGTCCGCGAACTCACCACGACGCGCGTGGTGTGCTGATCGAACTGAGTTATCGCAGCCGAATGCACCACGATCTCACCGGCGGCGAGGAGAAGCCCCGCCAGCACCGCCCAGATCGCGGCCAGCACCGCCAGGCGCGGCAGCGCGTCCTTGAGCGGCGGCGGGCCTGCCGTTCGGCTCCGTTGCGTTACTGGTACCGGTTGCTGGCGTTCGGCCATTCTCGCTGCACTTCGCGGGCGCCGCGCCTCCTTCTGAAAATTCAAATACCGACCGGAAGCAATGTGCCCGGCTGATGAGCGAATCCGGGCGGCACGAGCATACCCTAAAGCTGATGCCAGGCTGGCCGCGCTGTCAAGGTCCGGCCCTATTACTAGTGCCGTTGAGCAGGTCGTGAAAAGCCAACTCGTTCGGGAAAATAGGATCTTCAGGACCGAACGGACCGGGTTCTCGCGCTCCCCAGCCACCGGGCGGCACGGGGCGGCGGGCCGGCCAATCTTGGCGGGGTGATGTTCATCAACGGATCGGGCTTCCACGGCCGCATGCGGCACGCTTCAGCCGGGACGCGAGTGACGTGCGCCATGCTCGCCGGCGCCGCCGCTGGGGCGATCGCCTCGCTGTCCATGCTGACCACGGCGTCGATCCTGGTAGGGTGGGACGTCGCCGTCGTGATCTACCTGGTCTGGGTGTGGAGCGCGGTGTGGCGGCTGGACCCAGCCGTAACCGCCCGGCTGGCCAAACGAGAGGACCCCAGCACGGCCGTGGCGCAACTCGTGGTGGTAGGCGCGGGGACGGCGATGCTCGGCGCGGTGGGCTTCGCGCTCCTCAAGGCGGGCCGGGCCACGGGCGAGACGAAAACGTACCTGATCGCGCTGGGCGTGCTGAGCGTCGTGCTGTCCTGGATCGTGGTGCACACGGTATACGCGCTGCAATACGCCCGTGCCTACTACTCCGACCCGCCCGGCGGCATCGACTTCAACGAGCAGGAGCCGCCGACCTATACGGATTTCGCCTACTTTGCCTTTACCGTCGGGATGACCTTCCAGGTGGCGGACACCAACATCACCTCGAAGGCGATCAGGCGGATAACCCTCCATCACGCGCTGCTTTCCTACCTGTTCGGCGCGGTGCTGCTGGGGCTGGTGATCAACGTGGTGGCCACGCTGCTCGGGTGACCGCCCGCGCCGATCACGAGCCGACCCCGGAGATCTGTTGTTGCGCCTGGGGGGGAACATGGCGGTGATCCAGCTCGGCCCCCACGGCGAAGGCCCGCGGCAGGCGTTGTCGAGGGTGCACGGGTAGAACGATGCGTGGTAGACCGCCGAGTTGAGACCGGGAAGCTCGTACAAGAGCCACACGGCGAAGTTGGCGACGATCAGGGCGACGTTGACGATCGGGAACCGCCGTGCGGGCAGGCCGTCAGACAGCGGAAGCATCAGGCCACCCTCCCGCTGGCGGCGGCCACCCGGGCATGGGGCTGCCGCACTGCTCACCTGGCATGTCGTCCTCCATCCCGATCCAGTCCTCAGGAATGGCCCCGAATCTAACCGGGAACTTCCGCACGGCGACAACACCGGCCGTCAATGGCTCCATTACTTCCGCCAATACCGCCGGTGAGCAGGTTCCGGGCTAGCCTGGCCCGCCGCCCGGTTCGCGCAGCCGCCGCCGGGACGCCTCGACTTCGGCTTCCGCGGCGACGCGGTCCGCCCAGGCGGTGTCGCGGACGCCCTTGCCCGGTTCCAGTTCCTTGTAGACGGTGAAGAAATGGTGGATCTCGAGCCGGTAGAACTCGGGCACGTCCTCGAGCTCTTTCAGGTTCTCCTGGCGCGGGTCGCCGGCCGGCACGCAGATGATCTTGTCGTCGCCGCCCTTCTCGTCGGTCATCCGGAACATCCCGATCGCGCGGCTGCGGATCAGGCAGCCGGGGAAGGTCGGCTCCTGCACCAGGACCAGCGCGTCGAGCGGATCGCCGTCCTCGCCGAGGGTGTCCTCGACGAAACCGTAGTCGGCCGGGTACTGGGTCGCGGTGAACAGCGTCCGGTCCAGCCGGATCCGGCCGGTGTCATGGTCGACCTCGTACTTGTTGCGGCTCCCGCGCGGGATCTCGATCACCACATCGAACTCCATGCCGCGCCTCCGTCCGTGGAGAACCGGCGCGCCCCGTCTTCGCGGACGCACCTCCCGTGACCTATGACACTACGGGGGCTGGCCGCGGCGCAAACACCCGCCAGCACAAGGATCCGGCGCCCGGCTGGGCGGTCAGGACAACGGCAGGTCTCCGGAGGCCGCTTCGTCCCGCGCCACGGCTTCCGGCACCGGACGACGTGATCAGGCACCGGCTCGAGGTGTTCACCGAGACCACCAGCCCGCTCATCGACTACTACCGGGACCGGGGCATCCTGGCGGAGGTGGACGGTGACCAGCCTCCCGACTCCATCACCGCCGACATCCAGGCCCGCCTGCCGGACGGCTGACCCCGGCGGGCCGGACAAGCCGCGGCGGCCGCGTAACAGCCTGGCCGCGGTTGATTGGTCCGCCGGACCATCGACTTCCCGCACCGGCGGGCGCATGCTGGAACTGCCGGCCGAGCTCTCGCAGTACGTCAAGTCGCGGCTGGCCGCGTACAAGTACCCGCGCCGGGTCTGGCTGATGGACTCGCTGCCCAAGGGCCCGACGGGTAAGATCCTGCGCCGCGAGGTAACGATTCCGCCGGAGGCTGACCAGGCATGACGACCACAGATGCCGATGACGGCGAGGAGCTCGCCGCCCCGCTCGACCTGTTGCTGACCGACGCCGCGCTGGGCCTCGGGCGACGGCTCGCGCCCAATTCGTCGTGGTTCGCGCTCGGCCGCGGCCTGGCCACCCGGCCCGGGGCGGTCACGCGGCGCGGCACGGAACTCGCCCGGCAGCTGGCGCAGATCGCCGTCGGGCAGTCCAAGATCGCCCCGGAAAAGCGCGACCGGCGATTCGCCGACACGGCCTGGCGGGAAAACCCGGTCCTGCGCCGGACCGTGCAGGCCTACCTGGCCGCCGAGACGACCGCCGGGGCCCTGGTGGCCGACGCGGGGCTCGGCTGGCGGGACAACGAACGCGTGCGTTTCGTCGTAGAGAACGTCTTCGACGCCGCCGCGCCCAGCAACAATCCGCTGATCAGCCCCGTCGCGTGGAAGGCGGTGATCGACACCGGCGGCCGGAGCGTGCTGGCCGGCCTGCGGAACCTGACCCGCGACAGCATGACCGCACCCCGGGTGCCGAGCATGGTCAGCCCCGACGCGTTCGAGGTCGGCAAGACCCTGGCGACCACGGCCGGAGCGGTGGTCTTCCGCTCGGAGGTATTCGAGCTGATCCAGTACCTCCCGCAACGCGAGAAGGTCAGGCAGTACCCGCTGCTCATAATCCCGCCGGTCATCAACAAGTACTACATCCTGGACCTGGCGCCCGGCCGGAGCCTGATCGAGTACCTGCTACGCCAGGGCCAGCAGGTGTTCGTCATCTCGTGGCGCAATCCCGATGCGCGGCACCGGGACTGGGACCTGGACGTCTACGGCCAGGCCATACTCGACGCGCTCACGGCCATCGAGGAGATCAGCGCCAGCCCGCGCACCAACCTGTTCGCCACCTGCTCGGGCGGGATCCTGGCCGCGATGACGGTCGCGCACCTGGCCGAAACCGGCGAACTCGACCGGCTCTCCGCGCTCACCCTCACCGTGACCGTCCTGGATCAGACTCAGGCGGGACGGACGGCCGCGATCGCGGACGAAAAGGCGGCCAAGGCGGCGATCGCCATGTCCGCGGCGCGCGGGTACCTGAGCGGAAGCTCGCTGGCCGAGGTATTCGCCTGGCTCCGCCCGAACGACCTGATCTGGAACTACTGGGTCAACAACTACCTGCAGGGCCGCCAGCCGCCGCCCTTCGACGTGCTGTTCTGGAACGCGGACACCACGCGCATGGCCGCGACCCTGCACCGCGAGTTCGTGGAGGCCGCGATGACCAACGCGCTCGCCATCCCCGGCGCGGCCACGATGCTGGGCTCCCCCGTAGACCTGTCGAAGATCACCGTCGACTCCTACGTCATTGCCGGCATCGCCGACCACATCAGCGCCTGGCAGGCCTGCTACCGCAGCGCCACGCTGCTCGGCGGCGACCGCGACTTCGTTCTGTCGACCAGCGGTCACATCGCGTCCATGGTCAACCCGCCCGGCAACCCGAAGGCCTCCTTCCGCAGCGGGCCACTCCTCGGGGGAACCGCCGAGCAGTGGCTGAAGGAGGCGACCGCACGGCAGGGCAGCTGGTGGCCGCACTACGCCCAGTGGCTCGGCTCGCGCAGCGGCGAGGAGCGGGACGCGCCGGCCGCCCTCGGCGGCGCGACCCTGCCGACGCTCGATCCGGCACCGGGTACCTACGTGTTCGAATCGTGAGCGGGCCCGGCACGGCCTCTCAGGTAAACGCGCCGATGCCGGTGATGTCGCGGCCGACGATGAGCGTCTGTATGGTCTCGGTGCCCTCGAAGGTGTGCACCGCCTCGACGTCGGCCATGTGCCGGATGACGTGGAAGTCGAGCAGGATGCCGTTGCCGCCCAGCAGGTCGCGGGCCTCGTGCAGGACGTGCCGCGCCTTGCTCGTGTTGTGCATCTTGGCCAGCCCGGCCAGCGTCGGCGCCAGCCGGCCCGCGGCGGCGAGCTGACCGATCTGGAGGCAGTAGAGCTGCATCGCGGTGACGTCGGCGAGGAGCTTGACCAGCCGTTCCCGGATGATCTGGAAGCTGGCGAGCGGCTGGCCGAACTGCTTGCGGCGCTTGGCGTAGGTCAGCGCGATGTCAAAGCCGGCCACGGCCTGTCCCAGCGCCATCCAGGCGCACGCGCTGCGGGTGCCTACGAGGACACCGGCGACGTCCCGGAACGAGTTCGCACCCGGCAGCCGGCTCGACTCGGGCACACCCCGCCGGATAAGCGTCACCCTGGCGAGCTTCTTCGTCAGCCACCTCACCCCGTTCGGAAGTGTGGCAGGCCACCGCGTGGCAGGAACCACCCGACGGTGAGCCGCCCGCCGACCCTGAACTTCCGGCCAGCGAGAATACCGGCAAGGATGAGACAACGGCCCCGGCATGCTCCGCGACAGCGCAGCAGACGGGCAGGGATTGAGGATGGCCTGATGAGCGACGACCGTGACCACACCGTCGCCACCGCCACGGTGACGAGTGAGGAGAAGCCGTACGGCGTGCGCATCGCGCGGGAGGTCACGTGCTGCGCGGCGACGAGCCGGCCGGCCAGGGCGGTCCGGGCGGGAACCGAGTTCCGCACCACCACCGGCATCCGATGACCGAGCGAATAGTCGTCATCGGAGCGGACGCGGCCGGGATGAGCGCGGCCTCGCAGGCCAAGCGGATCGCGGGCGATGCGGTCGAGATCGTCGCGTTCGAGCGCGGAATGCACAGCTCCTACTCGGCCTGCGGCATCCCGTACTGGGTGGCCGGCGATGTCGGCGAACTGGAGAGCCTGATCGCCCGTTCGCCGGGCGCGCACCGGCGCAACGGCATCGACCTTCGGATGCGCACCGAGGTGGAGGAGATCGACCTCGCGGCCGGGCGGGTGACGGCTCATGATCTGGCCGCCGGGCGCTCGTACCGGGAAGGCTTCGACTCCCTGGTCATCGCGACCGGCGCGGTCCCGGTGCGGCCGCCGCTGCCGGGCGCGGACGCCGCCGGCGTGTTCGGGGTGCAGACTCTCGACGACGGCGCCGCGCTCCTGGCGGACCTCGATCACGCCCGGCCACGGCGGGCCGTGGTGGTCGGCGGGGGTTACATCGGCGTGGAAATGGCCGAGGCCCTGGTGCGGCACGGTGTCACGGTGACCGTGGTGGATCAGGACGCGCAGCCGATGACCACGCTCGACCCGGACATGGGGGCCGCGGTGCACCGGGCCATGGAGGGCATCGGCATCGATGTGCGCACCGGCACCGCCGTCACCGGATTCGAGGCCGGCGACGGCAGGATCCGCTCGGTGGTGACCACCGGCGGCTCCATCCCCGCCGACGTGGTCGTCCTGGGCCTGGGGGTCCGGCCGAACACCGCGCTCGCACGCGAGGCCGGCCTGCCGCTGGGCGATCACGGCGGCCTGCGCACGAACGTGCAGATGCAGATCCTCGGCCACGACCGCATCTGGGCGGGCGGCGACTGCGTGGAGGTCCTCAACCTGGTCTCGGGCCAGTACCAGCACGTGCCGCTGGGCACCCACGCCAACAAGCACGGCCGGGTCATCGGGCACAACCTGGCCGGCTCCTACGCCTCGTTTCCCGGGGTGGTCGGCACGGCGATCAGCAAAGTCTGTCATCTGGAGATCGCCCGGACCGGGCTGCGCGAGCGCGACGCCACCCGCGCCGGATTCGAATACGTGACCGTCACCGTGCAGTCCAGCACGAAGGCCGGCTACTTCCCCGGCACCCAGCAGATGACCGTCAAGATGATCGCCGAACGCCTCAGCGGACGCCTGCTGGGAGTGCAGATCGTCGGCTACCAGGGGTCGGCCAAGCGGATCGACACGGCCGCGACGGCACTGTGGAACCGGATGACGGCCGAGGAGATGACCGCCCTGGACCTCGGGTACGCGCCGCCGTTCGCGCCGGTGTGGGATCCGATCCTCGTGGCGGCGCGGCAGGCCGCCGCGGCCGTGCGCCGCGCCGGGGCCAGCCGGCGGTCCTAGCCCGATCGGTGCGGCGCTCAGGCGTACGTCCGGGTGCTGACCCGGCGGCCCGGCGGGCGAGACAAAGCTTCACCTGCGACGTACGATCCGTCGATGGAGACCTTCTATCCGCCGGCGGACGGACCCCGGCGGCGGCGCAGGAGTACGCCCGCCGGCTGGCCCAGCGCGGCATCCCGGTAGCCGCGCTGCTGCGCGCCTACCGCATCGGGTCGGCGCGATTCCAGGAGTGGTGCCTGCAGGAACTCGAGAAGAGGAAAGCAATGCATTCAGGCAAGCGGATCCTGCTGAGCGCGGCAGGGCTCCTGGTCGCGATCGCCCTGGCCGGGACGACCGCAGCGGCGAACGCCACCGCACCACAGTCTCACCAGCCACGTCCGGCATCCGGGGCACCCCAGCTCAGCCTCGAGCGATTCGACCTCAACGGGTACGTGCTCGACACGTCCTACACCTTCGGACGGAATACCGGCAACACGTTCCAGCAGACATATGGTCACTCGATGGTCCAAGGCGTTCCCATAGCGGGCCCGCTGGTCGGCACGCAATTCCCGCCGGAAGACTATGTCGCCATTCCAATTGGCCATCACGAGCTTTACGTGACCTGGCTCGATCCGGCGAGCCTCGCGATCGTGGACGTGTTCGTCATGGACTTCGCGCACCACACCGTATATGACTACGCCCCGGGCAGCGCCCATCCGGAGAGCGCCGGCACGGTTACCGTCGTGCACCGGGGAAAGAGCCCGCTACCCTGACCGGCCCTGGCCATGACGCGTGTCGCGATCATCGGGGGAGGCATCGGCGGGCTGACGGCGGCGAACGCGCTGTCGCGGGCCGGGATCGAGGTGGCGGTCTACGAGGCGGCCGCCGAGCTCAAGGAGATCGGGGCCGGCGTCGCCCTGCACCCCAACGCGATGAAGGTGCTGCGCGCCATCGGCGTGGAGGACAACGTCCGCAGGGTCGCGGGGCGGTCGCAGTGGCAGGTCATGCGCAACTGGAAGACGGGCCGGGTGATCGCCAGGACGAGCCGGCAGCAGCAGGCGGCCTCGTTCGGCACCGAGGGCGCGACCGTGCACCGGGCCGATCTCCTCGACGTGCTCGCCGGCGCGCTGCCGGCCGGCCTGGTAACCCTGGGCAGGCGATGCACCGAGGTATGGCCCGACGGTGACGTCGCGGTCGCGCGGTTCGCGGACGGCAGCGAGGTCGAGGCCGACGTCATCGTGGGCGCCGACGGCATCCACTCACCGGTGCGAGCCTCGCTGTTCGGTCCGGACGACCCCCGGTTCACCGGGAAGATCTGCTATCGCAGCGTCGTCCGGGCCGGAGCCGTCCGCGGCACCCGGCCCTCCACCGAAGGGGCCCAGTGGCTCGGCCCGCACGGCACGATCGTGCTGTATCCGCTGCGCGGCGAGGAACTGGTCAACGTCGTCTGCCACTACGACGATGACGGCTACCGCCACGAGTCGTGGATCGCCGAGTGCCGCCGCGAGGAGGTGCTCGGGCGCTACGCCGGCTGGCACGAGTCCCTGCTCCGCCTCTTCGCCGCCGCGGACACCTGGTACAAGTGGGCGCTCTACGACCACGACCCGATCCCGCGGTGGACGCGCGGCCGGGTCACCGTCCTGGGCGACGCCGCGCATCCGATGCTCCCCTACCTCGGACAGGGCGCCTGCCAGGCGATCGAGGACGGCGCGGTCCTGGCGACGGCGCTCTCGGCGGAGGCCTCTGATCCGCTCACGGGCCTGGCCCGGTACGAGCGCACCCGCCGGCCGAGAGCAAGCCGGGTGGTACTCGCGGCCCGCGAGCGCGGGCTGAGCAACCACCTGGCCTCTCCGTGGGCCGCCTGGCGGCGGGATCTGACGATCACATGGCGACGGCTCGTGAACCGGCGCGACCCGGAGGGCCGCGGCGCGGCCTGGCTCGCCGACTACGACGCGAGCTCGCCGGACGTGCTCGCCACCTGAGCACCTGGCTACGCTCCGGGAGCCGGAGCCGGAGCCGGAGCCGGCGTGGCCCGGGTTGCGGTGCCCTGAGCCCGAAGTGACAGGCAATAGCGAGAGATCCGCCTGTTGCACTGGGGACACCACGCACAGAGGACTAACCTTGATTACCATGACCATCTCTGCGCCGCCCGCCGGGCTCCTACGCCTGGTCGTCGGGTATGACGGATCTCCTCCCGCCAAGCGGGCGCTCGACGCCGCGACCCGCCTGCTGCAGGGCCGGGTCGGCCGCATCGATGTCGTGTACGTGGCTCACCTGTCGAGCCTGGTCATGATGTCGCCCGGCGCCATAGCCGAGATGGAGTCCGACTTCGACGAGGTCGAGCAGGAGCTTCGCGCGGAAGCCGCCGAGCAGCTGCGCGCCAGCGGGACGGCCTGGGAGTTCGACCGGCGCCAGGGCATCGTCGCCGACGAGCTGATCGCGGTGTCCACCGCCATCCGCGACGCCCACGCCGGCCAGACCGTGGTGATCGTCGTCGGAAGCTCGTCGCACGCCAGCCACCGTATGGTCGGTTCGGTCGCCGTCAGCCTGGCCCGGCACTCGCCAGTGCCCCTGGTGATCGTGCCGTAGCCACGGGTTTCCGTTTGCCTGGTGGACATCTCTGGTTGTTGTTGGCGCGCTAAGAATTCTTCACGGACAGTCGCGCTGAGCGCTGAGGGGATGCCATGGAACAGTCAGAGCAGGACGCCGTCCGGACCAGACTGCCCGAGCCGGAGGCCCGGCCGGGGCCGCGTGACGCAGCGGTGCCCGGCCGCCCGGGGGTACCGGTCTTCAACACGAGCCGACCCGGCCGGGCGTGTCCACCCGGGAAGCCGGCGAAGCGACGCTCCCGAACCGGTGGATGCCAAGACTGCGAACCAGCACCCCCGGCACCAGCGGCCCGGGCCAGGCTCGGCCGGGGCTGGGAGGATCTGGTCCGGCGCATCGGGCGTCCCTGACGCCGCGGTGCGGCTATGCCGTCGCGCCCGCCAGGCCGAGCCGGACGGCGCGCCTCGCGGCGGCCCGGGTCGGCACGCCCAGCTTCGCGAGGATGGCCGAGACGTGGTGGTCGACGGTCTTGGGGGAGATAAACAGCTTGGCGGCGATCTCCGCGTTGGTGAGCTCGGCGCAGATCAGGTCGAGAACCTCGCACTCGCGCCGGGTCAGCCCGAACGGCCGCTCCCGCGTGGCCGGGCGCGGGCCGACCGGGATCGACCGGGCGCCGAGCGCCCGCAGGCGCTGCCTGATGATCCGGGCCGCGGGTTGCGCGCCCAGGCTGGTGACGATGCCGAGGGCCTCGCGCAAGGCCTCCTCGTCAGAGGCGCCGGCCAGGGCCATCGCCGCGTCGTACGGGCAGCCCAGGCGGGTCCAGGCGCGAGCGGCGCCTGCCGGGTCGCCCGCGAGCAGCAGCCGGTACGGCTCCGCCACCTCCCCGCGCACCCGGCGCGGGGAGCCCGTGCAGCGTAGCCAGGCGGCGACCGCGCCGCGATGCCAGGCGTGGGAGGTGGCGCACGCGTCGGCGGCCAGCTCGGCCTCGCGCCGGGCCGCGTGCGGCCTGCCCTCGAGCCAGTACGCCTCGGCGCGGGCCAGCCGGGCCGGTACCTGCTGCTGCGGCTCGCCGGTCTCGTCCGCCGTCGTGGCCGCCTCGTCGAGGCAGTCCCAGGCCCCGGGCTCGCCCCGCCGGGCCCGCATCGTGCCCAGCCGGATCAGCGCGCAGAGCCGGTTCGCCGGGGAAGGACCGACCTCGATCAGGGTCTCCGTGCTCAGCGCGATGGCCTCGTCCCAGCGCCCGGTGCGTTCCAGCATGTTGGACTGCTCGCCGCGCAGGCAGATCGCGTACGTGGTGATGTCGTGCTCGTCGCAGTACGCCAGCGCCGACGCCAGGTACTGCTCGGCCTCGGCGAACTCCCGCTTGTCGGCGTGGATTCCGCACAGGTTGGTGTAGGCGCGTGCCGCCTCCCGGTGGTGGCCCCCGGCCAGCGCGATGTCCAGCGCGCGGTGCATCTGCCCGGCCCAGTCCAGGCCCTTGGCCGAGGCGCTGGCGGCCTGGGTGTTGAGCGCGTCGCTGTGGACGTCGGTGGCGCCGAACCGGGCGGCCAGCGCCAGGGCCTGCAGGGCCAGGTCGATGGCGGCGTCGTAGTCGGCGTACAGCATCCGCTGGTTGGCGAAGGTGGCGTAGGCCCGCGCGAGCTCCACGCTGGGCCCCAGCGCCTCAAGGACCGCCACGGCGGCTTGGGCGGCGGCGACCGCCTCGCGGCCGCGGCACATGTTCCACCTGATGCGGGACAGCCGCCACAGCGCGCCCCCCTCCCGCAGCCGGTCGCCCGCCTCGCGCCACAGCGCCAGTGCGCGCTCCCCGGCGGTCTCGGCGTCGTCCCACCGGTCGAGCAGTGACACCGCGTCGGCGAGCCCTTCGTACAGCCCGGCGAGCATCGCCGGGTCCGCGCCAGCGGAGAACCGCAGGGCCCGCTCGTACTGCGCGGCGGCCTCCCGGTGCGACGCCAGCCGGGCGGCCCGGCGCGCGGCGGCGGGCGCATACCGCACGACCGCCGCGCCGTCGCCTGCCGCCTCCGCGTGGAAGGCCATACGGGCGTCGTCGTCGCATCCGGAGGAGCCCAGCGCGGCCAGCACCAGCCCGTGAATCGCCTGTCCCCGGTGCCCGGCGACCGCGTGCGCCACCGCGATCCTGGCGATCTCGTGACGGAACCGGACCCACGCGCCGTCGCCGGCCAGCAGGCCGCTCTCCAGCAGCTCGTCGAGGACCGAGGGCGGGCAGCCGGTAACCGACTCCAGCAGCCGCGCCTCGACCCGCGAACCGGTCAGCGCCGCGACGTCCAGCACCTCGCGCGAGCCGCCGCTCAGCCGCGCCGCCCGCGCCAGCACCGCATCGCGCGCCGACGGGGGGACCTCTTCCATCCCGGCCTGCAGCACCTCGGTCACGTAGAACGGGTTCCCGCCGGTCAGCCGGTACAGCTCGGGCGCGGGCAGCCCGCTCCCGCCAGCCAGTTTCCGCACCGCGTCCTGGGACAGCGGCGCCAGCCCGACGCGCCGGGTGCACCGCTGCGAGCCGAGATCGCCGAGCGTGACGCGGAGCGGGTCGCCGGCGGCCAGGCCGTCGTCCCGGTACGTGGCGATGAGCAGCACCGCGGCGTCGCGCAGCCGCCGGCTCAGATAGCGGAGCAGGTCGAGGGTGGCCTCGTCGGCCCAGTGGATGTCCTCGACGACCACCACGTCCAGCACCTCGGGGCCGCTGACCTGGCCCAGCAGCGCGCGGAACAGCTCCTCGCGGCCGGCCCCGGCCCGGCAGCGCTCCAGCAGCTCGCCGCCGAACTGGTCCGCCAGGTCGAACAGCGGCCCGAGCGGGCGCGGCGTGAACAGGCCATCGCACATGCTCCACGACCAGCGAGCGTCGGGCAGGTCCCAGTGCAGCCGCTCGAGCAGCGCCGACTTCCCTACGCCCGCCTCGCCGCCGAGCAGGACCAGCCGTCCCTCGCCGCCGGCGGCCTGCGCCGCGTACTCGTTCAGCAGCGCCAGCGGCGACTCCCGTTCCAGCAGCGGCGCGGCGATGTCCGCGGGCGCCGCCCTGACGGACGGAGCGGGCGGAGCCGCCCTTCGCGGCGCCGCCTCCGGCACCAGGTCCAGCGCCCGGTCCTGCCGCAGGATCGCCGCTTCCAGCTCGCGCAGCGGCGGCCCGGGCTCGATCGCCAGCTCGTCTCTGAGGGCGCCGCGCAGGCGCCGGTACACGCCGAGCGCGTCGGCCTGGCGCCCGCTGCGGTACAGCGCCAGCATCAGCTGGGCGTGCAGCTGCTCGTCGAATGGATGATCACTGGTGAGCGCCTCCAGTTCCGGCAGGAGCTGTGCGTCCTCGCCGAGCGCGAGCCGGGTCTCGACGAGGGCCCGGCTAGCCCGCAGCCGCAGCTGCTCCAGACGTTCCGCCTGCTCCCGCAGCCAGGGCAGGGCATCGACATCGGACAGCGACCGGCCCCGCCACAGCGCCAGCGCATCGCGCAGCTGCTGCTCGCGGGCCCGGCCGGCGGGCTGGACGCCCGGCCGGATCAGCCGTTCGGCGGCGGCGACATCCGTGTCCACCCGGCCCGGATCGAGCAGGTACCCCGGCGGGCGCGCCACGATCGCGTCGCGGCTGCCCAGCACCTGGCGCAGGTGCGAGACGTGGCTCTGCAGCGTATTCAGCGGCGTCATGGGCAGCTCGTCGCCCCAGACCACGTCGGCGAGCCGGTCGTTGCTGACGATGTCACCGCGTTGCAGTGCGAGTACCGCCAGCACCGCCTTGCGGCGCAGCCCGCTCACCGGCCGGAACGCCCCGTCAACCACCACATCAACCGGCCCGAGAAGCCGTACCTGCATCCCCAAGCCCATCCCCCGAGAAAGTTAGCCTTCTTTACCGGAACGGACGACGAGGCCCGCCGGTTCAGAGATTTCTGAACCGGCGCTCCCCGGGACCGCGGCGCTCCCCAGGACCGCGGCGCTCCCCGGGACCGGCGCTCCCCGGGACGGTACCCTGGGCCGGTCGGCGCCGCGCCCGACTGACCGGCGCCGGGACTGGCCGACTCACCGAAAGCCGAGGAACGAAGAAGTGCTGCGAACCGGCAGAGACTACGTCGAGTCGCTCCGCGACGGCCGGGAGGTGTGGATCGATGGTGAGCAGGTCGAGGACGTCGCCACGCATCCGGCGTTCGCGCCGATGGTGAACGTGCGCGCGCGGATCTACGACCTTGCCCACGAGGCCGGCACCGCCGGCCTGCTGACCTACGCCGACGAGCAGACGGCGGAGCGCTGCGCCACCACCTCGCGCCCGCCGCGCACCCGCGACGACTGGCGGGCCAAGCGGGCCTCGGTCGACGCCATCCTCGACGACGCCGGCGGCGTGGTCACTCGCGTGGGCGACGAGACGGTCGGCGAGATGTGGTCGCTGTTCGACGGGCGGGACGTGCTGAACGAGATCGACCCGGCGTTCTCCGCGAACATCACCCGGCACGTCCGGCAGGCGCAGCTGCTCGACCCGTTCCACGTCTCGGCCAACACCGACCCGAAGGGCAACCGTGCCCTCCGGCCGCAGGAGCAGGACCCCGACGTGCTGCTGCACGTGGTCGGCGAGACCGGCAACGGCATCGTGGTGCGCGGCGCCAAGTTCGAGACCGCGGCGGCCTACGCCAACCAGGCGTTCGTGAAACCCACCATCGGCGAATGGAACAACGAGGTCCTCAGCGATTACGCGGTCGGGTTCCTCGCCGGTATGGGCGCCCCGGGCATCAAGCACATCTGCCGGTCCGCCTTCGCCGGCCCGCACGCCCCGGACGACTATCCGCTGACCAGCCGGTACGACGAGATCGACACGATGATCATCTTTGACGACGTGGAGATTCCCTGGGAGAACGTCTTCTTCTACCGGCACACCAAGGCGGCCGCGTTCATCCGCGCGACCCTGCACCGGTACAGCATCTTCCCCTACGTCCAGCGTTACCTGCGCTTCGCGGACCTCCTGCTCGGCGTCGCCTACGCCAGCGCCCGGTCGACCGGGGTCACGATGCACCAGGCCGTTCGGGAAAAGATCGCGCAGATCGCGTGCTACCGCGAGGGCATCAATGCGCACCTGACCGCGGCCATCGAGCTCGCCGAGCCCAGCCCGGGCGGGCTGCTGATGCCCAGCCAGCCGATGATGTACGCCGGCCGGGTCTTCGCGTCCGCCCAGCTGCCGTCGGTCATGCACCTGGTCCGCGACCTGTGCGGCTGCCAGGTCAGCCTGGTGCCCAGCAAGGCCATGTTCGACAGCCCGGGCGCCGGGGACTGGCTGCAGAAGTACTTCCGGGTCGGGGAGATCCCCGCGGAAGAACGGCGCAAGCTCTTCGCGCTGGCTCGTGACCTGCTCAATTCGGACTACGCCGGGCACCGGCTGACGTTCCAGCTCTTCGCGCAGTCACCGCCGTTCTCGCACCTGCTTGCCGTCTATAACAACTACGACTTCAGCGGCCCGCTCGACCTGGTGGCCAGGTACTCCGGGGTCGCGGACGCGGTCCGCAAATGAGGGAGCCGAACACATGAGGGAACCGGTCACCGTCGGCGGTCACCTGCGGATCCGGCCGTTCAGCACCGCGGAGAGCTATCCGGAGCAGCGGCTCGATAACGACCTGTGCCAGGCGGTGGTGGCCGGCCGCACCATCTACCTGCGCGGCCAGGTGCCGCAGGACCTGGACACCGGCGAGAGCGTCCACATCGGGAACCCCGCCGCCCAGGCCGAGCAGGTGATGACGAACGTCGAGACGCTGCTCGCGGAGGCCGGCGCGTCCGTCGAGCACGTGGTGAGCTGCACCGTCTACCTCACCGACATCCGCCACCGCGAGCCGGTGTACCGCGTGCTCGGACGGCGGCTCAAAGGGGTCTATCCGGTGTTCACCGGCCTGGTCGTATCCGCGCTCGCCCGGCCCGAATGGCTCGTCGAGGTCACCGTGGTGGCGGTCAGGCCGTGACGTTCTCGCTGGCGGGCCGCTGCGAACGCACCGGCGCAGTCGGCGCCGTCATCGCCTCCGCGAGCATGGCGGTGGCGGCGCGGTGCGTGGCGGTACGGGCCGGGGTGGGCGCGGTGTGCAGCCAGAGCACGACCGATCCGCGGCTGCGCGAGGCGCTGCTCGAGGCGATGGCCGGCGGCCTGGCCGCGAGCGACGCACTCGCGGCTGTCGTCGGCCACACCGCGGACGTGGCGTACCGGCAGCTGGCGGCCGTCGACGCCGCCGGCGGCTCGGCCAGCTACACCGGCGATCTCGCGCTGGGCGAGGCGGCGGATATCCGCGCTGCGGGCGCCGCCGCCGCGGGCAACCTGCTGGCTGACCGGGGCGTGCCCGCGGCGATGCTGGCTATTTTTACCGAACGAGCCGGCGACAGCCTCGGCGACCGGCTCATCGCCGCCGTGGCGGCCGGCCTGGCCGCGGGGGGCGAGGTCACCCCGGTTCGTTCGGCCGGGATCGTCATCGCCGGGTCGGAGCCGTGGCCGGTCACCGACCTGAGGGTGGACTGGCACGACGACCCGGTCGGGCAGCTGGCCCGGCTCTGGCGGATGTGGCATCCGCAGGCGGAGTCCTACATCCGGCGCGCGCTCCGGCCATCCGAGATGGCCAGCTGCTGAGGAAATCCTGATGCCCTTGATATAACCGGGTTTCGCCGGATAGCAACACGGCGGAGCTGTCCTGAAGATCGCGGCGGGAGTGAAGCGAGCTGACCAGGTTTGGGGGACACTGGCACGTCTGAAGTAATGTACCCGCCATGCAACCTCGATTACCTCCTTCCTCGCCCTGCCATGTCGCTATGCGGCGGCATTCCTCCATTCACTAGACACAACGCGGAAACCGCGAAGATGCACAGGAACCTCCTTTAAACGCCTATACCGCCCGTTGCCGGCGCGCAAGGGACCGGCGGGCAAGTCAGTGTTCAGGTTCCTGAGCGCGGGGCGGCCGCGGCGGTGATTCCGTCGTGCTCCGGTGAAACGTCGGTGGTCACCAGCGTGGTGGTGATCCGGCCGAGCAGCCGGCGCAACTCCGGGACCTTGTCGGGCTCCCACTCGGTCACCAGCCGGTCGATGCCCGCCTCCCGGGCGGCGGCCAGCCGGCCGGCGGCCTGCCGGCCCGCGGCGGTGAGCGTCACGCTGGCCTGGGCGCCGTCCCCGCCCGCCGGGCCTGCACCGTCCCCGCCTGCCGGGCCGCCGGGGACGGCCTTGGAGATGTAGCCGCGGGCCAGCAGTTCGCCCTGGCGCCGCTCCAGATCGGAGACCTCGATGCCGAGCACCCGGGCCAGCGACACCTCGGTGATCGGGGCGTTGTCCGCGATGCGGTACATCAGCCAGGTGCCGCGCGGGCTCAGCGGCACGTCGGCTCGTTCCGCGAGGCGCCGGTAGGTCTCCGCCCGGCGCTCACGGCCGAACAGGGCTATCAGGGCGCGCTCCATCTCCTGCTCGGAGTCGCGGGTGGCCGGAATGGCAGTGGGAGCGGTGCCCTGGGCCCGGTCCACCGCCCGTACCGTGTCCCGCAGCGGCACCTCCTTCAGGAACAGGCTCAGCACGAAACCCAGCGCGGCCAGGGGCGTCGCGTACAGGAACACCGTGTGCAGCGCCTGCGCGTACCCGGCGATGTAGCCGGCCCGGATCGCCGCGGGCAGGTGCGCTAGCACGGCCGGGCTGGCTCCCGCGGACGCGCTGATCCCGCTGGGCAGCGCGACGCCGTGCAGCGCGGCGGCGATGTCACCGGCCAGCACGCCGGAGAAGATCGCGCCGAAGACCGAGGTGCCGAACGAGCCGCCGATGGAGCGGAAGAACGTAGCGCCTGACGTGGCGGCGCCGAGGTCCTTGTAGTCGACTGCGTTCTGCACCGCGATGATGAGCACCTGCAGCGACCCGCCGATGCCCACGCCGAGGATGAACAGGTAGAGCGACACGAGCCAGAAGTTCGTGTGGATGCCCAGCCGCGACAGCAGGAACAGGCCGAGGGTCATCAGCGCCGTGCCGATCACCGGGAAGATCTTGTACCGGCCCCACCTGGTGACCAGGAAGCCGGTGCCGGTCGAGGTCAGCAGCAGCCCGACCAGCAGGGGCAGCAGCCTCAGCCCGGACAGGGTCGGTGAGATCCCCCGGACGACCTGCATGTACTGCGGCAGGTAGGCGAGCGCGCCGAACATGGAGAAGCCGACCGCGAAGCCCACCACACTGGCGGAGGTGAACACCCCGTTCGCGAACAGGCGCGGCGGTATGACGGGCTCGGCTGCCCGCCGCTCCACCAGGACGAAGCCGACCGCGCAGACCACCGCCAGCACGGCGAGCAGGTAGATCGGGAGCGAGTTCCAGGCGAACGTGTTGCCGCCGAGCGAGGTGAGCAGGACCAGGCAGACCGCCGAGGCGCCGATCAGCGCGGTGCCCGCGTAGTCGATCGCGTGGCGGGTCTTGCTCAGCCGGCCGGGCAGCACCGCCGCGGTCACCGCCAGGGCCACGATGC
>Ga0335069_10003009_pt1 | contig 25663 bp, 20 predicted proteins | sample Lox_Sample_11_FD_206714 | JGI IMG/M metagenome (GOLD analysis project Ga0335069, IMG submission 206714) | Soil microbial communities from Loxahatchee National Wildlife Refuge, Florida, United States - Lox_Sample_1.1 | ecosystem: Environmental > Terrestrial > Soil > Wetlands | place: USA... | reverse complement strand
GTTGACGATTCTGATCCGGCCGCCTGCGAAGACCTCAACGCTGGTGCCCGCTTCCGGCGCGAGCGGCGCGTGTCAACGATTTTGAGACAGCCGGCATGGGAGTTTAGTGAGTTTTTTCCTCGGTTGACGGTCGAGAAGGCGGGTTGATCCAGACCTGAGAGGGCAGATCAGGAACCGCAGGGGGACGGCGGACGAAGCGTTCCGGATGAGCCTGGAAAGCGGCGTCGAGGACGGTTTGGCGTTGGGCCAGGACGGTAGAGGCTTGGCCGAAGTGAACCATGGCCGGGGTCAACATGCCAATGCCGGAGTGGCGATGCTCACCGTTGTACCAAGAAAAGAAGCGTTGGCAATGCGCCCGGGCATCCTGGAGGCAGCCGAAACGATCGGGGAAATCGGGTCGGTACTTCAGAGTGCGAAACTGACTCTCTGAGAAGGGATTGTCGTCGGAGACATAGGGGCGGCTGTGTGTTTTGGTGACGCCCAGGTCCGCGAAGAGAAAAGCAATGGGCTTAGCACGCATCACCCGGCCGCGATCGGCGTGGACGTTGAGCTGGCCCGGCGGAATGTCGTAGTGGCCAATGGTTTCTTCCAGGAAGCGTTTGGCCAACTCGGCGCTTTCGCGTTCGGCTACCATCCAGCCAGTGACGTAGCGGCTGAAGATGTCGAGGATCACGTAGAGATAGAAGTAGGTCCACTTCACTGGGCCGCGCAGTTTGGTGATGTCCCAGCTCCACAGCTGATTGGGCTCGGTGGCCAGCAACTCGGGCTTGTGATACGGCGGATGAACCAGTTGATCGCGACGCTCCCGCGATTCGCCGCATCGTTCCAGGAGACGGTACATGGTGCGCGTGGAGCAGAGATACTGGCCTTCATCCAGCAAGGTGGCCTGGATGGCAGCGGGGGAGCAATCCTGGAAACGCTCGGCATGCAGGATGGCCAGGACGCTGGCGCGTTCCTCCGGGCTGAGAGACCGTGGCGGTGTTGGCTGCACCGCCGCCGGCTCGGGGTCAGGCATCGGCGCCGTAGGCGGACCCAATCGCGGCCGTTGCCGATAGAAGGAAGCGCGCGCCACGCCCAGTGCCTGGCAGGCGATGACGACGCCAACGGTGGGGGACAACTCGGCGACGGCGTTCATCAGGGTTTCTCCTGCGGGTCCGTCGGCGGCAGAGGCGTCCCCAACAGCGCGGCCACTTTTTTTTGAACGTCAATGATGATCTCAGCCTTGCGCAGTTCCTCGCTCAGGCGCTGGTTTTCGCGGCGCAGTTTCTGGTTTTCCTCTGCCAGCGGGTTGCGCTTGGATTTGGGGCCACGCCGCTGAGGGGTCAAGCCCTGGAGAATAGCGGTCTGCCGTTCGCGGCGCCACGTGACCAGGTGGGACGAGTACAGGCCTTCGCGGCGTAGCAAGGCGCCGATCCCGCCTGGGACGGCAGAGGCGGCATCGGCTTCCGTCAGAATTTTCTGTTTGTACTCTGCCGTGAAGGTGCGGCGCTTGGCATCGGCGACGACCTCAGTGTTGGGTTGCAGCGGGCTGGGAGGCGGCGGGTCCGGAACGGTTTTGGCCGTCACGGCACTCCGGTCGGCCTCGCTCCGCTCGCCCTCCCTACGTGCCGCGACGGCCAAAACCGTGGGGGCCGCAGGGAGTCCATTCTTCTTAGAGGTAACGGAATTCAAGCTGTGATCCATTCTCGCCCTGCTCAGTAATAAGAACCGGGGGAGATGTCTCACCTATCTTGGCACGGAGGGGGGTGCCAAACTCCAAAACTGCGTTTTAGTTAAGACCCATCTTCGAGGAGCGAACATTTCTGGTGCGAGGGTGTACGGCATCTCAGCATGGGACGTGGATACGAAAGGTACGGTTCAGCGAGATCTCATTCTTACACCTAAAGGTCAAGCCTACGTTGGCCGTGGATAACCTCGAACTAGCTCAGTTTACGTACCTGCTTCTTAACAATAAGAAGATTCGCCATTTTATCGACACGGTCACGTCGAAGGCGGTTCTGATCCTCGGTCGCTTTACACCTGAACGAAAAAGAGTTCTCAACGCCATCAGAAACGACCTCCGCAAACGACACTATCTGCCGATCCTATTTAACTTCGACAACCCAGCGAACCGGGACATCACCGAGACCGTCTCAATACTGGCGCACATTGCGAAATTCGTGATCGCTGACATCACGGATGCGAAGAGCATCCCGCAAGAGCTGGAGCGCATCGTTCCGGGCCTTCCATCCGTTCCGGTGCAACCGCTCCTGTTGGCTTCACAGCGGGAATACGGAATGTTCAAGCATTACAGGCGATATCCGTGGGTTCTAGAGCCGTTCATCTACAAAGATGAGGACCACCTGCTCTCGGCGCTCACCGAAGCTGTGATTGATCCCGCAGAGGCGAAGGCCAAAGAACAAACGTCGCAGAACTGAACCCGGCGATCAAATCATGGCTGGATAACGTGATCGTTCCGGCATTGGTGCAGCAGTGGTTGATCGCCAACCACTCCGCTGATATTGGAACCACCAAGGTCCCCGCCAACTCAAAAACCACAGTAAAATCTGAAAAAGCTACAATCCGCCAAAGTGTAGTACAGTTGCCCTCGGAATCCTCGGGAGGGCTTTAGAATTTCGGACCCAAAGTTCAGGTCCGAATCCTCCTCCGATGACGTTCCCGGCGCTTCGCTGCGTTTACGACATTCGGCTCCCGTCGCCAGTCGCCAATTGACAAGAGGTATTATGCTCTTTCATGGCAAGAGCAAAACCTGTACCCGAACCGAAGGAGCGCCCGTACAAGACGACTGGCGTTCACCTTCCCGCAGACCTTTGGGAATTGCTGAACCGGGTCGCCTTCGAACGTGCCAGGACTCGGGGTGGGCGTGCCAGCGTGTCGGCGCTGCTCGTCGAGATGATCGAGCGAAACCGGAAGGCTCTCGAACTCGAACTCGGAAAGACGGTGCGTTAGGACGATGCCACCCAGCCCAAAGGGAGCGGAAGGCCGATCCACGCCCTCCGGTCTGTACACGTCCAGGATCATTAAAGCCGGGGCATTGATCGGCGACACGAAGACGCTGCTTGCCGACTGGGATCTCGACGCCTCGGTCGCTGAAAACCTCAGTCGGGTGCGGCACGAAAACGTCTTCGGGAAGGCTTCTCGCTCTCGTGTTGAGGACATCCTGGCGATCTTCCGGCACCGCTACATGAGCGAACCTGCCGTGACCAAAGCACTGGTCACTCTTGTCAGCAACAAGTTTCCCAGCGCCGCTCTGGACCGTGTTCTCTTCTTCCATGCCGCTCGTGCCGACACACTCCTTCACGATGTCGTCACCGAGGTTCTTGCCCCGATGCAGGAGCAGGGGCATGTGCATGTCACGGTGGCAGACCTCCACCGAGCACTTAATACGTGGGTGGGGGAAGGCAAGACGACTAGCCGTTGGTCCAAATCGACAGTGGAGCACGCCGTCAGAGGACTGATGTCAACGCTCCGGGATTTCGGTGTGCTCCAGGGTGCCGTCAACAAGAAGATCGCCCCATCCTTTCTCCCAATCGAAGCATTTGCATACATCACGTTCTACCTAAAGCGGCATCAACCCTCGGGCGCAAAACTGATCGAATTGCCGGATTGGAAGCTGTTCTTCCTGCGGCGAGAGGCCGTCGAGAGATTTCTGTTTGAAGCGCACCAGCGAGACCTGCTGGAGTACCACGTTGCCGGGAGCGTCACTCGGTTGACCTTCCCTACTGAATCCCTTGAGGAGTATGCGTATGTCCTCGCTCAAAGATAGCATCGCCCTCCTGGAGAGCGACCTGAAAGCCGTGCCGCCGAGGATCAGCGTGTACCACGACCTGCCCTTTGCCATTCTCCGCTACGATCCGACCGCCGAATGGGACCTGCGACGGGAGATCAAGCTGCTGGAGACCCGGCTGCTCAGCGTCGGCAGGGAAGTCCACATCATTCCGATGTCAGACCTGCTATGGTCGGCGCTCGACAGGGTTCACGAAAAGGACGACGACGAAGGGCTGGAAGCTGTCATCGAGTTGGAGAACCAACGAGGCTTCGTTGAGGCCCAGCAGCAGGTGACCACGTACTTGTCGAGCAAGGTCTGGGTGCCGCTGTGGGATCTCCTGGCTGAACGGCTGGCATCCATCGACCCCGAGAATTCGGTCGTTTTCTTGACACGAGTCGCAGCGATGTCTCCGGGAATTTTCCACATGTCGATGCTGCTCGACAAGATGCACGGCAAGACGAAAGTGACAACAATTCTCTTCTATCCCGGCTCCATCGAAGGCACGACCGGGCTGCGATTCATGGACCTCAAGGATCGAGACGCATTAGGGAACTATCGAGTGAAAATCTATGGCTGACGCAACTCCAGTTCAACTCAAGACTGTCGGTGACCTGCTGACCCGAGACCTGACCCGCAAGATCGAGGAGATCATTCAGGTCGATCAGGCGGATGAGCAATCGGTGTACTCCGAGATCACCGAGTACGTCGCCACGGACAGCATCCGGGACCAGTACCACGATCTGCTGAAGGCCATTGCGGACGCTCCGAGCGAACCACACGAGAGCGTTGGCGTCTGGGTCTCAGGCTTCTTCGGTTCAGGTAAAAGCTCGTTCGCAAAGAACCTCGGCTACGCCCTACAGAACCGCAAAGTTCTCGGGCACAGTTTCGCCGACCTCTTCAAGAAGCAGCTTGATGATCCCACGAAGAAGGACACCCGGATCAGTGCCCTCCTCGACAACATCAACGCACGCTTCACCACGCAGGTGATTCTGTTCGAAGTCGCAAAGGAAGCCGACACCCGAAAGGTCACCCAGCGAATCGCCGAGTTGATGTACACGGTATTGCTGAGAGAGCTTGGCTATGCAGAGGACTTCGACATTGCCGAGCTTGAGATCGAGCTGGAAGGCGAAGAGAAGCTGCCCGAATTCATCGCCACCTGCAAGACGCTGCTCAACAAAGATTGGGAGACGGTTCGAGCAGGGGCGCAAAAGTTGTCCAGAGCCAGTGCCATCCTCTACGAATTGAACCGGAAGCTGTATCCGTCTCCCGATTCCTGGGCGCACTCCCAGCGGAACCGTGATGCGTCGATTTCCGTGAGCAAAGTCGTCAGGCGCACCTTCGACCTCTGGGGTCGCCGTCGTCCGGGCCAGGCCCTCGTCTTCATCATTGACGAAGTGGGGCAGCACGTCGCCCGAAGCGGAGACAAGATCGAAGACCTGCGTGCCACCATCGAAGAATTCGGCAAGGTCGGCAAGAATCTGCTCAAAGAAGGGAAGATCAAGGCTCCCTGCTGGATCGTCGTCACGTCTCAAGAGAAACTCGATGAAGTCGTCGCCGCCATCGACTCGAAGCGTGTTGAACTGGCGAAACTTCAGGATCGCTTCCGGTACAGGGTTGATCTGGCTCCTTCCGACATCCGGGAAGTGGCGACGAAGCGTGTTTTGGCAAAGAAGCCTGAAGCCGAGAAACCACTGAAGAAGCTGTTCGCAGACAACCAAGGAAATTTGAACGCTGCGCTCCGATTGGAACGAACCACTCGGCCCACGGACATCAGCGAGAGCAAGTTCATCGACTTCTATCCGTACCCACCGCATTACATCGACCTTTGCATCGGGATCATGTCGGGCATTCGGCTTCAGCCCGGTGCTCCTCGGCATTACGGCGGCAGCAACCGCACCATCATCAAGCAAGCCTACGAGATGCTGGTGTCGGATCGCACAGCGTTCGCCAAGAAGCCCATTGGGGCGCTCGTCACGCTCGACAAGGTGTTCGAGTTGGTGGAAGGCAACCTCTCTAACGAGAAGCGCACTGACATCTACCAGATTGCCGAACGCTTCAAGCACGACGCCGAGGACAAGGGTTGGGCACTGCGGGTTGCGAAGGCGATTTGCCTCTTGGAGTTCATCCGTGACCTCCCACGCACAGAAGCCAATCTCGCTGCCGTCCTGGTCGATGAGGTCGGGAAACCCACGCCGCTGAACGAAGTTCAAGGCGCTGTGAAGCGACTGAACGACGCCCAGTTCATTCGCAACACCGAGGAGGGATGGAAGCTCCAGACCGCCCAGGAGAAGAACTGGGAGACCGAGCGCCGGGGCCATTTAGAACCGAAGCCTCGGGAGCAAAACGAACTGACTCGTGCGGCCCTCCAGCAAATCTTTGATGAGCCGGAATTCAAGACGTACCGTTATCAGAATCGGTCGTTCCGAATTGGCATGAATGTCGATGGCACCAGCATAGGTGACGAAGGAGAACTGCCGCTGACCTTGGTTGTGGCCGACGATGCCGACGGACTTACGAAGCGCATTGAAGAAATCCGCACGGAAAGCCAGCAGAAGTCTCACGAAAACGACCTGTACTGGCTGTTCTGCCTCACGCCAGAGATTGATGAATTGGTCGCCCAACTTCACGCCTCACGCAAGATGGTTGACAAGTACAACCAGTTGAGCGCCCAGCAAAGGATCAGCCCTGACGAAGCAACGTGCCTTCAAGACGAGAAGAACTCCAGGAACGGCTACGAAACCCGGCTGCGGGACAAACTGACAGAGGCGATGGAGCGTGGAACGGGTATGTTCCGGGGCGTGCAGAAGGATGCGTCGGCGCTCGGGAAGGGCCTTAGCGAAATCCTGAAAAAGCTCTTCGGGCAGGTTGTTCCCGATCTTTACCCCAAGCTGCAAATGGGATCTCGACCGCTCAAGGGTGACGAAGCCGAACATGTGCTCAAGGCCGCTGACCTCAAAGCGCTGCCGAACGTCTTCTATCAAAACGAGCACGGTCTTGGACTGGTTGTCAAAGAAGGTGCGAAGAACGTCATCAACACGAATGCCCCGGTCGCCAAGGAGGTCCTGGACTACCTGAAGAGCGAACACAGCTACGGCAATAAGGACAGCAGGATGGGGAAGGCATTGGAGCGGCGGTTCAGCGGCACCCCATATGGTTGGGAGCGAGACATGCTCCGACTGATCCTCGCCACGTTGTTCCGGGCTGGTGAGATCGAAGTCACCTACCAAGGGAACCGATTCCACAACTATCAGGACCCGGCGTCGAGGTCTCCGTTTGCGAGCAATACGGCTTTCAAATCCTCGTTGTTTTCGCCCCGGCAATCAGTCGGTCTCAAGACGCTGACACAAGCCGTGCAGCAATTGGAGGACCTCACCGGGGAAGAGGTCGATGTCGAGGAAGGAGCCATCGCCACAGCTTTCAAGAAAGTCGCTGCTGAGGAACTGGAAAAGTTGTACCCGCTGAAGGCGACCGCTGAAGCTCACCGCCTTCCGATTCTCTCGATGCTCTCCGATTATCAGCAGACATTGATAGGCATCCAGGCGTCCGCTTCCGATGATTGCGTTCGCCTCTTAACGGAGAACGGCAAGGAGTTCGGCGAGACCAGAGATCAGATTCGGAAGCTCCGTGAAGCACTGAACTCCGAAGCGCTGGAAGTGCTTCGGAGGGCCAGAACTGCCGTCGAGCAGGTCTCGCAGCGCCTCGGTTCTCATGCAACGCCGGAAGTCTTGATTTGTGTGGAGGATCTTAAATCGCTCCTCAATTCCGAAAAACTCGTGGATTGCTGGACTGAGATCAAGGCGAAGACCTCGGCTATCGACACCGCCTACAAACAGGTGTACATCCAGTTGTTCGACAATCGGCGCACAGCGTACCTGAAGGCGATTGACGAACTCAAAGCCCGACCAGAATGGGAGCCGCTTCGTCCGGTGGTCTACGACGGATTGGAGGAATCGGTCAAAAAGCAGATCGAAGCTGGCAATGCGAAGAAGCTCGTGATGGCCGAGACTATGCTGGCGGCGCTGCTGGTTCGAGTCGGTAAGGATGAAGACCGTCAGCAAGTCAGCGACGGAAAGAGTCTGGGGAAGTCGAGCTTGACGGAGATGGAGACGGATCTGGTTGCGGTGGATGGGTTGAAGGCGTCGGTTTTGCTAAAGCTCCAAGAACTGTCATTGAGCGTCGAGCCAAAACCAGTCAAGCGCATGAAGATGAGCGAGTTTTTCGACAAGCCCATCCGCACGCAGCCCGAACTGGATGCCACTATCGAGAAGCTACGAGTGTCGCTCCAGGAGTGCATTGACAAAGAGATGGTCATCATTCTGGAGTAGTCATGCTCAGCCCTCGACAAATCTTTGAAGACAATATCCGGCCAGCGGACCTGCTGCTCAAAGTCTTTCGGTTGCTGGAGCATGATTCGCTCAACACGGAAGAGGCGTTGCTTCGTGCGCTCCGTGAACTTGTGAAGGCGAGTGAAGACGAGAGCCTGTTGGTCATCTCGAACGGCATCTTCCTCGGGTTGGTCCGGGAACTGGCCGAGGTCCCACCCGCTGCTATCAAACGCAGCGCATTGAGCAACCTGCTGCGTCAATCCGTCGTGACCGCCGCAACCGGACTCGAAACGTACCTCCCACTTCTCCTGCGCCACAATCTGGCCGAAGTGATCCGTCTGCGGGGCCGTGACTTCGTTCCCAAGAAGGACGACGAGGTTAAGGCCCAATTCAAGAACCTCACGTTTTCTCTGGACGAAGTGGTCCGCATTCTGTCCGACCCCGATCCCCTCTTCGTCGCCAACAAAATGACCAGCAGTCTTGATTTCAGCTATCTCAGCGGCAAGCGGGGCATCCATGTGACGGGCGTATTGCTCGGCCTGGACAACCCGTGGAGCCTCATCGCCCAAAAACTCGGTCGCACAGAAGACGAAATCAAGAAGACCCTCGACGCAACAGTGAAACGGCGCAATGACATCGTTCATCGGGCAGACCGATCCCAGGACGATCCTTCCGGCCCAATCCAGGAGATCGGCTATCCGTGGGCGAAACAGGCAGTCGAGACAATCCGGGTCGTCTGTCTTGCACTCGATGATCTCGTAACCAGCCGAATGAAAGAACTCAAGCAGCTAACGGTAGTGCCTCAATCTCGAGGAGTGGCGTGATATGGACCAGGAGATTCGCAATAGGCTTCGGAACGTCGTAACGCAGTGCCGCAAACTGCTGGAGGAGTCGATATCCCAGGAGCTTGAAGGTAAGTACGCCATCTTCGCCAAGAAGGATCAGGTCACCGCCGATTCGACTGCCCCCATGACGCACCTGAATGACGAAGAGCAGGCCGCACGCAAGGATATCCTCGACCACTTGGACCACATTAAGGCTCGTGGATTCAAGCCGAAGGATGCTCTCGATCAATTGATCCGGGAGATCGCCTTCACGCACTTGAACCGCCTCTGCGCCTACAAAATGATGGAAGCCCGAGAGGTGTACATCGGTGGACAGAAGTTCCGTGAAGCGGTCAGTCGTGGAACCAAGTCTAACGGCTTTATGTTCTATCTGGCGATGGATGGACACGAGGCCGACGAGAGGCTTTACAGCACAGGGCAACAAGAGATTGCGTACCGCCATTTCTTGGACTGGCTGGGGGGGCTGCTCTCGGAAGAGATCGGCGTGCTATTCAACCCTAATGATCCGGCCAATCGGCTATACCCGAAACAGAAGACACTAGACGCCGTATTGGATCTTCTGAACGTCGGCGGCATAAAATCCGACGAGGCAGAAAGAAGAACGGCTTGGCGCACGATCTGGTCCGAGGATGAAACACTGGGATGGGTCTATCAATATTTCACTCCGAAGGAACTGCGAGATCAGGCTCGAAAAGAGAGCCAAGCGCCTCGTGATTCTAACGAACTCGCTTTCCGTAACCAGTTTTTCACTCCTCGCTATGTCGTCGAGTTTCTAGCCGACAATACGTTGGGTCGAATCTGGTACGAGATGCAAAAGGGCGAGACGGGGCTGCGAGATCAGTGCAAATATATGCTTCGTCGCCCGGAAGAAGTGTTCTTGCAGGAGGGTGAACGCTCACCAAAGGAAACGAGTGAAGAGTCTGATGCTTTGAAGTCTCCGGTCTACATTCCCCATCGCCCTAAAAAAGATCCTCGAGAGTTGCGGATTCTCGACCCGGCGTGCGGCAGCGGACACTTCCTTCTGTATTGTTTCGATTTGCTCTTTGCGATCTACGAGGAAGCATATCACGACCCAGACCTCAGATCGGCGTTAACTGACAAGCCGATCGACGAATTTCGCTGTGCGATCCCAAAACTCATCCTCGCTCACAACTTACACGGAATAGATATCGACCTTCGATGTGCTCAACTTGCTGCGCTTGTACTCTGGCTGCGCTGTCAAAGGTCATACCAAGAACTGGGGTTGAAGAACCAACGCCCCAAAATCAGCCGCTCAAATCTCGTGTGCGCTGAGCCGATGCCTGGAGAGGCTCAGATGGTCAACCAGTTCGTCGGCCAACTTGAGCCAAAAGTGTTAAGCCAGTTGGTGGAAGCGGTTTTTGAAAAGATGAAGTTGGCCGCAGAAGCTGGTTCGCTACTGAGGATCGAGGAGGACTTGCGAGAGGCCGTGGCGACCGCCAAGAACCAATGGGCACGAGAGATCACACAGGCTCTTGATCGAAAAGGCCAGCCTCTGTTGTTTACAGAAGCGGCCGTCGCTCAGCTAACCGATGGGCCAGTGCAAGCCAACCTCTTTGATGTCGCCGACATCACGGACGAGCAGTTCTTTGAGAGGGCTGAGGGCGAAGTCGTGAAGGCTCTGCGCTCCTTTGCCGAGCAAGCGCAAAACGGCCATCGTCTTCAATGGCGGTTATTCACAGAGGATGCGGTAAGGGGCTTTGCATTCGTTGAACTGTGCCAGAAGCAGTACGACGTGATCTTGATGAATCCTCCTTTTGGCGAAGCCAGCTTGCCGTCCCAGCCTTATATTCAGGCCACCTACGCAGATACCAAAGGTGATGTTTACAAGAGCTTCGTCGAGTGCTTCCAGGATCGCTTAGTTCCCGGTGGGCTGCTGGGCATTATTTCCAGCCGCAGCGGATTTTTTCTTGGACAGTCTGCCGACTGGCGAGAGCGTATCGTCCTTCGGCTTTTTCGTCCAATAGCCGTCGCCGATTTTGGTCAAGGCGTTCTGGACGCAACTGTTGAAACCGCTGCGTATGTACTTCGAAGTCTAAACGAAGATGAAGACCACCAGTTGACGCTGCGACTTCTGGGTGATGTAAACAAAACTGAAACCGACAAGAGTGGTTTCTTCAGCATCCCTAAGTATCAGAAACAGCGGAATGGGTTGAAGCGACATCAAGCGAATGGCGAGTTGCGGCGTCTGTTGGATGCAGGGTTCATTCAAGAGATCCCTGGATCGTTTCGACGATTCCAACCGAGAAAAGAGGCAATAGCCAGCGCACCACATCCCAAAAGAGAGAGTGCGAAATCGTTAATCTGTATCCGGCTGTCATCTGAAAGCCTGAAGCAGGAACCGTTGCTTGATGCAGTTCGTTCGTTGAATAGCGGCAACCTGCCCGGAAATTGTTTTATCTGCCCCATTTCCGACCTTGGACGGATTCCTGGTTCGCCCTTCGCATATTGGGTCAACGAAAGGGTGCGCCGTCTGTTCTCGGAGTTGGCACCGTTTCAGAGTGAGGGCAGACACGCTTGTGTCACCAATCCTGCGGGGAACGATCAGCGGTACTTTCGATGCTGGTGGGAGGTTCCGTCAGAGAAGATCGGTCGAGACATTCGCTGGGCACCGATGTCAAAAGGCGGAGAGTTTCGGCGTTACTATGCCGACATTCATCTGGTCGTCGATTGGGACGAACCAGAAGGCACATTTCGGGGATTTGAGGGAACAGTGCATCGTCCGCTAAAGCGACCAGCGTCTGCGGACCATTTCTTCAAGGCCGGACTCACCTATTCGTCCAGAACGCAGTTGGCCTTCAGTGCAAGGATTCTGCCGGAAGGCACAATCTTTCATGCGAAGGGGCCGGGAGTATTTGTTCCGATTCAGGATCGGTATCCAATACTCGGCTTAATGAATTCCCGAGTGTTTCAGGCCCTATTGAAGCTGCAAATGGCTTTTGGCTCATATGAGGTCGGGGTAGTTCAGCGGACGCCTATGCCTCACCTGATCGGACCAGATAGAGAGAGTCTTGGCAGAATTACTCGTGCTGCTGTCGATCTCATTCGCACGCAAGAGCGGACGATGGAAACGAGCCATCTGTTCATCCGTCCCGCACTGCTGGACGTTAGCGGCAGCAGCTTGCTCGAAAGAGTCTACGGAGTTGAGAGATGGCTCAAGGAGTGCACCGCTCAGCAGCAGTCATGTCAGGACGAAATAGATGCCCTGTCGTTCCGGCTGTACGGCTTTGATGAGGATGACAGGGCGGCGATTGAGGCTTCGGCTGATATCAAAGTCGAAGATGACGAGGATGACGACTCTGACGATGATTCCGACGAATCACGCCAAGATGTAGGAACAGCCGGACGCACGCTTGTTGCCGACGTTCTTTCCTATTGCTTCGGCTGTGTCATAGGGCGTTGGGACGTGCGATTGGCTCTGGACGAGACCTTAAGGGCAGACCTCTGTGATCCGTTTGCACCGCTCCCGGTGTGGTCTCCTGGGCGACTCAAGAGTGGAGACGAGGTGCCGCTTAACGTGCCACCAGGCGGATACCCAATACGCTTGGAGGACGATCCAATCATTCCAGACGATCCGGACCATGCTGATGACATAGTTCGCCGAATACGAGACGTACTCGAAGTGGTTTGGCAGGGCAAGGCTGAGGCGATTGAGCGAGAATGCGTTGAAATCCTCGGAGTAAAGGAATTGCGGGACTACGTGCGGAAGTCGGGCAAAGGCGGTCTGTGGGACGATCATGTCAATCGCTACTCGAAAAGCCGCCGCAAAGCGCCAATCTACTGGCTGCTTCAATCAGCGAAACGTGGTTATGCCCTCTGGGTCTATTATCCTCGGCTCGACAAAGACGTGCTGTTTAAGGCGTTGGTTAACTACGTCGAGCCGAAGATTCGGCTCGAAAGTAGTCGTCTGGAATCGCTCATGAGTAGCCACAAGGAAGTTGGTCAATCCAGCAAGGAAGGAAAGCGACTCGCAAAAGAAATCGAACGGCAAGAGGAGTTCGTCTCAGAACTCCGGGATTTCAAGGAGAGGCTGCGACGAGCGGCTGAGCTACATTTGGAGCCGGATCTCAACGACGGCGTTGCATTAAACATCTCGCCGCTGCACGAACTCGTCCCTTGGAAAGAGGCGAAAAAGTCCTGGGATGAGCTGATGGCAGGGAAATACGAGTGGTCCTCCATAGGCAAGCAGCTTCGGCAGAAAGGGCTGGTGAAGTGATGCCAGTAGTCACCGAAGCTCTCGTTCACCAGATCGCCAAGCAGGTGGAGGAGAAGAAGCTGGTGGTTTGGTACGACCCGGAACAAGCATACAGTGGCGTGGCGTCGGAACTGTCGATCCCAAAGACCACGGTCGCTCGATACAGCGGCAGTTTCCTGCGATTGCGGAAAGAAGTAGATCAACTCCTCGATGGCAACGAAGCGCCACGGCTCGTTGTATACGTCCCGATGGAGCGCACCGAGACCGACAGCGCCTTGATCGAACTCGACTGCGCCGGGATCATCATGCAGCCTCGCCAGCAACCACCAGCGTGCAATACCCGACTTTCGGTCGTGGGCAGGAATGCGTTGCGGCCCATTCTCGGCGACGATCAGGTTGTGGAGATTGAGCGGCAAGTGGAAGCCGGGAAGCTCTCGCTGGCCGACCTGGACTCGCTTGCTGATAAGGGCAAGGACATCTCGACTGGCCTCCTGACGCTGATTTTCGGTTCGGCCAACCCGCAGGATGTCGCACTAGCTTTCCTCGGGAGCAGCGAGGCCGATGAGGAGGTCCGCAAGAAGGAATCCCAGAAGGAACTACAACACCTGCTGCAAGCGAATTTCGATATCGACCTGCCGGGCGGTGAAGCCCTCTCCAATTGGCGTGTCCGGTTGGGGCGGCATGTTCTTCTCACCGATCTGTTCATGTCGTTGAAGGCCCAGATTCCGCCCTCATTGGCTTCGGTTCCTGTGGCGAATAGTGTTGGCGGCAAGGACTCGTGCGTTCGCCTAGCTCGAACATGGCGGAACAGACGGGACTTGCGGGACAGCTACGTGAATCTGGCGAATCAGGTGGAAAACGAGCTTGGTCTCGGCAAGCTGAAACTACCCATCGAACTGCTTCAAGACAACGAAACGTTCTTCTGCGTGGAACGAGCCTTGATGGTGCATGTGGAGACGGGACTTTGCAACGTAGCGGACCCGCCTCTCTTGCACGTAGCGCAACAGCGCCTCGCCCGGTTCTGGGCGGATGTCAAGCCCGAGGTCCAGGCTCGGTGGGCGCTGATCTCCTCCGCAGCCGAGGTGTTGATCGAAGCGGATCGGGTCGGTAAGGCGCTCAAGAAGGCCCCGACGACTATTCCTGCTCTCGTGAAGGCATACACCGACGATGACGAGCCGTGGTGTTTGCTGGACACGCACCACCGCAACATGGAGAGCCGCAACTACAGCTTCGACTTCGGCGGCAGCGGCGAACATCCCGAATTGGAAAAGCTCATTACGAAAGCCGAACAACGCTACACCGAGGTTGGCTCTGAATTGGCGAAACAGTTCATGATGGCGTATCAGAAGTCCAAGCCGCCAGTAAAGGGACTGCTTCAACAGCGGGAGATTTTTGAGAAGCAGGTGAAGCCTCTTTTCGGCGATGGCAAGATCGCCTACGTGTGGGTGGACGCCCTTCGATTCGAGATGGCTCGGGAACTGTCACGTCTTCTCAAAGACGACTTCGACCTGACTCTTCAACCTGCTGTGGGCACGATCCCCACCATCACCGAGATTGGCATGGCGGCGCTACTGCCGAACGCAAACGAGTCGGCCAAAGTGGTCGCAGTGGGTGGTGGCAAGGTGGCGCTTGAGATCGGCGGCATAGTCATAAAAGATCGGAAGGACCGGGTGACGTTCTTGAAAGAGAACGCTGGCGTGACGGTGTTCGAGGCAAAGCTGGAAGACCTGCTCCCGAAACCGACGAAGAAGGTCAAGGACGGCATCCAGGGCGCAGAATTGATCCTCATCACTTCCCAGGAGATTGATGAATTGTGCGAAGCCGACAACGTGGCACAAGCTCGGCTCCAGATCGACGGCGTGCTCAGTCATCTGCGGCGAGGAGTGCGAGTCCTGGCCGATCACGGCATCAAGACTATTGTGCTGGTTGCCGACCACGGTCACCTGTTCGCCGAAGAAATTGGGGAGGACATGAAGATCGAAGCTCCGGGCGGCAAGGTGGAAGACCTGCATCGGCGGGTGTGGATCGGCGTCGGCGGTACATCGGAGCCGTCCTATCTGCGGACCTCGCTGGCGTCATTGGGAGTGGAGAGCCAGTTCGACATTGCGACTCCCTGGACTTTCGCCGTCTTCAAGTCGAAGGGTGGCGGTCGAGCGTACTTCCACGGTGGTATGTCGCCACAGGAATTGATCGTGCCAGTCGTCGTGATGCGTTCCGTCACGAAAGCGGCGGCACCCTCGGCTGGAATCCAGTGGATCCTGAAGCCGGGAGCTGCGAAGTTGACCACGAGGTTCTACTCGGTGCAGATCACTGGAGAACAATCGAACCTCTTCGGAATCGAGCCGCCCACCGTCCGAATCGAGTTGAAGGCGAATAAGAAGCCTGTGTCAATCCCTGTCAGCGCATCCTACGGCTTCGAGAATGCGACGGGTGAAGTGAAGCTGAAGGCGGCAGAAAGCGACAACAAGCGAATCGAACCGAATACTGTGACGGTGATGGTGACCGAAGAGATTACTCAGAAGACGGTGGGTGTCTACCTGCTCGATGCCACGACTGGCGCAGAATTGGCCCCTCCGCTCACCGTGGATGTCGCCATTTCGCTGTGAGGAGAAGATGCCTGAACTAGATCGAAAAGCGGCTTCCGTCTTTGCCGGAAAAGTAGTTCGCAAGGACTTGGTTCGCAAGGTGAAGGTCGGAGCCAGTGTCCCGGTCTTCGTCCTGGAATACCTGCTCGGCAAATATTGCGCCACCGACGACCCCGTTGCCATTGATGCCGGATTGAAAGTAGTCAACAACACGTTGTCCTCGAACTTCGTCCGTCCAGACGAAGCCAACAAAGCGCAGTCCATGTTGAAGGACAAGGGGAAGCACACCTTTATCGACAAGGTGCAGGTGCGGTACATCTCCGACGACGACAAACACTGGGCCGAACTAAAGAACTTTGGACACAAATACGTCCACGTCCCCGAGCACTTTCTTCGGGATTACGACCGATTGCTAATGGGCGGAATTTGGGCGCAGGTGGAGATTCGACATCAATACGACGAGGAGCAGAAGGGCAAGCGTAGTCCGTTCTGGATCGACAGTCTGAGACCGATCCAACTGGCGACGTTCGACCTCGAAGAGTACAGGGCTTGTCGCAACGAATTCACCACCGACGAATGGATTGACCTGCTGCTGCGGACCATCGGCCTGGAACCGTCGCACTTCAATCGTCGCCAAAAGCTCCATTACTTGGTTCGGCTGATACCTCTGGCTGAGGCGAACTACAATCTGGTGGAACTTGGACCTCGGGAAACGGGGAAAAGCTACGGCTACCAGGAATTGTCGCCGTACACAATCCTGCTCACTGGACCGACCACCGTCGCAAATCTGTTCTTCAACATGGCGACTGGCAAGATTGGATTGGTCGGGATTTGGGACGCAATCGGTTTTGATGAAGTAGCCGATCTCCAGAAGATGCCCAAGGAAGTGGTGACGACCCTGAAGACGTACTGCGAGTCTGGGACTTTCGCTCGTGGCAAGGACTCTCTTTCGGGAATGGCCTCCATTGCGATGTTCGGGAACACCAACCAGCCCGTCGAAGTGATGGTCCGGTCGTCGCATCTGTTCATGCCAATGCCCGACGTTATCCGAGAGGACATGGCCTTTCTCGACCGAATCCACTTCTACATCCCCGGCTGGGAGATGCCGAAGATGAAGGTCGATTTCTTCACGCATCACTACGGCTTCGTAGTGGATTACTTGGCGGAAGCATTGAGGGAATTGCGAAAGCACACATTCACTGAAGTTCTGGACCACCACTTCTCGCTCGGAGCGCACCTGAAATCTCGTGATGTGAAAGCGGTGCGGAAGACCGTCTCTGGTCTGGTCAAACTAATCTACCCCAACGGTGAACTCTCGAAGGGCGAACTTGCCGAACTCGTTGAGTTGTCGCTTGAAGGCCGTCGCCGTGTGAAGGAACAACTCAAGAAGATGGGGTCGTTCGAGTTTCACCAGACCTCGTTTTCGATGATCGACAACGAAAGCCGAGAGGAGAAGTTCGTTGGCGTTCCCGAGCAGGGTGGCCGGGACATGATCTCGCTCGACCCGCTGGCTCCAGGATCGGTCTACACATCATCTGTGGACGATCATGCAAAGGTGGGCCTGTATCGGCTGGAAGTCGGCACTTCACCGGGAACGGGAAAGCTCAAGATTGCTGGCGGCGTTGAAGGACCGATGAGGGAGTCGATCAACCGGGCTTTCGCATACCTGATGGGCCAGAAGGTGAAGATGGGGATCGGCCAGCAGGTTGACACGACCGATTTCCACGTCGAAGCGATAGACCTGTTGAGTAATCAAGTGCCCTGTGAGGCCGGAATCGCCTTGGTCGTCGCCATATATTCGGCATTGAAGAGACAGCCTGTCCTGGCTGGACTCGTGATCCTCGGCGATTTGAGCATCCAGGGCAATATCAAGGCCATGCGTTCGCTGGCCGAGCCGTTGCAGGTAGCGATGGACAATGGCGCACGGAAGGCGCTCGTCCCGCTGGAGAACAAACGGAACTTCCTGGAAGTCTCAGGCGACATCGTCGAGCGGGTCGATCCGGTTTTCTTTTCGGACCCGATGACGGCGGCAATGAAAGCGTTGGGGATGACGTAATCGTGGATTTAGCGACGAATTCAGACAGGCACAACTGGAGCCGCCTCAATCGGCTTCAACTCGGCAAGTATGCGGAATACCTCGTCAAGATGGAGTTTGTCCTTTGCGGGTGCGACGTGTTCAGTAGCGAAGTTGACGATCACGGCATTGACTTCGTGATCCGCACCCGGCAGAGCAACCATTACGATCTCCAAGTGAAATCGTTCCGCCTCGAAGCCGGGAGGGGCACGCCATACGTCTTTCTCCAGAAGTCGAAGTTCGTCATCGACACTTCACTCTTGCTGGTTCTGGTTCAATTCGTCGGCGGGAAACCACCAACGCTGTGGTTGATCCGTTCCTGCGTTGACGGCCAGCCAAACCCGATCTTCGAGAGCAGGGATTACGGGGAAGGCAAGAAGAGTTCGCCAGAGTGGGGCCTTACGCTCTCGAAGAAGAAGTTGGCCCTGCTGTGCCAGGATTGCTCGTTCGGTACGGTTCTAAGCAGTCTCGATTGAGGAGAACAAATGTGATGCGTGCCCTCTTGATTCGCCATCCTCACATTGACAAGATTCTCGCCCGGAAGAAGACGTGGGAGATACGTGGCTCCCGAACCTCGTTGCGGGCCAGAGTGGGCCTGATCGCCAGCGGTTCCGGGACGGTGATCGGCGTTTGTGATCTGGTCAATTGCGTCGGGCCTCTCACTGCCGCTGAATTCCGCAAGAATGCAACGAAGGCCGGGATGCGTCCAAGCGAAGCGACGTTGGGCTACTACCGCCAGACGTTCGCATGGGTCGTGAAGAACGCACGCACACTTGAGCGGCCCGTCCCGTCACCCGCCCGGTGCCATCATCTGGGTGAAGTTGGATGCGACCGTAGAGAGGAAGGTCAAGACGCAACTGCCAAAGGAGAGGTAGCGATGGAGAGCACACGATGAGCGACTTCCTTCCCAAGTTCACCGAGCGAATGGTCAAGGAGCGAAACTGCGAACCAGAGCTTGTCCGGGCCATCTTGACGGATTTCCTCGGCGAACTGCACGAGGTCTCCTTCAAGCAGGGTTTAGGGCAAGCGATGGTGATGGTGTATTGGGAAGCAGGTGATTTAGCTGCTTGGCACTTCGGTGGCCTCATTTGTAAGGCCGCAGAGCACGGAGAACCGGGCGAATTGGCTGAGACGTATCAACGCCTGGACTACACAATGGAACGGTTCCGAACGATTCAGGACCGCTGGCAATATGAACTTGACCGGGAGCACGAGCAGTACGAACTCGATCACAAGAACGACGCATCCGACCTCCCGGACGCATTCAAGTGATCCGATGTTCTGAATTGCGGCTTCCTGGTAATCGCCGTCGTCGTGCGGAGTGTCGAAGATGATCCTGGGGGGGCGGATTCGTTCTGCGGCTTCCTGTGCGCCGGGGCGGTCGCCGATGCTCACAATTTCAAGCCGTTTTGTTTTAGGTACTCTTTGAACCGAACAACTTGGCCCATCTGAGGGCTTCCCGCAGAGCGGGTTGCCAGCGTCCTATCCTCGACCATCAGGCGGATGTCGGGATCGCAGAGATAGAACAATTGTTGTGCGTCAATCCAGTCGTTCTTGTGCTTGTCGAAATCGTAGGTGTTGTTCGGGTCCGTGGCCGCTTTCCAAAGGAAAACGTCATACCGATATGCGGCGTCGAGTTCTTTCGCAAAAGCAAGTTTCTGTTCGGGCGTCAGATCGAAGCCAAGCATCTTCGCCATCTCCGCCGCCCACGTTTCTGGCGATGGTGGCGGCTCATTCTTGCGGCTGACAGTTTTCAGTCGCTCGACATGAGCAGTCTCACCGTTCTCTTGCTGGCGGCGTACTATCTGCGGGTCGAACCCCTGCCTGTAATTCCGGCCAAGCAAAGGACGCCTCACCGTCCCGGCGAAAAGGGCATCTCTATCCTTTGCCCGGAGAATCACTCGGAACCATTGCTCGAAGTCCTTGGCCTTCGGCATCTTCGGGGGATGAGGCAGTCTCAGAATTCGCTTCAGTGCAAACGTGACGGGCCATTCCACAAAGGTCGGAGTTCCATTCCCGGCTGCAATTCTGAGGCGTTCTCTGTCCGTTTCAAAATGGGACCCGTCACCACCTTGGATGGCGTCAGAGAGTTCGGCAAGGGTGTTTGGCGAAACAACCAGTCGATAGTTCTGGTGCATCCGCCTTCGGATGGCATCCTTGTTTCTCGAAACAGCGATCTTGCCGCATACGCTGGTGTCCAGGATGAGCTTCGGCTTCTCCATATCCGCTCTTAGCCCATTGTATGTCCGTGCAAAAACATTGGGCCGCAGAGATGTTTCCGCAAAACCCGGATACCCGCTAAACTGGCCGTATGAAGCGTGACATGGACCTGATCCGAACGATACTGTTGGAACTGGAGACGGTCCCATACGATGAGAATTGGAAGACGGTACAGATTGAAGGTCGCACGGAGGAAGAGGTCAACTACCACGTTTTGCTTCTGGACGAGGCAGGGCTGATCGAAGCGAAGGTCATTCCGGTCGGCAACATCAAGCGGTGCTATCCCATTCGGCTGACCTACCGTGGACACGAGTTCCTTGATGCCGCACGGAGCGAGACCGTTTGGAGTAAGGCAAAGGAATTTCTGGTGCGGTCGGCGGGAACCGTGACGCTGGAAGGGCTGAAGGTGGCGCTTCCCCATGTCGTCAAGGCCATCGTCCAGAGCGGCGTCATTTAGGGTATACGGGCACGACTCGCCATGACGCTATAATCCGGGCGTGATCCCCGACCTCATCTACAAGCTGACCCGAGCTTTGAAGAAACCCGTTCAAACAGAATGCGAAGTCGTCTACCTGATGGTGGAAATCCGCAAGCTCATGGATCGGCGTGAAGCGGAACGGCGCAAAGCAGTCCCGGAAGAGGATCACCGTAAACTACGACCTGAATTTCCGGTCCTGAAGCTATTTTGCGATTGGGCGGTTCACATAAATATCGAGTGGAATCGTGAAGCCGAACCGTTAATGCGGGAATTCGACGGAGCCGTGGAGAGCGTAAAGGCCGGGAACGGTATTCCGCTTTCGTTCCTCGAATTCCTTTCCCTTTCGCATCTGCGGGAACAGTTTGCCCGTTTTCTGAAGCTGAACGAATTACCGACCCGGTTGGTCGAAGAGGGCCACGCTTGGGACCGTTTCCTGGATCTATATTCCGCTGTCGTGAGCGATTGCCCGATCACGTACACGAATCGCCAGATGCCGTTCAAGCTCATTAGCACTCTCACGCTGACGAAGGACATGCCGAGAGAGGAATCGTATGCCTTCGTGCGTTCGCTATTGGGCGATGAGCCGCATTCGGTGTGGATGAACTGGCGAATCGAATTGACAGACGGGAGCATTGAGAACTGGCCGTTCTACAACTGAGCATCGGTTCGGCTGGACGAAGGTCTCGGGTGGCACTACTTTCCATTTGCGGTTGCGGCACACGAGTTCAGCCAAGTATCCACGTCTTGCCGTCTATACCGCACAGCAGCGCCGATCTTCACGAACGTCGGCCCCGTTCGGAAGAGCCGCCATCGCCGAACGCTGGCAACGCTCATCTTTAGGAAGGCGGCGACCTCGTGCTGATTCATCATTTCGGTCGGCTCGGGATGGGATTGCGGCCTGAGCGGTGCCGGGTTGACGGCTGGCGGTCGTTTCTCGACTGGCTTGGTGATCTCCGGTGCTCTACCGCATAATTCACAACGAGCAAGGGCCATATTACGTCTATTGACCTTTCTGGCGAAGGCTCGGCTCATCGACCGCAGTCTTTACCGCAATTCCCGCTGACCGAAGATCCTCTGCAAATTGCTCAGTCCTCTCTTTGACGTTTGCAATTCGCTCGTAGCCGAGTGTGCTGCCAATGAGGTCCAACCATTCCAGTACATCTCGCTCGGCATTTTCAAGAAGTTCTGGAGTGAGCGCATCGAAAAGTTCAAGGTCCTCGCCTTGCTGAACGTGGGCAATCCGGTTCCGCAGCCCCTTGAACTCAAAATCCGGTCCTCCTATACCAGCGAGATTCGCTTGCTTGGAAAGGTAGCTGCACTTGAGTTCCATGCATCTATTCGCCTGAAAGAACCCTTTCTGATCCGCACCGTCCACCCCCGAACTGGTCAGTTGCCTTCGGCACCAATCATCGACCACCCCGCTAACATGGGCCACGAAAAGCATTAAGGCCGCACGCAGGTATCGTTTTTGTTGAAAAGCTGGCTCAGTCGATGGTTCGAGAAGGGCAAGCCGTTTGAAGTGAAGATAATCGTGCCACAACGCTTCAAGAGTGCTGACGCCGACGAGTGTGATATCACCATTTTCTTGAATAGTGCTTCTAATTATCATTGTTTCAGTCTATCAGGTCCTAAATCTAGGATCGATCTTCCAGCATCCCCCCGTAAAGCATCCTCGCCCGTCCTGTGCGCCTTGGCAGGTATCCTGGCTCAACGACAGCCGCATCCGTCGCAACACGCTCTGCCTCGGAGACCGTCGATGCCTTCCTTCACAATAATTGGAACCATCACCAGTCCAGCAAGCGGATCGGCCCACCAGCATCCTGCAACGGCATTCAAGAGCAAGCCGCCCAACAGAATCGCCGAGAGGTACGTGCAGAAGTCCGTCTGGCGTGAATCTGCGTGCATGGCTCCGCTTCGGATCCCGGCAGCAACCTGGCGCTTCGCTCGTGCAAGTAAGGGCATCACAATTACGGAAAGAGTAGCGATCAGGATTCCGGGGATGCTTCGCTCTGGCGCTTCATGTCGGAGCAGCGTGGAACCGCATTCGTAAGCGATGTACGCCGCCAATGCCATGAAGCACCAGCCGACAATTCGCAACGTCATGCGCTCGACTTGCTCACGTCGAGATGGATTCAGGTCGTGATGGAGCCGCCACAATAACGCTGCCCCGGATGCAACCTCGATGGCGCTGTCCAGGCCGAAGCCGACGAGGGAGACCGATCCGGCGATCAACCCGGGAAGTATGGAAACGACACCTTCGAGACTGTTTTAGGCGATGGTGAAGTATTCGGGTCGCTGGCCCCGGCGCACGATATCGGAACGGGTCACGCTGACAGCCGCATCCATCCTGCACTAGCGTAGCGCCGAACCGCCGTCGTGATCGGAGGGGATGCAGAACATAACCGAGGGCTGTGGTTGGTTGTGCGGCTGCGTCGGGCGAGCGTCCCGGGTTGGGGCTTCGACAGTGTTTTTCGGACGTGAGTTTCCGTAGACACTGTTGCGTAGCTGCTAACGTTGGTTAACAAGCCTCGATCCGGCACAGAAACTCAGGTGGATGGCGTGCCCGAAGCAAGTCGAGACAGGAAAAGAAAAACGCCTCCGCATTCAGTTTTGAAGAGGATGAAGAATGACGGTGCGGTCTAGCTGAATGCGTAATGGTACTTCCATATCGGGCGAGTTACGAATTTTGTCAACCTTGGATGACTTGCCCTCGTCTGGCCGTCTGTTCTATGTTGCTGGCGATAGCCCCGAGCAAACTTGCGGTCTCGTTTAATGTACCGCTAATACGATGGAACGGACTCAAGAACAAATCATTCAGGATCAGGTTTCAGAGAGAGCCAGACAAGCAGCCGCCGTTGCAGCGGCTACCGGGAACGTCGCCAAGAGTGCATTCGTTGCCGTGTTCAGCGAGGCGAAGACGGTCGGAGAGAAGGCCCTCGTTTTCGGTGCTCTCGCCGGGTTCGTGGCATTCTTCCTTCCGTGGATTTCCTTTCTTGGTACAGTGTCGGCCAGCGGTCTTCGTGCCGCCTTGGACGCATCATGGGTCTTTTGGCTTCATCCGCTGTCGATGGTTGTCTGCTTCCTGATGTTTGCGTTCAACAAGGCGGCTGATCCGAGGAAGCGGGTTCTTGCCGCACGCTGGTACATCGTGATCGGAACGCTGTGGTTCGGTCCAGGAGTCGCCGCAGTCTGCAACGCCTTCTCGGGCGCTGTCGGCTTCGGCGGCTACTTGGCAACCGCATCGTCCGGGGCAATCTTGATCGGCGGAATGCTGCAAATCGGTGAGCGACTTGGTGCGCTCCAGTCGAGCCGCCCCACTCTCTAGCGAAAAGGATGTGGCTTGATGTCATACAAACACTACACATTGGCACTTATTCTGATTGGGTCTTTCTTCTTCTTCGGTTGTGGCAAGCCGGAATCATCGGCCCACACCTCGGACAACACTGATGCCACACCAGCCGCTACTGCGTCTTCGAGGGAGGCGGTAGATGTTGTGCGGAATGGAGTCCTCGGGGGCTACGAATCGACGACTGTCGGCAAGGCCTTTGAAGGCACGTTCCAGGATGCGAAATGGACTTCCTTCGAGACGGCGAAAGGCGTCACGATCGTCCAGTTTGATGGAACCATTCTCGAAAGCACGATCAACAAGGCTGGCTTCGATCCCTACGCTGGCTATAAGGTCCCAGATCAGAAGCTCTCTCGGCTAGCCGTGCGGTTTCAGTTTACCCTTTCGCTCGACAAGAAGAACTTCAAATTCAGCTACTTTAACGACCGGATCTTCTGTTTCAGCAGCTACGACTACCGTACAATGAAGATCAGATCGCCAGCAACAGCCGATCAAGTTATGTCATTTATTTACGGGTGAAGGCTGACGAAGCGAGGCGGGAAGGCGCTATCGCCGAAGGACGGGCCGTTTCAGTTGGTCGTGTCGGGGGAGAAGCAGAGCGCACGGTGGGTTCGTCAGGTGACTGCAATAAAGATCCAACAGTCGAGATGACGATTTCTGGCCAGAGACGCTAATCCTTACACATTACGAGCAGTTCGATTCCCGGTACAAAGGCGTCCTTCCGCTTAAACGGGTTTACGTCCCGGACCCCGAGGAGTCGGCGGCGGCAAAGATCACGAGGGCCGGGCCACACTACCCTCGGAGCGAGGAGGAAAACGGCGTAGAAGCCCCTGCGGTCGCCAGGGGAGAGGTTATCCGGGGCCAGTGAAACGCCTCTGGCAGTTTCTATGCGCCGATGTGAGGCATCCAGGATGCCAGGGCGAATTTAAGGCGGCGCTCCAGGCTTCCAAAATCGGCTATGGTAAAGCCGTGGCCCACCTTTCAATCGCCTTGGCGGAGAGTTTTGCTCTGAACGAAGTCCGAGTCTGAGCGGCGAACCATCGAAAAGCACGTCGCTTCATGCCCGAAATGCGCCGATCTTCTGGAAGGCGAACTCGTTTGGGTGGCGCAGAGGCGATCTCCGTTCAGGCGCAAGGTCGAGAAGATGATCGAAGAGGAACGGCGGAAGAGGAAGATGGCGGCGAAAGGGTGAGTCGCCCTGGTGCCAGTCCGGTCGAGTGCCACGGGGCGATCCTTGGACTTCCTGTGCGACGAGGATGGCTGTCCGGGGGGCGGTTGGGACAGTATTTTCGATAGGGTCCCATCTTTTCGCCGGGAGGTGGTGCTCACCCTTCGCCGTCACGGACCCCGCCAGAGCCGGAATCGGGCCGGGTTCGGTTGGAAACCGCATAAGGATCTGGCGGCGATGAAGGCGGCGGGGGAGATCAAACGGGTCGAGCAGGGGCGCTGATTGCGGCGCTTTGGGGCGGTGGATGCTGGCGACGGTTCCGTGGATGCTCACGGTCGGGCGAGTGGTTGCGGAGCGATTTTGAGGCGGTTTGCGTTCGCTTGTAGGGCGATCTGGCGGACGGTGCTGACTGTTGCCCAAAATCTCGCCCAATTAGCGCCGAATGAGCCGAAAAGCGACGTACAAGCCGCATCAGCCGATCAAAGGAATCAAAGGGTTAGGTGCCCCTGTATAATCCGGAGGCAAACGCTCTATCCAGCTGAGCTACGGGCGCACACAATCGGTATTCCTATTGTAATCCGCGCCGGCCCCCGCTCACAACTGCAACTGATAAATGTTCAATCCGAACAAGGTCGGGGCC
>Ga0335069_10003008_pt1 | contig 25665 bp, 18 predicted proteins | sample Lox_Sample_11_FD_206714 | JGI IMG/M metagenome (GOLD analysis project Ga0335069, IMG submission 206714) | Soil microbial communities from Loxahatchee National Wildlife Refuge, Florida, United States - Lox_Sample_1.1 | ecosystem: Environmental > Terrestrial > Soil > Wetlands | place: USA... | reverse complement strand
CAAGAACTACTTCGGCGTGCCGGTATTTACCGCCTCCAACCGCACGCAAACGCAATACCAGATCGCCGACATGGTCACCGCCGGCGAGATCGTCTGCCACCTGCGCGAACTGCCGCTGCTGCAGGGAACGTACTCCATCGACCTGTTTCTCAGCGAAGAGTACGCCAACATGGACGTCATCTACGACGCCATCTCGTTCGAGGTGCTTCCCGCCGACGTCTTCGACAGCGGCCAGATTCCGAACACGCACGAGGGCACCATCTTCTGGCCCGCCGAATTCGCCATCACGCCCACCGACGCACCTGTTCCAAGCCCGAGCGCCACTCATGCCTGAGCCGGGTCGCAACGGTCCGAAGGTGCTGCATATTGTTCCTGCACTTTTTGGATCGAACGGCGTCCTCGGCGGAGCCGAACGTTACGCCCTCGAACTGTCGCGTTACATGGCGGACGTGACACCGACACGGCTGCTGACTTTCGGCCCGGAAGCGCGCAACGAAAGAATCGGTCGCTTGGATATTCGGATCGTCGCCGGAGCCTGGCACGTGCGCGGACAGGCTTCGAATCCCGTTTCATCCGAACTTCTCGGCGAAGTCCTCAGGGCCGATGTCGTCCACTGTCACCAGCAACACATCCTCGCCAGCAGCCTGGCGGCTATGGCATCTCGCCTGACGCGCCGCAAGGTTTTCGTCACGGATCTCGGCGGAGGCGGTTGGGACATCTCTGCCTACCTAAACACCGACCGCTGGTATCGCGGGCATCTGCACATCAGCGAGTACAGCCGCCGCGTCTTTGGGCAGGAAGGGCAAGCGTGGTCGCACGTGATCCTCGGCGGCATAGATACCCAGAAGTTCTCGCCCGACCCCCAAGCTATTCGCGACGGCAGCGTGCTCTATGTCGGACGTCTCCTGCCTCACAAAGGCATCAATTACCTGGTCGAAGCCGTGCCTCCAGATATACCGTTGAAGTTAGTTGGTCAGCCGATGGAGGAGCGCTTTTTCCACGACCTCCAGAAACTCGCCGACGGCAAGCGCATCACCTTCCACCACGACTTCACCGACGCCGACATCGTTCGCGCCTACCGCAGCGCCATGTGCATCGTGCTGCCTAGCGTCTATCGCAACCTGTACGGCGACGAGACGAAAGTTCCCGAACTACTTGGACAGACGCTGCTGGAAGGCATGTCGTGCGGCACGCCGGCGATCTGTACCGACGTTGCCAGCATGCCTGAGGTTGTCGAAGACGGGCACTCCGGCTTCATCGTGCCGCCGAACGATCCGTCGGCGATCTGTCGCAAGATCGCCTGGTTCCGCGAGCACTCAGCCGAAGCCGCGCAGATAGGAGCCGCAGCGCGGCAGCGAGTGCTCGATAAGTTCACCTGGCCGGCAGTCGTGAAACGCTGTCTGGAGATCTACGGGCGCGCATGAACCGCTGGCACATCATCACCTGCGAGTATCCGCCACAGATCGGCGGAGTCAGCGACTACACACGCCTGTTAGCCGCCGAACTGCGCCACGCAGGCGATGAAGTCGAAGTGTGGGCGCCAGCACTCGGTTCCGACAAGCAGGAACACCTGCACCGCACGCTTGGCGCCTTCGATCCGGCGGACCTGCACGCTACCGATGAAGCTCTCGACCAATTCCCTGCTCCCCGCAAATTGCTGGTGCAATGGGTTCCGCACGGATACGGCAGACGCGGTATCAACCTCGGCTTCTGCCGCTGGATCGCCGCACGCGCCGGTCGCGGTGATCGCGTCCACCTGATGGTGCACGAGCCATATCTCGAACCGGCGCAGCCGTCATGGAAATTGCGCTTCGCATCGTTGGTGCAGCGCCGCATGATTCGCACCCTGCTACACGCGTCACACCGCGTCTTTATCTCGATTCCAGCGTGGGAACACTACCTGCGGCCATACACGCCGCCGCCGATGAGGTTTGAGTGGCTGCCGATTCCGGCCACGGTGCCGGTCGTCGCCGACGCGAAGGCATCCACTGAAGTTCGCACTCAGCTGGGTAAAGACGCGCTCGTGCTCGGCCATCTTGGCACCTACTCCGCCGAGATGACCCACATTCTTCAGCCGGCGATCACCAAGGTACTGCGCGATGCGCCGAATTCCGTCGCTCTTCTGCTTGGCAACAATGGTGACGCCTACGCCGCCTCGCTCAAGTCGGATTCGCCCGATCTCGCCGCGCGCCTTCAGGGTCCCGGCCGCCTCGACAACGCCGTGCTTTCGCACTACATCTCCGCGTGCGACCTGATGCTGCAGCCCTTTCCTGACGGCCTCAGCTCGCGCCGCACCAGCCTGATGAACGTGCTCTCGCACGGCGTTGCAGTTGTCTCCAACGTCGGACACCTGACCGAAAGCCTGTGGGCCGAATCCAATTCGGTTGCGCTCGCCAGCACCAGCGAGCCTACCCAACTCGCCGCGCTCTGCGAGAAACTCCTTCGCGACCACGAAACACGCGCTGCGCTTGCGCAAGCAGGACTCACCCTCTATCGCTCGCGCTTTGATTGGCCAGCTATCATTTCGACCTTGCGCAGTTCCGTAAACAGCCCGCTTTCCACAGCGGCGCGTTCAAGTAGTAACCAATAGCCTGCCGGCAGTTCGCTAGAATAGGCTGCAGAGAGCCGGCCTGCGGCAGTCATGCGAATCGCCTTCGTGAATCATTCCCGGCGCAAGGTCGGCGGAGTCGAGGTGTATCTCGATTCCGTCCTGCCCGCCTTTGCGCGCTCGGGACACGAGGTCGCGTGGCTCTACGAATCCGACCCGCCTTCCGATCGCGAACTCATCTCCCTGCCGCCAAACGTCGACACGTGGTGCGCCGCTTCACTTGGACACATTCGCACCTTGGAAGAGCTCAAGAAGTGGCGCCCGGACATCATCTTCGCCCACGGTCTGGTCGATCCCTACTTCGAATCGGCCATTATCGAAGCCGCGCCGAGCGTGCTCTACCTGCATAACTACTACGGGACCTGCATCAGCGGCGACAAGCTTCACAGCCTTTCGACGCCGCGCGTTTGCGAGCGCCAGTTTGGGCCGGCCTGCCTGCTGCACTACTTTCCCATGCACTGCGGCGGACGCAATCCGTTCACCATGTGGGCACGCTACGAACTGCAGTCGCGCCGGTTAGGACTCATGCATCGCTACCGGGCCATCATCGCCAACTCCGAGCACATGGTGCGTGAAATGGAGCGCCACAAACTCGCCGCCGAATGTGTGTACCCTTTCACGATGTCGTCAGCGCCAGCACAGTCCACAACCGTCTCGCTGAATGACGATCCCTTGCGGCTCGTTTTCGCCGGGCGGATGAGCAACCTCAAGGGCGGACAATTCCTGCTGGGAGCCCTGCCGCAAGTGCAGCAAAAGCTCGCTCGTAACCTGCACGTTACATTCGCCGGCGATGGCCCCGACCGCACCACCTGGCAGAACCGTACCCATCGCCTCCGCAGTGCAAGCCTCGTCTTCAATTTCAGCGGCTGGCTCAAGGCTGCAGACTTACAGCTTTTGCTTTCGCGCGCGCACCTGCTGGTCTTTCCCAGCATCTGGCCGGAGCCCTTCGGGCTCTCAGGGCTCGAAGCCGGACTCTTCGGCGTTCCGGCAGTGGCCTTCGCCGTTGGCGGCGTCACGGAATGGCTGAAGGGAAGCGTAAACGGACACCTGGCACCGGTTCCGCCCAGCGCTGCCGGACTCGCGAGCGCCATGGTGCAGGCTCTCGTCAACGACTGCCATTACGAGAAGCTGCGTGCCGGAGCCTTCGAGCAGGCACAACTCTATAAGCTTAACGATCACGTTAGCCGGTTGACGCGCATTTTCGAGCGTGTGGCCAAGAGCGCGCCATGAGCCGCCCACGTCTGCTGTTCGTTGTCGAGAGTGGCACCGATGTTCGTCTCGTCGAAGGGCTCGCCGGACACTTCGAGTTACGCATTGTCGCTCGCACGATCGGAGGCGGCGTGGAGATCAGCTGGCCGCCAGCGGTCGAGGTTCCGATCACGAAAGGACCCGCGGGCCGTGCCGGGTTTGCGTCATTCGTGTTCCGGGAGATCATCCGCCGCCGCGGCGAAATCGACATCGTTCTTGTGCAGGGTTACAGCCTCGCCGCCATGGCAGCTAACACCTCGCGCCAGTTCGCCGGAAAGCCGGTGATCCTGCTGGTGTGCAGTCCCGTCGAAGCCTATTACCGTTGCCGCCTTGGGTATCCCAACGGCCGACCCTATCAGCAACACGAAGCCTGGCTGCTCGATTTCTTTTCGCGAGCAAATGCACTCGCCGCACCCGAGTACGTTGTCCTCAGCCGCCACCTGGAAGATGTCGTGCGCAGCCACGGCGCACGCCGCGTGCACAACATACCCATCTATGGCGTTGATACGGAGCTCTTCGCGCCGGCAACGAAACCGAAGTCGGATCTGAAGCAACAGCTACGGCTTCCAACCGACGGTGCGCTCATCTTCTTCAGCTCTCGCATCGCGCCCGAAAAAGACAGCGAAACGCTGCTTCGCGCGATACGTACGCTGCTCGACCAGGGCCACCGCCTCTGGCTGCTCCATCGCAGCGGTGGCTATCGCAAGTTCCTGCAGGATGCTGAAGCCTACAAGGTGAGTGATCGGGTCATTGCCACCGATGCCGTCGATCCGCGCCGCGATCTCGCGCTCGATTACCAGGCTTGCGATCTCTGCGTGCAGGCCTCGCGCCAGGAAGGTCTCGGCTTCTCGCCGCTCGAGGCTCTTGCCTGCGAAACGCCGGTGATTGCGACATCCGTCGGCGGATTGCGCGAAACGATCATCGAGGGCGAAACCGGCTGGACTTATCCAGTCGGCGACGATCGCAAGCTCGCCGCGCAAATCCTTTCCGCGATCTCCAACCCGGTCGAGGCGCAACGCCGCGCCCGCCACGGCCGCCAACTCGTCGCCGGGCGCTTCGATCGCCAGCTTGTCTTCGCGCAATTCGCCGGACTCGTGGACCGGCTCACCGATCGCCAGGAAGGAGCGCACGCCTGATGCGCATCCTCTTCGCTCATCTCGATGCAAGTGAGCAGCCCGGCAGCGTTCTCGACATCCTGGAGCGAGATCACGCTCTGCTTCGGCAGGAAGATCACACCATCGACGAGTTGACCGTCAACGATCTCTCGCCGCGTTGGCGCTCGACGCCGTTTGCGCGGCTCGCCTTTTCCTGGATGGTCTATCGCCACGTTCGCCGCGCCGTCATTGCGGACAATTCCTACGACATCGTCACCGTCAGTTCTGCGGATTTATTTCCCGTTTCGCTCTTCAAAGAGCGTCTCGGCGCGCGTATCGTTGTCGCCGCAGATATAGCAAAGTCCGGATCGGCGTTGGCTCCGTGGCGGAGGTGGTTGAACCGCGCCGATCACGTGCTCTGCCTCAACGAAGAACAGCAGCGATACATCCAACTCGACGGCATCCTTCCCATCCGCGCCGTCAGCCAGCTAATCCCCGGGGTTGTTCCGGGGCTCACTGACCTCAAAGCCCGCCGCGATTTCGCCTCCGCAAATCGCATTTTGCTCTCCGGCGTGTTCGACGAGGCACTCGATTCCCCATTCTGGATCAACGCTTTCGCTGAGCTGATGCTGGCGCACCCGGGTTTGGAACTCCGCGTGCTCGAAAATGGGCCTATTCCCAATCCGGGAATTATTTCTGCATTCCCACAGTCACTTCGCGCTCGAATCTGCTTGCTGACCCCGCGTGGCGCTGAAGAAAATGCAGCCATCATGGCCGATTCCGACCTGTTCGTCTTCCGGGGTCTGTTCCGCCATCCGCTGCAGCCCCTCGTCGCAGCGATGGCCACGGGTATGCCCGTCGTCGCCGCTTCCTCCGGCATGCGTGGTCTGCTCGAGGATGGCGCAAGTGCACTCGTCACCGCCGTCGCCTCGCCCGATGCGATGATTCGCGCCTTGCAGCGCCTGATCGCCTCTCGCGAGTTGCGTGCTCAACTGGGGACCAACGCGCAGCGCGTCGCCACCTCACGCCTCACCTGGCAGAACTCTGCCAAGACTCTCGATCAAACCTACAAACGGGTACTTCGTTTGCGTTCCTCGTCCGAACGTCCGGTTCAAATGCTGTTCGCCGTGCACGTCTCGCGCGATGCCGAAACCGCGGTCTACAAGAACACGCGCGAGCGCGTCGCCTACCTGGAAAACCAGGGTTGCCACTGCACTATCGTGACACCCGAAGATTTCGCCTGGACTCGCCGGCTCGGTGCGCGTTTCACGCCGCTGCTCTATCCCGTTGCTCTCGCTCTCTGGCTGGCGCGCCGCGCTCGCAACTACGATGTCGCCACCTTCCACAGCCATGCTGGATGGGCCGTCCTGCTGCTGGCAAGATTCTCACGCCTTTTTCAGAACTTGCGTACCGTCATCCAGTTCCACGGCCTTGAACCACTCTATTTCGCTCGCTTGGAAGAACAATCGCGGCGCGAAAGGCGTCCGCTATCGTGGCGCTACCGCTTCGTCCACGGTCGGCTGATGCTCAACCTGCTGCGGAACTCCTGCCGTGCCGCCGACATGGTGCTCTGCCTGAACTCCGAGGAGTTCCGTTATCTTGTCGACCACAAGTGGACCGAGCGCGAGCGCGTGCACCTGGTCGCCAACCCGGCACCTGACAGCTTCTATCTGCAGCGACAACACCGAGAGCGCGCCATGCGGCTGCTTTTCGTTGGCCAGTGGCTCACCATGAAGGGTACCCAGACTCTCGTCGAGACGTTTGTTCGCCTGCATCGCGAGTTCCCTCACCTGCGCCTGCTTTGCGCCGGAACCCTGGCCGATGCCGCCACCGTGCTGAAAGATTTCCCGCCCGCGGTTCGCGACTACGTCACCGTATTCCCGCGCGTGACCAAATCTGAGCTGCTCGAACTACACCGCCAGTCGGACCTGTTCCTCTTCCCCACCCAGTCGGAAGGTTTCAGCCTGGCGCTGATCGAAGCCATGGCTTCGGGCCTTCCCATGGTGACGACGCCGGTAGGTGCCGCCCCTGACATTCTCCGCCACGGTGAGAGCGTTGTATTCTGCCCGCCAAACGATGGGACAGCCTTCGTGGAGGCCGTTTCGGCGTTGGTGGACGAGCGCTCCCGCCGCGAACAACTGGGATCGAACGCTCAACGTGCGGCCGCCGCTTACCACCCGGATTCGGTCTGGCGCGATTATGCGGTTTGCCTCAACCAGCTCGCTGGACGCGATGCTGAGCAGCCCGGCTGCGAAATGGTGGCGACCATCGCTGAGGATGATTAGTGTCACAAACCGCTGAACAGCTCGACAATCGTGCGCGCACTGCCTACGAAGACTGGCACTCGCAGCTCGGCGTGGATGCCGAGAACGCCACGCCTTGGCACAACATCGTGCGCTCGTACCTCCCGCTGCATTCGCTGTCCGGCGCCAGCATCCTTGAAATCGGCTGCGGACGCGGCGATTTCTCCTGCTGGCTGGCGCGGCAACTCAACGGCTCAGCCCGCCAGGTCGCGGCCGATTTTTCGGCGACCGCTGTCAGCATTGGCCGCGAGTACGCGCAGTCCCAAGGACTCGCCTTGCAGTGGGAAGTGATGGACATCCAGAACATCGCCCACGCCGACTCCACCTTCGACGTGATCTTCTCCTGCGAAACCATCGAGCACGTGCCCGATCCGACCCGCGCTGTGCGCGAGTTGGGGCGCGTCCTTAAGCCCGGCGGAACGCTCTTTCTCACCACGCCGAATTACATGAACGTGATGGGCCTCTACCGCGGCTATATGCGCCTAAAAGGTACGCCGTTCACCGAAACCGGACAGCCGATCAACAACTTCGTGATGCTGCCGCGCACCCTCGGCTGGATCCGTGCCGCCGGCTTGCGGGCGTTGCGCTCCGAATCGAGGGGTATCTATCTGCCCATTCCCGGACGCCCCTGGACGGAAGCAAACTGGCTTGACCGTCCGCGCTGGCTCAGCCGCTGGTTCGGGCTGCATTCCTTCGTGATGGCCACGAAACCATGAGTACGCAGATCACTCCCGTCGCAGCGATACCGCCGGCCGCCTCGGCAACTGAATCCCAAACCCGTGTCGCGGTGATTTGCGATTTCGCCGAAGAAAACTGGCCGAGCATGGACCTGGTCGGCGACATGCTCCACGAACATCTGCGTGATTATGAAATGCTGGCGCCACGGCGCATTCGCCCGGCGATGAGATCGGTTGGCGCCCCGACCGGAAAATCCGCCCGCCTTTTCGGGCGCTTCGTCACCTATCCGCGCCTGCTGCGGCGGTTGGCGCGGAACTTCGACATCTTCCACATCGTGGATCACAGTTACGCGCACCTGGTGCACGAACTGCCGGCGCATCGCACCATCGTTACCTGTCACGATCTCGATACGTTTCGCTGCCTGCTGGAACCGAAGCTCGAACCGCGTTCGCTGGCTTTTCGCACCATGACCCGCCGCATCCTGAGCGGAATGCAGCGAGCAGCGCACGTCACCTGCGACACCGCAGCCACGCGCGACAGTATCCTGCGATACCGGTTGCTGCCGCCGGAGCGACTCACGGTGGTTCACAACGGAGTGCACACGTCGCTGTCGCCGCTGGCCGATCGCATCGCCGACGGCGAAATCGCGCGCCAGCTACGGCGTGAGCCCCAACTCTGCCCGGAGCTGCTGCACGTCGGCACTACCATTCGCCGCAAGCGCATTGACGTGCTGCTGCACGTGTTCGCCGAAGTGCGCCGGCATAATCCCGACGTGAGACTACTCCGCGTCGGTCCGTCTCTGACGGCCGATCAACGTGAACTGGCTCGCAATCTCGGGATTCACCAGCACATTGACGAACTCGAACACCTCGAGACGCGGAACCTCGCTGCCTGCTACCGTCGCGCCTCGGTTGTGTTGCAGCCATCGGACGCCGAAGGCTTTGGCCTGCCGGTGATCGAGGCCATGGCGTGCGGTACGCCGGTGATCGCCAGCGACATTCCGGCGCTGCGTGAGGTGGGCGGCAACGCTGCGTTGTTCTGCGGCGTCGCCAACATCCCTGACTGGACAAGCTCGGTTTTGCGACTGCTCGCATTGCGCGGCAACGAATGGCAAACGATTCGCGTGCGCGCTCTGCAGCAGGCCTCGGGCTTCAGTTGGTCTCACCACGCCGATCGCATGGCCGAGATTTACCGGCAGGTTCTGTCGTCATGATGCGCAACTCGCAATCCGCGCGCGAACGATTGCGTGTGCTGCATATCGGCAAGTTCTATCCTCCGGTACGCGGCGGCATGGAAACACACCTGCAGGACCTGTGCTGCGCGTTGTCGCCCTATTCCGATATCGACGTGATCGTCGGTCACAATCGCCCGCAAACCTTGCACGAGCTAGACGGCGATATCCGCATCCACCGCATCGCGACTCTCACGACCGTTGCGGCATCGTCGATCTGTCCCACGATGGTGCGCGCAATCCGCAAGACGCCCGCCGACATTATCCATCTGCACTCGCCGAACCCAACCGCTGTGATGTCGTACCTGCTAAGCGGGCACCCGGGCCGGCTGATCGTTACTCACCACAGCGACATCATCCGCCAACGGATTCTGAAGCTGGGCTACGAACCATTCCTGCGACGGCTGATGTCGAAGGCTGAGGCGATCATCAGCTTCTCGCCGAACTACATTGCCAGTTCCGCGATCCTGTCGCGCCATCGCGACAAATGTTGTGTAGTCCCGCACGGCATCGATCCTTCGCGTTTCGCGCAGGTTGATGGCGACAGGGTGGATGAGATCCGGGCGCGCTATGGCCCGCGCATCGTGCTCGGAGTGGGAAGGCTGGTCTACTACAAGGGATTCGAGCACCTGGTGCGCGCCATCGCGGGGACAAATGCGACGCTGGTCATCATCGGCACCGGCCCGCTGAAATCAGAGCTCGAGAATCTTGCGCGAGAGCTGAAGATCGCCGACCGCGTTCACTTCCTCGGCGATGTGCCGGACGTCGTTCCTTACTATCACGGCGCGCGCATCTTCGCGCTACCTTCAACGGCGCGCAGCGAAGCCTTCGGAATCGTCCAGCTTGAGGCAATGGCGTGCGGCCTGCCGGTGATCAACACGCAACTGGAGTCGGGCGTGCCATTCGTTTCGCTCGACACCGTGACCGGATTCACCGTCCCACCCGGCGACGTAGCATCGCTAAGACATTCCATTCAGCGACTGCTGCAGGATCACGCCCTGCATCGCCAGTTCAGCGAAGCCGCCCGCGATCGCGTTAGGCGGCACTTCACGTTGGCGACGATGGCGCAAAAGACTCTGCAACTCTACGAGGATGTGCTGCGGGAAGAAGTTCGCATCAACCAACCGGAATTGGCCGCGGCGCACGACTAGAAAAAAGAGTCCCGTGCTGATAACACACGAGTTCCACCAAAACCCAGAAAACAGGGTGCTTAAACAGAGGCCTTATGACACCCTCTCGTGATCAGTGCGCCCCGTAGATCGCCATGCTGGTTGCGATCTGGAACACCGATTCCATGCCCCGGCCAAACGCATTTTTGGCGGCGCTGCCGGGGATGAACAGGATGTCTTCAGACATCATGTCCATGTCGTTGGCCTTGGCCGCCATCATCTGCTTCAGCGGAATGGTGACCTCCGTCGTCCCCGCTGGCGTTCTCCGCAAGATTCTGGCTTTCCCCAGCGCTGCAGTTCGATTCGTTCCCTGGGCCAGCGCGACGGCTTCCATCACCGTCATGTGGTCGTTGTTTTCCATCACGAAGCCGCCGGGGCGCTGGACGTCGCCGACGACATAAACGATGCCCGCCTTCGAAACCACAACCGTGTCACCGGGATAAACCTCGACATTGCTCTCGATCGACTTCGCCGGGTCGCTGCTCATCAGCACCTTGTCGGATTGCGTCGGCTGGTCGCGATGCGTGATCGACACCAGCTTGCCCGCCTTGTTCGTCGTCCCGCCAGCCATCGACAGCAGATCGTACAAACGCCGCGCTCCCACCATGGGATAAACGCCCGGCCTCACCACTTCGCCAAGCACCGAAACGCCCTGCGAAGCGAAGTCCTTGATTAGCACCGACACATGCGGGTCGCGGAAGTAGCCGCCTTCCACCAGTTGCTTGGCGATGGCGTCTTGCGCCTCGTCCACCGTCGCCCCGCCGATGCGCACCGAGCCAACTAACGGCAGCGGCAAGTCGCCGGTGTCGTTAACCCGCGTTTCGATCCGATAGTCGGGCACACCGTACAGGCTGACCTCGATCAAGTCGCCGGGGCCGATGCGAACTTTCTCGCGCTGCACGGCAACGGCGGTCGCCACCCCGAACACCGGGCGCGAATCGCCAGCCGCTTTCCCCTGGTCGGTGGCCGCGACTTGAGGCTCAACCATGGTCTGGGCGAAACACGACAATGAGAAGAAAAAGGCCATCAGAACGACGAATTTCAGGAGCGCGATGCGCATCGATTTCCTCGCAGATAGCCGGAGTCTAGCACGCGGAAACCGCGCCTCTGACAAGGAAGCGACACGGCGACGCTCACTAGTTAATCCCCTTTTGGAACGCTTTCTTTTGATTGCCAAAGTCGGCGATTTTGCGCCGCTGGCGGAAGAAAAAAACAGATCCCTCGGCGCTATCGCGCCTCGTGATGACAAGCGAGAAACGGTAGTGGTGAAAAAGAAAGCCGCGCTCATCGCCTAAACCTGACAGGCGCGGCTTCCCTATCCACTACGCACTATCCACTGCTACTCGATGTACACCACCGCGTACCACCGCACATTCGTCGGCTTGGTTACCCAGGCCGGCGTTTGCACCTTGATCGCGATCAGGTCGCCCGCCGAGACCGCCTGGTTCAGCGTGGCGTCAGATCCGGACGACGAGGTCGCGTTGTAGGCGAACGCCGCCGCGCCGAAGCAGTTGGTGTTCGCGTTGACGCAGACGCTGTGCGTCACATTCTCGCCCGATCCGGCATTGCCCGATGGCAGGTTCTGTTGGATGTAGATGCGTTTGATTGTCCCTGCCTTCGGCACCTGGATTTTCGCCAGGTCGAAGCTGGTGTTGTTGGTGTCAATCATGTCGCCGCCGATGAAATACGCGGTGCTGTTGGCCGGCGAGTTGGCGCTGATATTCGTCAACGTGAGCGTGTAGCCCAATGGCGTCGAGCAGGTAACCGCGCCTGTGCTGCCGATGCCGTTTACCTCGGCGGTGCCGGTGCAGGATTGGTTGGTCTTCACCTGCGCGGTCTGCACCACGCTGAGATTGTCGGCCCACGGAATCGACATGCGCTGCTGGATCGGTGAGATCAGTTGCACGCCATTGGTGTTCGGCGAGCCGATCTGGTACACCGACGCCGGAGCCGTGCCGATCAGCGAGTAGTTTCCGCCGACATGCGTCAGCGAGCCGCCGCCATAAACGTACACGTTCGGCGCGCCATTCGACGTTTCGATCACTCCGCCGTGCATCACGGTCGTTCCCAATCCGACCACGGCTATCGAGTTGCGAACGGTGTTGGGGTTGGTTTCCGCGCTGATCTCCGGCTGGTCAATCACCGCCGAGGTGTTCAGGTCGCCCTTCATCACAACGCCAATCTCGGTGCCGTTCGTCTCCTCGATCCACATGCCGCTCACCACGACGCTCGACGTGTCGAAGTAGAACGGGAAGTGCCCGCCGGAGATGCTGAGGTCCTCGAACGTCAGCACGCCGCTGGCCGCGCCAATGCCGACACTGAACTGCGTCAGTTGCTGGCCGACGACGCGCAGGCTGTTCAGCCGGTTCAGGTAGCAGTTGTTGATGAACTGCAGTCCGCGGCGCGAAGCCGTGATCTGCACGTTGTCAATCATGCTGCTGACGACGTAGATGAACTCCGGCCCGGTGCCGATGAACGAAAGGTCGCTGAGGTGGAAGTTGCCCACCTGCCCCTGGCCTCCGCCGAAGCGGCGCAGGAACAGGTGCTGCGTGCCGTACATCGTCATGGCATCAGTAAACTGGTCCCAGTTGTTGTCGAAATTCAGCAGCATCATGGTGTTGCCATCGTTCCCCAGCTTCGCCGTGGGAGCAGTGAAATTCGCGGTGTAGCGCGCGTTCGACGAGATGCGAACCGAATCCACCCAGCCCTTCGTCATGTAGTTGATGAAGGTGGTCTCCATAAAGCCGTTGGCCTTGGGACCGATCAGGAAATCTTCGTACATCTTCTGCGTAATGGTGCCGGTCGCGGCCTGGCTCGCTTTCATAACACCGTTGACGAACAGCCGGATCATGCTGCCGTCGTAGGTGAGCGCCAGGTGGTACACGTTCCCCGGCGCGAAGGTGTTCGCTGATGTCTGCAGCAGTTTGATCGAATTGCCAACGTTTAATGCGACGAGGACAGTGTCGTTATCGGCGTGCTGAATGGCCAATGTCGTGTTGCCGTCTGGCCCGGTCACGCTGCCTGACGACGAGATCAGGTTGTACTGGCCGCTTGGAGCCGAGAAGTTCGGCTTGTAAAACAGCTCGACAGTCAGCGCGCTGCGGCCGTTTAGCTCGACCGCGCCGCCCTCGCGCAGGTTGAGTTCGTAGTTGTAGGTGCCGTCCAGGTACAGCGAATTGCCCGCGCCCGTCGCAAGCGATGGGCCGGTAGGAATGCCGAGGTATCCCAGCGAAACCGGCGGCGAAACCACCATGACGGCGCCCTGATCCGCGGAGTAACCGGTAATCGTCGTTACGCCGCGACCGGCGCCGTAGAACTTGATTCCGCGTGTGATATGCAGCGGTTTACTTACGTAATACTGCCCTCGAGGAACGTAGACGGCGCCGAAAGTTCCGTTGCTGTTGACAACGCTGGCTGCATCAATCGCCGCCTGGATCGCCGGATAATCGTCGTTGGTGTCGTCGGGGACGGCGCCGAAATCGCGCACGTTGTAGACGCCTCGGGTTACCGACGCGTCGCCGCGCTGATCCACGATCTGGATGTTGTTCGGATTGGTGAACGAATCGGTTCCGGCGTAGTCGGCCGGGATTACGACAGTTCCGTTGGTGCCGGCATCGGTGATCGCCGCCTGGATGCTGGCGAACTGCGACGCAAAACGGACGGCGCCCATCGTCACGGGAGTGTCGCCCTGGCGGCCGAGTTTCTGCGCCAGCGAGCCGCTGACGGTAGAAACCTGCGTGTCAACGTAGTGCCGGTTCGCCGCTTGGTTGGTGCTGGTTGGATCGCCTGACAGGGTCAGAGCGCCGGTCATGGTGTCACCCGATTTGCGGATGAAAGATCCGGTGCCAACGCCCGCGATGGCGCTGTCGACATAGCTTTTGTTCGCGACAGCCGCGTCCGCCGCCGGCGTTGGGACCGTCGGGGATGCGGTGAACGTCTTGACCCCCGTAACCTGCTCGCTGCCGCTCACATGCAGGACACTGCTGTCGTCCGCTTTGCTGGCGATAGCGGAGTCAACGTACGTCCGTGACGCCATCTGCAGGGCTACAGACTGCGGCACCACTTGCGAGCGAATCTGCGTGATGGTGACCGGGCCCGCCTTGGGTACCGTCCAGTACTCGGTGCTGGTGGTGCCGTCGTCTAACTTCAACGTGACTTTGTAGTAGGTGCCGGAGGGCGACGCGCCTTCGTTGGGCGCGAGCCCAAAGCTCACGGCTCCTGCAGGCCCGATGGGCAGGCTCAGCGTGCCAGCCGCAACAGGCTTGTTGTCAGCCGTGCTGAATGCCGGCCACGAAATGAGCAACGTTCCCCCCGCCGGGAGGCCGTCGGCGCGGTAAACCACGTCGCTCACTGTGGTGGTGGTGGGCCCAGCTTTCAGGCTGGGGACAAAAAGCAAAAGGCCGGCGATGAGGCCGACCCAGATGGACGAGTACGTGCGTCTGCCCCGCGCGGAGCAGGAAAAACTTTTAGATTGCATTTGGATTGCCTAGCCCGAAAAACTTTCTTTTTTTACCTTACAAGACCAGAATACGCTTTTTGACCCACCTCTCTTGCTACATTGGAAAAATTTTTTATTTCGTTTGTATCGAAAGAGTTAGGGGAAATATTGACACTTTTTTGCCTTGACAAGCCTCGTCTCAAAGCGAGAAACACCGATTACGACCAAACTGATTCATCGCTAGCGGCTCGAAAAGTGTCGTTGTCACGTCAGGTTGAGATACTGAGTGGGAACCGGATTTTCCGTTGCCTATCGCAAAATCCGCCATCGACGAACTATCAACGCACTCGGTAACGACAAAAGCGCGGCCCAAAAAAACGCAAGGAAAATGGTCCACAGCGTTGGTTGGGCGATGACGGCCTTGGTCGCGATGAAGCAGCCAAAAATCAGCAGTGGAGCAGCGAGAAGGACGGCTGCCCATTTCTTAATCTGCATCAAGCCATATCCGACAATGATGCCGTAACCGGCGATGTAGCCCAGCCCGGAAAGATTGAGCGCACCGTAATAGAACTGCGCACGGAGATTGGCAACGAAAAAGATCAACACAACCGCTGCGGCAACGAGAACAAGTTGCCCCACAACCCGAAAAGTGTATTCATCAGGCGTGAATTGACTTTCCTGCATGGCGTGTTATTACTCTCCGAGTTTCAAGCCGATAACTGTTGCGAACAGGCGCTTCCACTCCGTATCTCACCACAAGACGGCACGGGTAGAAAAGTGCCATTGTCACCGTCTAGCGCGATCACGACTCCTTCAGCGCCTGCAGTTCGTCGTCCGCACGGCGCAGGCGCGAGGCGATCACGACTCCGAGCCAGTCCATCAGGTTCAGGGCCAGTTTGTGGTGCTCTTGCTGAAGTGCGTTGAAGCGCTCGCGGGTCAGCACGTAGACCGAAGTTTCTCTCTCGGCGACGGCGTCGGCCGAACGCGGTGCGTGGTCGACAAACGATAGTTCCCCGAAGACATCGCCGCGCCCGAACGTGGCCAGGTGGTGCGCCGTTCGCCCCGCCAGCGGCAACAGGATGCGCACCGAGCCCTGGCGGATGAAGTACAGCTCCCTGCCGACGTCTCCAGTGGAAAAAATCGTCTCGCCGGCTTTGAAGGTGCGAGTTTCGATGGCTGCTTCGAGGGCAGCAAGCGTTTCCTGCTTGCGCTCGCGAAGCACGTCGAGTTCGCGAATCTCCCACGTCGCTTCCTCCGGCCGCTCGACATGTTCCTCCTGGAGCAGCAAGTTCTCCACCCACTCGAGGGCCGCATCAAGGTGCGGGAAGATTCGCGTGGAACGCTCTTTGCGCGCCAGTCCGACGTGCTGGAAATAGCTCACCATGTCCTGCCCGCTGGGGACCCTGCTGGGCGTGTGGCTGAAGATGAGCACGCCACCACGCTCGGCCATCATATCGGCGACCAGTTCGAGTATGTGCGCGGCGGTGAAATCTACCGATTGCACGCGGCGCATATCGAGCACGAGGTACTTGCGCTGCTTGATCTCGGGCTCCAATTCGCTGTAAAGGCGGTCGGCGGTGCCGAAGAACAGGCTACCCTGCAACTCGAAGATCACGGTGCACTCGCCGCGCCGCTCCAGTACTTCCATTTCCTTCTTCAGGCGCATCTGCTTCGAAAATGTGCGATTGCCATAGGATTTGCGGCGAATGACGGTGCCGCCGCTTTGTTCGCGCAGGAAGAGCAGGATGGCCAGCGCGACGCCAGTGCCCGACGCGGCGATCAGGCTGACGGTCTCCGCGACAACGATGACGGTGACGATGACCACAAAATCCAAGATGGTGGCACGCGATTTCAGCAGATTCAGGCTGTGGCGGTCGATCATGCGAACGCCGACAAAGATCAGGATCCCTGCCAAGGCGGCGATCGGCACCCACGCGATCAGCTTGCCGAGGACTAGAAACGCGACCAGCGCCAGCGTGCCTTCGATCACGCCGGAAGCCCGGGTTTGTCCGCGGCTGGAGATGTTGACCAGCGTCGCTCCCATCTGGCCGGCGCCCGGTACGCCGCCAATCGCAGTGGAGGCGAGGTTCCCCAGGCCCTGGCCGATCAACTCACGGTTGGAGTTGTGACGGCTGCGCGTCAGCGTGTCGAGCACGACGCAGGTCTTCAGCGTGTCGATGGAAAGAAGTACCGCCAGCGTCAGTGCGGGATAAATCAACAGGTCGAACTGGCTGATATCGAACGCGCCGAGCGCGCGCCAGCGCGAGAGCATGGCGTCGAAGAACTTTACGTTGGAACCGGCCAGCGGCCCGATGACCAGTTTATTTCCCGCCAGCACCAGCAGGGGCCGGTCGAAGAAGGCGACCACGAAGTACGCGGCCGTCCCAAACAACAAGCTGAGGATCGCTGCCGGAACGAGTTTCGTGACTCGAGGCGCCAACACCATAACCAGGATCGTTGTAATTCCGACCACCAGGCTCTGCCACTTCCACAACGCCGGTGAAAGCAGCGCTTGCCAGAACCCTATGCCGCCGCGCACGCCGAGAAGTTTGGGAACCTGGCTGACGATGATGATGAGGCCGACGCCGCTCAGGTAGCCGCTCACCACCGGGTAGGGCATGTACTTGATGAGACGGCCCAGTCCGATCAGTCCGAACCCAATCTGCAAAAGTCCGCAAAGGAGCGCGATCAGGGCCATCAGCAGCAGGATGGCGGGCGCGGAGAGGGCCTTCTGCGTCATTTCAATCGCAAACGCGGAGAGCACGGCTACGGCGGGGGCGCACGGAGCCGAGATCAAGCGCCGTGTGCCTCCGAAACTTGCGGCAACGATGCCCAGTGCCGCCGTTCCCAGAATGCCCGCGATCGCGCCTTGGGCGCCGTACGCGGAGCCCAGAGGAGCATAAATAGTGACACCGAAGGCGATGGCCGAGGGCAGCGCCACCAGCATGGCGGCGAGGCCGCCCCAGAAATCATCGGTCAGATTCGATGGCGATTGGGAAGCTGGGGTCGCCGGCACCGAGGAGCAATCAGGTTCACGTGAGGTCGTAACCGGGGAAGCCGTCATAATCGCGGGCATGGAAAAAATGCCGATGAGCGCATTTTCGTATTGTTAACGGCTAGTTACAACTACTTCCAGCTTTGTCGGAAGGATACCTTCGGCGCTGCTGACCCAATTTGGATCTGCTGTTCCGGTCACCAGGAGAAACGCAGATTCTCCGGTTCGGCTTTGGGCTCAGGCTCAGTCAAAGTAACCGGTTCGGCGACGCCGGCGTCATCGTTGACCACGCTGTTCACGCGCTGGCTCACCGGATATTTTTTCATCGCGCCCGCGTCGAACGGCTTAAGCAGGTCGGTAATGCCGGTGAGGTCGTGAAAGCCGGGATCGAGCCAGAGATCGTAATCGTCGGGACGCAGGATGACCGGCATGCGGTCGTGGATATCGGCGGTGAGCGCGTTCGGCTGCGTCGTAAGGATGGAAAACGTCTCAATCGGCCGGCCCCGCGGGTCTTCCCAGCGATCCCAGATTCCGGCGAAGGCGAATACGCCGTCGTCCTGCAGCGCAAAACAGTAGGGCTGGCGCGTTTGGCCCTGCTTTTTCCATTCGTAAAAACCGTCCGCGGGAACCAGGCAGCGGCGCTTAGCGAGACACTCGCGAAAAGCGGGCTTGGTAGAGGCTTCTTCCGAGCGAGCGTTGATCATGCGGGCGCCGATGGAGAGATCTTTCGCCCAGTACGGCACCAGCCCCCAGCGCATTTTGCCGAGCAGGCGCGTGGGTTCGGTGCGGTGCTGGCGGACGGTGGGAACCTGGTCAGTCGGCGCGATGTTGTAGCGCGGCGACCACTCGAAGTCTTCGCGATCCACGCCGAAAACCTTCGCGAAAGCGGCCTTGCCGCGGCCGAGACGGTAACGTCCGCACATAGAGTGATTGTATCCCGCGCGGGCGGACTTGGTTTCCGGCAACAAAAAGCCACTCGGGTCGAGTGGCCGGTAGGAGGGGTGGTGCTCCTCGTTCGTTACAGCACTTTCTTCCGAAGCGAACCGATCGCCAGCAAACCCAGGCCGAGCAGTGTCAGGGTGGCTGGCTCCGGCGCCGCTTTGCCGACATAGCCTCCCGGCATCGAGGGGCTGGAGCCGGAATCGATCAGGCCGAGCGAACCGGATGCGTAAGCGGTAGTGTTGGTGTAAAGGATGACCTCCCAACTGGTCTGGCCCTTCTTCACGATCGGGTTATAGAAATTCATGCCCAGCGTGCCGAGCCCGTTGCGGTCGACACCCGTAGAGCTGATGACGCCCGAGGCTTGATACTGCCACGCATTGATGCCGACGGAGTTGTCCCAATCGCCAATGGTCATGCGCTGGATGTCGCCGCTGGTGCCTCCGCTTACAGATACCTGGAAGACGAAGAACAGGAAGCCGGTAACGGTGTTGCGGCCAACCGTCTCCGTCACCGAACCCGTGTTGCGATTGCTGTGCGCACCGCCAAAACTGAAAGGTACCGGCCCGGTGCTGATCACCATGATGCCGTGTCCAGTCGGGCTGAACGGCGTAGCGTGGTCCAGAGGAGAAAACGGATCAATGCTGGTCACGGTGACGCCCACACCGGGTGCGGGTGTGAACGGTAAAACGAGCGTGGCCGAAGCCGGAGCTACCGCAAGGACACACAACGCCACAGCGACAAGCAGGCGCTTCCACATGTTTAGTTTCCTAGGCTGAGATCCTGGGTTGGTGCGTGATTATGCACGTTCGTCACCAAAGGTGGTTACTGTCAAACCATTGGAAACAAACGAACAGAGGAGGTTTTATTAACGGCCGATTGCAAAAGAATTCATACACCGGCGTTGCAGTTTCCCAAATCAGGAAAGTCACAACGGGTCTGACGCGGACGTCTATGCTCGCAATCCGGCTAGCGTGGCCAGTGTTCTGCGGCAAATGTCCTCGGGTGATCCCTTCGCTGGAACGGGCAGCAGCAGTCCGAGCTTCTGGTAGAAGTCGATCAGCGGGGCGGTGCTGCTTTCGTAGGCTTCCATGCGGATCTTGATGGATTCCGGCCGGTCGTCGTCGCGCTGGAAGAGTTCGCCTGAGCAGCGGTCACACTTCCCCTCCTTCCGGGGCGGCCGTTCAGTGACGTGGAAAACGGCTTTGCACTGCCTGCAAGTGCGCCGTCCGCTGAGGCGGTCGACGATTTCATTGAGCGGCAGCTCGTAGTTGACGACTGCCGTTAGCGCAAGTCCCTCGCTGATCATGAGTTCCCTCAACGATTCGGCCTGCGCGAGGGTGCGCGGGAATCCGTCGAGGATGAAGCCTCCGCGGCAGTGCAGGCAGCCTTTGCGCTCGCGCACCATCTCCCAGACCGTGGAGTCGGGGACCAGGGCTCCGCGTCGCATATAGTCGAGGGCAGCCTTCATTGCCGGACTGAGGTCGCAGTCGGCACGGCCGCCAGCAGCGCGGAAGACGTCGCCAGTGGAGAGGTGACAAGCGCGCAACTCCTGCCGAAGCAGGTCGGCCTGTGTGCCTTTGCCGACACCGGGGGCGCCGAGAAGCACGAGGCGGAAGGGGTCGCCAAGACCTTCGGGAGTGGTCTCGCATTGGCTGCCAGGCCCGTTGATCCAGGCAATGCGGTCGTTGTGGTTGGAACTCATGAGGCGGCACTTTGGCAGACTTCGGGTGCAGGGCGCTGTGATGGGAGTCACGTATATCTGGCGATCAGATCATCTGGACATCTGAATATCTGGTCCTCAGCTGCAAGCCAAGCTAAGTGCGGCGCGCGGATTGAATCCGCTGGGTTCGGCGTATCATCTATTCAGCAGGCGAAATCTGATATGAACACACTCAAGACGGCCTTTTTACTGACGCTTTTGACGCTATTCCTGGTGTTTGTGGGGTCGTACCTCGGCGGGCGAAACGGGATGGTTCTGGCGCTGATTTTTGCCGGAATCATGAACTTTGTGTCTTATTTCTTCAGCGACAAGATCGCGCTGGCGATGTACAGCGCGCAGCCCGTCACGCGCGAGCAGGCGCCGCGAATCTATGGGATTGTCGAGCGGTTGGCGGGACGCACCGGGCTGCCGATGCCGAAGATATACGTGATTCCGACTGAATCGCCGAACGCGTTTGCCACGGGGCGCAATCCGAACCATGCCTCAGTGGCGGTTACGCACGGAATATTGGGCCTGCTGAACGACGAGGAGATGGAAGGCGTGCTGGCGCACGAACTTGGGCACGTCCGCAATCGCGACATCCTGATCAGTTCGGTAGCGGCGACGATTGCGGGCGCCATCACGGTTTTGGCGCGTATGTTCGGTTGGGCGGCGATGTTTGGCGGATACGGCGGCCGCGACGACCGCGATCGCGGCGGTGGCGCGCTGGGAGCCCTCTTCATGCTGATTTTGGCTCCGATTGCGGCGACTTTGATTCAGTTGGCAGTCTCGCGCTCGCGCGAATACGCTGCCGACGAAACGGGCGCGCACATCACGGGAAACCCTTACGCGCTGGCCAGCGCGCTGCAGAAGCTGGAAGCCTACTCGAAGCGCGTGCCGATGCAGGCGACGCCCTCAACGGCGCACCTGTTCATCATTCCCCCCGCGATTGGAACCACGCTGGCAAGCCTGTTCTCGACCCACCCGCCGACGGCGAAGCGAATCGAGCGGCTGACGGGAAGAGCGGCGGAGTTTCAGTCGTAACCGCTTTAACTACGGATTCCACGGATTGGACGGATCTAGACGGATTTCTTTTTGAATTTAGACATATCTCTTATTCGATCCGTGAGAATCCGTCTCATCCGTTCAATCCGTGGTGATTCTTTTGTTTTTCCTGCAAGCAACGTACCTCGGTAACGTTCCATCCAGTGAAAGCCGGGTGCTGATTGCTTACGCCTGAGTTAGAATCGGAAACAATGTCCACACAAGCGCTTCGGGCGACGAACCGCGCCGTTGCGTTGGAAAAAACGCTCCGCAGCATCATCCGCGGCCAGGATGAAGTGGTCCGCCTGTCGCTGGTTTGCCTCTTCGCCCGGGGCCATCTGCTCATTGAAGGCGTGCCGGGGGTGGGCAAGACCACGCTGGCGCATACCATTGCGCGCGCGCTCAACGTGGACTTCCAGCGCGTGCAGTTCACCGCCGACATGCTGCCCAGCGACGTGCTCGGCATCTCGATGTTCTCGGCCGTCGAGCAGAAATTCGAGTTCAAGCGCGGACCGGTCTTCACCAACATCCTGCTCGCCGACGAAATCAATCGCACCACGCCGAAGACGCAATCGGCGCTGCTGGAAGCGATGAACGAGAACCAGGTGACGATGGACCGCGATTCGTATCCGCTGCCCGCGCCGTTTCTCGTGATCGCCACGCAGAACCCGGTCGAGCACCACGGGACGTATCCGCTGCCGGAATCGCAGATGGACCGCTTCCTGATGCGCCTGCACATGGGCTATCCGGCGCCGGAGAGCGAGCGGCAAATCCTGCGTTCCGAGGCTGGTGCGGCGCGCCTCGACGAGGTGCAACCGGTCCTCAGCAGCGAAGAGGTGCTGGCCATCCAGGATGAAGTCACGCGCGTGCGAGTGGACGATTCGCTGATCGAGTACGCGCTCAACATCGTGAACCGCACGCGCGAGTCGGCGTACCTGTCACTGGGCGTCTCGCCTCGCGGATCGCTGATGCTCTATCGAGCCGCGCAGTCGCTGGCCTATGTGGATGGCCGCGATTTCGCCACTCCAGAAGACTTCAAGGTTCTTTCCATCCCTGTATTCGCACATCGCGTCGTCGTTAGCGGGCGGTATTCCTCGACGGCCAAGAAGTCGGAGCAGGCAGAAAACATTCTGCGCGAAGTCGTTGATAACGTGCCGGTGCCGGTGTAAGTGGGTTCGCTTCTCAAACCAACAGCGTTACCACCTGAGTCTTCCAACGTGTGCTAAGTTACGCGTCATCAACCACGGCCACGGCCTATTGTGCTCGGATACGGAGTGGAGAAAGTTGATTGCGCCATCTATTCCGCAAAGCTGCAATTACTTCGAAGAAGTCTTATCGTTTTCCTTGACCGCCTTGATCGTCAACTTTGGATACCATGGCCGGATTTTGAGCATTCCGTCAGGCATTCCATACTCGCTGAACGATAAACCGTCGACGAGTCGATTCAGCGTCTTCTGGTCAACGACAGACAAGAGAAGTTCGGCTTCGCTTTGTCCCTTTTGATTCGTCTTGGAATCAGCACTGAAATCGGGCAAATCCACGGAGAAGTCCCCGCTAGAATCCAACCTTGTTTCGGCCACTTGAAACTGTTGCACCATTCCGTCCTTGATCTCGAAGAAGTCGTGATCCCAATTCGCTAAATACCAAATCTTCACGACGGCCTGATGACCAGCAAATGCGCTCTTCGGAACGATCTGTCCTTGCAACGTCACGCGTGGGAGCCGTTCGCACACGAAACCCGCATGAGCCTCTCGAACTTCCTCAAAGTGAAACTCATACGTCTGGAACGCGCACCCCGGAGCGTAAGCGATTATCTTCGCTTGGTCTGCCGGTTTGTCGTTTACGGCGGCTACGATTTCGTAGGAATGTCCCTTTTTCTTTGGACGAACAAAATCGCCATATCCACCGAACTCGCCAGTCAAGAAGTAGCGGATTTCAATTCCGTCTGTCGAGGTCTCATCGGGAATATTTATGATGGCCTTGGGAGTTGAAGCATTCTCAGACCTAGCAGCTTTGAGCGTGAGTTGCTGAGACGTGCTTTGGGCAACGGCGAGGGTTGCCATACTCAGAATCAACACTGAGAAGGTTACCCGCATGGCCCACAGTATAACGCTCGTGGATTCAGAGCCGTAAATAGCCTTAATTGCTTTTAGTCTTGATGAATCCCATTCCGTTTAGTGATCAGAACTGGGGCCGACCATCCGGTCATTCGCACGCCTCCCGCTCCCGTTTCCTTCCGCGCACCACCACTTATACAATCCTCTCCCGGGAGAACTCTTGCCCCAAACCTGCCCATCTTGTGGGACGCGCGCGTTACAGGCGGCTCCCTTCTGCTCGCAGTGCGGAAGGCCGTTCAGCTCCGATGCGGACGTAACCTCGGCAGGCGCCGAGACTCCGACTCTCGATCACTCGCCCACTCCCAGTAGTTCGCGGCCATCCTCTCGCCCTTCCAGTCGCGCAGGCCGTTTTGTTCCTGGAGACATGGTTGCCGGGCGCTACCGGATCATTTCCATGCTGGGAAAAGGCGGCATGGGCGAGGTCTATCGCGCCGACGACCTGAATCTTGGCCAGGAGGTAGCGCTCAAGTTCTTGCCGCAGGAGGCCAGCGGCGAAGATGCGCTGGAGCGCTTCCGCAACGAAGTTCGCATCGCGCGGCAAATCTCGCATCCCAACGTCTGCCGCGTGTACGACATCGGCGAGGCCAACGGACAGATCTATCTCTCCATGGAGTACATCGACGGCGAAGATCTGGCTTCGCTGCTGCGGCGCATCGGGCGCCTGCCGTCGGACAAAGCCGTTGAAATCGCGCGCAAGGTTTGCGCCGGGCTACATGCCGCGCACCACAAGGGCGTACTGCATCGCGACCTGAAGCCCGCCAACATCATGCTCGATGGGCGCGGCGAAGCGCTGGTGACCGACTTCGGACTGGCGGGATTAGCGGCGGAAATCACCGACATCAATAGCGGCACGCCGGCCTACATGGCTCCCGAGCAACTTGCCGGACGCGAGGTCACGCAGAAGAGCGACATCTATTCGCTTGGGTTGGTTCTCTACGAGTTGTTCACTGGCAAGCGTGCCTTCGATGGCCGCACGCTGGAAGAGATCACGCGGGTGCGCCGCGACGGCAACATCAGCCGGCCCTCATCGCTGGTGAAGGACATGGACCCAGCGGTAGAGAGAGTGATCTTCCGCTGCCTGGAAGCCGATCCGCAGGCGCGACCATTGTCAGCGTTGGAAGTCGCAGCTTCGCTGCCGGGAGGCGATCCGCTGGCGGCCGCTCTCGCCGCCGGCGAGACGCCATCGCCACAGTTGGTGGCGGCAGCGGGAGATCGCACGGGCGTTCCGGTCAAATTGGCGGTGTCTCTGTTCGCCGGAATTTTTGTTGGGCTGCTGTGCATGTACCTGGCGGGGCTGAAAACCAGCAGCACAGAACGAATGAATACGCCGTTTCCTCCTGAGGTGCTGTCGCAAAAAGCCCGCGACGTCATCGTGCAGTTTGGCTACACCACGCCACCGGCAGATAGCGTAGCCAGGGTTGATATCAACGGCGACCTTTACCGTTATCTTGAAGACCCCGCTGTCAAGGGGAAGCCTGTGGCGTGGGATGACGCCTTAAAGGGACGCCCGAACATCCTTCGTTACTGGCGTCGCGAAAGCCCAGATAACCTGGTGGCTACGGAGGTCAAGGACAATACCTTGATCCCTGGCATCGTCAGCCTCGATGATCCTGCGCCGCTGACATCGGGGATGTTGAGCATCGCTCTGGACCTGCAGGGCAGGTTGCAGGATTTTGCCGCTGTGCCGCCTCAACGAGAGATCACTCCAGTCTCGACAGGTTCCTTCGATTGGAGTATCGCCTTTGCCGCTGCCGGCCTCGATATGACCCAGTTCAAGACCACCACTCCGCAGTGGAATCCGTTGGCAGCAAGCGATTGGCGCGGAGCGTGGCTGGGAACCTGGCCGGGAACAACTTCGCTGTTACGCGTGGAAGCAGCCAGCTATCGCGGGAAGCCCATTTACTTCTCGCTGATCGGCGACTGGACCAAACCCGACCGCGAGGCGGGGTCTGACGCAACGCCCGCCCAGAAAACCACTGGCATCGTGATCACGATTTTCGGCGGCATTGTCCTCTTCGCCGCCACGCTGATCGCCTACTGGAATATCCGCAAGGGAAAGGTGGACGCCTCCGGAACGGTGCGGCTCGCCGTACTGGTAT
>Ga0335069_10003007_pt1 | contig 25666 bp, 27 predicted proteins | sample Lox_Sample_11_FD_206714 | JGI IMG/M metagenome (GOLD analysis project Ga0335069, IMG submission 206714) | Soil microbial communities from Loxahatchee National Wildlife Refuge, Florida, United States - Lox_Sample_1.1 | ecosystem: Environmental > Terrestrial > Soil > Wetlands | place: USA... | reverse complement strand
GCTTCGACGACGCGCCGTGGCTCGATCGTCAGTACACGGTGTGGGGCAAGGTGGTCGACGGCATGGACCATGTCGATCAGATCAAGAAGGGCGGCGAACACAACAACGGCATGATCTCGGGCACGCCGGACAAGATCGTTAAGATGCGCGTGGCCGCGGACGCCTGACGCATTCCGCAACATTTGGTGTTGCGGCGAAGATTGAGGGTGGGGGCGCTTTCGCCTAGAAGAGGCGGCGATAACGAGGCCCATCCCATGAATCCCATTCCGTTCATCGATCTTCAGGCGCAGCGCAAGCGCCTCGGCGCGAACCTCAATCGCGCCATCGAAGCCGCCGTCGAAGGCGGACAGTGGATCATGGGCCCGCAGGTGCGCGAGTTCGAGGAAAAGCTCGCGGGTTTCGCCGGCGTGAAGCACGCGCTCGCCTGCGCCAACGGCACCGATGCGCTTATGCTCGTGCTGCGCGCATGGAATGTGGGGCCGGGCGATGCGGTGTTCGTGCCGGCCTTCACGTTTGCGGCGTCTGCGGAAGTCGTGGCGCTGGTCGGCGCCGATCCCGTCTTCGTCGACGTGCTCGAAGACACCTACAACATGGATCCGAAAAGCCTCGAAGCGGCGATCGCGCTGGTGAAACGCGACGGCAAGCTGAAGCCGCGCGCAGTGATGCCCGTCGATCTTTTCGGGCAACCGGCCGACTACGCGGCGCTGGAACCGATCGTCAGGCGCGAGAAGCTGCTGATGCTGTGCGACACGGCGCAGGGCTTCGGCGGGCTCTGGCATGGCAGGCGCGCGGGCGCGCTGGGCGATGCGGCGGCGACGAGCTTTTTTCCTGCGAAGCCGCTCGGCTGCTACGGCGACGGCGGCGCGAGCTTTACCAATGACGACGGATTGATCGAGCTTCTGCGCTCCCTCCGCAATCACGGGCAGGGCGTCGACAAATATGAGAATGTGCGCATCGGCGTGAACTCCCGCCTCGACACCATCCAGGCCGCGATCCTGCTCGAGAAGCTGAAGATCTTCGCCGAAGAGATCGAGCTGCGCGAGGCCATTGCGCGGCGCTATTCGAAGGCGCTCGGCCAATCGAACGCGATCCGGACCCCGCGCGTGCTCGACGGTCTGCAATCGACCTGGGCGCAATATACGATCCAGGTGCCGGAGCGCGATCGCCTCGCGCAGGACCTGAAGGCGAAAGGCATCCCGACCGCGATCTACTATCCCATCCCGATGACGGCGCAGAAAGGCTATGCGCATTATCCCGCCGCGCCCGTGCCGGTCTCGACGGCGATCGGCAGGCACGTCATCAGCCTTCCGATGCATCCCTATCTCGACGAGAAGACGCAGGATTTCATCATCGCGAGCGTCCTCGAAAGCGTGGCCCGCGCGGCGGCCTGACGTTCGCGCTACACTCGCGTCCATGGACGTCGCCCTTTTCGACTTCGAGCTGCCTGAAGAATTGATCGCGCTGCGGCCTGCATCGCCGCGCGACTCCGCGCGGATGCTGGTGGTGCAGGCCGACGGCACGCTCGAGCACCGCCAGGTGCGTGATCTGCCGGACTATCTCCGCGCCGGCGATGCGCTGGTCGTCAACGACACCAAGGTCATTCCCGCACGCCTGCATGGACGCCGCGCGCCGCGCGAAGGACAGGACGGCGAGGGGCCGAAGATCGAGATCCTGCTGCACAGGCGCCTCGCGCCGAACCGGTTCTCGGCTTTCGCGCGGCCGGCACGGAAGCTCGTCGCGGGCGATCGTTTGCGTCTGGGGCGGTCGCTCGAGGCTGAAGTCGCCGCGCGCGGTGAAGCGGGCGAAGTCGAGGTACGTTTCGTGCTGGAGGGGGCTGCACTCGATGCGGCCATTGCGCGCGAAGGCGAGATGCCGCTGCCGCCTTACATCGCGGGCAAGCGCAAGACGGACGCGCGCGACGCGGTGGATTATCAGACTTATTTCGCAGAGCGCGCCGGCTCGGTCGCGGCTCCGACGGCGGGTCTCCATTTCACGGACGATCTTCTCGCGCGCCTCGCGGCCCAAGGCGTGGTGCGCGAGCGTCTCACGCTGCATGTCGGCGCAGGGACCTTCCTGCCGGTGACGGCCGAAGACACATCGGGCCATCGCATGCACGCGGAATGGGCGGAGCTCGACGAAACGACCGCCAACAGGCTTAGCCAAACACGCCGGCAGGGCGGCCGCATCGCCGCCGTCGGCACGACCTCGCTCCGCACGCTCGAATCCGCGGCCCGCGCCGACGGGACCATCGCAGCCTTCCGCGGCGAGACCGACATCTTCATCACGCCGGGTTATCGTTTCCGCACGGCGGATATCCTCCTCACCAATTTCCACCTCCCGCGCTCGACGCTGTTCATGCTGGTGTCGGCCTTCGCCGGACTCGAGACGATGAAGCGCGCCTATGCGGAGGCGATCCGCGAAGGCTATCGTTTCTATTCCTATGGCGACGCCTGCCTGCTATTCCGGGCGAGGACATGAGCGCGTTCCGTTTCACCGTAAAAGCGAGCTGTGGCGCCGCGCGCCTGGGCGAGATCCGGACGCCGCGCGGCAACATCCGCACGCCCGCTTTCATGCCGGTCGGCACGGCGGCAACCGTGAAGGCGATGCTGCCGGCTTCGGTGCGCGAGACCGGCGCCGACATCATCCTCGGCAACACCTATCACCTGATGCTGCGGCCGGGTGCGGAACGCATCGCCCGGCTCGGCGGTTTGCACACATTCATGGCGTGGCAGCGGCCGATCCTGACGGACTCCGGCGGCTTCCAGGTGATGTCGCTGTCGAAGCTCAGGAAGATCACCGAAGAGGGCGTGCGCTTCAATTCGCATATCGACGGCAGCGAGGAATTCCTGTCGCCGGAACGCGCGATGGAGATCCAGGGACTGTTGGGCTCCGACATCCAGATGGTGCTCGACGAATGTCCGGCCTATCCGGCGACGGAAGCGGAGATCGAGAAATCGCTGGCGCTGTCGATGCGCTGGGCGAAGCGCTCGAAAGCGGCGTTCACGGGCGGCGAGGGGCAGGCATGCTTCGGCATCGTGCAGGGCGGCGTATTTGCGCATCTGCGGCAACGTTCTGCGGAGCAGCTGAAGGAGATCGGCTTCGACGGTTATGCGCTGGGCGGTCTCGCCGTCGGCGAAAGCCAGGCCGCGATGTTCGGGACGCTCGACGCCGCCGTGCCGCATCTGCCGGACGATCGCCCGCACTATCTGATGGGTGTCGGCAAGCCGGACGACATCGCCGGCGCCGTGCTGCGCGGCATCGACATGTTCGATTGCGTTTTGCCGACGCGCTCGGGCCGCAACGGCCAGGCCTTCACGTGGGAAGGCGCGCTCAACCTGCGCAACGCGAGGCATGCGGAAGACGCATCGCCCCTCGATCCCCGTTGCCGTTGCCCCGCCTGTCGCGATTACTCCCGCGCCTATCTGCATCACGTGGTGAAGGCGAACGAGATCATCGCCTCGATGCTGCTCACCTGGCACAATCTCACGTTCTATCAGGATCTCATGCAGGCGCTGCGCGATGCGATCGCGGCGGGCACCACGCAGGAGGTTGCGGCGAAGGTGATCAAGGCCTATGCCCGCGACAGCGAATAGGGCAGGAATTTTTCGCGCGCCGGAATTGCGTGATCCGACGGCTTTATCACGCAATTTTTTGCGGGGGCCCAGGCACTCCACGGCCGATTGGCGAATGCGCTCAATCCCTTGCGCGCACAGCCGGGTTGCGGCGCCTGCCAGGATCACGCAAAGAGCACGGTAACAAGCAAGGCTGCGTTCCAAAAAGGATCGGGCCTTCGCCGCGCCGAAGCGGCTAGGGCCGCGCAGGCGGGCGCACTCCCAGGACATCGCGAAAGCGGAACGCCTCATCGTGGCCACTCATCTGGTTTCGAAAGCGATGGTCAAGCGTTCGCAGGCGAGCGCGCATCCCGCACGCATGTGCGAGGGCAACTCTGCATCTGAACGGATTCAGCACGCGCACCGGAAATGAAAAACCCGGCCGCTCGAAAGAGTGCCGGGCGCAGCAATGCGATATAGCCAAAGAGGTAGGCTTTTTGATCAAAAGTGCAAGGGGTGTAGCCGAAACTTTCGTATCGAAAAATTGCGATCGCAGGCGGATCAACGCGTTGCGCGGCCGCTTGTTGTCATTTTTGTACCGATTATCGACGCAGGACGGCGCATCCCCCGCCGCGATAGCGCGCGCTAAAACAGCTCTTCCTGTGCTTTCGGTTTTTGCGGCTTCGGCGGCGGCGGCGCCTTTGTCTGCGGTCGCATGTCCCAGTCGCCTTCGACCGGCTTCAGCAGCGCTTTCAGGTCTTCGACCGATGCAGGCTCCTCCCCGAGCCATTTGCTCCACTCGTCCGGCGCCAGGAATGCGGGCATGCGATCGGTGACAGTCGCGATCAGCCGGTTGGGCGGCACCGTCACCATCGCGAAAGTCAGAAGCTCGCCTTCGTTGCGATGCGTCCAGCGCTCCCAGATGACGGCGATGGCGAGCGGCTTGCCGTCCTTCGGCGTGATCACCTGCTGCTCGCGTTTGGTGGGCGACAGCTCCTTCGCCTCGTTGAAGGTCGTGACCGCGACGAGCCCGCGGCGCTGCGCGAAGGCTTCGCGGAAGGTCGGCAGGGTGTCGATGGTCTCGGCGCGGGCGTGGATGTGCTTCATGCCGCTCATCGGATCCTTGGCGCCCCTGGCCACCATCCCCCAACGCATCGGCACGGATTTGCGCGCGCCACTCTCGTCCAGCGTGACGACATGGGCGAGCCGCATCGGCGTCACGGTCTCGACGTCGCCGGTGGCCGCCAGCAATTGCGAATAGGCGACGACCTCGCGCCAGCTCATCATCTGGGTGAATTTTCCGCACATGGGGCGAGTGTAAAGGACGATTGCCGTGCGGGAAGACCCCGCGGCGATTGTGTGGGCGGTTCCGTCCATGTCCTCATCGAAGAAAGATCGGTTGCCCGGAACGCGCCGTCGGCGCGCCGGGTAATGACGACCGCAAGGGGATGTGATTCAACGTCGTCGGACGTGAGAGACCCCGCATGCGCATGGCGGCGACCATTGCCGGCATTTTCTGGATCGTCGCGATCATCGTCGGCGCCATCCTCCTTTACAGCTATCGCCTTCTGCGCGGCGGACGCGGCGACATGGCGCTGCTCTTCGTCGCGGCGCTGCCGGGCATTCTCCTGATCCGCTGGGGCCGCCGGAACGCACGCCGCGGCATCCTCCTCTCGCGCAGGGACCGGATCGTCAAAAAGCCTGCGCGCGGCCCCGGCAAGCCGGGCGGCCCCGGCGCCGGGACGCGCTGAGGGGACCCGGCGCACCCGCAGCACGCGACGCGCCGGAGCCGAGGAAAACCCTGAAGAAATCCCGGCAAACCCATGTTGACCGGCAGGGGCTCTGCCCCTATGGTCCGCCGCCCTTTGGCGAGCCCGTAGCTCAGGGGTAGAGCATCTGACTTTTAATCAGAGGGTCGATGGTTCGATCCCATCCGGGCTCACCAGTCCCACCAGCCTCCTTGTCGGTCCATGAGCCGGGTTGAGAGCTTTCCGCCGATCGTGTCCGGGAAGAGCAGGGTGCTCATTCTCGGCTCGATGCCGGGAACGGCGTCGCTGAAGGCCGGCCAATATTACGCCCATCCCCGCAACGCGTTCTGGCCGATCATGGGCAGGCTGTTCGATGCGGGCCCGCAATGGCCCTACGAGCAGAGAGTGAAGCGCCTGTTGCAGGCGGGTGTCGCCTTGTGGGAATCGCTTGAGGCTTGCGTGCGGCCAGGCAGTCTCGATACATCGATCACCGACGAAGTGCCGAACGACTTCGCATCGTTCTTCGCGCAGCATCCCCGCATCCGGCACGTCTACTTCAACGGCGCCAAGGCGGAGACGAGCTTTCGTCGGCATGTATTGCCGTTGCCGTCATCCGGCGCGGAGCGCCTCTACACGCGCCTGCCGTCGACCAGCCCCGCGCATGCCGGGATGCCGTTCGAGGCGAAAGTGAAGGCTTGGTCCGTCGTGCGGAAGGCGCTCTGCGATCTGTAGTTGCCTGTCGCCGAATCCGCCGAGTCGCGCGCCGTGCTTCCTACGCTTCGGCTGTGCCGGTTTCGTGAGGATCGCAATCGGGAATGCTCAGGCCAAGACGCGCGGCGGAGATGCCCATGATGCCGCCGTCGATGTGGCCGATCTTGGTTGCGTCCCGCCATACCTCGATCGCGCAGCGACCGGCATTCTCCATCGCATGCGCCAGGGCCGCCTCGTCGCTATCGCATTCATAATGCGTGGTGGCGATGGGGACGCCGCCGGAGGTGATGCGGTGAAAGGTGTATTTGGGCATCCGACGAAACTCCTCCGTACGGCAACGGCCTCCGCGCGCTTTCTTTCCATCAAAAGTTGGTGCGGTGGCGATTTTGAATCTCGCCAATGACAGGTCCCTGGCCCTGAGGCTTGGCCAGGACTGATTACGAAGGGCCCAGTTCGACCAAATCGGTTTGGCCGTTCGCATGGGCGGGGCGCTCCTCCGATCTGCCGGCCATGCGTTCATATTGCTCGATCAGGTTCATGAGCAGCATGCGGTTGACGGGACTTCGCGCGGTCCGCAGCGTCTCGCGCAGCTGAGCCGAGCGTGCCCTGTATTGCGTGGGAGAATCGTCCATCAGGCGACTCACACAATCGTCACATCCACAATGGTGCATTGCGTTCACGTTTCGCAACCACACACGCGTTCGGCCGGTCAATAAAGCTGGTGATAGGCGAGTGAGGTGGCGGAATACCGGATCTGCCGCTTCGACTTTAATTCCGGATGCCGGCCGGCCGCCGCACGCGATCGCGCTCTTCAGGGCGAGCGATCTCGCGGCGGCTCGAAATTCTTGCGCACGATCGCCATGATCAAGAGCGCGAACGCTGCAAGCTTCAGAAGATAGATCCAGATCTCGTAGCCGTGCCCGATCGGGACCAACGCAATCACGATCTGATGCAATGCCAGGAGGAAAAACGCCGCACCGAAAGCCGCGAACAGCGAGTCATGCGTGTGCGTCCAGAACCGCAGGAAGAACAGCGCGGACAGAAGGAAGCCTAGCGTTGCCCCTCCGCCCAGGAAAGCGGTTGCGGCGCTCATCGATCCGCCTCCCAGATAAAGCCGTACAGGAGCGTTGCCGCGGCGAGCAGGCTGAAAAGGTCACGCACAATCCTCAAGTCGATCTGAGTGAATACGAGCAGATCGAGCACCATGACGAGATTGTTGACTGCGAGGAGAGCGAAGCAGGCGGCGCTCCACAGCAGCAGTTTCGTCCGGCGCTGGCGATAGGCGCGTATCAGGAGCGCGGCGCAAGCAAGACTTGTGACGAGACAGAGCAGGTAGATGGTCGAGCCAAGAATATCCACGATCTACCCCTTGATGCGAAATGCTTCGGCGAAGGCGTACATCGCTTCGTTCGGTGTTTTTGCGATCGCATTGAGAACAGAAACCAACTTTGCGCGGTAGAGATTCTCGGCCTCTGCAACCAATGTATCGAGTTGCTCCGAGGAAGGCCTGTAGCGGACCATGCTTTCGGACCGTTCGAGAAGGCCATATTTTTCCAGTTGTGTGGTCGCTCTCTCAACGAGCAGGGGGCTGGCCCTCAATTCGTGCACAAGCGCCTCGCTTTCCCAGTATCGCTCGGGCGAGCGGCGGAGGAGGAAGAGAAGCTCAAGAGCTCCTATGGAGCCCGCGGCTACGGCTATGAAGGAGAGAACGTCCTTTTCGCGCTCCGATAGTGCCAATCCAGGATTCCCCCGCTACCCAGCCTTCAGATCGAAACTATGTTCGAATGCTGCGGCCGTCTTCACTGACCGTTTGTTCTCGCGCATTTTATGAGCAGATAGATGGTTGCGTCGCATAGTCTGGAAGAATGAAACGGTCCGAGATCATGCGCCAGACCAAAAAATCCGCGATGAATGGATTCGCCGCCAATCGCAGGACGATGTCTCGCACCTTCAGCCCAAAGCGGGTCTCCGGCGAAAAGCTTGACGCAAAGCCGCGGGCCGACTTCTGCTTCCGCAGGATGAACCGTCGGAAGACACGCTCGTAAGCGGCGAACGCCGCGCGAACGTCTCCGTTTGCCCGCCCAAGCTCGCCCGCAAGGATATAGGAACCGGCCATCGCAAATGCGGCCCCTTCTCCGGCCAGCAGGGACGGGCAATAAGCGGCGTCTCCGACGAGCGCGACGCGGCCGCGCGACCATCGCGGCAACTGGATCTGGCTGACGGCATCGAAATAGAGGGTCTGCGCCGCAGCCAGCTGTGCACTGATTTCGGGCCACTCAACCCACCCATCCCCGGAAAAGACGGCCTCAAGAGCCTTTTTCTGGGACAGCAGCGATCTCGCAAAAGCGGTGTCGCGGTTCCTCCGCGAAAATACGAAAAAGAATCCGGTCTCGTCATTCCGCAACGAGAACCGGCCGATCTGCCGACCCGGCGCGGCATAACTCAGATACGTCTTCTCATCCCTCCGGGAATAGCCCTTTCCGATGAACACGGCCGCATACTTGCCGAGGTAATGCTCAGCCGTGCGGGCCCGAGGAAAAGCCGCCTCGCGCACGGCGGAATGGAGCCCGTCAGCGCCGACGACCATGTCGAACTCTCGAAGTATTCCAGACTTGAATTTGACGAGCACGTGTTTCTTCAGCTCGGTCACGGCAGACACTTCGTTTCCGAAGATGAATTCCGTGTCATTGCGCACCGCCTCGTACAGTATTCTGGCGAGATCGCTTCGCAGAATGCTGAGAAAGCGGTCGTCCAGTGCGCGACGCAACGCGTCCCCGCCAAATGCACTTCGCTCCCGACCGCCTTCGTCGACGAATACAACGCGGTCATTGACATAACCACTCTGGCGAAGTGCAGGTATGATCCCCATCCGCTCCGCGACATCGAATCCGATGCCCCAAAAGTCGATGACGTAGCCCCCTTCGCGCGGCGCGGGCGCGCGCTCGACGATGGTCGGTTTAAAGCCGGCCCGCACGAGCCAGTATGCGAGCGTCGGGCCTGCGATGCCGGCGCCGGAGATGAGGACCGTCTTACTGCCCACTGCCAATTGGTTGTTCGCGCCCCGTCGCATTTCCGTGGCAAGTTGGCGTGGAGGGTAAGTTCGGGGACTTACCACCGCCACGCCAATGCCCCGCCCGATAACCGGGAACCACCTCATGGCGCGTCCGGTCAAAACACGCACTGACTATAGTCAGCTCAGGGGGCTTTATCCGGGCCGCGAGTGGTCCCAACATGTCGTAGGTCTTAAGGGAAGGTGCCAGTGACGAAATCCCGATTGCCTGAGATCCGGGCCCGTCGATTTGACGGGACGAAGGACGCTCGCTCGCTGGCCGGCAACCTTTTGACCGATACGCAGCAGCAGGCATTCCAGAGAATCGCCACCGTTCTCGAATACCGGACCGGGAATTGCCCCGTATTTGCCGAGGGGGAGGATGCGCATTTCATTTTTCTGATTGCATCCGGCGTGGTCAGGATAAGCCGGCACTCCGACAGCGGAAAACGCCAGGTTCTGGCGCTCATGCTGCCGGGCGACCTGTTCGGGCTGCCCGACGAAGGCATCTACGTCAATTCGGCAGACGTCACCTGCCCGACCACACTTTTCCGCGTGCCCTGGCAAAAGCTGACGACACTGATGCTGCGGGACCCTGCCTTCCAGCACAATCTGCTCAATCGCGTTGCTTACGATCTTCGCGAAGCCCAGCGGAGGATCATGATCCTCGGGTTGCAGAACACGTATCAGCGCCTGGCGACGCTGCTGTTGGATTTCACAATGCACGATGAATTCTTCGATATGAATCGGGGCATGTTGAATTTGCCCCTCTCGCGCTTCGATATGGCGGATTATCTCGGGACCACGCCGGAGACGATCACGCGAAGCTTCGGGCGGCTCGAACGCGTCGGGCTGATACGCCGCGTGACCCATCGCGCGATCAGGATACAGAATCTCGATGCTTTGCGCCTGTTACAGGTCGGGAAGCGCAGGAATGCCGTGCAGTTGGGCGGCAGCCACTCTCTTGCGATATCCGGGCCCCGGGTTCTTCCGGAAACTCTCCGCGCCGGGTTGCCGGTCAAGGAGCCGGGCCGGTCGCGACCCTGAATTCTCCGCAATGCGCGCATTGAGATTGATAGCACGGACACGGGCACGTTCTACATACCGAATATCTCCTTCGAAGGAACTACGTCCTATAAAAATCAGCGGCAATGCGACGTACCGGGTTGCATGAGCAGTGGCGCAGAGACCGTTGTGGTGACAGCGCAGCGCTGGACTCCGCCACCGTGGACCGTGGATTTGAACTGGGATGTCAGTGATGCGATAGGGGAACTGGTGTTTCCGGTGGATGCGGTGGAACGGAGTTCTCAAGGCAAAAATGGACAATGTAGTGTCGCGACAGTCAACCATATGTTGCGACTCTACAATAAAGCAGGAGTGGACGCGAAATGGTTAGGATCAGCAGGCGTCGTACTTACAACCACCACAGTAGTTGCGGCAGGTGGGCTGGCTCGGTCTGGACAACCGCATTGCTGATTGTTCGCCTCTACAGCGAGGACAAAATAAGAAATGAAGAGAAAGCCCGCATTAATGTTGATCTGGTTTCTTTTTGCCATCTACCTTATCGTGTCGGGATACTTCGTGCTCCATGGCAACTCTATCGGCGTGCTGACAGCCGCGTTGGTCGCAATTCCGGTTATCTATTTTTTGTTCAGAGTCGGAGGCGCATCGACGGTTTACTCACAAAACGTAACTGATAGAGCGCCAACCGCGGGCGGACGGCTGGCTGGAAGAATTCGATTCTTCAGGTGGCTCGGAATTGCTTTGTGTGTGGGTGGCGCCGCCTATGGTTTCACGGCGATGCGGTTCGAGGATATGTCTACTAATGTCGGCGCTATCATGAGCATTGGCATCGCAGGCTTCGCCGAAGCTCTCGGATGTGGATGTTTCATCTACATACGAGCTCTCAGAATATTCGGGTGTTAAAAAATCGTATTCCAATATACCTGGGACGAATGCTGCTCTGGAAACTGTTGTCGTTGAGGGTCGGCTCACTCTGGACCCGAATGTGGTACCCTACTCAAACCGGGATAAGTCGCGTCCCATGAGCTTCGACGAACTCCGAGCGCGGCGCGGCGCGCTCATCCGGGCGTGCGTCGCCTCTCAAAGGAACGGGGCCGTAGAAGCATACGGCCTTATGCTCTCCGCAACAGAATCAGCCACATGTTCCTTCCCGATTATGCCCACGACCTCCGTTATCCGCGGCATCCGGCCGTCCTTTATCACAACCGCCATCTGGGCCTTTTTACGCCACATTCGTCCGATGACGTCGAACATGATGTCATCTTCACGTGCGATGGTGAATTCGTGACTGGCGATTTCGCCGAGGGAAATGTCCGCGAAATTCTCTTCGTGACCGTGCCTCAGTGCCGTGTTGACCCTTATAACGCCTGCGACCCTCTCGCCCTTTGCAACGATGATGTATCGCACCCGTCCGGCGTTGTCCGGCCGCTTGAGAAAGTCGCCGAATGTCGCTGAGTCGGCCTGCACGACGAAGTCGGTGTCCATGACGTCGGTGGCGCGCCGCACGAGGAACATGTTGGCATGCAGCGCCTTCGGAATGAAATGCCGGCGCGCAAGCAGCTTTATCGTATAGATATTCTCGGCCGAAAGCATGCGCCGGCTGCCGATGCTGATGGCGACTGCAATGATCATGGGCATGACGATGCTGTAATCGCGGGTCATCTCGAAAATCATGGTGACAGCGGTCATGGCCGCGCCGGTGCCACCGCCGACCATTGCGGCCATACCCACCATTGCGAAGGCGGGAACGCTGATGCCTACAGCCGGAAAACCAAGCTTCAAGAGAGCGCCGAATCCACCGCCAAGCGTGGCGCCCATGAACAAGGATGGCGAGAATATCCCCCCGGAGGAACCCGAACCCAAACTCAGCGAGGTTGCCGCGAGTTTGCCCGCAAAGAGAATTCCCATCAGCGCCGACGAGGTGAGACCGCCGAGCAGGACGTCTTCGATCGTCGAGTAGCCCACGCCTTCGACATGATAATGGCCGGTAAACCGCAGGAAGGCGTACATCATTATTCCGACCAGCCCCATGCCGATCGCGTGGCGGAGATAGGGATTTGCGATCCGTTCGAAAGTCTCTTCGGTCCAATGCAGCCCGCGAACAAACGCCGTGGCGGCGAGCCCCGTCATGCCTCCCAAAACGGCGTAGGCAAAGAGAAGGTACAGATCGGACGGCCGGGCGGAGATCGTGCCGAACACCGGAATCCGGAACGCGGGGTTGGGACCAAAAAAGAACCGTCCGACAAAGGTTGCGCTGCCGGTTGCGAGAGCAACGGGCAGAAATGTCCGGGAGCTCACCTCCGGCATCATGAGTTCGACGGCGAAAAGGACGCCGCCGATCGGCGTATTGAACGTGGATGCGATACCTGCGCCCGCACCGGCTGCCACCAATGTGATGCGCTGCCAGGTCTCGAGCCGCAGGATTTGTCCCGCGCTCGATCCCAACGACGCTCCGATCTGGATTATGGGTCCCTCTCGCCCGACGGCGGAGCCGCTGCCGATGGCCAACGCGGACGCAAGCGATTTCACCACCGCGACGACCCCACGGATGCGGCCCTCGTTGTAGAAGATCGCGTCCATGACCTCCGGCACCCCGTGACCGCGCGCTTCCGGCGCGAATGTCTTGACCAGCGCGACCACGCCGAATCCGCCGATCACCGGAGCGAGGATGACGAAGGCCCCCCAAGGTGAGGCCGGCGTATAAACATTGGCATCGTAGAAGGTCGAAAATTTTCCCAGGAAGAAGACATTGTGAACAAGCGAAATAAGGGCCCGGAAAAATATCGCGCCAAACCCGGTCACGATTCCCAGGCAAACCGCCAATATGGAAAAGGCAAACAAATTGAAGGAGCGTTGGGGAGTATCCATACTCACATAATCTCGCGCGGCCATTCCGGCGCACGCGGATTCATGCGCCACAGCGACTGGTCTATGCGGCGGGAACTATTGCCACACATCAGGAACCAGCCAAAGAAGATAGTGCCCCTCACCGATCTGCACGAGCTGGGGGCTCAGCGACTCGATAATGTCCTGAACATCATCGACGACCCGATCCAACGATTCGTTGTAAGCGCTCTGAGGCACGTCGCTTCGATAGTCGGGTGAACGCATTCCTTTGCGCATTCGCACGGCCTGGATGCGATACGCGGCGTTGCCAATTTCGGCGCGTCCCGTCAGAAGTATGGTTGGATCCTGGACCGGTCCTTCGGCGATGAATTCGGACGGCCATTGAACGGGTGGCGTTGGAACCTGCATCGGCGCCTCGCAATCGATCCCTCACGAGAACTTTGCCTATAAGCGAGCCTGGCTCAATTCAAGAATCAGGATTTGGCCCGCATGTCTTTCGCGATGGATGCTGACGGTGGTGGCGGCAGGAATGCGAGCCCGGAGCTGACAACAGTCAATGCATTGTCTGATCAGATGAGGAAACTTCGGGACGGAAAAGGGGACCGTGTGGCGGTCGAAGGCCTCCGAGTCCTGTACCGCCATGCCGGTCTCCCCGAAGTATTGGATCGCGCAGTCCATCGGTTGCGTGACGTCGCGCCTCGCGCGCGACGCCGGCGTCTCGCGCCCGAGGCGCGCCGGACGACGGAGGCGGGGCGAGGCATCAGCGGCTCGTCCTCGGATCGTCCCGCGCGTCGATATAGTGGGTGCCCAAAGGCCCCATGCCGTAGACCTGCGTGATGTATTCGCCGGACTTTGCCCAGTGAAAATGAGGCGTGTTCGAGGGGAGCACGACAACGCTGCCGGGCGCGTAGGCGACGAGGACGCTTTCGTCGAATTCTTCGCCATGGCCGATATAAAAGACGCCCGAGATCACCGTGTAGATACGGTCTTCGGGATGGCGGTGCGGCGCGAGTTTCATGCCGGCGGGGATTTTCACGCGGATGACATAAGGGCCAGGTTTCGCCGGATCGCCGACCAGCACGGCGAGTTCACCGCCCGGCGGGAACGCCGCGAATTGCGCGAAAACGATTTGTTCGGGGCGCAGTGCATCGAATTCTTTCGGAGAAAGATGGTCGCGGGTCTGCGTCGGCATGAAGTCCTCCTGCGATCGCGGCGGCACGACCTTACGTCCGTCATCACCGGCCTTGTGCGGGCGACCCAATTTCCCTCCGGCAGAGCAAACAGAAAATGGCCTGCCCGGACAAGCGCGGCAATGACGAATGAGAGGAAAGGCGTGGTGCGCGCTCTAGAAATTCTCGGACCAGGGCCTGACGTCGAGTTCCAGCGTCCAGGCGCTGCGCTGCTGGTGATGCATGAACCAGTAGGCTTCCGCGATGGCCTCGACATTCAGCATGCCGTCGGGGCCGCGCTGCTCTTTCAGCTGCGGCCGGCGCGAGAGCAGGCGATCGCCCTCAATACCGCCGTCGACGACGACATGACCGACGTGAATGTTCTGCGGTCCGTACTCGCGCGCAATGCTCTGCGCCAGATTGCGCAACGCCGCCTTGGCCGCGGCAAACGGCGCGAATTTCGCCTTGCCGCGCAGGCTTCCCGAGGCACCGGTGAAGAACAGCGAGCCGCCGCCGTTTTTCAGTAGCGAAGGAATGGCGGCCTTGGCCAGCTGAAAGCCGCCGAGCGCGTGTTCGCGCCAATGCTGCGTGAAGCTTTCCTCGCTGACGTCGAGGAACGGCGCGGGAATGTTGCTGCCAGCGTTCTGCACGGCCACGGCAAGAGGGGCGAGCGCTTCGGCGGCGGCGACGAAACGCTTGGCGTCGCCGGCCGATGCCGCGTCGCCGACAACGGGCGCGGCGCGTGCGCCGGAAGCCTTCAGCTCTTTGAGGACGCCGTCGAGCTTCTCGGCGTTGCGGCCCGCGACAACGACGGGAAATCCGCCCTTCGCAAAGCGGCGGGCAATCGCCGCGCCCAGTCCGCGCGATGCACCGACTCCCACGACAAGAACGCTGCCCTCTTTCGCATCTGCCACGACATGTCTCCTCAAGGCGCTGCGGGCCGAGATATAGGTGCCCCGTCTCGCTTCAAAAAGGCGCGCTTGAAACGAAGCGTAGGACGTATTTGTCGGTGTGAAATCCCGGCTTCGCTTGGCCGACGCGGCGAGGTGAACCATACCGCTGCATTACGGCCGGTATCCAAAGCGCAGACCGGCGTTGTTCAGCGAGCGATTGTACTGGGCAAGCCCTCCGTTTGAGATGTGGTCGAAATAGAGGCCGAGACTGTAATGGCCGGTCAGCGCATAGCCGCTCTCGAAGGAGAGATGAAACAGCACATGCGAGCCCAGGGCCTCGCGGTCGGACGCGGTTTCGCCGGTTTTGCCGTTGTTGAAGGAACCGCCGGCCTGCAGCTCGGCATAAATCTCGTCGTCGGCGCCCATCACCCTGTCGACGACCTTTTCGCGCCAATCGAGATCGAGATTGCCCTGGCTGGTCTTGCCGTTGGTGTTTGCGGTGAATCCGAGGCCCGGACGCGGCTCGAGCATGGCACGAAGCCATGGCGGGTTCCGCTCATCCGTCAACAGCCCGATCGGCTCGAACAGGATTTCGCCATTGATGTCCGCGCTCAGTTCTTTGCGCGCGATCACATCGTGCGCCAGCACTCCGAATTTGAGTTCGTCGACGGGGCCGGCGGAAGCCCGAGATGTTACCGCGACGGCGAGGACGCAAATCGCCGTCGCAATCTTCCTCGTCGCGATGTCCGGGATTTGTCCGGAGTGGGAGGCATGCAACATCGGCCGAAGCAAAATATGCGCAGCACGGTGATATATAAGGAGCAACAGGGACGACTATTGGACCTTCGACCATTGCGGCCGCCGACTCCCTCGCAATGCCGCGCAATTGGGAGTCCCTGTCGCCGACGGCTTTCCATGCTGCTTCCCTTGGCAGGCCATGGCCGGAACGGCATAATCGCAGCGAAAGGACGACTCCATGGCCGACAAAGCCGCTCTTGCCGAACTCGATGCCGAGATCGCGATCGTTCGCGACAACCTTCGTCAATTGGCCGAGCAGGCGGCCGCCCAGTCCGGCGCCGCGGATGAGGACCTTGCTGCCGAGCGCATTGCCGCGCAGGAAGCGATGCTCGCGAAGCTGCTCAAGCAGCGCGACGCCCTGGCGAAATAGTTGAATGTCCCGAATTCACGCCTGTCCGCGGGTGGAATTCGGCCGCTGACCGCGCATATTGAGGACGGCCGTGCCGGTGACTATGTTCGGGCGGCTGGACATAACGGAGCGAGATCATGACGACCGAACGCGCAGTGCTTGCCGGCGGCTGCTTTTGGGGCATGCAGGATCTGATACGGCGTTATCCGGGCGTGATCTCGACGCGGGTCGGATACTCGGGCGGTGACGTGCCCAATGCCACCTATCGCAATCACGGCACGCATGCAGAGGCGGTCGAGATCATCTTCGATCCGGGGCTCATCAGCTATCGAAAGCTGCTGGAGTTCTTCTTCCAGATCCACGATCCGACGACGCTGAACCGACAGGGCAATGATCTCGGCACGAGCTATCGCTCGGCGATCTTCTACACGACGGAAGAGCAGAAGCGGGTCGCCGAAGACACCATCGCCGATGTCAACGCGTCGGGTCTCTGGCCGGGCAAGGTGGTGACGGAAGTCGCACCGGCCGGCGATTTCTGGCAGGCCGAGCCGGAGCACCAGGATTATCTGGAGCGCTATCCGAACGGCTACACGTGCCACTTCGTCCGACCCGACTGGAAGCTGCCGGTGCGGTCCAAAGGGCAGCGCGCGGCGGAATAGCCCGCGTCAGCGGAACGCCAGGCCCTCGAACTTGCCCGATTTCCGCCAGCCGTCGAGATATTTGAAATAGGCGGACGGCCCAGCGGGATAGCCGACATTGTAGCGCACGGCGGGGCCGGGGTCCTGGCCCTCATTGTTGTAATAGCCGGGCGTGCAGTCGGGCGAGCCGATGAGCATGCGCCCCGGCCCCGTGAGCAGCAGCGCCACCCATTCTTCCTGCGCCTCGCGCGTGACTTCCACTTCGTCCGCGCCGCGGTCGAGCGCTTCGCGCACGATCATCGCAATGGTCTTGCCCGCTTCCGTCAGATTGTGCGGCACGTTGGAGATGAGGTTTGCGCCTTGCGTCGGCTGCACGAAGAAGAGATTGGGAAAGCCGTGCACGTGGATGCCGTGCTTGGAGCGCATGCCTTCGGACCAGGCGTCCGACAGCTTCACGCCGTCGCGGCCCTTCAAATCGAAGCCCGCGCGGCGCGTGAATTCCGTGCCGACCTCGAAGCCCGAGGCATAGATGATGCAGTCGACTTCGTATTCTTTCCCGGCCACGACCACGCCCTTCTCGGTGATCTTCTCGACGCCTTTGCCGTCCGTGTCGACGAGTTTCGTGCCCGGCTCGTTGAAAGCCTGCAGATATTCATCGTGGAAGCACGGCCGCTTGCAGAGCTGGCGATACCAGGCCTTCAGCTTCTCGGCCGTCTCGCGATCCTTGACGATGGTTTCGGCGCGCTTGCGGATTTCCTCCATCTTCTCGAAATCGGAATCCTCGAAGGCCGCGAGCATGATCTCCGGCGTCAGCGTTTCGCGCGCCATGGTCATGATCTTGGCGCGGATGCGTCGCGACAGATCGGTCCAGCCGTCCTGCACGAGATCTTCCTGCGCGCCGCCGCCGGCCTGATTGTCGGTGAAGTTCTCGAGCCAGCGCTGCTGCCAGCCCGGCGTTGCAATGCCTTCAAACCAGTTTGGATCGATCGGCGCATTGGCGCGCACGTCGACGGAAGAAGGCGTGCGCTGGAAGACATAGAGCTCCTTCGCCGCGCGCGCGAGATGCGGCACGCACTGCACAGCTGTGGCGCCTGTGCCGATGATGGCGACGCGCTTGTCCTTCAGCTTTGTCAGCGGTGCGCCGTTCGGATCCCCGCCCGTGTAGTCGTAATCCCAGCGGCTCGTGTGGAACGAATGGCCCCTGAACCTCTCGATGCCGGGAATGCCGGGCAGCTTCGCCACGTGCAAAGGACCCGTGCCGACGCCGATGAAGCGTGTGGTGAATTCATCTCCGCGATTGGTGTGCACGATCCAGCGCTTCTTTTCTTCGCTCCATTCCAGATCGGTGACTTCGGTGTGGAACAGCGCGTTGCCGTAGAGATCGAACTGCTTTCCGATGCGCCGGCATTGCGCGAGGATCTCGGGCGCGTGCGCATATTTCTCGCTCGGCCTATGCCCCGTCTCTTCGAGGAGCGGCATGTAGACCATTGAGGCCGTGTCGCACTGGGCGCCGGGGTAGCGGTTCCAGTACCAGGTGCCGCCGAAATCGCCGCCCTTTTCGACGATGCGGACATCCCGGATGCCGGCCTCCGCGAGGCGGGCGCCGGTCACCAGGCCCGCAAAGCCGCCCCCCACGAAGGTGAAGGTCACGTCGTCCCGCTTGGGCTCGCGGGGCTTCAAGGGCGTGTAGGGGTCGTCCTTGTACCGGGCGAACCGGCCTTCCAGGCGCTGATATTGGGCGTTTCCGTCGGCCCTGATGCGCTTGTCCCGCTCAGCCCGGTACTTCGCCAGAAGAGCCTGCTTGTCGATCGCCATGTCCCGTCCCTGATAATTTGTCAGTTCAAATATTATTCACGTGGAGGCGGTTGGCAATGGGACGGCTACGTCGGACATTCCCCTACAGATGGAGCGGTCGGTACGGGGCCGCACGAATGCAGTCGAATATGCCGGGCGATCAGCGTACGCGCCTGGAGCACTATAGAGACAAGGCGGACGAGGCGGACGCGAAGGCGGCGAGCGCCCACGACCCGCAGGTCAAGATGTTGTGGGGTCAGATCGCCCGCTCGTGGAGACATCTGGCCGACCACATTGCGCGCTTGCTGCCCGTGACGGACAGCCAGACAAGCGAAGTGCAGCCGATCGATCGGTCCGCGCACCACCTCGATAAGGGTGAGCCCTGAAAAAACGGGCGGGGCCGCTTACACGACCCCGCCCGACTACCCCACCCTTATGACGCTTAGCGGAAGAGCGAGAGAGCGATCTGCGGCGCGCCGTTGGCGATCGAAAGAGCCTGCACGCCGAGCTGCTGTTTGGTCTGCAGCGCGGTGAGCATGGCGCTTTCAGTAGCCATGTTCGCGTCGACGAGGTTGCCGATACCGGTCGTCAGCGTATCGGACAGGTTCTGCACGAAGGTCGCCTGGATCGAGAACTTCGCCGAACCGGCGCCCAACGTGGCCAGCGAGGCGTCGACGTTGGTCAGGGAGTTCTCGATGGTCGTGACCATCGTAGACGCCTGGGCCTGCGTCGAGATCGAAGCGTTGGACGCAACCGTGACGACCGAGCCGGAGAGGCTCATGTTCTGCGCCGCCACCGTGATGCGATGCTGACCGTCCGAAGACGCAAGGGCCATGATCTGCTGGGTAGAACCATTGATCAGATTTGCGCCGTTGAACTGCGCGTTCGACACGACCGTCGAGATCTGCTGAACGAGTGCCTGGAAGTTGTCGTTCAGTGCCTGACGGCTCGAAGTGTTCATCGAGGTGTCGGACGCCGCCAGGGCCTGCTGCTTCATCTGAATGAGCAGGTCCGAGATCGACTGGCCGGCAGACAACGCAACGTCCACAGTCGACGCGGCGTTCTCAAGGCTCTGCGAAACCGACTGATAGCCGGCAACGTCGCCGCGCATGTTCTGGGCAATGGCGAAGATGGCGCCGTTGTCCTTCGCGGTCGCGACCGTCAGGCCGGTCGAAATCGCATTTTCCGTCTGCGCCAAAGCGCCCTGGGTCTTGTCGAGGTATTCCAACGCCGTCATGGCGTCGGTGTTTGTATTGACGCTAAGCATGTAAGCCTCCGTTCTGGTCTTGTAATACGATCGTTACCAGGGGCCTTTTGCCCCATACCGCGAATGGCAAGCCGCGTGCCGGAGGGCGGTTACGAATCGTTAGCGATCGTCTTGCAGACGACACGGAGAAATATTTTCCTAGCGATTTCTTGCCGCGATTGAGCAGAACGGGGAAATACTTGCCGGGCTCGGCAATACTTTCCCACCCGGCCCGGCAAAATTTGCCGACCTGCCAAAATCAGGCCTGTTTCCGGGCTCTTTTGACGATGCGCGAGGACACGAGTGCGACGATAGCATCGGCATCGAGGCCGGCGGTCTGATACTGCTTCGCCGGATCGTCATGGTCCTGGAAGACATCGGGCAGCGTCATCGTACGGACATCGAGACCGGGCCGCAGCAGGCCTTCATTGGCGAGGAAGTGCAGCACATGCGCGCCGAAGCCGCCGACGGCGCCTTCTTCGATGGTGACGAGAAGGGCGTGGTTGCGCACCAGCTGACGCACGAGCTCGCGGTCGATCGGTTTGGCGAAGCGCGCGTCGGCGACCGTGACGCCGATGCCAAGGGATTCGAGTTGCTCGGCGGCGACGAGTGCGGTTTCGAGGCGGGCCCCGAGACTCAGGATCGCAACATCTTCGCCTTCGATGATGATGCGGCCGCGGCCGATCGGAAGAACTTCGCCGCGCGCCGGCAATTGAACGCCGGTGCCTTCGCCGCGCGGGAAGCGGAACGCGATCGGACCTTCATTATAAGTGGCGGCCGTCGCGACCATATGCATGAGCTCGGCTTCATCCGCTGCCGCCATGATGGTCATGCCGGGCAGACAGCCGAGATAGGCGAGATCGAAACTGCCCGCATGCGTGCAGCCGTCGGCGCCCACGAGGCCGGCGCGATCCATCGCAAAGCGCACGGGCAGATTCTGGATCGCCACGTCATGCACGACCTGGTCATAGGCGCGCTGCAGGAACGTCGAATAGATGGCGCAGAACGGCTTCAGTCCTTCCGTCGCCATGCCGGCCGCGAATGTCACCGCGTGCTGCTCGGCGATGCCGACATCGAAGGTGCGATCCGGAAAACGCTTGCCGAAAACATCGACACCCGTGCCGGACGGCATCGCGGCCGTGATCGCGACGATCTTGTCGTCGGCTTCGGCTTCCTTGATCAGCGCATCGGCGAAGACGCGCGTATAGGTCGGCGCCTTGGCCTGCGACTTTACCTGGATGCCGGTCGCGACATCGAATTTTCCGACAGCATGGCCCTTGTCCGGGGAATTCTCCGCCGGCGCATAACCGCGGCCTTTTTCGGTGACGATGTGGACGAGCACCGGACCGAGATTCGGGTCGTTTCGGAGGGCCTCGAGCATAGGAACGAGCTCGGCCAAATCGTGACCATTGACGGGACCCAGATGCGCGAAGCCAAGCTCCTCGAAGAAGCTGACCTCAGGCCGTGATGATTGCATCCGCGCGAAATACGCCGACATCGCGCCGACCGGCGGCGCAATCGACATCTGATTGTCGTTCAAAATCACAATCAGACGGCTCTTCAGTCCGCCCGCATTGTTCAGCGCTTCATACGCCATGCCCGCGCTCATGGCGCCATCACCGATCACCGCGATGACATGATTGTCATTGCCGATGAGATCCCGGGCGACTGCCATGCCGAGACCCGCGGAGATCGATGTCGAAGAATGGGCCGCGCCGAACGGGTCGTACGCGCTCTCGGTGCGCCGCGTGAAGCCGGAGAGGCCATTGCCTTTGCGGATGGTTCGGATGCGATCGCGACGCCCGGTCAGGATTTTGTGCGGATAGGCCTGATGGCCCACGTCCCAGATCAGCCGGTCGAGCGGCGGGTTGAACACGTAATGCAGCGCAACCGTGAGCTCGACGACGCCGAGGCCCGCGCCGAAATGCCCACCGGCCACTGACACCGCATCGATCAATTCCGCGCGCAATTCGTCTGCAAGAGCCGGCAGGGCGGACCTTTCGAGGCGCTTCAGGTCGTCGGGCGTCATGATCCCGTCGAGAAGTGGAGTAGCTGGCATCAGGAATCCCGCTCGACCATGAAATAGGGCAACTCCCTGAGAAGGCTGGCCTTCTCACCGAAATCTTCCAGCAGGGCGGCAGCGCTCGCCGCCAACTTGGTCGCTTCGGCGCGGGCGCCGTCTACCCCATAGACGGAAACAAGCGTGGCCTTTCCTTGCTCCACATCCTTGCCTGCGGTCTTGCCGAGTTGTTCGGTTGTGCCCGTCACATCAAGGAGATCGTCCGCGATTTGAAAGGCCAAGCCGAGATCGCGCGCATAGTGCCGCAGGCGTTCCTGCGCCTTCGGTCCAACCTCTGCGAGTATCGCACCCGCCTCGCAGGCATATTCGAACAGGGCGCCAGTCTTCAGGCGTTGCAAATGGATCACATCATCCGGGTTAAAAGCGTTTGACGGTGCCTGCATGTCGATCATCTGCCCGCCGATCATGCCGTTGCTTCCGGCGGCTTCCGCGAGTCGTGCGATCAGGCGGCATCGAACTTCGCCGGATTCGTGGGTGTCGGGATGAGACAGGATCTCGAATGCAAGGGTGAGGAGCGCATCTCCGGCCAACACCGCCGTCGCTTCGTCGAATGCCTTGTGGGTCGTAGGGCGGCCTCGCCGAAGATCGTCGTCGTCCATGCAGGGCAGGTCATCGTGGACGAGGGAATAGGTGTGCACGGCCTCGATCGCCGCGGCGACGCGCCTGGCGCGTATTTCGGGCACGCCGAAGAGCCTTGCGCCATGAAGCACGAGGAACGGCCTCAGCCGCTTTCCCCCGGCGAATGTCGCGTAGCGCATGGCTTCGTGCACGCGTCCGTGCAGCCCGTGCGGTCGGGGGAGGACTTCGCCCAGCGTTGTCTCGACGTCCCTGGCCGCGTCGGCCATGGCTGCGGAAAGAGCCGCACGCCGCGGCGAAATCTGGGATTTATCCATACGGGGACGCGGGTTTTCGTTCACGGTGTTAGTCACTCGAAACTACATTTCACGAGGATTCAACGGCAAATTGCCCGACCCGGGCTCACTCGCGGCGTTTTTCGTTCGTTTGTGCTGGGAGGTTGTGATGTCATCATCGGATAATACATTCGGTAGGCCATGGACAACCCCCTGCGGCAGGTCGGGCAGTGGGCCCAAGGGGAAAATTCGAGGCGGGACGCGGCGCTTTCCCTGGTAAATGGGACGCAAGGGACGGCTCGGTCGCACCGGTTGCGCTGGGCCGCTTTTAGTTTCTATACGTTGGATAGTGAGTTCCGCCGGACGACCGGCTTTTCCGAGGGAATTGAGAACCAGAAGATGAAGGTCATCCTGGCGCAACCTAGGGGGTTCTGTGCGGGCGTTATACGCGCAATCGACATTGTCGAGCGCGCGCTCGACAAGTATGGCGCGCCCGTCTACGTGCGGCACGAGATCGTGCACAACCGTCACGTCGTGGAAACTCTGAAGGCCAAAGGCGCGCATTTCGTCGATGAGCTATCGGAAGTTCCTGAAGGCGCGGTGACCGTCTTCAGCGCCCATGGGGTCCCAAAAGTTGTGGTGAAAGAGGCGCAGGACCGCGGGTTGCCGGTCCTCGATGCGACCTGTCCGCTCGTTTCAAAGGTTCATGCGCAGGGCAAGCGCTACGCAGGCCAGGGCCGCGCGCTGATCCTGATCGGTCACGCCGGCCACCCCGAAGTCGAAGGCACCATGGGCCAGGTCGAAGCCCCGGTGCATCTTGTTTCGTCGGAAGACGACGTCGACACGCTCGATCTCGCCGATGACATTCCGGTCGCTTATGTGACGCAGACGACGCTCTCGATCGACGACACACGGAACATCATCGCTGCGCTGAAGCGCCGCTTCTCGAACATCGTCGGACCGGAAACCTCCGACATCTGTTACGCCACGCAGAACCGCCAGTCGGCCGTGCGGGACCTTTGCAAGGTCGCCGATGTCATTCTCGTCGTGGGCGCCAAGAACAGCTCGAACTCGAATCGCCTGTGCGAAATCGGCCGGGAGGAGGGCGTTCCGTCCTATCTCATCGCCGACGCGGGCGAGCTGGAGGGCGAGTGGCTTGCCGGCAAGAAGGCGGTGGGCCTGACGGCCGGTGCGTCCGCGCCGGAAGAACTCGTCAGCCAAGTCATCGATGCGCTGCGTCGCATGAACGGCAATGTCGAGGTCTCGCAGATGGACGGCAAGAAGGAACATATCGAATTCCGTCTGCCGGCCGAGTTGAGAAACTAGGTTCAAGCCGCGCGGGAGAACCCGCGCCAGTATGAGAGGCTATCCCCGTGGGTGTTCCGTTCCATCAGGCCGCCAAAGTCGGCACCTACATCATGAAGCAGCATCTGACCGGCAAAAAGCGCTACCCCCTGGTGCTGATGCTCGAGCCGCTGTTCCGCTGCAATCTCGCCTGCGTCGGTTGCGGCAAGATCGATTATCCCGACGAGATCCTGAATCAGCGCCTCAGCTACGACGAATGCATGGAAGCGATCGACGAATGCGGCGCGCCGATGGTGTCGATCGCCGGCGGCGAGCCGCTGCTCCACCGCGAGATGCCGCAAATCGTGAAGGGCTTCCTCGAGCGCAACAAGTTCGTGATCTTCTGCACGAATGCGTTGCTGCTTCAGAAAAAGATCGACCAGTACGAGCCGCATGAGAACTTCACCTGGTCGATCCATCTGGACGGCGACAAGGCGATGCACGACAAGTCGGTCTGTCTCGACGGCACCTACGAAAAGGCCGTCGATGCGATCAAGCTCGCCAAGTCGAAAGGCTTCCGCGTCCAGATCAACTGCACGCTGTTCCACGGCGCCGAAGGCGAGCGCGTCGCCAGGTTCTTCGACGAGATGATGGCGATCGGTCTCGATGGCATCACGGTGTCGCCCGGCTACGCCTATGAGCGGGCGCCGGACCAGGAGCATTTCCTGAGCCGCGAGCGCACCAAGCAGCTCTTTCGCGACATCCTCTCGCGCGGCAATGGCGGGAAGAAATGGTCGTTCACGCAGTCCGAGCTCTTCCTCGATTTTCTGGCCGGCAACCAGACTTATGAATGCACGCCGTGGAGCATGCCGCTGCGCTGCGTCTTCGGCTGGCAGAAGCCCTGCTATCTGCTCGGCGAAGGCTACGCCAAGACCTTCAGGGAGCTGATGGAGGACACCGACTGGGACCAGTATGGCGTCGGCAAATACGAGAAGTGCGCCAATTGCATGGTCCATTGCGGCTTCGAAGGCACGGCCGTTACCGATTCCGTGAAAAGGCCGTGGAAACTGATTCCGCTGGCCCTGCGCGGCGTGAAGACCGAAGGTCCCATGGCGCCCGACATCCCGCTCGACAAGCAGCGGCCCGCCGAATTCGTGTTCTCGCGCCACGTGGAGCACAAGCTGGCCGAGATTCGCGCTAAAAAGGATGCACCGAAGCATCCGGAAGCGGCGGAATAGGACTTACGCAGTTTGCTGAAGTGCAGCGCTGCCGGTCTCGGCGGCGCGCTCAGCCCATATCGAGCGACAGGCCGCCGATCGGCGTCGGCACGAAGTTGGGATCGAGCACGTGCTTGCAGCGATCGAGGACGCGGAACGCCTTCTCGGCTTCCAAGGCCGTCCTGATTAGCGCGGGGATCTGCATCGGCTTCGCCACGAGTGAGCGCAAAACGGCGAGAAGGTCTACTTCGCCCGACTTCGACATGGCGACAAGCGCAGCCGGCGGAAGCGCGCGCGAGGCGGAGTCGGACACGACCCTGATCGCCGCGAACGGGAGCTTGCGTATTTCCGCGACGCGCGCCGCAACATGGGATTCCATGTCGGCAACGGCGGCGTTGGTCGCGCGATGAAGGCGCAT
>Ga0335069_10003006_pt1 | contig 25668 bp, 26 predicted proteins | sample Lox_Sample_11_FD_206714 | JGI IMG/M metagenome (GOLD analysis project Ga0335069, IMG submission 206714) | Soil microbial communities from Loxahatchee National Wildlife Refuge, Florida, United States - Lox_Sample_1.1 | ecosystem: Environmental > Terrestrial > Soil > Wetlands | place: USA... | reverse complement strand
ACGAAGAGGCAGATGGTCGACGCCCGCCAGCGAAAGAACGCGGTGCGGGACATCCAGGCCTTGCCGGGGCTAGAGGAGTCGCTGCACATCATCGCGCGGGGAAACTTTCCGTTGTGGAGCATTGTGCCGGCGGTTCTGACGCTGACGGCTCCGGCGACGATCGACCACCTCGCGATTGCCACGCTCGGATTCAGCAAGGCCAACGCCCTCGACCTCTTCTCCCTCCTCGACACTGGCAAGGTGAAAACCGTCAGCATCGTCTGCAGCGTTTTCTTCGAGCGTCAGAACCCCGCCGAATACCGGATGATGGCGGATGGATTGAAGGAGCGCGGGCACCGCATATCCGCGCTACGCGCCCACGCCAAAATCATCGCCATGAAGCTATCCGACAAGCGGGGAATCACGGTGGAATCGTCGGCAAACCTCAGATCATGCCGCAACCTTGAACAACTGACCATCATCAACTCCGAACCTCTCCGCAAGTTCCACGCCGGATGGATCGAGGAGGTAATCGTCAATGGCAGCAAGTGAGAAAACGACGCTCGCGAAGGCCCCCGACCCGCTCCGCCAGGTCACGGCGTGGATCATGGCAGGCCACAGCGAACCCGATCTGGTCGAAGCCATAGAAACGACGTGGCCGACCGCAAAGGCCCGGCCGCTGATCGCGCGGGCGATTTCCGAAATCGCAAAAAGTGGGAAGCCCGACCGGGAATTGGTGCGAGCCTTTGCGATTGAAGGCACCCGCGGAATTTACCGCAAAGCCCTCGAAGTGGGCGACCACCAGACCGCCCTGAAAGCGTTGAAGCAACTCATGGAACTCGCAAAGTAAGGAGATTTTGCATGTTTGAAAACCCCACCAAGCAGCCCGAAAAAGAAAAAGCCGGATGGTATACGCTGGATGAGATCGCGCTGGTTTTCGGAATGACCGTCCAGGGATTCCGGAAGCAGGTGCGGCCGTTACTGGACGCGCAGGATATTCGCGACGCCGGCAAGAAAGGAACTCGTATCCGCGCCCGCGGCGCCATCGACGCCTACGCCGCGGGCAAGGCGAAAAAAGCCGAGCAGGCGGCCGCGGCGAAGGCCGATCCGATGCTGGCCGGCCCCGACGACAAGAGCGGCGGGATGGAGCGATACCGGTTGGCCAGAGCCTCCCAGGAGGAGCTAAATCTGGCCGTCATGAAAAAAGAACTCGTGAACATCAAGGATCTCAAGCGGTGGCTTGATTTGATTTCTAGCCAGATCCGCGGCGCCGGCGAACGGTTGGTCCGACGATTCGGCAATGAAGCGGGGGACATGCTGAACGAAGGACTTGATGCCGCGGAGCATCACATCGAAATGATGATGAAGGCGGAGGGCGAACGGTGAACGACCACGAAAAACTCTATGTGCTGGGTTGTCGTGCCATTGCGGAGCAAATGCGACTGGCCGCCCACGTGATGATGCGCAGGAAGCTTTCAGTGCAGGGCACAATCGACTTGCTGCACGAGCGCCTTGATAGCGACTTTGGCGGGGACGATGGCGTGAAGGAATTTTTCAAAGCGATGGAATCGTTCGTGCACATCTCCGCGCCGGAAGCAGAAGTCCGGATGCACTTTCACGAGCAGCTACGGCACATGGCAATGGAACTTGAGCAACAAGCGAGCAAACGGGAGGACAAAAAATGAAACCCCTTACCACGAAACAACCGCCCGCCGCCCCGACGCGAAAACTGCCGGACTTCATCATTGACCTCCTCCTCCCGCAGTGCCCCGGTTGTGCGATCCAGGGACATCACCCCCGGCTGATAAGCAACGGTCTGCGCCGCCCGCCCGATGGACCCACGAGGTATTACCGCTGCACTAGGTGCAACTCGCTCATCAAGGCCCATATCCTCAATCCGCGCGACGATTCTGAGGAGTCCTAAAACTGGAAACATGCCCGCGGTTGATTTTGTACCATGCCCCGCAGCACCGAAGTGCAAAGTTTCGGAAAGGACAACACATGCAAAAAATTACCCCATTCGTTCGGAACGGTAAATTGGGTTTTTTCCTGAACGGCGAGGAGGTTGAGCTTGTCTTGCCGGATGAGTGGCAAGATAAAGTCGTCAAGAAAGCCAAATCCGATGACGCCGCGGATGACGGCGAAGAGCAGCCCACCCCACATCCAAAAAACGAGGCGCACTGTCGGTTGTGGTGGGAAGCGTCGCCCGAATTGCGGCGCACCTTCGGCATCACCAACGAGCCGGCTGGGTCCGATCGGTACGAACGCCGTTTCCGCGAGTACTGCCGCCGGGCGCTCAAAGGCGGACGCGGCTTCTCCGCGGAAACAGCGGAACTCGACTTCGAGAACAGGTGCGAAAGCGAATTCGCCGAAATGACCGCCGACGGGCGCCCGCGGCATGAACTCTTCGGCGTCAAGAACCGCGACCCGCAGAGCCCGGAGTATGTGGCCGGGCTGAAGAAGTACATCTCGCTCCAGCGGAACAGCACCCACGCCGCTGGCGAGCAGCCCTTGCTCCCGACCACGACCACCGTACTCGGTGGCGCCGCCGCAGAACGCGTCGTCGGCAGCTTGACGCCGCCGCGCGAACCCACGCCCAATGAGTTGAAGGCCGCCATGGATACAGCAGAGAAGGCGGCCCGCGCCCGCTGGACCAGCGACAAAATGATCCGAGGGAAGTTTGGACTGTTGGAGCACGCCGATCCAGACGGACCCGAGTACCAGAACGCCCTGCAGCGATTCGTGAACCTTGAACGCGCTTGGGCCCGGGACAACTGGACGGCCCCTGTCCGATGAACCATCGCCGCCGGCTACGTTGCCGACGCATTCAATAAACTCCCGGAACAGGAATCACAAATGGCTACCCACACAACACCTGAAATCATCGAATCCGACGCCTCCCCAACGTCAGCGGCAACGACCGATCCGACGGCTGAAAACACCGCAGCGCCAGCAGTTCCCGGTCACACCGCCGCCAACAATTGCGGCTTCCACCCCGGCGGCGCCGCCGCACGGGACCGTAACATCCGGCACCACCGCACCACCAACTTCTCAGCGATCCGCGCCAAAGCAGCCGAAGACCTCGATTCTGTCGAAGCGCTGCAGGCAGAAGCCAGCGCCGCGGCCGCGAAGTCTGCCGAAGTGGGCAACCGACTTGCCGAAGCGGTGAAACGAGCGAAGGAATCGCACTTTGAGTTTAAACGCGCGACCGAATCGATGCGTGACGCCGGCAACGACGTTGACGACGATTCCCACCTGAAGCGCGCGGCAAAGCTGATCGGATAAACCATCGACCGTCCGCCGCCATACGACTCTAAAACACCCTAACCAAAGGAACCCGCTATGACTATGATCGACAACACCCTCAGCGAACCGATGGAGACGCAGGCCGCGCCGCCGAGCATCTGGCAAAAACTCCGAGGCATCACCGCTGGCAAGAAGAAAACTGCGAATCACAAGCATTTTTCCTACGTGAAGCGGATCGCCGCCGGCGATTCCTTGAATGATCGCCAGATCGCCGAGTTTCACGAATCGACCTTAACCGCCGGCTACTCCGACTCCGACGCCGAGCACCACGCCAACGTATTCCGCCGCCTTGCCGATGCCGAGAGCGCCGCCGCCACTCAACCCGCCGTTCGAAGGGCGATGGAGGTCGCCAGGGACCATGTAACCGCGCTGGACGCCCAGCTCGCGGAACTTGCGGCGAAGCGCGCCGAAGCCGAAACCTTTTTTCGCCAGAAGCTCCTCGAACTCTCCAACGTGAACAACGCCGCGGCATCGGTGGAAAGCCTGCGAAATCAGGTTGATGCCCTAACTAACGATTGATTGTCGCCGGCCCCGCGTTAACGAAATCGCGCGGGGTTTTCTCCAGGGTCGGCGGCGACGCTGAAAACGCCGCCGACCTTTTTGAAATCAGCCTCGCCCGAAGGAACCCGCCATGAAAAGCGAAACTCAAATCGACCCCGACCAGGAACGAGAGATCAAACGCCGCCGCATACAGAACTTCCCGATGATTCTGAGGAAGGCCGACGAGGATCTTGTTGCCGTCGAAACCTTTGACTGGAAAATAAGGGACTTTGTTTCATCAACCCTGAAAACGCCAATTGCCATTCCTACGCCCGTCAATACGAAGGCCGCCATGGATACCGACCCAACAACCGGGGCCGTTTTCCTAAAATTCTGCATGTTCCCGCCGGTCGATTTTGGGGGGTTGAATCTGTAGCCCTCACCGCCCCCCGGCTAACCCCGGCGGCGAGATTTGCTTCTCTTCCGTGCGGAGCGTGACGACGGCTGCAATGAACAGGGGGAGCGCCACGATCATCCACGCCCAGAATGTCACCATCAGCACGTAGGCGAGGCCCATTGCCACAATCGACGTGGCGAACCGATCGGGAGGCGGAAACGGCTGCGGATTGGATGCCCCAGCAATAATTCCGAAGAAAACAATCGCGGACAAACCGCCCCACACCATCACGGTCCAAACGAAGAGCGCCAGTTGCAGGATGTAACTTCGCTTCCCGACGCGTGCCCTGTACGTCTGCCGGGGCGCCAGCGGTATGACCGGCTTCACCGGCGACCTTGTCCCGACCGTCCCCGCAGGGTTGCGGAGCGCCTGATAGCATCCGGGGCAGACAACGTTCCCCACCCAGAGCATCGGCGTTTCCATCGCCCCGATGATCCGATGACAGTTGACGCATTTCTCGACCTGCGCAACGTTCGACATGATGACAACCTCGCTTCCGAACCCCGCCAATATTACCGCCACGCGTGGCCGTGGCAACGCCGCCGCAGATGAGATCGACCGAGACGTCGACCACGCCCGCAGCGACGCGTCTAAAGGCAAATTCGGAGGCACAAACGAACGGCAATCGTCAACGGTTCAGTAATTCGCGTATCCGTTCGACCGTCAAGCGTGCATCCGGAGCGGCAAACTTCAACAATAGTTCGATCGCTCGCGCTTCTTCATCCGAAATCCAGAACGGCAACTCGATAATTTCGGTGCCGTCGGGACGTTCGATGTAAACTCCTGTGCATCTTTGGAGCGGATTACCCTGATAATCCCTCCCCCGAGTCATTTGGGAAACACTCACGCCCTCATACGTGGGTTGCCGGTCAGTCATGGTGACGCCCTTTCATAGCAGCCATCGCCCCACCATGCGGCAGGGAAGAAGTATCCGGTGGCCGACCCTGAATTATTCGGAGAGCCCGGGGTGCCTGCGCACGAACACTTTGGGGGCATCGGAGGGCATGAGTCGGGGGGGGGTATGGGCGAAATTAACCCTGCAGTGACGCCCCCGCACACCGGGTTTCATGAAACCTCGCGCGATGGTATTTAAGGGGTATATTCGGGTATTGCTGGAAATCGACTGGACGCTATAAACACTGCAATTTAAGGGGTTTTCTGCAATATCAGCGATTTTGCAAAATGATAACTTTTCTCTTAGGAAACCGCCGCTCTATCCAACTGAGCTACGACCGCAAACTATTGATTTTATTGGTTTTCCAGCTATCATCACCCTTTCTTGGTTGGTGAGGAACAACCGCAAGGAACAACCGCTCTCCTGGTGGAACAACCCTGACCGGTTGTTCCAGGTGCGATGTTCGGGATGATGAAAGGCAGACACCCATAACGCAGAATGATACCCGCCCTGCTTGGCCCTTCCAACACATTACGACCATGACGGCTCACCCGGCCGGCCAATGGGTCAAAAAATTCCGGGGAAAGCTGCGGTACTTTGGCGAATGGGCCAATCCTGATCCCGAGGACAAGAAGGCCAAGGCCGCCTTGAACAAGTGGATGGACCTCATGCGGGCGACTGGCAATGGCGCCCGCGATAGCCAAGAACAACCGCTCGCGGTTGTTCCGGCCGGCGACCTGAACCTGGACACCATGGTCAACGCGTTCATGACCGAGAAGCACTGGGCGGTCGAGAATGGCGAACTCTCCCCCAGGCAGTTCGCCGAATATCGGAATCTCGGCAACCTGATCCTGAACACCCTGGGGAAGAACAAACTGGTCAAAGACCTCCTGCCGGCTGATTTTTCGGTCCTGCGGTCGAAGCTACCAGGGGGGCCAGTGCGGCTGGGAAACCAGGTGGTCTGGATCCGGAGTTTCTTCCGCTGGGCGGCGGAAAACCAAGGGATTACCGTCCGATTCGGAAATCAGTTCGAAAAGCCGGCCCGCCGCACCATCCGCAAGGCGGTCAAGAAGAAGGAACTTTTCAGCCCCGCCGACATCAAGGCCATCATGGAGAAGGCCACTCCCGCCGTCCGCGCCATGATCCTCCTGGGCATCAATGCCGGATTCGGCCAGACTGATTGCGCAACCCTGCCGAGGGACGCTGTCGACCTCGACAAGGGGATGATCGAGTTCGACCGCAACAAAACCGGGGTGCGACGAGTAGTGCCGCTCTGGAAGGAGACGGTACAAGCTCTCAGGGAATACCATCGCCCCCATGCCGCGCACCCAGAGCTGTTCTTTATCACCCGGTGGGGGAATCCATGGGTGCACGACGAAGTCCACCGGGACGCTGCAGGGTTCGTGAAAAAGACCGTGCGGTGTGATGCCGTTGATCTGGAGTTCGACAAGGCTCAGAAGGATGCAGGCCTGCAATTCCGGGGCTTCTACGTGCTACGGCACACGTTTCGGACGATCGCAGACACCACCGGTGACCTCAACGCCATCCGAGCCATCATGGGCCATGCTTTTCCAGGGATGGACGAGTTCTACCTGCACTTGCACGCAGGCGGCATAGAGCGTCTGCAGAAAGTCGTGAACCACGTCCACGACTGGCTCTACCCCCCTACCCGCAAAACCGCGAAACGCCCGAAGGCAAGGAAGGCCGGCGAACAGGCGCCACAGTGACTCTCGCCGCAGGCTTTACCTGCCGGCTGCTAATGAATGCCTCCAGACTCTCGACAGAGACACGGAAGCAGCGTTTGCGCTTCCCGATGGCGACGTCGATGGCCTGGAGTTCACCAGAGTCGACTAGCCGGGTGGCGTGGTGGACCTTCACGCCCAGCCGTCGGGCAACCTCAGAAAGGGGGATGTGGGTATTGGGTTCTGCGTTCACGCCCGATAGATCGGGCAGGATCGCCGTCACGATTGTGAATTCGAGAGCTTTTTGCCATCATTATGCGTAAACGACAGGGTTTCGCAATCTCGCCAAGGATTCACATCCTATGGAAAAAAATCTGTCTCATCCTGGTTCGCGTGGCCGAAGGCTCCCAATTTGGGCGTGCCCGTTTTTTGGGGAAATGTACATACCGGCTGGAGGTGAGCACCTTTACCGGCAACAGTTCCGCTGCGGGGGTGCCGCCGCCCAAGCAGTCCAACGCGATCACCAGCTTTGTGAGCATTCCCGACGGCTCGACGGTGGTGCTGGGCGGACTGCAGTCGAGCAACAACGCGCGGACCGTCGCCAAGGTGCCCGGCCTGAGGAAAATCCCGATCCTGAGCTGGATCTGCCGCAACCAGAGCGACACCAACAACCAGTCCACCTTCTATATCTTTGTGCGGCCGACGATTCTCCGGTCCTCCAGGTTCGGGGATCTCAAGGAGCTCATCACCGACGGGCGGCGTGAGACCGGTATCGCTGGCGATTACCCGGAGCCCCGGCTGGCTTCATCAAGTGAGGATCGCGGCGGAGGAGGGCAAACCCGAATACCGTGTACCCCCCAACCTCGGCGGACAATTGTTCGGCGCACACGGAAGCGCATACCACCACGAGCCCCCTATGGATTCAGGTCAGGTTGGGGCGTGCCGATGTCGATGGCCCGCAGGGTGCCGAAAGCGGACACGCGCTCTGAAGCGTCCAGAATAAGAGCATCGGAACTGCCCTCTGGGAATGCGGCTTCTCGCTTATGCCAGTTCATGGAAAGTTTCCTCCGGGGTCGGCACCGTTTTCCGCCGCGCGGGCAGAGGCTTGGGACCGCCGTTAACGGGGGGATGATCGTAGTCGTCAGAAGTCTGCTCGCGGACAGTACCTGCTCTCATTTCTTGGCCCGCCTGCCGCAAAGCCTTATTTCGCACAAGTCGTGGCGGGGGCCAAAATCCTCCCCACGGGCGATAGCCCCATTCCTTGAGGATTTCCCGTGCAACAGCCCGGCGACGGCGTTCACGTCCATTGCGTTTCATTCTTTTGATCTGTGCCAAGGGATCCTTTGTTTTCTTCTTCTTTTTCGGTCGAATCAATTGCGTCTGCTGGACCGATACTTCACTCGGAGGGGTGGCAGGCGTAGGTGCAAGAGATTTCAACCATTCGTTTTCCGCGCCTGCAACCTGCTTCGCTGTCAAAGCCGGGAACTTCTCCTGAAACAACCGCCACTCGTCATGGCGTGGGTGGTTGGGACCGATGACAATTTTTTGGCCGAAGGAGCCAACCCGGTATCCGCGATCAACATAATGAAGCAACCCTGCCAGACGAAGGATTTTCTTGATCGCGACTTCTTTGTTGGCGTTACACCCACGCATGGTCAGACCGGCAGCCTGCAGGGCACGAAACATCCCCTGGAGGGATCCCTGAGCCATCGAGTACTGGCGTGCCGGCTTGTCCCATACGTGGAAGGAATTTCGCTCCACACAGTACAGGCCAATCGCCAGATCTTCATCTGTCAGCTCGTTTTTGTATCGCACGGTGGGGTGATGTCGGAAACGCCCGAGCACCCCATTGACGATTTGAAGTTGTGCTGCCAGGTCAAAACCTCCACGCCCGACTTTTTGTGGGTCGAAAACCGACTCCGCGAATTTCACTACGGAGACAGCACGAGCCCTGCGTTCCGTACCCCCGGGGTCGGCATCGAAAAGCTCTTGGTAGAAACCAAGCAGTTCCTCTACCGAAGCAGGCCGGCCGTAAAGCTGGTTGAACAACATCGCGGCCTGTGTCATGCGTTCGAACGCATTATCGCTCCTGGTGCCCGCTCGAAAATGCTTAATCCTTTCAGCCACAGACACTTGCGATTTTACCACTCCGTGTTTCTCCACACCTCGTGATATAGAACGGTAATGCGAGGGGAGGGGTATAGAATGTGTGCCATGTGGTACCCGCGTGCTGAGGCCCCGGGCCACTAAATGTCGCGAGAGTGCCTTGCTGATTTCACGGATTGTGTATCGCTTCCCCTCAAGCAGGGTCTTGAATGCCGCAGCGTCGGCTGGCCGAGGGGCCTTGGCAGTCTTGCCCCGTCGAAGAATGGCCTGCAGGTCGGCAGTCACCAGAGTGAAGGTATGCAGGAATTCCACACCGATGTCTAAACCGGCATGTGCGACAAGGCGTTTACTCAGCGCCTCCCAGCGTGCCATGGACTTGTTGAAGACCTCAGGCTTCCGAACCCCGCGCACCCACACGTATAGGTGCAAGCCGCGACCGCGAGTGCTGGGTTCCTGATAAATCCCGGGAAGAACTTGCTTCAGGAGATCCGCTGCCTGCTGCAACCCCTCTTGGCCATGGTGAGCATCCAAGTCGATTTGGAACCAGAACTCCGGCGCCCCGTGCTTGGGACGGGTGTGCAGGATGGGGCCGCCTTGATGGTGTCGCACGACCATCTCCATCGTCAGACTGTCGGACTTACCCTCTCCACGCATATTTCTGAGGAGCGTTTCGTTCCGACGCCGCTGCCTCGGCCGCGTTGCGAGATCCCGCTGCTCAGCAAGATCAAGCGGGCAAGTTGTCGCTGCCAAAAACCGGTAGTAGCTCTCTGCCATCTCAGGAGGCGGATGGACGGTGGTCACTTGGTGTTCGGCTGCCATGCGAAGGGCTCCAAGGAGTTTGGTTAACTTGTAAACTCGGTCGCGCGCAAAGTTCAAGAGCCCGCTCCAATTTAATTGGCAGATCAGTTATTCATCAGCAAAACCAAGAGCAAAGGCGAATACCCGATTTAGGCAAATGCTTGTAGTTCCCGCCATGCTCGCTGGATGAGGTGTCCTTTCCTGCCACTATCCTCGGATTCTCGAAAAGCATCTCCCCTTCCTCACTTGGCCGTACATGCTCCACGCAGAGAAACACAACGGCCGACTGAGATCTCATCTGCCAGCACACTGTCCACCGGTTCCAGGCAGGCCAGTTGTGAGCTTCCCCACGAATGGTGGGCGCGCCCGACGAAGAGCATAATGCTCTCGGAAGGAGCCCGTCATGGCAAGAAGGAAGTTCACCCGGGCTTTCCAGAGGTCTGATGGGCCGCTCTCCCACACCACCCGGAACGAGTACGCGGTGAACATCACCGGGTTTTCCCGATGGGCGTACGCCCGCCGGAAAATCGCCCACGATCCGTTGTTGGGTCTGGCCCGAGTCGATGAAAAAGCGGTTGAAGCAGTTCACCCCCGCCGGGCACTCACGCTCCCTGAGATTGCCGCATACCTCACGGCCATCTGGACCGGCCTCCGCCGCAGCGAACTGACGCAGCTCCAATGGGGCGACCTCCACCTTGAGGTCGCGGTCCCCAACATGCAGCTCCGCGCGCAAGCCACCAAGTCGCGGCGGGCCGACATCATTCCCCTCCACCCTCAGCTGGTGGAGGAACTCCTCGCGTACCGTCCTCCCGTCGCCGACTGTTTCAATTCACGCTCCCGTGAGGGAGCGACGCAGCATTTGCCAGTACCGTTTACAAAACCGTTGCTCTGCCATTGAGCTACATCGGCAAGGGATTGTTTTATAATCACTTACAACACAATCTGCACCTGCGAAAAACCTTCGTGCACAACCGCTGACCTCAAAACCGAACCAATCAATCTCGGTAATGCGAGGCCGAACGATGCGTGTCGGGCATCATAACCGTCATGGCCACCCGTTCCAACTGCCAGGATCACCCATAAAAAATGCCTATGAATACAGGGGAATGCGCACGTTTTGGATCGCCAGGCAATTCTGAAATGCCAATCAACTGAGTGGGTCGCTCCACATCGCCACGGGTCTTGAACCCAGGGGCATTGGGCCAGAGCTACGGTTCAAAACACCATCTGTAAGCGACGCGAATTCATGAGGTCCGCGCTCTGCCGCTGAGCTACCCGCGGAATTACCGGCGATTTTCGTTGATTTCTGTCGGGTGTACAAGGGAAGGTACAAGAGAGCAAAGTGAAATCGGGGCAATCTGGCTCGAAATGGAGGATTATTGAGACTGTAGGAGTGAGAGTCCCCTGGTCTTGGCTAGCTGCCGTCACCCGGTGTGATGAGGGCATTATCTTGAAAACCGGGATATACGTGCTGTGCAAGTTCCAGTCCACGGATGTTTGCCAAGCACCTGGTGCGTTGAGGCGAGTATTTTGCGGCTCCCAGTCTTGGAAACAGCACAGCCATCAAGAGGGTAATGATGGCGACAACGACCAAGAGCTCGATAAGTGTGAAGCCGCTGCCACGAATCCGCATTGCTGTGATGGGAAGCATCTATTCTCATTGCCGATGACCAAAAACCCATAGGCTGTATTCTGACGGCCGTTCATCCAGCCGCAATGAGGCAATTTGTCTCATCGTGCCGCGGTTCAAAAACGGCGGGGATTCGATGGAGTTTCCGCCTTTGCGCAAAGGGCGGTGGCTGTGTCCGCATTGATGGTTTATTCCTTGCAGTTCGTCCTTGACCTTTGCGCATACTGCATCACCCGTGACTCAGTATGCGAAAACAGTGTGTTCTGTCTGCCCTTATCGCTCAAAGATCCTCGCCCCGATGATCATGAATCCACAAAAGGCGTGGTTTTTGACGGAATTAGCTCGGCATCTCCGCCTTGGTCACACAACCATCCAGCACGAACTGAATTCTCTGACATGTGCAGGAATTCTCAAGTCCTGGAAGGATGCGGCCGTCTCGATTTGCTCCAACTGCCCCGTCAATTCGGTCTCGTGTGCCGAAAGCCGTTCAAACTCGACTTCAATCGCTTGTAAGCGGCATTCGATTTGGCTTGTGCCAGATTCCCGAAGACAACTCTTCCAATGATCTGTGTGTCTCATTCTTTTTCCAACGTCGCGACGGAATTATTTTTGAGATGTCTCAAGGAGTTGCACGAACTCTCGACGGTGTTTCAGGGCGGGGGGGAAGGCGGGCTCGGATTGGATCAGCCGGAATTCATCGGGGCCGAGAGTGTTGGATTGGTAGAGGTCGATAGCGTGCCGGAGGCTGAGGAGGGCGGTGTTCTGGTAATCGGTTTGTGCGGCGCTGACGGGACGGGAGAGTTCGCCGAAGATGCAGGCGACGTTGTGGAGGACGAGGTAGTCGGCGGAGCCGGTGAGGAGGGCTTCGGCGGCTTCCTGCTGAGCGCGGTCGGAGTTGCGGGCGCAGGCTTCGAGATATCCGAGGGCGACGTGGGCTTCGGGGCCGGCGGGGTCGAGTGCGATAGCGGCGGCGAAGTCTTCGCGAGCGGCGGCGGATTGGTTCGATTTCTGGAGGGCCCAGCCGCGGTCGATGTGGAGTTGGGCGCGATCGGGGGCGAGCTGAAGAGCTTGCGTGTAAGCGGCGATGGCGGGCTGCAAGTGGTCGAGGGATTCGAGGACAGCGCCCAGGTCGGCGCATTCGAGAGCGGTAGGAGGGGAGAGGGAGAGGGCGCGCTGGAGATCGGCGCCAGCGAGTTGAAGAGCAGGGCGGGCGGCTTCGCCGGAGAGTTGGGTGGCGACGAGGCGGAAGAGATGGCCGCGGCGGGCGAGGGAGGCGGCGGTGCTTTGGGAATCTAACGGCAAATTGATGGCGGCGAGGAGGGCGTTGAGGGGTTTGAGGCTGTCGGCTGGTTGGCCCTGGAGAATCGCGAGGCGCGCGCGGAGGAGTGCGGCGGAGGTGAAGGCGGGGCGTTGGGCGAGGAGGGCATCTAGATCTGTGGCGGCGTTCGCATATTGTCCGGCGTCAATGTAGAGCTGGGCGCGATAGTAGGCCGCTTCGATAAGCTGGTGATTTGCGGGCGCCTGGAGGGCCGCGGTGAAGTCATTCAGAGCGGCGGAGGGTTGGTGTTGGAGCGAGCGGACGACGCCGCGGTTGAGGAGGGCGGGGCGGAAATCGGGGTTTTGGCGGAGAGCGAAATCAAGGTCAGCGACGGCTTCGTCAAAGCGGTGGAGCAGTCCAAGGGCGATGCCGCGGGCGCTGTAGCCCCAGGGCGCTTCGGGACGGAGAGCGATACAGACACCGAGAGATTCGACGGCTTCGGGGTAGTGGCCGAGACTGATGTAGCATCGACCGAGCTGGAAGTGGGACCAGTAGTGTCTGGGGTCGAGCTGAAGCGCATGACGATAGGCAGTGATAGCGGCGTTGAGGGATTGGGCGCGGGCCGAGAGGGAGGGGGGCGGTTCTGCGGAGAGAGGATCGGGGGCTGCGGCGCAGCGGAGAGCTTCGCCCTGGAGGAAGAAGTCGAAGGCGGTCGAGGGGGTGGCGGGATCATCGGCGAGTTGGTGTTCCTGAGCGGCGTGGAGGAGATCGCGATGGGCGGCGAGATAAGCACTGTTCAGCTCATGATAACCCCGTGTGAGAGCGGGGTTGAGTTGACGGGCGCGCGTGAGGAGGGCGGGGACGTCGGGAAAGGCGGGGTCGATTGCAGGCGAGGCAGAGGCACTTTGTGCGGCGAGTAGCAGGAGTTCGTAGAGTTCTGCGCGGAGGCGATCGCGTGGAGCGTCGGAAGGCAACTGATCGAGGACCTCCCCCCATTGGGCGGCGGTAGCGAGTGCGTCGGAGGCGGCGGTGCGGAAACGCTGTGGATCGTAATAGGGCGCGTGTTCGGCGGCGGAATCGGTGCTGGCGGCGAAGAAGCGGGCTTCATCCATCTGCGACTCAAACTTCTGAATCTGCGTGCGGGCGGCTTCGCGCGCCTGGAGTTGTGCGGCTTCGAAGGCGGCCTCAGACGCGCGGCGCTCCATGCGTTGAAATTCGAAGAGTCCGCAACCGGCCAGAGCAACAACGGCGATGGCGGAAAGTGTGCGGCGGATGGCCGTTCTATGTTTGCGCGACCAGCGGCGGAGGCGGGCGAGTGTGCTTTCGCGGCAGGCGGTGATGGGTTCGTCCGCGAGGTAACGCTGAATGTCCAACGCGAGATCCATCGCGGACGCGTAGCGGTGTTCGCGGTGGTGGGCCATGGCTTTGAGGCAGATGGCATCGATGGCGCGCGGAAGTTCGGGGATGATCTTGCGCGGCGGTGGGGGGGAGGCCGTGCGAGCGAGGTCGAGGATTTCCTCGCGGTTTCGGCCTGCGCGCGGCGGATGTCCGGTCAGAATCTCGTAAAGGGTAGCGCCAAGGAGATAGACATCGGTGCGTTCGTCGGTTTCGGAAGCGTGGCCCTCGGCGAGTTCGGGGGGCATGTAGAGGGGGCTGCCCATGATGCTGCCGGCCTGCGTGTGTGTTGTACTGCCGGAGCCGCTGATGGGAAGGCCGGAGATGTTGCCGGAGGCTTCAGGTTGCCCCCGGACTTTGGCGAGTCCCCAATCGAGCAGAATAGTTTCGCCGTATTCGCCAATCATGATGTTGTCGGGTTTGATGTCGCGGTGGAGGACGCCCCGACTGTGAGCGTAGGCGACGACGTGGCAGATGTCGGTGAAGACGCGGAGGAGTTTGAACCATTCGATGCCGCAGGTAAGCCGGCCATCGCGGATCGGGGCGTGGAAGTGGGCGATCACGGATTTGAGGCTTTTCCCACGGACGAACTTCATCACGTAGAAGGGTTGGCCGGCGTCGTTAATGCTGAGGTCGTGAAGAGGAATGATTGCGGGATGTTCGAGTTGGCCGGTGATTCGGGCTTCGGTGAGGAAGCGTTCGCGTGCGACGGCGCCGGTGGCAATGAGCGTTTTGACGGCGATTTCCCGGCCAATTCGGTCATCTTCCGCGAGCCAGATTTCACCCATGCCGCCACGAGCGTGAAATTGTTTCATGATGTAGCGGGATCGCTCGCCGGCCAGGGTTCGGTTGGGTTGCATGGTGATGGTGACGGAGGCGGCCGATTGCCGAAGTTCGGAGATGCCGTGGGTGGAATCGTTGTCGGAAGACATGCGACCTCCTGTGGGGCCGAGGGTGATCAGCCAGACGGTTGGCCGTTGTGCGATGCCGGCTTGCGTTGCAGACGCCTTCGGGCGGAAGCGGCGAAGGCGAGCAACATGGAGATGCACAGTGCGGGGAACGAGACGTAAGCGGGAACTGGGAATGGTGGATATGCGGGTTGCGCGAGTGCGCCGGACGATGTTGAAGAGGCGGTCTTTTCGAGCGAGACTGGCAATGAATTCTGGGATGCAGGTGCAGCGGGATTCGGCGGCGTAGCAGTTCCATGCGGCGAGGCTCGCTGGACCTTGCCGGCGGCAGTGGCGGAATTCTTCCGTGGGGCGATTGCGGGATTGAACGACGTGCTCTGGGACGCCTTGGGTTGTGCATCGGGCTGCGTGGCGGGAGGCATGGAGGAGCCGGGCGCGGGCTGACTTGCGGGTTGTGTCGTGTCGGCGGCAGGAGTTTTGTAGGCGGCAGCGGTGGCGGCGTCTTCGGGGGAAAGAGTAATTGCAGGAACCCGGGGGAGTGACGAGCTTTTGACGGCGTCCGGAGGCGGCGGGGCGGAGGGGGATGAGGGGGTGGAGCCCTGGTCGCCGAGGTCAGCGGGGGCGGCGAGCGGTGGAAGCGGCGTGGCGACGATATTGACCGGCGCGGCGGGTGATGGGACGGGAGCTTGTTGCGGTGAGATGGAAGTGCCGGACGCTGACGGGAGTTGAAATTCGAATTGGGCGGATTTGTCCGTGCCGAAAATGCTACGGATGGCGTCGGTCATGGAGATAGACTGCTGGAGAGAGGAATCGATGAGGAGGCCACCGCCGCGGCTGAATTCGCGGACGTCGCTGACGTTCAGGACATAGGCGCCCGCCGTGATCGGGATGACGACGACTTCGATGTTGCTGGTGACGCTGACGAAGGAATTGGCGATCCGGCTGGAGAAATCGCCGGTACGCAGATCGTAGTTGAGATGATTCCCTTCTGGATCTGCAAGGTCAAATTGCACGGGATCGAGGAAAAGCACGAGAAATGGGATGGCGGAGGCGGAGGTTTCGGCAGGCTCGAATCGCGTGATCAGTTGCTGCAGCAGGGAGGCGGTGATGTCGGGCTGATCGCCAGAGGTATTGAGGGCGGCATCAAGGAGTGTGCCGAGGTCGTCATGAAGCTGGGTGAGGAAGGGGGTCCCGCCGGTGAAGGCCCGGAGATTGGTGCTGGCGGCTGGAGTGGGGACGGTGGCAATCAGCCGGCTTCCGGCGATTATTGCATTGCCATTGAGCGACACAATGGAGTGAACGGCGGGGTCGCCGGGCGTCGTGAACTGGGCGGATTCGTCCTGGTTAAATGGGGCGGCGAGAATCTTGGAATCGATGATGATCTGGTAGAAGCCGGCGGGGAGGGGCTGGTCGAAAAGCAGGGTGATGGTCTGGCGGACGGCTGTGGGAAAAGTGATGCCGCTAGCGACGTCGACGTTGGTTCCGGGATTGTAGACAACAGAATCGACGGAGAAACTGGACGCACGACCGGTGCCAGCGAGGTTGGCGCCAAGCCAGAGTACGTGATAGTTCGCGGGATTCTGTGCGGATGTTGCATCGAGGCGATCGCCCTGCAAGGTGATGACGAACGAGGTGACTGGGCCAGCGGGTTGATTGCCATTTCCGGGGAGAAGGGATTCGGGTTCAATGGAGACGGCTTGTGGGAGGACGTCGATGTCGAGCGTGTAAGCGCCGGTGCCGACGTTTCCAGGCGAGCCTAGCGCGCCAAAAACGTGGATAACAAGGCGCGTACCCTGGGGGACGGCAACGCGCACATCCTCGCCAGATCCCAGGAGCGTACCGCTGGCGTCGAACACCTGGATCGCCAGGCCGGGGCCGCCGGTGGCGGAGAACTGTCCAGAGATTTCGACGACTTCATTTCCCGCACCGACGACATGCTCGGTGGGGACGGTCATGCTGTAATAGTCATCCTGATGGCCTGGGAGAATAGTGAGCGCCGGTTCGAGAATATGCACGACTGCGCCGAGTTTGCGGGCGGTGGCCGGGGTGTTGTTGGGCAGGAACTGGGGCGAACCACGAAAGATGACATGCATGCCGTCGCGGTCGAGGTAGACGATGTCGGGTGCGCCGTCGCCATTGACATCACTGACAGCGACTGCGGTGGGGGAGATGGCACTGGCGATGGGGATGGCGTTGTCGAAGCCTTCGAAGCCGCCGCTGTCCCAGATGGCGGGCAGCACCGCGATCTGTGCGGGGCCGGTGAAGTTGGTCTGGGCGACGCCGGAGTCGGCGACGATGAGATCGGGATGGCCGTCGAGCACGCCGAAGTGGAAACTGCCGTCGGCATCTTCGCTTCCGAAGTCGGCGATGGCGAAACCTAGCGGTACTTCTCCGGACTTGGAGGATTGCGGGGCGGAGAAGGTGCGGTCGCCGTTGCCGAGGGCGTAGGTGACTTGCATGTCGGAATAGCCGAGATTGATCAGATCGGGGATGCCGTCATCGTTGATGTCGGCGACCGCGACCTGTGCTCCCTGGTCGAATCCGGAGAGCGGGGGCAATTGGGTGAATGTGCCGTCGCCATTGCCCTGATAGATGTGGATCAACTGATCGCTACCGCCGGTGAGGAGGAGGTCCATCCAGCCGTCGCCGTTGAGGTCGAAGGGGAGGAGCCCGTCGACGCCGGTGGTGTTTCGGAAGGTGGTGGCGAAAAGGAGTTCGTCCCGAAAAGTGCCGTCGCCGCGGCCAAGGAGGATCGCGACCTGGGAAAAGCCCGTGGAAGTGGATAGAACGGCGAGGTCCGGTATGCCGTCACTGTTGAAGTCGGCGACGGCGACGGTGTTCGGGCTGGACGTGGCATCGAAGCGGCGCTGAGGCTGGAATGTGCCGTCGCCGTTGCCGAGGAGAACAGAGACATCGCCGGAGGAGGGATTTGTAACGACGATGTCGAGATTGCCATCGCGATTGAGGTCGGCCACCGCAAGCCCGCGCTTATAGGTTTGGATTTGGGAGACGGAGTTGGTGCCGGTGGGGAGAAATGCGCCGATGGTGAATTCACGTGGGGCCTGAAACGTGCCATCGCCATTGCCGAGGAGCACGCTCACCGTTGGCGCATCAGCATCACTGACAACGAGATCAGGAACGCTATCGTGATTCACGTCGGCAATGACGAACTGGGAGGGCCCGTTGCCGGCGGGGAAAGCAATTCCAGAATTGAGGCCCGCGGCGATGACATCAAGGTTCTCGATGTTGAACGTAAATGCGCCAAAGTCGCCCGTAGTGGCGCCAACGATCTTGACCAGCAGATGTTGTCCGGCGGTGACGGAAATGCGGGCTTGTTGAACGCCGTCGTCTGCAGAAGTGGAGGAAGCAATCTGCACGAGATTGCCGTCAGAATCGGTCTGCGAGGGATCGAGAATCTGGAAGCTCAGCGCCCCGAGGAAACCGGCCGCCGGAGTAAGGGAGATATCGACCGCACCATCCGCGGTCGCGTTCAAAAAGTAACAGGCCTGATCGCCCGGATCGATGAAACCTGAAACATTTTCGTAAGCGACCGGGCCGAGGTCTGCGGTGATGGATTCGAGATCAAGCGAATAAGGGACAGCCTGGGAAACGAGCGATGAGATATGAACGAGGTACGTTTGCCCGGAAGTGCCCGCATGGCTGATGTCATGGAGGTTGTTGCCGGTGGAGAGCACTGTCGCTCCGTCGGCGGTGCGCAATTCCATTTGAAGCACGATAGACGGCGTCCCCGTGTTCGCGGCAATTGTCAGTGTGCCCGTGGCGTCCGCGGTGATCTGGAACCAGTCATCCTGGCCCGGAACGAGAACAAGTTTGGCAATATGCCTCCGAAGAATCGGGCCGAGGTTCGTGGCGGTGGTTGGAGTGCTGTTGGGTTTGAAGCGGTCTGGCTCGCTCGGAGGGAGTGCGTCTATCGCAAAATGCGCGAACTCGATGTTCTGATTTCCCGCGCGGGTATCGGTCCACGACGCATAGACCGTTCCACCGGCGATCGCCAGGCCGATACGATCGCCAATGTTGTAATCGGTGGCGCCGTCGGGATTGGTATATGCACCGGCAAGGGCATCGAACGATTGTGTGGAAAGTCGGAAATTTGCGCTGAAGGACTGGCCGCCGTCGGTGCTCACGGTTCCGTAGACATCGAGCAGGTGATTGAACGGGTCTCGCCGCGTGTCGTACCAGATCACGGCAATGTCACCGCTGGAGTCAATGGCGATCTGCGGGAGCTGCTGGCTGGCGTTTACGTCGTCCGGGGTGCCCTTTGTGATCTGGCCGCCGTTGTCATCATCGAGGATCTGCGCGATCTGCCCGCCGACCGTGAAGTTGTATTGCCACGTGACGCCGTAGTCGGTGGAGCGTGCGAAGAAGACATCGCCGACGTCGAGCAGGGCGCCGTTGGCGTCATAGGTCTCCACTGCGTCGAGTGCGTAAACGGTTCCGGGTCGCGTGGGATCGGCAACGACTTCCCGCATGGGAAGAGTGCGGAACTGGTTGCCGCCGCCGGGGGTAAGGACGCTGACATTTCCACCGGCGTAGGGGCCGTAGTTGAAGGGCGTTCCGGTGTTCGTAGCGGTATCGGATTGCGAGAAACTGTGCCCGTCGTTGGCGGAATGAATGACGATGTCATCGCCGAACTCGTAGTAATCCACGTACAAATCGCCTTCAGGACCGACGGCAACCTGCGGATCATGTTGCCCGCTCAGCGCCGGCGGCGCCTCCCCCGTGAAGAAAGGATCGTTCGGGCCGAGGACCGTGACCGGGATACCGGTGCTCACCTGCGGCTGCAGACGGAGGCTCCATGTCTGCCCGCTGTCGGAGGAAACGGCAAGCATCAACTGTCCCCCGCCGCTCGATTGCGGATCGCCCGGGAATTGGCCGGGCGGATACAGTTCCACCCAGGCGAGATAGTCCTCACCGAAATACGGATTGGGCTGTCCGTTGGGGAGCGTCTGGTACGTATCGACTGCCAGAAAGGGATGCATTTCGAACGGCACTTCGTCCTGCCCGTCGAAAGCGTTTTGCACGACCGCCACCGGTGCGTTCCACGTCATCCCGCCGTCGTCGCTGCGCGCCACGTAGATGCCGTTATCCGCGGTAAATCCATCCGAGCGCGGCCCCGAGGATTGCGGATTCGATTCCGGCGGAAGCCCTTCCAGGAAAGTCGCCGCCATGAAACTGACGAAGACGTGCCCCTGCGCATCAAACGCCGTGGTCGGATTTGCAGCGCTTTGGCTTACGTCGGCTGGAAGCGTGATGGATGTCGTCTGCCACGTCGCGCCGCCGTCGTTCGACACCTGCACCCCGATCCCCGTGTATCCGCTCGTCACGAGACTTTGGTCCATGTAACTGACAACGACATGCTTCGGATTGCGCGGATCAACCGCAACCGACGGAAACTGCTGAACGCTGGAATTGGTCGTAAGCGCAACGTTGGCCGGCGTCGCCCCGGAGAGCAGCATCCGTCTCTCCAGCGGCTCGCAATACGCAACAGCGTGCAGCGGCCGCTCGCGCCGCCACAACTCGCTGGCGTGGGCCGTCCGCCGAGCAACGCCGTTTCCCCATGCCTTGGGCCGGCGCTTCGAAGTCGTACTCGCGAGGCTCATCGCCCACCTTTGAAAAAGGGCCGGGACCAGCGGCAACCGCTGCCGCGCCGTTTCCCATCCTTCCTCTTTTCTCGCAATACGCCTTAGCGTCTGTTTGAGAAGCAAGAAGCAAGAAGAAATGCTTTGGACGGCCATTCTTACCAGTGCCGAGGTATCGCTTCTTGGTTCTTTATTCTTGCTTCTGACTTCTCAAACAGGCTCTTACAACGGGGCGCTACTGCATCCTGTACTTTCTTCCACCGTCTGCAGCGCTGCCGACAGGACCGGCCGCACCTGGTCGCCAATCCAGTCGCGTGACAGCGCCCACCGTAAGCCCTTGATCAGCTCCGCATCCGGAAGCGAACTGACATTCGCGACCTTCCTCTGCCGTGCAATGCCGATGCTTGCGTAATACAGTGCGAGTCCCACTTCTTTTGGCAACGCACTGGCTTGCTCCTGGCTGCACCGGCGTCCGAACCGCTTCAACAGCGTGAGCAGATCGGCAGGCGGGGCCGCATCCATCAGCAATTCTTCAATGCTCTTCGGCTCGGGTTTTCCGGCCGGCAACTCCTCCACCGCGTGCGCCAGTAGTGCGGAAAGATCGCCGAGCGCCAGCCGAAGCGGCGCATGGATCTCGTGCTGAAAAATTGAGGCAAGGTCCTCCCTGTTCCATGCATGGCGGCTGTCTGGCGTGAGCGCCAAGAACGTTGATAAACCTTGTGGCGGACCGGTCATGCGTAAACTCCTGCATACTTCCGCAGTGGCTTCCTCCGGAAGCACTACGTAAGGAAATCGGAAACTATGCGCGGCCCAACGAAACAATCGCCAATAAATCCTGGATTTCCTCCTCCACCAGTTGATCGTCGTCGGCATACTCCGCCGCCACCGAGCGCAAGGTGCGGGCAAACATGCGTTTGGCGGTTGTCAATAAATTGGATGCGTGCAGTGGTGTGGGCAATCCGAATCGCTCCACCAGATGGTCATATTCGAGGGGAGCGGTGCCAAGAAAGGCTGGGCCCACAACGCGGCAATCAAAGACTTCCCAGAGATCCGTACGGCCGGAGCGTTCGCATTCCCTCTTCATCCGCTGCAGCGTTTCGTTCACCAGTTCCCGGGCCCAGGCCAAATCAAAATTGCGAGAGGGTTCATCATTGATCGCTACCTCGGCGGCGCTTTCCAATGTAGTGAGCGCGCCCTCGGGCGACCGCTTCGCCGCCTCCCTCCGCCGGTGTTCGTCAATGACGTATCGTTTGAGCGACATCAGCAGGAACGACCGGAACTTCCCCCGCTGGCGGTCAGCCTGGGCGATCAGGTTCTGCTCGATAATCTTGTCGGCAACAAAACCTTGGAGCAGATCCGGCACGCGGTCGGGCGGGACCTGCCGTTGCCCGTCGAGATACGCTCGCATTGCCGGAAGATATCGTTTCAGTAGTACGCCTAACGAGTCCCGTTGAGGGGTAGTTCCGCCTGCTCCCCCGCCCGCTCTTGCCACAAGCGACCAAGAGGTCGTCGCAAACGTCGTCGTTTCAGCTGCACGTTCCAGGTTTTCCATCAACAGCACCTCGGTGTGGCATGCGCTTAGCGTCCCGCACGGATTCCGGCTCTTTTGCAAACAACGGCTTTTCGCAAGCAGCGGCGTATACATGAACGCGTAATGTGTGTTTTTGAAATATAACTGAAGGTTTATTCATCCTCCAAGACAATTTCGGCTCACAAACGATGAGCAACGCACGTGACCGAAATCCTTTCCTTGCTTGTGGTCGCGGACCGCCCCGCACTCTGCATCACGTCCATCGGAAGGAAGTACGTAAGAAACTCGCGCCACATGCGCCGGAAACCATGGCTTCTCGATGATGCAGTGCTGCAGAAGCATTACTGGATGCCCGCTGTACTGCCGTGCGCCGAAGAACTCCCCTGAGCGCCGGTCAGCCTGAATTCTCGGCCCCGGAAGCAGAAAGCGCATAGTCGCGCGAAAAGCTCCGTAGTTATTCGTGAGATCGATTCACTTCATGTGAGGTGAAATGATTGTGGGCTGAAGGGGACGATGCGTTCCCGGCTCGAGGATTACACTTACTTGCTGGAAGGAGTTTGTCATGGATCGGATTCGATCTGCCGGGAAGTTGTTGCCTGTGATTATGGCGGGAATATTGATGTGGGGCTCGGCGGCGTTGGCCGGAGGAGGGAACGTTTTGCCTGCGTGTGCGGAATTGAAGGGGTATTCCCTGAGCGAGATGGCGAAGGCGACAGCGGTTTACAACACCGGGATCGTGGCTGGGTTATCGGAAACGGCACCGAAGGTGGCGATGGAAGTGCTGGTCGGGGATGCGACGGTGAAGGCGGGAACGGCGTTCTATCTGCCAATATTTTTTGTGGATGATTCGGGCGCGGCGACTCCGGGATTTCCGAGGAACGTCCGTGACGAAAAGGCGGATCAAGAGTTCTTGATGGACTATGTGAACGAAGCGTTCGGCGTCGAGTCCTTCATCGTTCAAGTGGATGGGAAAACGACGGTGCTTAGCGACCAGTACATCTCCGGGGTAAAGACGGGACCATTGCCGGACGGAATACCCGCCGGAACGCACTACATTGTGTCCGCGGCATTTCTCACACCGTTGACGCCGGGTGTGCATACCGTCGGTGTGGGCGGATTAATCGGCGGCCAGCCGGTGGTCTTTTTGAGTTACCAAGTGAACGTGAAGTGATGAAGGGAGGGAGACTGCAGGGGAGCCCAGGGATTGAAATCCCTGGGCATTGTTTTTGTACGTCGCGACGGACATTTTCCGAAGACGCTGAAGGGTTCGATCACTCCAAGTCTCGCAATCTCGAAGAGCGCCATCCACCCCCGCAAGGTGCCGTTGGGCAATGTAAAAACGACGTGGAAGTATTCGACCGGCACCAGTTCTAAAGCGCGATCATCCATCCATCGCGCACAAGCGTATGCCTGGCACTTTGGACAATGCCAGTTGCCGGGCGCAGGGTACGCTGTCGACGGATTGGTCGCGCCCGAGTAACCCGGAAAAAGAAGATCAGTCCGGCACGGATCTGGTTGTAGCAGCGCCAGCTCACTTTGCGTTCCTGCACGAGATACAGCAGGAATTGCCGGGCATGCTTGACCGTGAGCGTCTCGGGCGGAGCCCCGATGACACCGTTCCGCCAACGCATGCTCGAAGACATGCAGCTGCGGAATCTCTCACCCCATACCCAAGTCGCCCACGTCCGAGCCGTCGAGCCAATCCTGGGACGAAAATCTCGAAGTGGCGATTTGAGTTTCGTGTACAAGCGCGTACAAGCGCTTACTCTTATAAATGGCGAACTTGGCGAATTTGGCGTGTATGAAGACCCATTGAATACAGGGATTTCAGCGAATTCGCCTACCCGTGAAAGCGATTACAAAACCGTTGCTCTGCCATTTAGCTACATCGGTAAGGGATTTTTTGTAAGCACTTACAATACAATCTGCACATGCGAAAAACCGGAGCACACAACCGCAGACCTCAAAACCGAAGGGATCAATCGCGGAAATGCGAGGTCAAGTAACGCGTGTCGGGCATCATACCCGTCGAGCCCGCCCGTTCCAACTACCAGGCTAATCTATCACGAAAAGCCCATGAATACAGGCGAATTGCGTGTATTATTGGATTGCCTGCGGAGCATAAAATACCAGGTAACTGCGCGGTGCGCTCCAAATCGTCACGCGTCTTGAACCCCACGGGCACCGGGTAGAGCTACGGTTCAAATAACCGTAGAACTGCCAGACGAAGAACAGGGAGGCTGGACATTTTTACATTTTGCCTGTTTTCGGTGTTCCGTTAGCGATCTGTCGGATCTCGGATGCGTTCCAACAAATCATTCGCAAAGAGAGCTGGAGAAATGGCTGCGTTGTTGGAAATGCCATTTGTCTCTGGACTTTCCTTGAGCCGATAAGCATAATCCTTAAAATAATTTTAGGGATTGTGCGTGAACTATCGAGATACCCAAGAATCACTTCGAGCCATTTACGCTATTGCGGTAGCGCAAGGCGGTTATTTTACCGCCAAGCAGGCTGCCGAGGCTGGGTACGGTTACTCGCACCTTGTCTACCACCTTCACGCTGGCAATTTTGATCGCGCCGGCCACGGACTGTATCGTCTGCCGACGGTTCCAACCTCCGAACACGACGATTTCATCCGGCTGGCGCTGTGGAGCCGGAATCGTGCGGATAAGCAACAGGCCGTCATTTCCCACGAAAGCGCCCTGCTGCTTCATCAACTGAGCGACGTGCTGCCCAATCGCATCCATCTGACCGTGCCGCTATCGTTCCGCAAGGGAACACCCAAAGGGTGTGTCATTTCCAAAGCCAGGCTGTCGGCCCGAGAGATCGAAGAGCGCGAAGGATTTTCGGTGACAACACCGCTTCGCACACTGACCGATGTTGCTGCAAGCATCTCTGTCACCGACGAACACCTCGCCAAAGCGGTTGATGATGCCTTGCGGCGTGGACTGGTTCGAGAAACCGAACTCAAAGAACGAATTGAAAGCAGCCCCGGAGCTTCACGACTGGCACATGCTTTTTCTCAAGCGCGATAGGGAAACAAGATAGCCAAGTCATTCGCCACATCCGCTGCGTTCAAGACGTCCCTGGAGGCACGACTCAAATTACACGCTGCGCAGCGGGGCACGCCACTCAACACCCTTCGCCTCAAGCTCGTCATCGAACGCCTTCTGGCCAGGCTTTTTGTGTTGCCCAATCCGCCCTGGCTGCTCAAGGGTGGTTATGCTATGGAACTTCGTTATCGTCCACGCGCCCGCACCACACGTGACATCGACCTGTCCTGCTTGACATCCAATGAAGCGGAACTTAAAGACAGGCTTCAAGCCATTCGCGAACAACTGCAAGCGGCGGCGGCCATCGATCTTGGAGATTACATCACGTTCCTCATCGAAGCACCGGTGACTGAACTGGATGGGGCGCCGGGAGGTGGGGCACGATTCCCTTGTGAGGCCTTTCTGGCCGGAAAGACCTATGGACGTTTCCATATCGATCTTGGTTTTGGTGACGAGATGGGAACTGACCCGAATGGCACTTCCATAACTCGTAAATAAAGGCGGAATGGCGGGATAAAGAAAAGCGGGCCTCCCCTCCGATGACGTGAATGGATAACGTCACGAACCGGCAAGGAGGCCCACGATGCGTC
>Ga0335069_10003005_pt1 | contig 25672 bp, 21 predicted proteins | sample Lox_Sample_11_FD_206714 | JGI IMG/M metagenome (GOLD analysis project Ga0335069, IMG submission 206714) | Soil microbial communities from Loxahatchee National Wildlife Refuge, Florida, United States - Lox_Sample_1.1 | ecosystem: Environmental > Terrestrial > Soil > Wetlands | place: USA... | reverse complement strand
AACATTGAGGAGATTCCTCGCGCCACTCTTGCTCTGCCTGGCCGTGCTGGTGACCGGCGGCTGGGCGCAGACGCTTAACGGGGCCGGGGCAACGTTTCCCTACCCCATTTATTCGAAGTGGTTTAACGAGTACCACAAACTCCACTCCGACGTTCAGATCAACTACCAGTCGATTGGCAGCGGCGGTGGCATCCGCCAAGTGACCGCGGGAACGGTGGACTTCGGCGCCACCGACGGTCCCATGACCGAGCAGCAACTGGCGGAAGCCAAATTCAAGATCTTTCACATTCCCACCGTGCTTGGTGCGGTGGTGCCGGCCTACAACGTGCCTGGCGTACAGGCGGATCTGAAATTCAGTCCGTCCACCATTGCAGGCATTTTCCTGGGCAAGATTAACAATTGGAATGACAAGGCCATTGCTGCCGACAATCCCGGTGTCAAGCTGCCAGACCGGGCCATCATCGTAGTCCATCGCTCGGACGGGAGCGGTACCACCTACATCTGGACGGACTACTTGTCAAAAGTGAGCTCAGAGTGGAAGGACCAGGTGGGAAAAGGCACCTCGGTGAAGTGGCCGGTGGGACTAGGCGGCAAGGGCAATGAAGGCGTTGCCGGCATGGTGCGCCAGATGGAGGGCGCTTTCGGCTACGTGGAGCTGATCTACGCCATCCAGAACAAGATTCCCTATGGCACCGTGAAAAACAGTTCAGGCACGTGGGTCAAGGGCAGCCTGGAGAGCACCACGGCAGCCGGGGCCTCAGTGAAGAACATGCCGGACGACTTCCGCGTGTCGATCACCAATCCACCGGGTAACGATGCGTATCCCATTGCCAGCTTCACCTGGCTGCTGGTACCGGCGCAGTTCAAAGACGCTGCCAAAGGCAAGGTAATCGTGGATTTCCTGAACTGGATGTTGGATCAGGGCGAGTCCATGGCGTCACAGCTCGATTACGCGCCCCTGCCCGACAACGTGAAGGACAAAGTACGCGCCCGGATCAAGGAGATCCATTTCTAGGCTCCCAGCTTGCAAAGAGGTCGTTTCGAACAATGACACGTCATCCTGTGGAGAGGAAACCGATGAAGCTTAAGCATCTCATTTCTGTGGTAACCCTGCTGTCTGTCAGTCTGCTGGCGCAATCTGCTACGCCGGACCCGCAGACCAAACCCAAAACCAAAAAGAAGGCGGCGCCATCGGAGACGTCGGAACTCGCGAGCGAGGTGCGCCAGTTGCGCCAGAGGATGGAAGCTCAGGACCAGAAGATCCTGAGACTTGAGCAGGACGTACGCAGCCGCGACCAGCAGATCTCCGACCTGCAGAACGCAGCCGCCCAGGCGCGAAGCAGCGCGGAAAGCGCCGTATCCAGCAGCTCGCAAAGTGCGCAAGCCGTGAGTGCGCTGCAAAGCACCGTCAACGACATTAAGCTCAATAACACCAACCTGGCCATGACCGTGCAGGAAGAGCAGAAGAAGGTTGGCGAGATGATCGGGAGCCCGCTGGCCATTCATTACAAGGGAATCACTATCACGCCGGGTGGCTTCCTGGCGGCTGAAACCGCGTGGCGCCAGCATGCCACGGCCTCCGACGTAAACACACCGTTCACTTCCGCTCCGTTCCCTGGTAACGATGCTTACCACCTGACTGAGTTTTTCGGGTCCGGCCGTCAGTCCCGCATCACGTTGCTGGCCGAAGGCAAGATCAGCAACGCCAAGTTAAGCGGCTACTACGAGACTGACTGGCTCTCCGCCGGCGTCACCTCCAACAACAACCAGAGCAACAGCTACACGAATCGCATGCGGCAGCTCTGGGGGCAAGTGGCGCTGACTAATGGATGGACATTTACCGGTGGCCAGATGTGGAGTTTGGCCACGGAGACGAAGAAGGGGCTGGATAACCGCACGGAGGCGCTGCCGATGACCATTGATGCTCAGTACCAAGTCGGCTTCAGTTGGATGCGCCAGTGGGGCTTCCGCGTGGTGAAGAACTTCAGTAACGAGTTCTGGCTTGGCTTGTCAGTGGAAAATGCGCAGACGACAAACCTCGGAGGGGGTAATTTCCCGAATAACTTCCTGATCGGGGCGCCCGGGACGAACGGCGGGCTTTACAACGGTGGGGCAGCCATTTCGGGAACGGGGGGCTTGTCTCCGAACACCAACTACTCCTTTAACTACTTGCCGGATTTCATCGTGAAGGGGGCATTCGAGCCGCGGAACGGGTTCGGACACTACGAGCTGTTTGGGATCATCAGTAACTTCCGCAACCGCCTCTATCCAAACGCGACCCCTGCTATTTCTAGCTGCGGTGTTACAGCTCCAATACCGGCGGGTACCCCGAACTGCACCAATGTCAAAACAGCGGGCGGGATCGGCGGTAATGCTCGGTGGTCGGTCTACCAAAAGCATGTAGATATCGGCATCCACTTCCTGGGCGGCAATGGCGTGGGTCGCTACGGCACGTCCCAGTTGGCAGAGGTAACTGCGAAACCCAACGGAGCGCTGGCCCCGATCCGCAGCTACCAGGCACTCGGTACGCTGGAGTGGCATTCCAAGCACTGGGACATCTATGGCAATGCGGGTGGCGAATACGCGCAGCGCACTCAGTACCTGAACGCGGCTGGCACCCAACTTGTGGGTTACGGTCGCTCGGACGTAGGCAGCGCTACCGGGCCGGGTGGTGGTTTCGCTGGCGGCACTGGCAACTGCCTGGTGGAACCAAATCCCGCCGCAACCGCCAACGGCACCAAGCCGGGATTCACGCCAGCTTCGAACGGTTGTAACGACTTGAGGAACGTTATCGAGGGCACGTTCGGATTCTGGTACAAGGCCTATAACGGACCGAAGGGCAGGATACAGTTTGGTCCACAATATTCTTACGTGGTGCTCAATACTTGGTGGAATTCCTCGCACGTGGGCAACGTTGGAACAAATCCGCTTGCGCCCACGCCTCACACCGTAGAAAACATGTTTTTCACCTCCTTCCGGTATTACTTGCCGTAAGGACACATACGCAGTGTTAGAATCCGGCGCTGGCCAACCAGCCGGCGCCGGGGTCCCCCGGAACGCCCGGTTTTGGCGTTCTGGGGTGGGCGCCGGAGATCCTGCCTGTAACCGTGCTGTAACAATCGGCTGTTAGCCTGAGGCCCGGGTAACCAACTTGGCTGAAGCTGCTCCTCTCCCGCAAGAACCCCGGGACGAGACCACGCACATGGCTGCGACGGGAGTCGCAATACCGCTTATCCCGGCGAAGGCGAGCAAGGTCCCGGACCACGTCTTTTCCGCCGCCATGCTGGCCTGCGGTTTGTCGCTGCTGGCGGTGGTGGTGCTCATCGTGATCGAACTGGTGCTGCAGTCCAGGCTGTCGATCCACGCGTTCGGCTGGAGTTTCTTCAAGGGAACCAACTGGGACCCGGTGGCCGGCGACTTCGGCGCTTTGCCGTTCATCTACGGCACAATCGTCTCGTCGCTCGTAGCCTTGGTAATCGCAATTCCGCTTTCGGTCGGCGTGGCGGTATTCATCACCGAGATGTGCCCGAAGCCGCTGCGGGGGACGATCTCCTTCCTGACGGAGCTGCTGGCGGCCATTCCCAGCGTGGTCTATGGATTGTGGGCGATCTTCGTGCTGGCGCCGCTCCTGCGCGCGCACGTGCAGCCGTGGCTGGCAAAGTACCTCGGCTGGACGGGCCTGTTCTCGGGCCCGCCCTTCGGCGTTGGTATGCTGGCGGCAGGGATAATCCTGGCCATCATGATCGTGCCCATCATCGCCTCGATCACGCGCGAAGTGCTCACGGCCGTGCCCCAGCAGCAGCGCGAAGCGGTCCTGGCGCTGGGCGCCACCCGCTGGGAGATGATCAGGGTGGGTGTGTTGCGCAATGCGCGCACCGGCATCGTTGGGGCCATCATCCTGGGACTGGGCCGCGCACTGGGAGAGACGATGGCCGTCACTATGGTTATCGGCAACACGCCGCAGATCGCGAAATCGCTTTTTGCGCCGGGTTACACCATGGCCAGCGTGATCGCCAACGAATTCACCGAGGCTACCGGCGATCTGTACTTGAGCGCGCTGGTGGAAATCGGACTGGGGCTGTTTCTGGTGACGATTGTGGTGAACATACTGGCTGGTCTGCTGGTTTGGTCGGTCACGCGCGGCATGCCTGCGAGGGTCCGTGCCTAGCCACCCCATCACGCCAAAGGCGGGCGCGATGGGGACCCCGCCTGAACATGGCCCATCCCGACTGCGCTTTTTGAATTGGAGGCGCAAGCTCACGGACCGCCTCGCCACCGGATTCGCCGTCCTCATGGCCATGTTGGTGGTGGCTCCGCTGCTAGCCATCTTCGGCTACCTGGTAGTGCGTGGCGTGGGCTCGCTGAACCTCGCTTTTTTCACTCACCTTCCGGTGCCAGTCGGCGAGAAGGGCGGCGGCGTGGCCAACGCCATCGTGGGATCGGCGATGATCCTGGGCATCGGCAGCCTCATCGGAGTGCCCTGGGGAATCGGCGCCGGCATTTATCTCGCCGAGTATGGCCGCGGGAGTTTCGCCTCGCTGCTGCGGTTCACGGCGGACGTGTTGAACGGCGTGCCTTCGATTGTGATCGGGATCGTGGCGTACGCTCTGGTGGTGCTGAAGCAGAAGCACTTTTCGGCGCTCTCCGGCGGAGTGGCGCTCGGCATCATGATGATCCCGACCATCACCCGCGCCACCGAAGAGGTTTTGCTGCTGGTGCCGCTCGCGATACGGGAAGCGGCCTGGGGTGTCGGCGTGGCCCGCTGGAGGACCACCCTCTCCGTCACCCTGCGCACTGCCAGCGCCGGCGTGATTACGGCGGTGATGCTGGCTTTCGCCCGCATCGCCGGCGAGACCGCACCACTGTTGTTCACCGCTTTCGGCAATCAATTCTGGAACTTTAATCCCAACCAGCCCACGGCCGCGCTGCCGTTGCAGCTTTTCGTTTACGCCATTTCGCCCTTTGACGAGTGGCACCGGTTGGCCTGGGCGTGCGCGCTGGTATTGATCGCGCTGCTCGTGGGCGCAGTGACTGCGGTGCGCCTGGTGGCGCGGCGCGGCGTATTTCAAGGAGCAAGTTAAACAATGGGTGTTGGCGTCCATGTCGAAAAGCTGAATGCGTGGTTCGGCACTACGCAAGCGCTCTACGACGTCGCCATGGAGGTCCCGGCAAACCACGCCACCGCCGTGATCGGGCCTTCCGGCTGCGGCAAGTCCACCTTTGTTCGCTGCCTCAACCGCATGCATGAGACCGTCCGCGACGCCCGCCTGGAAGGCCAGGTGCGCATCGGCTCCCTGGACGTTTACGGCAACACCACCTCGGCCGTTGAAGTCCGGCGGCGCGTTGGCATGGTCTTTCAAAAGCCTAATCCGTTCCCCACCATGTCCATTTACGACAATGTGGCCTCCGGGCTGAAGCTGAACGGCTTCCACAACCGGCGTGTGCTTGACGAAGTGGTAGAGCGCTCGTTGCGCATGGCCGCGTTGTGGGACGAAGTGAAGGACGCGTTGAAGAAGCAGTCGGGCGCCAGCCTTTCTGGAGGCCAGCAGCAGCGGCTGTGCATCGCTCGGGCACTGGCCGTGCAGCCGGAAGTCATGCTGATGGATGAGCCCTGCTCCGCGCTCGACCCCATCTCCACCAGCAAGATCGAGGAACTGATCTTCCAGCTCAAGGAGCAGTACACTATCGTGATTGTCACCCACAACATGCAGCAGGCGGCGCGGGTGGCGGAGTACACTGGCTTCTTCCTCCTGGGGAAACTGATCGAGTTCGACAAGACGGAAAAGATCTTCACCAATCCTTCCGACAAGCGGACGGAAGACTACATCACAGGCAGGTTCGGATAGTGCGCACGCGTTTCCATCAAGGCTTGGACCTGTTGAAGCAGAAGCTGCTCACCATGGGCGGCATGGCCGAACAGGCCGTGGAGCGCGCCGTGGAAGGCTATCGCCGCCGGGATGGCGAGCTGTGCAAGCTGGTGCTCGAGGGCGAACCCGCCATCAACACCATGGAGCGCGAGATTGACGAACTCGCCCTCGACCTGCTGGCCATGCAGCAGCCCATGGCCATCGACCTGCGCTTCATCACCGCCGTCATGAAGATCAATGCTGACCTGGAGCGCGTGGGCGACCAGGCGGTGAACATCGTGCAGCGGGTGCAGCACTCGCTCGAGCTGCCCGACGTCGATCTGCCCGCCGATATTCCCCGCATGGCGGGACTGGCCCGCGACATGGTGCGGCGCTCGCTGCAGTCGTTCATCGATGCCCGTCCCGAGGCGGCCGAGGAAGTCCTGAAGATGGACGACCTGGTGGACGACATGAACCGCGAGATCCACGCCTCCATGATCGCCCACATGCAGCGGGTCCCGGACGCGATGCAGCAGGCGCTGGACACCCTGCTCATCTCGCGCAATCTGGAGCGCGTGGCCGACCACGCCACCAACATCGCCGAAGACGTCATCTTCTGGATCAAGGGCGCCGACGTGCGCCACCATTTCGGGATGAACGCCGTCCAGCCGTAGAACAGGCCACCGCCTGCTCTATGCTTCCTCTCTTTTCTCCAGGTGGCCCGGTCCGTACCGGCTCCGGCCCCCACTCCCTACTCGCTACTCCCTGCTTCCTTAAGCAAGAGTGTCAGGAATGCTCCCGGTCTGTTCTGTCAGGGATGCGCCCGGTCTGTACCCCGACTCGCAGGTACCCCCCCTCCCCCTGCCCATTTCGCAAGTACCTGCCGCTCAACGACTTGCAAAATGCTGTTCGCCAAATACCGTCAAAATAAGGGACTTTAACTCCTGTAAATGACGGTATTTACGAATACCGTCGCGAACCCCTTATTTTCAAAGAACTTACGCGCAAAAACCGTCAAACAGAGCACTTAGCTTTTTTGACGCCCACCCGGCCCCTGGCGAACCCTTTAGCACGCAAACGGATTTGCTAAGGAGCTTTAGGCAGGCGGCGCAAAATATATATCTCATAGATAAGTTACTGATAACATGAATATCATGTCTCCAAACGTCTGTCAAGGGAAAATTCTTGGGATTCACGCAAGAACCGCGCAGGACGAGGCACTTCAGGGTGCCCCACCCCCTGAGCGGAGTCGAAGGGGCCGGTTTTGCTAGGGTGGGGTAGTTCAAAAAAAATCCCCACCCAAGCAAAAGACGCTTGGGTGGGGCACCCTCAAGAGTTTGTAACGATGCGAGGCGCTTAGCCCGGGCCACCCCCGCCCTATGGCTAATACGTGCTCGGATCGTCTCCTCTCGGGTTCTCTCAGGCACCGGACGGGGCTGGCACCGGGGCGCGTCCATCGAGCGCCGGCAGGCGCGACTGAATGTAGCCCGGCACGTAGTGCCGGGAAAGCGTTGTCATGGATGAGGCAGTCCCGCCAGGGACGGCTGAAGTAGAATCCGCGCATGCCACACACCTACACCAGATTGCTGGTTCATTGTGTGTTCTCCACTAAGGAACGCCGGGAACTAATCCCGCAACAAGTTCAAGCCGATCTGTGGGCGTATATGGGCGGAATCGCGCGCAGGAACGGATTCGTGGCGATTGCGGTGGGTGGAACCGGAAATCATGCGCACGTATTAATGGGCATTCCTGCCCATATGCCGGTTGCCAAGGCCGTGCAGTTGATCAAGGCGGGATCGTCGAAGTGGCCGCGCGAGCAGAAAGCTCTGCGCTTGTTTAGCTGGCAGGAGGCGTACGGCGCATTTACGATCGGCGCGTCGCAGGTCGCGAAGACGGTTTCGTACATCCAGAACCAGCCTGCACACCACAAGAAGCGAGCCTTCGAAGACGAATATCGGGCCCTGCTGCGCGCCTACAACGTGGCGCACGAAGAGCAACACCTCTTCGAATGATCCGATCAGCCGTCCCTGACGGGACTGACCCCGGCTCTTTTGTTCCCCGGCACTAACGTGCCGGGCTACATTCAGTCGCGCCTGCCGGCGCTTGGTAAGCTGAAGCGGCACCCTTTCAAACAAGGGGCAGGGTGTCCCATCCGTCCTGTCGCAAGTCCCGTTTCAGTCCAGCTTTTTTGATTGGTTGCATCACTTTTTTGGCAGGATCGAGACAGAAAGTGACGATAAACTAACAGTTCTTATGCTTGAGTCCGGCCAGAATTCGACCGCGTCGCGGCTGATTATGGTCACAGCCACAGGCGGTGGTCTCTCTGGCAGGGGGACTTGAGCTAGCGGAAACAACAAAAGCTCCTGAGCCCACCGCCAGAACGAGGCGAGTGGGTTTTGTTTTGCGCGGAATCTTTGGAGGACGGCTGGAGAAGTTTCGGAATTGTCGTAGTCGGGATAGCAAAAACCAAGATCCCTCGACTCGGGTTTCCCGCGCTCTGCCCCAGCAAACCAGAAGCGGGTTTGCCGGGGGGCCCCGAAAACGCGCGGGAGCCCTCCCTCGCTCGGGATGACAATCGACTACGGTAAAAAGTGAAAGGGCCCTAAGATGTGGCGGGAACGGGCGGTGCAGTCATGATCGTCATGAAATTCGGGGGCACTTCGGTGGAGGATGCGCCGGCCATCGAGCGGGTGGCCGAGATCGTGCGCAGCCGCGCTGCGGATCGCCCCGTGGTGGTGGTCAGCGCGCTGGCCCGCGTGACCGACCAGTTGCTGGCAGCGGGCCAGGCCGCTGCTGCCGGCAACCGCGATCGTGCGCTGGAACTAGCGGGTGCCCTGCGACAGCGACACTTACAGACCGCTTCTGAGCTTCTCCCCGGCACGCACTTCTTCCAGGTTCAGCCCGCTCTGGAATCCGATCTTGGGCTGCTGCAAGAGCTATTGACCGGGGTTGCCACGCTGCATGAGCTTTCACCCCGCAGCACCGACTGCCTGCTGTGCTTCGGCGAACTGCTCTCGAGCGAGATCGTGAGTGCAGCCCTGGTGGCGCGTGGCCTGAAAGCCGAGCGGGTGGACGCGCGCGAATGTCTCATCACCGACAACTCTCACACCCGGGCCGTGCCCCTGGTTGCGGAAACCCGGGAGCGCCTAGAAGCCCAGTTGCGGCCGCTGCTTGAGCGGCAGGTGATCGCGGTGATGGGAGGATTTATCGGCTCGACCGTGGATGGCACGCCGACCACGATCGGCCGCGGCGGCTCTGATTATTCTGCCTCCATCGTGGGCGCGGCCATGGACGCGGCGCGCATCGAGATCTGGACCGACGTCCCGGGGATGATGACTACGGATCCCAACCTTTGCCCGGAGGCAAGGTTGATTCCCGAAATCAGCTTCGACGAAGCTGCGGAGCTGGCTTCATTCGGGGCCAAGGTGCTGCACCCGGCCACGCTGCTGCCGGCCATGGAAAAGAATGTCCCGGTGTATGTGCTGAACTCCCGTGATCCGGCGGGCGCGGGCACTTGCATCCGGGCGCACGTTCCGGGCAATCACCACCCAGTGCGCGCGATCGCCGCCAAGCGCAACACCACCATCGTCAACGTTGCGGGAGAGCGCGCCTGGATGCCGCGCGGGTTCCTGCGCGAGGTGCTGGCGGTGTTCGACCGGCATGAATGCCAGGTGGACATCGTGGCCAGCTCACAGGTGCGCATCTCATTGGCTGTGGAAGCCGGCTCGGTCGTGCCGGAGCTGCTGGCCGATCTGGAACGCCTGGCAGAGGTGAGTTGCGAGCCGCGGCAGGCCATCGTAAGCGTGGTGGGCGAGAACCTGCGGGGCCGGCAAGGCATCGCCGCCAGCGTGTTCGGGAGCGTCGCAGCTGCGAGCGTCAACGTGCGCATGATCTCGCAGGGGGCATCAGAGATCAACATCAGCTTCGTGATCCACGAGGAAGACGTTCCGGCCGCGGTGCGCCGCCTGCACAGCGATCTCTTCGCCGACGTGAAGCCGCAGGAAGACTGGCGATGGATGGCCGCCGGTGTCGGCCTGTCACAGGCCGGGCCCGCAACCGACACCGACAAACGTAAAGAGGTGACCGCTCATGGGCCCGAAATCTGATTTCATCTGGATGAACGGCAAGCTGGTCCGCTTTCAGGACGCTACCGTCCACTTCATGACTCCCGGCCTGCATTACGGGATCGGGGCGTTCGAGGGCATCCGTTGCTATGCGGCGGCGAACGGCCCGGCCATCTTCCGCCTGCACGATCACATGCAGCGGCTGGTGGACTCGGCGCGCACGCTGGGCTTCCTGGAACTTCCCTACACGCTGCGCGAACTAACCGACGCGGTAAAGACCACGGTCGCCGCCAACGGCTTCCCCGACTGCTACATCCGGCCACTGATCTACCTGGCCGAGGGGGGCTGGAACCTTACGCTCGACTCGGGCGTCCCGCACGTGGGCATCGCGGTATGGAAGTGGGAGAAATTTCTGGGCGAAGAAGCGCTGGCAAACGGAGTACGCGCTAACACCTCGTCGTTCACCCGGCATCACGTGAACGCAAGCATGACCAAGGCCAAGATCTGCGGCAACTATGCGAACTCGGTGCTGGCGCGGACGGAATCGCTGCGCCTGGGCTTCGACGAAGCCATCATGCTCGATCCTCAGGGCTACGTTGCCGAGTGCACCGGCGAGAACCTGTTCCTGGTGCGCCGCGGCGTGGTGCACACCTCGCCCAGCGCTGCCATCCTCGAGGGCATCACGCGCGATACTGTGATGACGCTGGCGCGCGACCTCGGACTCAAGGTTGTGGAAGAGCCCATCTCGCGCGATCAGCTCTATCTCGCGGACGAAGTGTTCGTCTGCGGCACAGCGGCGGAGGTCGCCGGCCTGCGTGAAATCGATTTCCGGCGCATCGGCGACGGCAAGACCGGACCGGTCACGCGCCGGTTGCAACAGGCCTACCAGCAGGTGACGCGCGGCACGCACCCGCTCTCCGCCAACTGGCTGGAATATGTTGCCATGGTGGAGGTTGGCTATGGTCACGGAGTGTGAGGAACGGTGGGAATGAACAGGAACTCGCATATTCCCTTCGCTGCCGCGCCGGCTCCCGCCACAGACGCGGATGCGGTGGCGCGTCATGGAGCAGCACCTGTGAATGTGGCGCTGGTAGGATTCGGGACGGTCGGGCGCTCGGTGGCGCGCATCCTGTCGGGTTCTCCCGCGCGCCTGCAGCTGACGCACATCGTCAATCGTGACGTGGAGCGCAAGCGGGTGGACTGGCTGCCCGGTCACATCCGCTGGACTGACAATTTCGAAGATGCGCTCGACGATTCCGTCGACATCGTGGTGGAACTGGTGGGCGGGCTGGAGCCGGCGCGGGAGTGGGCGCGGCGGGCGCTCTCGGCGGGCAAGTCGGTGGTCACCGCCAACAAGCAGTTGATCGCGCACCATGGGCCGGAGCTGCTGGAACTGGCGCGGCGCCAGGGATGCCAGCTCGCCTTCGGCGCTTCTGTCGCGGGCGGCGTTCCGGTGGTGTCGGGGCTGCAGGAAGGGCTGGCTGGCGACCGCCTCTTCAGGGTCTGCGGTATCCTGAACGGGACATGTAACTACATTCTCAGCAAGATCGAGGAAGGCGGCGTCGGTTTCGCCGGGGCCCTGCGCGAGGCGCAGAAATTGGGTTACGCGGAGAGCGATCCCACCGACGACGTTGAGGGTTTCGATGCGCGCGCGAAGTTGGCGATACTGGCACGCGTCGGCCTGAACTGCGAGGTCGCGCCGGCTGACATTGCCTGTCGCTCCATCGCCAGCCTGGAGGCGGTAGATTTTCTGTATGCGCGAGACCTGGGCTGCACCATCCGCCAGATCTCGTGCGCGGAACTGCGGGAAGATGGCCGCTTGTTCGCGGCCGTGCAGCCGGCGCTGGTGCCGCTGGCCTCGCCGCTGGCGCGCGTGCAGGGCAGCCAGAACCTGGTGATGGCCACTGGCGAATTCGGCGGGGAAACAGTGTTCTCCGGTTACGGCGCGGGCGGCGATCCGACGGCGGTGGCCGTGGTCTCCGACCTGATCGCCATCGCCCAGGGCCGGATGAACGGCTTCCACTTAGCCCCGGTGCGGAAGGTGGCCGTGACCTCCGAATTCAACGCGGAGCATCACCTGCGCTTCACGGTGAGCGATCGCCCGGGGATCATTGCGGCCGTCTCCGGAATTTTGGCGAAGTACGGTATCAGCATTGAGGCGGTGCACCAGAAGCCCGGATATCCTAAAGAGCGGCTGCCGTTCGTAATAACGCTGGAGGGATGTCCGAACACAGTCGTGGAGCAGGCTCTGAGCGAACTCCGTCACCTGGATTTCATGGTAGAACCGATCCTGAGCCTGCCAATGCTGCCTTGAAGGAGCTGAATGTATCTGCGATGCAGTGACGAGCGCTGTGCCACCAGGCTGGAGTTGCACCAGCGCGCGCTGGCGTGTCCGCGCTGCAACAATCTGTTGGAGGTGGCTGCCGGCCCGCTGATGTTCAGTCCGCAGGTGCTGAAAGAGCTATGGTGGAACCGGCGCTGCTCGCGCGATCCCCGCGACCGCAGCGGGGTGTGGCGGTTCCGCGAGTTCCTGCCCGACTACCCGCCGCGGGACATCGTCACCATGGGCGAGGGCAACGTCCCGCTGGTGCCGGGAATCAAGAGCGCCGACTGGGCTGGGCTCTCCAACATTCGCTTCAAGCATCTGGGATGGAACCCTACCGCCTGCTTCAAGGACCTGGGGATGACCGTGGGCGTCACCGAAGCCAGGTTCCAGGGGGCGCAAACCGTGGCCTGCGCCTCGACCGGCAATACGGCCGGCTCGATGGCGGCCTATGCCGCTCGCGCCGGAATGACGGCCCGCGTTTATCTGCCTGCGGGCGCCGTCTCGCCGAACAAGGTGGCGCAGGCGCTCGATTACGGCGCGGAGATCGTCGAAGTCGAGGGCAGCTTCGACGAGGCGCTGGCAACAGTGCTGCGCGAAGCCGGGCCGGAGATCTACTTCCTCAATTCCATCAATCCATTCCGCCTCGAGGGTCAGAAGACCGTGATGTTCGAACTGCTGGAAGAACTGGGATGGCGTTCGCCCGATTACATCGTGGTCCCGGGCGGAAATCTGGGAAACACGGCAGCCTTCGGCAAGGCGCTGTACGAACTCAAGTCTGCCGGGCTGATCGATAAAGTTCCGCGGATGGTAGTCGTGCAGGCCGAAGGCGCGAATCCGCTGGTGCGCACCTGGCGCGAAGGATCGGACGAACTGCTGGCGGTCAAAGAGCCGCGCACCGCGGCCACGGCCATTCGCATCGGGGCGCCGGTTTCCTGGAAAAAGGCGCTCAAGGCGTTGCGTTTCACCAGCGGCATGGCCATCGACGTGACCGATGACGAGATCGCCGAGGCCAAGTCGGTGATCGGCCGCGACGGCATCGGCTGCGAGCCGGCCTCGGCCACCACGCTCGCGGGCGCGCGCAAACTGGCGCGCGCAGGAACCATCGCTCGCGATGCGAGTGTGGTCGCTATCCTCACCGGCCACGTGCTCAAGGACACCGACTACATCACTCGATCGCGATACACCTCCGCCGTGCGCGCTTCGGCCGAGGTCCAGGCGGACTGACCACTATGGAGTCCACATCCATGGCCATGCGAATGCGACCGAGTCTGGCCGACATCACCGTGCCGGCTTCGGTCGCGAATCTGGGGCCGGGGCTCGACGTGCTGGCCGTGGCGTTAGAACTCTACCTGCACGTACGCGCGTATAGCTTGCCTAACCCGGGAAAGAATGAGCTGCGGTTCGACTTCGTCGGGTTTGAGCTGGACGGCGAAAACTTCATTGAGCGCGCCTTTCGCTTCATGGCCGTGCGCCGCGGCGTTGACTTCCCTTCGCTCAGCGTGGAAGTACGCAGCGAGATTCCGAGCCGCTCCGGTCTGGGCAGCAGCGCAGCGGCCACGGTGGCGGGATTGCGGCTTTACGATGCTCTATTCGGTCCCGTTCGCCTGCAGGAACTGCTGAACGCGGCGTGCGAGCTGGAGGGGCATCCGGACAACGCCGCGGCGGCGCTGCTCGGCGGCTTGACCACGAGCTGCGCGCTGGAAGACGGCTCGGTGATCGCGCTCTCCATGCCCTGGCCGGATTCGGTCCGCTTCGTGGTGCTGACTCCCAACCTGGGGCTGGACACGACCGCTTCTCGCCGCGCGCTGCCCAAGCAACTCCGCCGGGAAGACGCCGTCTTTAATCTGCAACGGGTGGCGCTGCTGGTGCAGGCGCTGCACAGCCGCGAATATTCGCTGCTGCGCGAGGCCTTGCGCGACCGCTGCCATCAGCCATTCCGCCTGGTGCTGGTGCCGGGCTTGGAAGAGACCCTCGAGCTACAGCATCCCGACCTGCTGGGAGTGTGCCTGGCTGGCGCGGGGCCATCCATCCTGGCGCTGGCAGAAAGAAACGTGACGGCGGTGCAGGAGTTGCTCGCGAACGCGTACCGGCCGCTGGGAATCCCGTTCCAGGTGCGCACGCTTCGCGCTTACCAGGACGGAACGTGTCAGCGCCAGCCCTGTGTGTTGCCCGCGATCACCCCGTAGAACCTGAGAGGTCCGCCTCGATATGAACGACCTTCGCGCACGAGTATTCATAAGTTGTGGTCAGAGCAAGGGCTCTGACGAGCCGAAGATAGCTGAAGAAATTAGCAAAAGACTGACGGCCCTTGGCTTTGACCCTTACGTAGCAGTAGCACAGCAATCGCTCCGCGGTCTCAAGGAAAGTATTTTCGAGCAACTGAGCCGGTCGGAGTACTTCCTGTTCGTGGACTTCAAGCGCGAACGTTTGAACGGCACACCGGATCATCGAGGTTCACTGTTTTCTCACCAAGAACTTGCTCTTGCATCTTTCTTGGAAATTGACGTACTGGGTTTCCAAGAGAGTGGCATCAAGCAAAAAGACGGGATACTGGGATCCATACAATTGAATGAACTTCCCTTCTCGGAAAGGAACACACTGCCCGACCTTGTCATCGAAAATGTCAAACAAAGGATGAAGGAGGGGCGCTGGGACTCTCGATGGAGGAACGAGCTCTTTCTAGATCGCGGACCAGAGGATTTGAGAGATCCGGTCGTGCGGAATACGGGGAAGACTGGACGGTTCTTCTTCGTAGGAGTATGCAACCGGCATCGGAGCAAGACTGCACTCAACTGCTGTGCATACCTGGAAAAGGTGAGTGCACTCGATACCGGCTCAGATATCCCCGCCCAGATAGTTGAATTTAAATGGGAAGGCTACCTACTTCCAAACGCTCACGTACATGCGAAGACCGTTCGCCGCTTTGACGCATTCTGGGTATTACATGAGGACCCAACTCAAGTCTTGTTCAACAGCCCCTTTTGCGATGCATCGCCCTTCTTGCCCAACATAGGAGGAGCCGATAGTCAGTACAGGTTGACCTATTCGGTTTTGTCGGACAACTTTCCACCCGCCCGCAGATCGTTCGTTCTCAAGATAGCCAGGTCCCTCGACGCGATAACTTTTGAGCCTGCTGACGAGCGATCGGACATGAAAAATCTTGTCTAGCGGGAGAAATTAGGCCACCGGAGACAGGATAGTTGACGTAAACAGGGGCTGCCGCTTGTTTGAAATTTGCACGGTTGCTTGTGCAGACGGCGATACATCGGGCAGAAGCCGCCTCAGGGGAGGGCCGCTGCAAATCTACGCGGGGTTTTGTTACAGGCTCCTAGTTGCTAGTGGGCGCGTGCCGCCGCGGCGGCGGCCGCAGTGCGCTGCCGGACCAGGGCGATAAAAGCAAGGGCCGCGCGCGGCAAGCTGCGGTCCTTGCGATAGATCAATCCCAATTCACGCCACAGCTCGACTCCCTTGAGCGGAATCAACACCACCTGGCCGGCACGGGCTTCGTTTTGCGCGAAGCTGGCGCTGATCAAGGTTGCTCCCAGTCCCGCCGCTACGAAGTTCTTGATCATGCCCACGCTGGGCAGCTCCATGGTCACGCGCAATTGTTCCCGATAGGGGCGGAACAGTTTGTCGAGCAACAGGCGCGTGTATCCGGTCTTGGGGAAGATGAGCGGGTGCTGCGCGATCTCTTCCACCGTCACGGCGGGGTGCTTCGCCAATAAATGACTCGGGCTCACCATGACCATGAGGCGATCCCGGAAGATGGGATGGACTTTCAGGCTGGGAGAGCGCACCGGCAGGGTCACCACCCCGACATCGAGGGCACCGGACTCGATCCGTTCGACGATCTTGCGGCTGAAGTTGCGGTAGATGTTGATCTGCACCGCGGGATAGAGGCGCGAGTATTCCGCGAAGGCGTCGGGCAATACGTAAAGGCACGTCGCTTCGTTGACCCCGAGGGCGAGGACCCCGCGCGGGGTCACGTTCTGGTCGGCGACGGCGCGCAGCGACTCGTCGCGCAGGCCCAGCATCTGCCGGGCGTAATCAAGCAGCACCTTGCCGGCAGGCGTAAGGTTCACGCTCTTGCCGGCGCGGTCGAGCAGCTTCTCGCCGTATTCCTCCTCCAACTGGTGGATCTGCGCGCTCACCGCCGATTGCGAGCGGAAGACCTTCTGCCCCGCGCGGGAGAAATTCCCCTGCTTGGCGACCTCGAGGAACGTGGTGAGAACGTCGAAATCCATGAGCAACTAGTGTCGCCCCTGAAGGGGCTTACCTCTTTTTCCACTTTCACCCAGCGCTTACGCGCTGGGCTAACTCAAATGTCGCCCTTCGGGCTGGATTCTGGGCGAGGTTGGGCCACTCTCTCACTTTAAAGGCGGTTTCCACGCAGACTCTGAAGCCCTGCTCCACCCTGCCTATCCGGCGCATCGTGAACAACCTCAAATGTCCTCCAGCAGCGCCTCGGCCAGCGCCTCCTGCCGAGCTGCATCCAGCTTCGCTCCGTTGACAGTCAAATAGAAAACGTCGATGGCCTTCTGGCCCTCGGTGTCGATGATCGCGACCTCGATATTGCAACCGTGTTTCGCCAGCTTTGAGCTGACGTTATACAGAAGCCCGGGACGGTCCTGCGCCACCAGCTCCAGCAGCGTGCTGTGCGAGGAAGACTCGTTATCGAACCTGAGCCGGGGAGGCACACTTACCTTGGCAGGACGTGTGCCTCCCGATTTAGCCCTGCCCGCCATCAGCGCGGCCAGGCTCACCTCGCCGCCGAGGATCGCCAGCAGATTGTTCTTGAAGCGCTCAATCTCCGAGGGATTCAGGTCGAAGGTGCGAAACAGGTCGGCGAAGTAAAACACGTCGAGTACGGTCCCGGCACGGTTGCAGAACGCGTCCGCCTTCACGATGTTCATACCCCACGCCGCGAGTGTGCCGGCCATGGTGGCGAACAGCATGGGCCGGTCGGGTGTGATCAGGGTCAGCTCGTAGAACTGCGAACGCTTCTGCAACGATATCTGCACCGGATCGCCGGAGAGCGCCTTCGCCATACGCAAGTGCTCGCTTATCTCCGCCGGCGAATGCGTCAGGACGTAGCGTCTGGGGAACCCTTCGAGAAACGCGGAAAGGCCCTCCGGCGCTGTCTCCTGGAGCCGTCGCATCCGCTCCGCTTCCAGCTGCTCCGGACGCAAGCGTTCGTCGTCGAGGCTGCGGTTCATATGGTTGATGGTAGCGGCGTAGAGCTGCCACAGCATCTCCGCCTTCCACGGCGTCAGAGCTTCGGGATTGACCGACTTGATGTCGGCGTAGGTGAGCAGGCACAGCATCTTCAGCCGCTCCGGGGTACCGACCCTTTCGGCGAGGACGCGCACCGTCTCCGGATCGAAGATATCGCGGCGTGAAAGCGTCATCGACATCTCCAGGTGACTGGAAACGAGGAAGCGGACGGCATCTTCCGCCTCGGCGGCCAGCCCCAGCCGCGCCAGGATCCGGTCGAGCGCCTGCAAACTGCCGGTGACATGGTTGGCGACGGACATGCCCTTGCCGATGTCGTGTACCAGCAGCGCGAAGAACAGCAACTCCGGCCGCTCGGTTTCCTCCAGGATCTCCCGGAAGCGCTTGTCCCACGGATCTTCGGCCTGGCGCAGCCGGTGCAGGTTTTCGATGGCGATGAAGGAGTGCTCGTCCACGGTGTAGCGGTGATAGTAGTCGCGGATGACGAGCGCATCGATGGCCTGGAATTCCGGCACCAGCACCACCAGCAACCCCGTGCGGTGCAGAGCGCGCAAGGCATCGGCGGAGTAGCGCAGCGTGAGGATCGCGCGCAGACGGTCCCAGAGTCCCGGCAGGCGCGGCAGGCTTTGGCGGAGCCGCGGCAGAGCTTTTTCGATGCGATGCTCGGCGTCGCGGCTGATCTTGAGTCCGTGGCGGGCCACGAACTCGAAGAGCGAGAGTACGGTGGAGGCGTCCTCCATGGCCGTGCTCTGGCGCAGCAGGATGCGGCCGTGGCTAACCTGGAAATCGGCGTTGGAGAGCCTCGATCGCCAGTCTTCGAAGGCGCGGTAGAGAGACGAGCGCGCCCCGGCTGCGTCGTCGAGCAACTGCGTCGTTACCCGGTCGATCACGCGGGTGTGGCGGAAGTAGAGCCGCATCCATTCCGCCGCGTCCACTGCGACTGCCGCTTTTGCGCCAATGCCCTCGGCCGCCGCTTCGGCCTGGAACTCGTAGCTGAGGGCGTTGTCGTCCCGCCCCTGCCGGTAGTGCAGAAAACAACGGACCGCACACAGGAAATCGAAGGCGCGAAGGCAATCGTCGCGCAGTTCCTGGGCCAGAAGCTGCTCCGCGGGTGGCCAGGCGCGGCGCTTCTCGATGGCAGAGATGAGGGCCAGCCAACCGGCAACGTTGTAATCGCGCAATCCGCCCGGCCCTTCCTTGACGTTGGGCTCGAGGTGAAAAATGGTTTGGCCGTACTTGGCGTGGCGTGTGCCGGTCAGCTCGGCCAGGTTTTGCACCAGCGGCTGGCGCTCGCGGACCACCAACTGCGGCAGGACTTCGTCATGCAGACGGGTGAACAACCGCGCATCCCCGCCGAGGTAGCGACAGTCCAGGAGCGAAACGTTGAACTCCAGGTTGTCGCGATACAGCCGGCCGCATTCCGCCAGATTGCGCGTGGTGGGGCTCACGCGCAAGCGAAGGTCCCACATCTCACGGCAGATGTTCGCGATTGCCTGCCTGTATCGCTGCTCTGCCCGCCCGTCCTCCAGCAGGAAGAGAATATCCACGTCCGAGCCGGGAAAGAGAACTTCGCGTCCGAAACCTCCCAGCGCCGCCAGGCAGAAGCCCTCGGGGCCTTCCAGGTCGGGCCCGACGAAAGCAGCATAGAGTTGCAGCGCGATGGAATCCACCAGCGACGCACGCCCGCGCACCGCGGCCCCGCCGTCTCCGCTGTGCTTGAAGCGCTCGCGGATCGCGCCCGATTCGGAGAGGTACAAGTCCCGCAGATTGGATATGGCAGCAGCCGACATGATGTTGCCCGGGTGAAGGAAGTGCCCGTCCTAAAGGGCGGCCTGGCCGCGCTCCTCATTGCGAATGCGGATGGCGTCGTCGATGCGGGAGACGAAGATCTTGCCGTCGCCGATCTTGCCCGTCTTGGCGTAGCTCAGGATGGCGCTGATGGCCTTCTCCACCAGGTCATCCGGCACCACCATTTCGATCTTCACCTTGGGCACCAGGTCTACGGTGTATTCCCGTCCGCGGTAGACCTCGGTGTGGCCCTTCTGGCGGCCGTGGCCGCGAACATCGGTGACCGTCATTCCGTCCACGCCGATCTCCTGCAGCCCTTCTTTAACTGCCTCGAACTTGGACGGCTGAATAATCGCTTCGATCTTTGTCATGACACTCCGTCTTTGAGTACCGAGTACCGAGTTGCGAGTACCGAGTTAAGGAGTACTCGGTACTTGGTACTTGGTACTCAGAACTCGAGGTTATAGCCTTCTTCGCCGTGCTGCGAGAGATCCAGACCCTGGACCTCATGCTCCGGCGCCACGCGCAACCCGATGACGACATCAACGATCTTAAGAATGATGAGCGTGCCGACGATTGCCAGGACCCACGCGATCACTACGCCCACGACCTGGTTCAGCAACTGGTGAGCATTGCCCTCGATCAGTCCGACTGCCGTGGGGTTTCCGGCATTGTCCTTGAACACAGGATTCACGGCGCTGACGGCGAAGACTCCGGTCAGCAGCGCTCCGATGGTCCCCCCGGCGCCGTGCACGCCGAAAGCATCGAGGCTGTCATCGTAACCGAAAGCAGCCTTCACTTTGGCAACCATCAAATAGCAGAAGGCGCCGGCGAGGAAGCCGATGACCAGAGCGGACATAGGGCCCACGAATCCCGAAGCGGGGGTAATGGCAACCAATCCCGCCACAGCCCCCGAGATCGCGCCCAGGGCGCTAGGCTTGCCGTTGCGCACCCACTCGGCGAGTGCCCATCCGAAGACGGCAGCAGCGGCGGCAAAGTGTGTCGCTACGAAGGCGCTCGTGGCCAGGCCGCCGGAGGCCAGCGCGCTGCCGGCGTTGAAGCCGAACCAGCCCACCCACAGCAGGCAGGCGCCGATGAAACTAAGCACGACGCTGTGGGGCAGGATTTGCTCCTTGGGATAGCCGAGGCGCTTGCCCAGATACAACGCGCACACCAGCGCCGAAACGCCGGAGGTGATGTGCACCACCGTGCCGCCGGCGAAATCAAGCGTGGGGAAACGCCCGCCCAGGCTGGCGTTCAACAGGCCTCCCTTGCCCCACACCATGTGCGCCATTGGGTCATAGACAATGATCGACCATAGAACCATGAACAGCACCATGGCGCTGAACTTCATGCGTTCGGCGAAGGCGCCGGTGATCAGCGCCGGCGTAATGATGGCGAACATTAACTGGAAGACCATGAAGCTTTGCTGGGGAATGGTGGCGGCGTAATCGGCATCCGGCGCCGCGCCCACGCCGCGCAGGAATACGTGTCCGAGCCCGCCGATAAACCTTGTCCCCGACGCAAAGCAAAGGCTGTAGCCGACAATGGCCCAGAGCACGGTCACGATCGCCATCAGGGCGAAACTGTGCATCATGGTGCCCAGCACGTTCTTCTTGCGCACCAGGCCGCCGTAGAAGAGTGCCAGACCAGGGCCGGTCATCATCAGCACCAAGGCCGAGCTCGTGAGCATCCATGCGTTGTCGCCGGAACTCTGGGCCTGGGCCACGTCCTTCTCCAGCTTGGCGAGTCGGTCCTGTGCGGATGGTGCACCTGCCTGTGCGACCGCACTGGTGGTCAACACGACCGTCAAGATCACCAACACCAGGCAGATTTTGAGGACAACGCTAGGCATAGACATCCTTGCTTTCGTACTCCAGGCGCCCATGCAGCTGTGTCGCAGTTCGACGCATCGCACCGCATCCGGGCACCGCAGGCAGATTCGCCGCCCCGGCTGCTAATCTCTAACCGGCATCGGCTTCACGAAAAGGGTCGGAATAACAATACTTACCGTGTGCCGATGGGGTGGGGGAAATAAAAAATTCTTATTCCGCTCATCAGCACTTCCTATTCCCTATTCCGAGAGGCGCCGGTCGAGACCCGGCATGCCGCGTCTGCAGCTAGCTGCGCAGAATCGCAATTCAGGTGAGAACACAAACCCTCGCGCACAGGACGCGGGCTTCCGCCGCGTGGAACCTCGCCTACTTTGCCTTGGGTTCGAGGATGATCTCGCGGGCAAGGCGGTCGCCGATGATCTCGCGCCAGCTGGAGCGCTCCTGGTATCCCTGAATCATCTTCTGGTCGTTCAGGTCGAGCGCCTGCATGGCAACGGCTTCCATCTTGTCTTCGTTGGCTTCCATGGTGGCCAGGTCCTTGAATTCGGTCATGAGCATCAGGTCCCAGTCGTTGGGACTGTGAGACTCGGCGCCAATGACTTTGTAATCGAGGATCAAGCCTGCCTTCTTCAGCGCGTCCTGTTCTTTTTTCCACTCGGTGGCCAGGTACTCCATGTACTTGAGCCCCAGCCCCGGCTTGGTGTGCACGAAGGTGATGGTCCACACTGGCCCATCATGGAAGGAACGGGCCGGGGGGGTCGGTCCCGATGCGGCCTGGGCCAGCGCCGCGCTGGGAATCAGCAACGCAACCGAAACCGTTAGGACAGCAATCGAAAGCTTCTTCATGATGTATTCTCCTGTTCTCATTATTCCGACCTCAAAGACCCTGATGACGCAACCCATCGGGATCAGCTCAACTCTTCCGCGGCACTTGCCTGGCCCAGCGTGGGCGCGGCAAAATTCAGCTTCTTGCGAAACTCCCGTTGCAGCAGCAACAAATTCCGATCCCTCACGTAAACCCCTCACCCGCTCGGTCTGGATACTAGATGAACCGTGCAGCCGTCGTCCACCGTCCGGTTCGAACCTTGGGAGTTATTCCTGGGGCTGGCGCAGCGGACGTATCGTCGAGTCGCGGCCTGCGGTAGCAATGGCATGAAACCCGGTCTCAGTGCGGCTTTGCGGAAGCTCGCCGTGCCCAATGGCGCGTTGCTCGCAGCCGCCGCGATCCTGCTCCCCTGGAAGCTCGCAGCTGTTTTCGCGCCGCCGGCGGGAGAGTACATCGGGCTGGCCATCGCCGCGGGCGGCGTCCCCCTGGCCTGGCGCTTGCGCTCGCCGCGCCTGATGCTGACGCTGGTTCTCCTGCTGGTGACGCAATGGTCTTGGATGACGGTGTGGACTGCCAGCGGGCCTGAAATCCGGGGCGCTCTTGCCGCACTGTTCCCACTCAACGTCGCTGTCCTCTTGTTGATAGACGATGCTTACGTCGATTGGGAAGCATTCGCCTGGTGGGGCGGGCTGATCGCCGTGCAGGCTGCGGTTGCGGCAGTGATGGTGGAGACGGACACCACCTCGATTCTCCGCCACCTCAACCAGCCCCTGGTTCCCCAAGTCCTGCATGGCAGTCGCTTCCCGCAGTTCGCAGCGTTGCTCTTCCTGGCCGGCGGGATAGCCCTCCTCGCGATCTTCGCTGTCACGCGCAAGCCGCGGGAAAGCGGCCTGTTCTGGTCGTTGTGTGCCTGTTTCCTGGCGATGAACTCGGCGAATCCGCGCCTTGCGGCCGGGTACTTTGCCGCTGCCGGCGTAATCGTGTGCGCCAGCGTGATTGAGACCGCCTACCTCGTGGGCTATCACGATGAACTTACCGGCCTGCCGGCGCGACGCGCCTTCAACCAGGCTGTCGCTGCGCTCGATGGGGATTACGGCATCGCGATGCTCGACATCGATCATTTCAAGCGTTTCAACGATACCTTTGGGCACGATGCCGGCGACCAGGTGCTCCGCATGGTGGCCGAGAAGATGCTGCATGTAGGTGGCGGCGGTAAAGCCTTCCGCTACGGCGGCGAGGAGTTCGCCATCATCTTTCGCCACATTAGGGCAGAGGAAGCGCTGGAACACGCGGAGGCCCTGCGCCGCTCGATCGCGGAGACCAGCTTCGTAGTCCGCGGTCCTGATCGCAGCCAGCGCCAGCGCCAAGAGCGCCGCCAGCGTCATCGGCCACGCAAGCTGCGCCGGGTGCGGTTCGACACCAGAGTGACGGTTAGCATCGGCGTCGCTGAGCCCGCCGGTCCCGACACGCCTGCCGAGAACGTGATCCATGCCGCCGACAAAGCGCTTTATCGCGCCAAAGAGCGTGGCCGCAACCGCGTGGAGATGCACGTCGCGCGGCGCCTGCGCGCCGTGGCCGAGCGCGCGATCTAGCGGCCTTCCGCAGAGTCGGTCATGACCTGACTCCTTTCACGGCGCCCCGACTTCATCTGAAGGAAGGCAACAATACGACGTCATCCTGCGGCACCGGCTCCAGGGGATAGCTGCCCTTGGTCCAGGCGCGCAGGCCGCCGTGGATCACGTAGGCATCGAAGCCGTGTTCCCGCAGAATGTGCGCCACACGGGCGCTGGTGGCCTCGCGCACTCAGGTGCAGTAAAGATAAATCTCCTTGTCGCGGGGCCAGTCCTTCACCGTGGCCAGGAGGTTATTGGGCTCGATGCGGATCGAGCCTTTGATGCGCGTGGCGCCGGGATCGTAGTAACCGTGGCTGCGGACGTCGGCCACGATCATCTTGCCCTGCTCGCCCTCAGCCAGTTTCTGGGCAAGTTCCGCCACCTGAATCCGCGGCACCACACGATACTTCCGATGCTTCCAGTATAGGTGCACCCGATACGCAAGATATCCGAGGAACGCGAGCAGCAAGAACCATTCCACCGCGCGCCCGACGGTTCGCGCCGCCCCTGCAATAGCCTCGATGACACCGCTGAAGAGATAACCGATCCCGGCATAGGCAATCGTGTAGAGACAGGCACCGATTAAATCCAGCCGCAGAAACTGGCCGTAACTCATGCGCATGCTGCCGGCCAGCGGCGGAGCCAGACTGTTGATGCCGGGGACGAACTTGGCAAACATCAGCGTCGTCCGCCCGCGCCGATAGAAGGATTCCGCCGAGCGCAGAATGCAAGACTCAGGATTGAGGGCCAACCGGCACAGGAAACCGAGCAGGGTCCATCCCGTGGAGCGGCCGAGGATAAACAGAACAGTATCTCCCAGAAGCATCGCCGAGAGCGCGATGATCAGGACCATCTCCGCGCGGAGGTGATGCAAGGCACTGGCCGCGCCGGCCGCGATCAGGCCCAGGGCTGCAGGCACCGGCAGGCCCATGGCCTCGCAAAACACGATCAGCGCAAGCAACGCGTACCCGTGTTTCTCCAGTAGTGAAACGATCTCGCCCATGCTTCAGCTTATGATTCGTCAAACGCCGGAAAGCTGCGCCATTTTGTGGCGGGGACGCGTCCGGCATCTCTTTCTCTGCATCTATGGGATGGCGGTTTCTGTAACGGCCGTGCCATGAAAAGCTTCCTGCAAGCTGGAGTGGTGATGCTGGCGGTTGTCTCGGCATTCGGACAGCCCTCGGCCACCCGCGAAACTGCGATCGTCCTCGACCCGGAAAAAACTACCGTCAGTTTTGTCCTGGAAGCGACGCTGCACACCGTGCACGGTACGTTCCGGCTGAAGAGCGGCGTCGTCCGGTTCGATCCCGCGACCGGCGCGGCCAGCGGGGCCATCGTAGTGGACGCCACCAGCGGCCAGACCGGGAATAAAAGGCGCGACCGCAACATGCACCAGGACGTGCTCGAGAGCGAACGGTATCCCGAAATCACATTTACTCCCACGCGAGTCACGGGCAGCTTCATTGCCCGAGGCGAATCCAGCGTAGCGCTGGAGGGAGTGCTGCGCTTAAGGGGAGTGGACCACGCGATCACGCTTCCCTTCAAGGTTGAAGCTAGCGCGGGCGACCTGAAGGCAACAACACAGTTTGCAGTCCCGTATGTTGCGTGGGGACTGAAGAACCCGAGCACGTTCTTTTTGCACGTCGCCGATAAAGTGGAGGTGGGTATCGTGGCTAGCGGCAGGCTGACGAGCGCAGTTCCACAGCACTAAACCCTCTTACGGGAGCTGAAGCTGGGCCAGTTCTTTCCGGTAGAGCGGGTTCTGGGGGAACTCGTCGGCCAGGCCGGAGAGCAAGCGGCGCGCAGTATCGCGATCGCGGTCCCGCAGGGCGGCGACCGCCAGCAGAAGCCTGGCATAAGGAGCCAGGTAACGTCCTTTTTCCGCGGTGAGGCGCAGCTTGGCGATGCCATCTTCCTTATTGGTCTCGGCCCCGCCCAAGCGCAGGAACCAACGCACCGGCGCTGAACTCAAGCCCAGCAGATAGTTCTCCACCCCGATTGCGAGATAAGCGTCATAATAGGACGGATCCAGGGCGAGCAGCTTCTGGGCCAGCAGTCGTCCCGCCTTCATGTAGCCCAGCCCCGCCATATTCCGCTTCTCGACCAGGGCCGCGTAGTCGCCGCGCAGGCCGTTGGCCAACA
>Ga0335069_10003004_pt1 | contig 25674 bp, 20 predicted proteins | sample Lox_Sample_11_FD_206714 | JGI IMG/M metagenome (GOLD analysis project Ga0335069, IMG submission 206714) | Soil microbial communities from Loxahatchee National Wildlife Refuge, Florida, United States - Lox_Sample_1.1 | ecosystem: Environmental > Terrestrial > Soil > Wetlands | place: USA... | reverse complement strand
CCGGCCCGCGGCCTTTGACTTTGCTTTTGACTTTCGGGTGGAGCAGCGCTTGCGGTGCTTCGCTGCGGACCGGAGAGGTTCCACGAGGCGGTAGCGATTCGCCGTTGCGCTCGGGGAATGACAAAACCCCACTCAACCAATCGACGGTTGAGTGGGGCACCCTGAAAAGTAGCTCCCTTGCTGCACTCCGTTTGCGCTCGTGATGACAACTAGTCTTCGAAGCTCTTTGCTCCTGCGCCGAAGCCGTTCTTCGCCTGCGACCACAGCCACTTGATCACCCGCTGGTCGTTGTAGCAGTAGGCAAGGTTGTGGTTCAGCGTCGAGAAGCAGTGGCGCTGGCACGTCGACTTCATTTGCGTGAGCTGCTGCTGGTCGAAGTTCCACTTGTCGATGTTGCCCCAATCGTAGGTGGCGGCGTACATCGGGAAGCAGGGTGCGACCGTGCCGTCGGTGCGGATGATGACGTTGTTCTGTCCGGCGCGGCAGTTCCACTCCGAGAACTGGAATTCGCCGTCCGCGGTCTTCTCGATTCCCGGCATGGTGGCCAGGAATTTCGTGAGATCGCCGTTGGTGGCCGTGCCGTCGCCGTACCAGCCGTGGTTCTTCACGCCCTGCGGGTCGGCCATGCGGATGAACGCCTTCATCTCCTGCAGGCGCTTGACCGAGTTCACCATCTGGTAGCCGGCCTTGTTCTTCTCGATGATCCAGTCGATAAGCTCGTCGACCGCACGCCAATCCTGCGGACGAATGTAGGTCGGGTTCTCGTCCATGTGCTTGAAGTGCTCGTCCTGCTCGAGCATCGGCGTCTCGTTGATGTGGTAATCGGTGGCGACGCGGTGCTCGCGGGCAAACTCGGTGAGCAGCTTGATGTCCTCGAGATTGTTGCGGCAGATGTTCATGTTGAAGAACACCATGTTGCCGTAGACGTACTGCTTGCGCAGCGCGTACTCGAGGTTCTTCTGCGCCGGAACCAGGGCCTTGGGCAGGCTCTGCTTCAGCTCGTAGGAATCCATGGCAAAGTTGATGACGGCGACGCCGGCATCGCCGAGGCGATCCATGACTTCGGGGCGCAGCAGGCGTCCGTTGGTGCCGATGTAGATCCAGAAGCCCTTCTTCGCCGCGTAGTAAACGATCTTGTGCGCGACCTGCGGGCGCAGCAGCGGCTCACCGCCCATGAGAGCGAGCACGCGACAGCCGTGATCGTGGAGCCAGTCGATGGAGCGGCGGGCGACGTCTTCGGTCATGCCCTTGACGCGGTTGTCGAAGGCCCAGCAATACCAGCAGTCGAGGTTGCACTTGTACTCGACGAACAGGTAAGCGGTGATGGGATGAAATTCGCCGGGCATCACGCGAGAGCGGATGTAGGGAAACAACCAGCCGCGCATCTTGTGGTAGATCTCGGCCTTGCTCCAGACGCGCTTGTCGGGAGGAGTTTCCGGCCCGGGATCGTTCAGCTTTTCCGGGTACTGCGGAAAGACGGGTTCGGGAAGGGTGGCCCCTTTGACGAGCGCCGGCATCGGCGGCTTCGGGGCGGAGTTCATCAAAAGGTCGTGAATCGCAACGTCGATTCTAAATTTTGCCGGTGTTGCCATTTGCGCTTCTCCATGGAGAGAACGTGCTGCGCAACTGGGCCAAGCCTTACACTTACTTCAGGGCCGAACTACCATCGTGCGTGGCCGGGTCCGTGTGACAGCGTTCTCCGTAAAATCAGGGAAAGTGCCGGTGCGGAAGCACCTGGCAGCTGTCATGGTTGTTCCTATCCTTGTTGAGCGGACCGCTCCGCCCCCGAGATTTAACCTTGGATTCTACAAATCGAAGATTGGACGCACAATCTTAGCCGGTTGATGGGTGACGTCAAGCATCGACATGTTTCAATTTGTTCTTGATTGGCGGTAAAGCAGCTCGTCCGGTATACTTCTAGTTTGTCCTTAGCGAACTTTTCCAGATAGGAGTTGTCAGCTTTCCATGCCGAAGCGCACGTTTCAACCCAACCGTCGTCGCCGCTCCAAGACGCACGGGTTCCGTAGCCGTATGAAAACAAAGAGCGGAGCGGCGGTTTTGTCGCGTCGCCGCGCCAAGGGACGCAAGCGCGTCTCGGTCAAGCCCGGATTCCGCGAGTAGGCCTGTGTAGCGCGGACACTCTTGTCCGCGAAATGCCAGCAAAAGCGAAATATCCAGTGAACGCCGTTTCCAGGGAAACAGAGCCGGAGCGCGTTACGTTGCGTTTTCCCAAGTCCGCCCGGCTGCTGAAACATTCCGATTTTCAGCACGTATATAAGAACGGGAAGCGGCATTTTTCGGGAGTTTTGACCGCGTTTTACTTCTTTCGGGAAGGCTCTGCAGAAGGACCGCGGATCGGATTGACCGTCGGACGCGCCCTGGGCGGATCGGTCGAGCGCAACCGGATCAAGAGAAGGATGCGCGAGGCGGTCCGAATGCATCTGCCGGAGCTGAGTGCGAACGTGGACCTGGTCTTCAACCCGAAGAAGGTAGTTCTCTCGGCCGAATTCACCCTGATCGCCCAGGAAGTGAAGCGAGCGTTCGAGGTGGTGCAGAAGAACGCTGATCGCCGGTCGAAAGGCATTTAACCACCAAGGGCACCATCGCCGGTGACGACTCAGGTTTTCGGGATCGATTACCACGGCTAAAGCAGTGGGCTGCGAGGTGGGAGAATCGTATGAGGAGGAGAGCATGATTCGCGCGTATCTCTTATTGCTTTTGCGCGGATACAAGGCACTGCTCTCGCCGATGCTGCCGAACGCCTGCCGGTTTGTGCCCACTTGCTCGGAGTACGCCGCGGAAGCCATCGAACGCTATGGCGCGGTGCGCGGAACCCTGAAGGCCGTGTGGCGGCTGCTGCGGTGCAATCCGCTTGTGGCGGGCGGATTCGATCCTGTCATTCTGCCGGAGAAGTCGGCCGGCGAACCCGTTTGTGTGTGTCATGCGCGGCAGAAGGCGCCAGCTGAGGTCGAACCTGCGCCTTTGGTTTTGCCGCAATCCAGTTCCAGTTCGAGCCTGCGCCTGAATCATTTCTGGCGCTGCTGAGATTTTCGCGCCGCGACCCGGCGCAAGAAAGAACAACGCTTTGCCCGAATACCAGAGTCCGCAAAACGAAACTCCTACCGGCCGTTTGATGATCGCGTTCCTCGCGGTCATGGTCTTTCTCATCGGATACCAATTCGTACTCAAGAAGTACGGCCCGCCACCGCAACAGCCCACAACACAGCAGCCGGCACCGGTGCAACAGCAGCAGGCACAGACGCCGGCTCCGCCTGCTCCGCCTGTTGCATCCGCGGCTTCGGGCAAGAAGAGCAAAGCTGCGCCTGTTGCAGCGACCAAGCAGGCCTCTGCCGAATCCGAGACGGTGATCGAGAACGATCTTTACAAGATCACCTTCACCAATCGCGGCGGACAGGTAAAGTCGTGGGTGCTGAAGCAGTTTGACGATGACGATGGCAGGCCGCTCGATTTGGTGAATCAGGCCGCGGCACAGCAGTACGGCTATCCGCTGTCGCTCTTCACCTATGACGAGAACCTGCGGAAGAAGCTGGCAGCGGCGCTGTACGTGGTGAGCGAGGATGGAACTGCCCCACTCAAGCCAACAGAAAACGATCGGGCACTCACTTCCTCGTCTACATCGCGGAGAACAATTACGTTTGAGTACGCCGACGCCGACACCACCGTGCGTAAGTCGTTCAGCTGCGATGGGTCATATTTGGTGAGAATCGATACACTCGTCACGCAGAACGGCAACGTGGTGACGGCACTTCCGGCTTGGCCCGCGGGATTTGGCGATGGTGCCTCTCCCGGATCGCCGAAATCGAAGACAGCCTCCACCACCACCTATGGCGCGCAGGTGATCGCCTACGCGCCGCTGCATCCGGGCAAGAAGTGGTGGGGCGGCACCAAGGAAGTCGAGCGCGAGCCCTTCAAGAACATCAGCGGCGGAAACACCATCCGCGATCCGTTCTACTTTGGCGGCATCGCGGACCAATACTTCGGCGCCGTCTTCCTGCCCGACAATCCGTCGAACGCGATCATGGTTACGCTGCGGAATCCGCTGGCGTTCGACGCGACCAAGATCGACATTCTCGGTGCCGCGGTGGGCGATCTCGGTGGTCACTTCAGCGGACGGCTCTTCGTTGGCCCCAAGAACATCAAGCTGCTCGATGCGATCGCCACCGAGCCGGTGGCGAACCTCGGCGAGGCGCCCAAACTCGGAGCGCTCATCGATCTCGGCACGTTCTCCATCTTTGTGCGCCCGCTGTTCGTGTGGGTTCGCTGGACCTACCAGCACGTTGGCAACTGGGGTTGGGCCATCATCGTGGTGACCGTGGTGATCAACGCGGCGCTGCTGCCGCTGCGACTGTCGAGCATGAAGTCGTCGCTCAAGACGCAGAAGATCCAGCCGCAGATCAAGGCCATCCGCGACAAGTACGGCAAGATCCCGTTGCGCGACCCCAAGCGCGCCGAAGCCAACCAGAAGATGAACACGGAGATCGCCGCGCTCATGAAAGAGCACGGCGTGAACCCGGCCGGCGGCTGCCTGCCGCTGATCATCCAGTTGCCGTTCCTGTGGGCCTTTTACAGCATGCTCGGCAACCTGATCGAGCTGCGCCACGCGCATTGGCTTTACATCCGCGACCTGTCTGGTGCCGACCCGTGGCACATCCTGCCGGTGCTGATCGTGATCACCACGTTCATCGTGCAGCGCATGACGCCGCAGGGCGGCATGGATCCGCAACAGCAGAAGATGATGAACGTGATGATGCCGCTGATGCTCGGCTTCATCAGCAACAACCTGTCGTCGGGCCTGTGCCTGTACTGGGTGGTCGGCAACCTGGTGGCGATGCTGCTGCAGGTGGCATTGAATCGCACTGATCTGGGCAGGGAGCAGCGCGAACTAGCGGCGAAGCGCGCGCGGAAGCAAGCGTTGAAAGCGTAGCTCGTCAGTATTTCAGTTCATCAGTTAGCCAGTCGGGCGGGGAGAGCCGCCCGACTGCCTCTCTCGACTTAGCTCTTCGGACTTTGAATTATGACCTTCACTGGTTCAAGAGTCAGAATGTTCCAGTTCATTTCGAGCTCTTCTCCACGATCTTCATGACCTTGCTGGATCGCTATCAAACGATGCCCGTCGAAGCACGCCACTGTTGCGGAATCCCTCCAAGTCATCACCTCAACCATGTTCCCAGTCTTCAAGTCGAAAATCGGATACGCAGAACGATGGCGAACTACCGGAATAGCACCGAACATCCCCAGCTTCTCCGGTTCTACGTCCGCTTCGACGAGGAGAGAGTTTCCAACGAGTCTCGGCGACCAGAAGTCGATTTCGTCGGGCCTCAGTTTTATTGTTTCTATGAGCTCACCGTCGACAGAGAAGCGATACAGAGGCTGACTACTAAAACCGCGGAACAACAGGAAACTTCCGTCTAGCATTGAGATCACTGTCGGCTTGAACACGGCCGAAGACTCCGCAGAACCGGTGCGTGATGGCCTTTGATGATTTTGCGGCAGTTTGATTTCCTTGACGAAGCCTCCCTCGCTATCAAACAAAGAAACCTTTAGATCAAGCGAAACCTTGTCATATGTATAGCCAGCCACTAGCCACCCATTCTTCAAACGAGCCAACGCGGTGACGCGTTGATCTGTCGGAGGAACTTTCAGTTCGGTGAGCCTAGCGATTGCACCAGAGATATTGAACTCAACGGCGTACGTTTCACCGTATACCTTGGGAGCGTTATCGAAGTTGCCGACTTTGTTGTATTCGCGCACAGTCCGTATGAGCGCAAGAACGCCATTGTTCGTTGGACGGAAAAACTCAATACTGCCCTTATTGAGCTTGGGGCTGGCGTCGATGTCGATCCGTAAAAGCGCCTCTCCCGATCGATATCGCACGATCGAAGACACTGTAGAGGAGTAGCCACGTAAAGCGGGTATCCAGATATTTTGTTGCTCATCACACTGAATGGCGCTCGTAGGACCACCGATCGACACCAGGTCATAAACATCCTTTGGCACCCGTTCCTTGCCCACTACCTCCATCGGTGTGTCGATCTGAGCAAATACGCATAAACTGAGAGCCAAGAGCAAGAGCGCAAGGTGTAAGACTCTGTGCATCGGATCACCGCCGTTATGGCAGTAAGACGCTAGCACGCTGTTGGCTGAAATTCGGTGAGAAACGCCTCATTGTTCCGTTTTTGTAACAAGGGTCAGGCCGCTGATTCAGTTGTGGGCCCCAGTCCGCCACTTCCTCACGTTGTACCCATACATCGCGAGGCAAAACAGGTTCGCTGGAATGAACCCGGTCTGGGCGGTTTGGACGGCGATGACGCAGATGAGGGCGCTATTGGCTCCGGCGACGATCCAGCCCTGCCAGAGACGGCGGCCGAGAAGCACGGTCGAGACGACGGTGAGCGCGCAAGAAATGTAATCGAGTCGAAAAAACATGGCCCTGATGCCGAAACCCTTGGTGATCTTCGGAGAACGATAGCAAGAAGTTAACCCGAAATCCCGGCTGCAGATCACAATTTTGGTGGTTTCGGATCACCTAATCAGTAACGAAGGTTCACCTTACCTTACCGTTATGGGAAATCGCCGCCTTGAAGGCCCTCGACCTTGCCTTCATGCCCTTGCCCGCCTCCCCGTCGCAGGCGTTAGAATTGGCGCGCTCTGCGGAGGCCTCGGTTGAAACGATTCCTGCTCGCATTCCTCGTAGCCCTCTTCCTGCTTGATCTCGCGCAGTCGCAAACGAACGTCCCCGCTCCGCCGCCGATCCTGCTGGGAACAGCGTGGTATCCCGAGCAGTGGCCCGAATCGCGCTGGGACGCCGATCTCGACCTGATGCAGAAGGCCGGCATCCACATGGTGCGCGTCGGCGAGTTTGCCTGGGTGCGCATGGAACCCAGCGAAGGCACGTACGATCTCGACTGGCTCGATCACGCCATCACCGCCGCCGGTAAGCGCGGGATCTATACCGTCCTCGGCACGCCAAGCGCGGCGCCTCCGGCCTGGCTGACGCAGAAATATCCCGAAACGCTGCGCACAAAAGAAGATGGGCGCAAGGACCAGCACGGCAATCGCCAGCAATTCGATTTCGCCAATGCCACGTATCGCGAACTGGCGCGCAAAATCGCCGAGCAGATGGCGAAGCGCTTCGGGCATAACCCGTACGTCATCGGATGGCAGATCGACAACGAGTACGCCAACCAGTCGTTCGGCGACGACGACCGCAAGCAGTTCCAGGACTGGCTGCGCGACCACTACAAGACGCTCGACAACCTGAACAACCGCTGGACGACGCAATACTGGAGCGAGGCCTACACCGACTGGTCGCAGATTCCGATCCAGATCAACTACGGCAACCCCGGGTTGCTGCTGAACTGGATGCGCTTCGTCAGCGACACCTGGCGCAGCTACCAGAAGAACCAGCTCGACGTGATCCGCGCCAACAGCGATCCGCGGCAGTTCATCACCACCAACATGATGGGCTGGTTCGATGGATTCGATCACTACACGGTGGCGCAGGACCTCGACCTCGCCGCCTGGGACGATTACGTCGGGCAGGGGCACCTCGACGTGGTGCGCAATGGCGCCACCCATGACCTGACGCGCGGATTCAAGCGCAAAAATTTCTGGGTCATGGAGACGCAGCCCGGGTCGGTGAACTGGGCGCACATCAATAACGCTCTCGATAAAGGCGAGGTGCGCGCGATGGCGTGGCACGATATCGGCCACGGCGCCGACACCGTCAGCTACTGGCAATGGCGCAGCGCGCTCAACGGGCAGGAGCAGTATCACGGAACGCTCGTCGGCCCGGATGGCACGCCGGTTCCGTTGTATGACGAAGTGGCGCAGGTGGGCCAGGAATTCGCGAAAGCCGCGCCGGTGCTGGCCGGAACTTCGCCGAAATCGCAGGTGGCGATCCTGCACTCCTACGATTCACGTTGGGCCATCAACTGGCAGAAGCACAACGGCGACTACGATCCGGTAAGCGAGTTGCTAAGCTACTACGGTCCGCTGCGGCAACTGGCGCAGTCGGTGGACATCGTCTCGCCCACGGCTCCGCTCGATGATTACAAGTTAGTAGTCGCGCCGGGGTTAAACGTGGCCTCGGAAGAGATCGCCAAGCACCTGGCCGACTACGTGCAGAACGGCGGGCACCTGGTGCTCGGGCAGCGCTCGCTGATGAAAGATGAGGACAACACCCTGTGGCCACAGCGCCAGCCGGGGCCGCTAGTGGACCTGCTTGGCGGGCGCGTCGAGCAGTATTACGCGCTGACGGAGCCGGTTCCGCTGTCGGGAAACTGGGGCGAGAGTACTTCGCAACAGTGGGCAGAATTGCTGAGCGCGAAATCGCCGGAAACGCAAGTCCTGATGAAGTACGGCAAGAGCAACGGATGGCTCGATGGTCAGGCGGCTGCGATTACGCGCAGAGTCGGCAAAGGTGCGATCACCTACATCGGCGCGTGGCTTGACCCCAAAGCGATGTCCGCCGCCGCGAAGTGGATGCTGCAGGAGAGCAATGTCGCTCCGCCGTTAGGATGGAGCCAGCCTGAGGGCGTCGAAATTTCTCTGCGCTACGGGAAGAACAGCAAGGTAGTCGTTATACTCGTGAACCACTCGCAATCGCCGCAGAATGTAAAGCTGCTAAGCCCGATGACCGACGTGCTGAACGGTGGACAAAAGCTGGTGGTGCCGCTGGAACCGTATGGCGTCGGCGTGTTCGTGCAGGAGTGATGCAGGCCTGCTTGGTAAACGGGAAGGCGAGACGCCTTCCCCACAGCCGGCGGGACGCCGGCGCTACGAAGTCGATGTTGGAGAAATTCCATGAAACGTAATCTCGCAATTGCTGTCCTGCTGTTCGCAACCTCTTTCGCTCTTGCCCAGCCCGCCCCTCCGGCAACGATTGCGCCTAATGACGCTCTCCTCGTCGACTCCATCCCGGCTATCCCCGCTGCCATCGCTGAAAAAGCCGATGCCTACACGAATTACCGCACCGCAGGCGTGTTTTCGTGGCATCCGCAGAAGCGTGAAATGCTGATCGGCACCCGCTTTGCCGATACGACGCAGGTGCACCGCGTCACCATGCCCGGAGGCGCGCGCACGCAGCTGACGTTTTTCCCCGACCGCGTCGGCTCCGCCGAATACCAGCCGCACGCGGGCAAGTACTTCATCTTCAGCAAAGACATCGGCGGCGGCGAGTGGTACCAGCTCTATCGTTTCGATGTCGCCACTGGCGCCGTCACCCTGCTCACCGACGGCAAGTCGCGCAATCTCGGCGCGAACTTCTCCAACAAAGGCGATCGCATCGTGTACTCGTCCACGCGACGCAGCCGCGGCGATCTCGACTTCTGGATCATGGACCCTTCCGACAAGGCCACCGACAAAATGCTCCTGCAGAACCAGGGCGGAGGCTGGGGAATCGCCGACTGGTCGCCGGATGACAAGACGTTGTTGGTCGTAAACGAAGTCTCGGTGAACGAATCGCACCTCTTCCTGGTTGACGTGGCCTCCGCCCAGAAGACGCCACTCACGCCGGAAAACGAGAAGTCCGTTGCCTATTCGCCAATCGGTTTCAGCGCCGACGGCAAAGGCGTCTACGTCACCACCGACAAGGACAACGAGTTCCAGCGTGTCGCCTACATTGACCTCGCCACGAAGCAGTTCCAGTACCTGACCACCTACCCCTGGGACGTCGAAGACGCCAGCCTGTCGTGGAACCGCAAGCTGCTGGCCTTCACCGTGAATGAAAACGGCATGAGCACGCTTCACGTTCTTAATCTCACGACCGGCAAAGAACTGCCTCTCCCCAAGCTGCCGACGGGCTTGATCGGCAGCCTCCGCTGGCACGAGAACAATAAAGACCTCGCCCTCGTGATCACTTCCGCCCGCTCGCCCGCCGACACCTACGCCATCGACATCACCACCCAAAAGCTCGACCGCTGGACCACCAGCGAGACCGGCGGCCTCAACGCCGAGACGTTTGTCGAGCCCCAACTGGTGAAGTGGAAGTCGTTCGACGGCAAAGAGATCACCGGCTGGCTCTATATGCCGAACGCGCAGAAGTTCCCCGGCAAGCGGCCGATCGTCGTCAACATCCATGGCGGTCCCGAAGGCCAATCGCGCCCCGGCTATCTCGGCCGAAACAACTATTACTTCGACGAGCTCGGCGTGGCCATGATCTTCCCCAACGTCCGCGGATCAACCGGCTACGGCAAGACCTTCGTCGCTCTCGACAACGGCTTCAAACGTGAAGATTCCTACAAGGACATCGAAGCCCTGCTCCACTGGATCAAAGACCAGCCCAACCTCGACGGCAACAAGATCATGGTGACCGGCGGCAGCTATGGCGGACACATGACCCTCGCCACCGCCACCCGCTACAACGACATGATCGCCTGCTCGGTTGACGTCGTGGGCATGTCGAACCTGGTCACCTTCCTCGAGCATACCGAGCCTTACCGCCAGGACCTGCGCCGCGTGGAGTACGGTGACGAGCGCGATCCCAAGATGCGCGAATTCCTCGAGAGCATCGCGCCCATGAACCACGTGAAGAACGTGACCAAGCCGATGTTCGTTGTCGCCGGCGTGAACGACCCGCGCGTCCCCAAGAGCGAAGCCGACCAGATGGTGGCCGCGCTCAAGGCGCAGGGCACGCCGGTGTGGTACCTGGCCGCCAAGGATGAGGGCCACGGCTTCGCCAAGAAGAAAAATGCTGATTTTCAGTTCTACGCTACGGTGCTTTTCGTGGAACAATATCTGCTTGGACAGTAGCCGAGCCATCGCCTAATGCAGTCAGGAGGCAGTTGTGCGGCCGAATTCGCGTTTCTCGCTAGCGTTATGCCTCTTCTTCTTTCTTATCGCCACCGGTTCCGCGCAGGATTCCATGAGTTTCATGCGGCTCGGAACCAACATCATCCAGAAGAAGCTGGCCGTGCAACCGGCCGAAGCCGAGCAGCGCGCGCCCACGCTCCGCAAGCTGTTTGCGAGCGCCGGTTGTGGCGGGCGGCTCTTTGAACAGCCCGTCGCCAAGGGCGCGCCGAACCTGATCTGCTCCACTCCCGGAACTGACAATTCGCTCATCATCGTTAGCGCGTCGCTCGACTACACCGCCAAGGGCGACGATGAGCAGATTCGCTGGTCGGATCTGGCAATGCTCCCGCTGCTGGCCGAGTCGCTGACCGCGGTGGTCACGCGCCACAGTTTCGTGTTCGTGGGCTTCTCCGGCAAGAACAACGGCGAGGAAGGCGCGAAGTCTTACATCGACCGTCTCACCAGGGAGCAGCGCGCAAACGTCGCGGCCGTGGTCGCGCTCGAGGGCCTCGGGCGCACGCCCCCGGTCTACTCCGTCCCGGGCACCGGATCGGGCCAGGAGATCCACTCCGGCCGCGGGCGCCGCATCGGATCCACCGTTCCGCAGTTCAACCCCGAAGTGTTGCCGATCACGCGGCCCGTAGTGACAGCGGCGCATCGCTGGAATTTCGACATCCCCGAGAAGACAACCGAACGGGGATCGCTGATGACGAGGCCTTTCGACTCGGCGAAGATTCCTGTCATCACGTTCACCTCGCCCGCCTGGACCGTGTTGCGCTATGTCGGCGACCATCCGATTCGTGACTACCGGACGAAACTTGATCTTCCTTCGTACGAGCAGACGTACCTTTTCTTAAGCGCCTACCTCTTGTTTCTCGACCGCGATCTCGGCAGGCCCGCGGCTCCTCCTCCCGTTCAGAATGTGGCCCAGGTCGTTCGCGATTCGCAACTCGAGGCCCTGAAGACCACCGCCGAAACGCGGCAGGCAGATTTAGCTCGAGCGTTACCGCCGCCCGAGCCTCCACCTGCGCCTGTCGCTGCGGCCGCGCCGCCCGATACCACTCCCACCTTCCGCACCACCGCCCGCCTGGTGCAGGTTGACGTGGTCGCCACCGACAAACAAGGCCACCCCATCAAGGGATTGCAGCGCGAAGACTTCACCGTCCTCCAGGATGGCCGGCCGCAGAACGCGCGCGTCTTCGAGGCTCACGAGCCACAGCCGCCGGAACAAGCCGTCGAAGCCGCGGGGGCCGCCAGCGCCGAGGCCAAGCCGCACTTCCTCACTTCCTACAGCAACGCGCCAAGTTCCACCACGACGCAAAGCTGGACCATCATCCTGCTCGACATGCTGAATACTCCGACCGAAGATCAGCAGGTCGCTCGCAACCAGCTTAAGAAACTGGCTGACGAGGTCCCGGAAGGACAGCAGGTCGCGCTCTTCTCGCTCAGCAGCCGCTTGGTCATGGAGCAGGCGTTTACCACCAGGCACGAAGATTTACTGGCCGCCGTGAAAGCTCTCAAGCTGCAACGTTCGCAGATCTTGACCACCGAAGCTGACCGCCAGCATGAAATTGGCAACGCGAATTACATCGCGCAAAACCTGTTAACCGTTAATGCTCCCGCGCAGGCGAACCTGAACACGACGGCCATTTCGGTTGAGCAGCAGAACATGGTCAATCGCAATTTGCAAAGCGCTCGCGATACCGAGTCGGGCCGCCTGCTGGAGCGCGTCACCTTCACGCTCGATGCCTTCGCCGGCTTGTCGCGCGCTCTCTCCGGCTATCCCGGCCGCAAAAATGTCATCTGGCTCTCCGGAAACTTCCCGCTCGCCGTTGATCCCGATTCGAAGATCGACGACAAGTGGCGCAACTCGGTGGACTACATCGGGCAACTCAGCCGCACCATGGCCCTCCTCTCGGAGTCGCGTGTTGCCGTTTATCCCGTTGACATCCGCGGCATGCAGGTTCGCGGCATCGACATCTCGAACAGTGCCGCGCAATTGGCCGGATTCACCGGGGGCAGCCAGGCTCCTTTGCCGTCCGGCACCGCCGACCGTGCCAGCGATCTTTATGCCAGCCAAACCTTCTCCGGCGCCAGCGAGCGGCAAACCATGATGGAGGTGGCGGAGCAGACCGGTGGGCGCGCCTTCCTCAACACCAACGATTTCAAGGCTGCCATGCTGCGCGCCATTGATGATGGCTCCAACTACTACACGCTCGCCTACGCGCCAGACACCAAGGATGACAAGCCGGCCTACCACCGCATTGAGGTCAAGCTGAATCGTCCCGACACGAAGCTGAGCTATCGCCGCGGCTATTATTCGGAGCCCGAATCCGGCACCCCGGCAACCGGAACGGCCGCGTTACAGGGCGCACTGCGGCCGGGTATGCCACCCGCGACCATGCTGCTGTTCCACGCCTCGGTCAAACCTCCCGATGCGACGCACAAGACGGTACAGATCGACTACGTCGTGAACGGCAGCAACGTGAGCCTGTCCGACGGAGCTAACGGAGCCAGGCGCATTCTCATCGATTTCCTGGCGGTCGCTTTCGACAAAGACGGCAAGGAGGTCGCGCACGCCGCCGACACCTTGGACGGAACGCTTCCCGCGTCTGCTGTCGAGGCTCAGTTGCGCCGCGGACTGCCCGCCAACCAGGAACTCGCTCTGAAGCCGGGAGTCTACACCCTGCGCGTAGGCGTGCAGGACCGCGTCTCGCAACGCATTGGCACGGTGAACATTCCGTTGGTCGTGGAGTAGGTGGTCTAGAAGCAGCGGGTGCCATGTGTTACTCTCCGCAACCATGCGACAACTGCTGCTTGCTCTTTTTCTGATCTCGTCCACCCTTGCCCTTGCCGCGACGCCTTCCAGCGCCACCTTCACCACCAGTGATGGTGTGCGCCTTCACTATCTCGACTCAGGCAAAGGCCGTGCCATCGTATTGGTTCCGGGCTGGACCATGCCTGCCGATATCTGGCAGCCGCAGATTGATGCGCTGAGCGTGAACTATCGCGTCGTCGCTCTCGATCCGCGCTCGCAAGGCGACTCCGACAAACCGGCGGAAGGGCACTATGCCGCCCGGCGCGCGCGGGACGTCAAGGAGCTGGTCGACTACCTCAAGCTGCAAAAGCCGGTAATCGTCGGCTGGTCCCTGGCCGTGCCCGAGACGATTTCTTACGCGGATCAATTTGGCACCGACAATGTTGCGGCGATTGTTCTGGTAGATGGAATGGTCAAGTTCGATCCCCAGATGATGACGGCATTCCCGCAATATCTTCTCAACTACCAAACCGACCGCAAGAAAGCGACCGAAGCCTTCGTCAAGTCCATGTATCGCAAGCCGCAGAGCGACGCTTACCTGGCGAAGGTAAGACGCCGACGAATTCCGCGATGGCCTTGATGATGGGAGCCATGGGACGCCCGGACTGGAGCGACGCCCTTGCGAAACTCTCGCGAGTTCCGGTTCGATACGAGTACGAGCCGAATCTGCAGAGCCAGGCGGACTTGGTGAAAGCGAAACTGCCGAACGCCAAGACCGATCGCTACGAGGCCGGCCACGCCCTCTTTGTCGACGAAGCCGACAAATTCAACAAGATGCTGGAAGAAGTAATGACGGATACGGGGAAGTGAGGTGATGGCACGACCTTGCATAGCCGCTCGTCAGAGATTGTGTGGGAACGGGTGCCTCGCCCGTTCGAGCGGAGCGGAGGTCTCACTTGCAAGGCTGGTTCGTGATCATTGACCGGCAAGCTTTGCCGTCGCGATCAAACCTCTACTCCTTGCTGTAGCGGTTCCGCTTCTTTTCGGCGTGCCGCTCCAGCCCTAATTCAATAAGGCGACTGATCAGGTCCGAATACTCGATGCCCGACGCCGCCCACAATTTCGGGTACATGCTGATGGAAGTGAATCCCGGCATGGTGTTGATTTCGTTCAAATAAATCTTTTCAGTCTTGGGATCGAGCAGAAAATCAATGCGTCCGAGGCCCGAGCAGTCAACCGCCTTGAACGCCGCCACCGCCATGTTTTGCACCTCTTTTTGCTTCTTTTTGCTGATTTTGGCCGGGATCAGCAGCTTCGACCCCTCATCCACATATTTCGCGTTGTAATCGTAAAACTCGGCGGAAGGCACGATTTCGCCCGGAACCGACGCGATGGGCTCGTCATTGCCCAGCACCGAGCATTCAATCTCCCTCGCCTTCCCCTTTTTACCGCCAACACCCTCCTCGATCACGATTTTGCGGTCGAACTTGGCGGCTTCGTACATCGCGCCGTCGAGTTCGCTGCGATCGTGAACCTTCGAGATTCCGACGGAACTGCCCAGGTTCGCCGGTTTGACGAAAACCGGGTATTTCAGCTTCTTTTCGACCTCTTTTCGCACCTTTGTGGGATCTTTTTCCCACTGGCTGCGGAGCACCGTAATGTGCCTGACGATCGGCAGCCCCGCGGCCTTGAACAGGCCCTTCATGATGTCCTTGTCCATGCCCGCTGCGGAACCGAGCACCCCGGCGCCGACATAGGCGATATCGGCAAGCTCCAGCAGCCCCTGGATGGTTCCATCTTCCCCGAAAGTGCCGTGCAAAACCGGGAAAATGACGTCAACGGCGATGGTTTGCGCGCCAGAATGCGCCTTCGCGTCGGTTTCGAGCGGTACCAGCGAACCGGGGCCGTCGCCGACAGGCTCGGGAGGAACCAGCACGCCTTCGCCCTTCGCCAGCACCGCGGCCGATTCTGTCGCCTCCGGATCGCCCGCCCGCAGGTGGCGACCTTCCTTATGCTCACCCCGCAGCAGGCGCTCGGCGTGGCTGGCCGCCAGCCACCGCCCTTCCTTGGTAATGCCGATCGGCACCACGTCGTACTTCTTCTTATCAATGTTTTTGAGAACGGCAGCGGCCGAAAGCAGCGAAACCTCGTGCTCGCCACTGCGCCCGCCGAAAAGCACGCCAACACGAATCTTCTTGGACATCATTCAAATACTAACAAGTGGATAGTGGGTGGTGGTTAGTGGTTAGTTGGGCGCTGGGTCCCATGACCAAGGTAACCGCCCCAACCTTTGGGCAAAGGTAACAGGTTTGGTCCATTCGCTGCTCGTATTGGCCCGCTTAGGCCCTTCTTGCCACTATCCACTACCTACTATCCACCGCAGTACCGACAGTCATTGTCCTTTTAGCACCAAGGTACTCTACCCACCTTTGGGCAGAGTTCCGCATCATGTACGGGTATGGGCCGAACTTTCTCCGACGTTTTACCGATCTTCGCCTGCGCTCACGAGTTTTCCTGGCCACGCAAGATGTCATCTGGCGACTACTACCAGGTGTGCCTGCGCTGCGGCGTGGAGTACGGGTACGACTGGAACACCATGCGCCGGACGGAGAAGGTCGGGCGCAGCACCGCGGTGCAGAATCGCGGCCAGATGAATCGCGCCTCGGGATGGCGGCCGCGCGCTCGCCGCATTCACCTCGATTCGCCCATCCAGTTCCGCATTACGCCGAATGAGCCGTGGAGCGACGGCCAGGTCCGCAACGTCAGCCAGTCAGGGGTGTATTTCACGACTGAAGGCACGCTGCCGATGGGCGCACATATTCAAGTGATTTTCACCATGCCGCAGGAGATCGCTGGGCAGGAGAACGCCAAGGTCTTCTGCAAAGGCCGCATCACGCGCACCATGGAGGCGCTCGACGGCGACCACCCGAACGGCATCGCGTTCGAAATCGTGACGTGCGAGTACCTGCACGAGCGCCGTCAGCCGCGCAGCGCCGAAGCGCACGTATAAAACCTTTCAACGCGGATTCACACCGATTAACGCGGATCTTGTTTTGGTTTTCTCTCTTGGAAAACTCCGCGTTCATCCGTGTTGATCCGCGTTAGAGGTTCATAACTCAGTTCGCTATACTCAAAGGCTATGCTACGAGTTCGATTCGCGCCGTCGCCTACCGGCTTTCTGCACGTGGGGAGCGCGCGCACCTTCATCTTCAACTGGCTGTTTGCCCGCCACAATGGCGGGACCATGATCTTCCGCCTCGACGACACCGACGTCGAGCGCAACACCGAAGCCTCCGTCAACTCCATCTTCGAAGGATTGAAGTGGCTCGGACTCAACTGGGACGAGGAGTACAAGCAGTCGGAGCGGCTGGCACTGCATAAAGCGATGGCCGAGGCCATTTTCCAGAAGGGCATGGCGTACCGCGACTTCACGCCTCCGCGCGAAGGGGACACCGAGAAGTCTGGCGCAGCACAAGGCACGTGGCTGTTCAACGCCGACATGCGCAACCTGTCGAAAGACGAGAGCGATCGCCGCGCAGCTGCCGGTGAGCCGTTTGCGCTTCGCTTCAAGGTTCCGCGGGATGCCGATCGCATGGTGACCTTCAAGGATGCGGTGTACGGCGATAATGCGAAAGCGACCGCCGACATCGAGGACTTCGCTCTGCTGCGCTCCGACGGTATGCCGACGTACCATCTCGCGTCGTGCGCCGACGACGCCGACCTGAAGATCAGCCACATCATTCGCGGGCAGGATCACCTGACCAACACCTTCAAGCACGTGCTGATCTTCGAAGCCGCCGGCGCCGAGGTTCCGACGTTCGCGCACCTGCCCCTGCTGGTCGCTCCGGACGGAACCAAGCTCTCGAAGCGGAAGCATGGGCCGGTGGTGAGCGTGACGACCTACCGCGATGCAGGATTCCTGCCGCACGCGTTCATCAACTTCCTGGTGCTGCTGGGCTGGTCGCCAAAGAACGACCGCGAGTTCATGACCCTCGACGAGCTGACGCAACTGTTCACGCTGGAGGGCATCAACCGCGCCAACGCCGTCGTCAATTTCTCGGAACAAGAACCGTTCGACCAGAAATCAACCTGGTTAAATGGCGAGCACCTGCGCGCGCTCTCGGTTGAACAACTTTCCAACGAACTGTTGCCAGTCGTGCGCGAGGCCGGATACAACATTTCGCCCGAGAAGATGGCGCAGATCACGCCGCTGGTGCGCGAGCGCATCCGCCTGCTGAAAGAAGTGCTGACCGTCGGCGACTTCTTCTTCGTCGATCAGCTTCCGCCATACGACGTGAACGAACTGATTCCGCAGAAGGGCGACTTGGCGATGGCGAAAAAGTCGCTGGAGAAAGCTCGCGAGGTGCTGCCAAACGTCGAATTCAAGCATGACCCGCTCGACCACGCGCTGCGCGCCGCCGCACAGGAATTGGGATTGAAGGCGGGCCAGATGTTCCAGCCCATCCGCGTAGCGGTGTGCGGCAAGAAGAACGCGCCGCCGCTGTTTGAAACGCTCGAAGTGCTGGGCAAAGAGAAGGTACTGGAGCGGATTGGGCAGGCGGTAGCGAAGTTGTAGCTGAAAATGTGGAACCGGGCTTCCAAGCCCGGTTGGCGGAGCGACGCTCCGCTTGTGCCTCTAGGATAGACGTATGTTACGAGTTGTTATCATCGTCCTTCTCACCCTTCCTCTCCTCGCCCAGGAACCCTCCAAAATCCCCGTCATCTCCGGCGATCTCGGCGACTGCACTGCCGACCTCCGCGTCACCGATGTAAAAGACAAGTCGGTTTACAACGCGAAGATCGGCGTCGAGATCAAGTACGGGTTTGGTGGACTGCACCGCTCCACGCTCGAGATCTACACCAACTCCGACGGCAAGGCGCGCTTCGAAGGACTTCCGCTCAAGAGCCGCGGGCCGCTGGCGTTCACCGCGACGTACGAAGGGCGCTCGACGACAGTCGTGGTCGAGCCGCGCGACAACTGCCACGGATCGTACACGGCGATCTTGCCCAACAAGCCGCTGTCGAAAGAGGATACTGGGGATAAGGGCACGCAATAGACGGGATGAGCGTTCACAAGCAGATCCCTCGCTCCGCTCGTGATGACAAAATGAAGACTACTCGTGATTAGAAATCACCCGGCTTCTTCCGGCGGCTTCAACTTCCTGAATTTTCCGAACAGCAGGATGTCGTACGCGATCTTCATGCTGCCGCCCAGCACCAGCGGCGCCGAGAAGGCCAGGTACTGCATCACCGCTCCTGCAGCCGAAGAGGAGATCGCCCACGCCACCGTGCGTGTCAGGTTGGTGACTCCGCTGGCGTAGGTTCTCTCGTGCGGCTTCACCACCGCCGCCACGTACGACTGCCGCGTCGGCACGTCCATCTCGACCAGCGATTCACGCGCGAGGAAGAACGCAATCGCGCCGATCGGGCTGTGCATCAGCGGCACGCAGATTAGGAACAGGCTCGACGGCAGGTGCGTGAACACCATGGTGTTCACCAATCCAATTTTCTTCGACAGCCACGCCGCCCCGAGATGCGACAGCGCGTTCAGGATTCGCACCACGAAGAACAGCAATCCCAGAGTCTGCTCCACGAGTCCGAAGCGCTTGAAGAACCAGTACGCCACCAGCGCATCGCCGAGAAACCCGCCGCCGAGCGAATCGAGCCCGAACAGCGCCGCCATGCGATGCACCGTGCGCTTCGTCTCGGGACTCACCGACGGAATGGAGGTCCCACGCGCGACCGCCTCGATTTCTGCCGGCAGCAGCACATAGAGCACCAGGATGACGAGGTTCAGTGCGGTGTAGCCGAAGAAAACAAATTGATATCCGGTAAGAATGGTGGTGCCAAACTGGTGATGCAGAAAGATCGGAATTCCCGCCGCCAGCGACCCGACCCCGCCGCCGCTGTCCATCAGCACGTTGTACCAGGCCAGCGTCCAGGTGCGCTGCTCGTCGCGGACCAGCCCGGGCAGAATCGCCTGCTCCATGGCGAAGATCGCGCTGCGATCGGTGCCCATGCCGTTCAACATGGCAACGAACGCAATCGGCAGCAGCCCGCTGAGGGAATGCAGAGTCGCCAGCGCGACGCCACCCAGGGCAGTCAAAAACGTCAGCAGCAGCAGCGTGCGCTTGCGGCCGAAACGATCGCCAAGAACGCTGGTGAGCGCCGTCGAAAGCGCAACGCCCGCAAGTCCCGAGGCCAGAACGAACCCGATCCGCGTCGCGCTGAATCCAATGCGCGAGAGATACACTCCCAGCACCACGCCCAGCAGCCCGACGCCAAGCGAGCGCAGAAATCCCGCGGCGTAAACGAGCACGATTGGTCGCGAGAGCTTCACTCTTCAGTCCTCCTGTTCAGCATAGCCGAACCGAAGTCTCTGAACGACCGTTACCATCTGAAATCCATGGGAATCAAGAAAAACTCTGTGTCGTCAACGCAAGTCGGTGTTCAATAGAGCGAGCATGGACGCGCTGCAGCGGCTCAAGATTCTCATCGACTCCTCGACGCCGATCGTCGTCATCGAAACGGCCGAGGAGGTGTGTGCCGTTCGCCTGGTGCGGCAGGCCTGCGCCGCGTTGCAACTTGCCACCTTCGAGTGGAGCATCGCCGATGGCCTGGTGCGCAGCGGGAGCGAACCGCAGGTTGATTCACAGAAGTTGCTGACGATGGCGCGCACGGGCACGCTCGATCCCGAGAGCGGCGCCCGCTCCATCTACAACAGCCAGCAGCCCGAGCAGGTGCTTGCCAACCTGCAGAGCATGACCGTGGAAGCAGCGTTCATCCTCAAAGACTTCCATCGGCACATGGATGACCCGATCGTCATCCGCCGGCTGCGCGACGTCGGCCAGAAGTTCTCCACCAACCGGCGCACCGTCATCATCACCGCGCCGTCCATCACCATACCGCCAGAGTTAGCCAGCCTGGTCGAATTCCTCGAAATGCCGCTGCCCGACAAGCCGCGCCTTCGCCAGATCATCGACGAGATGAGCATGCGCATCGGCAAGACGCACACGCTGAAGCGCACGCTCGAAGCCTCCGGGCTCGACACCATGGCCGATAACCTCCGCGGACTTACGGAAGACGAAGCCGAGCGCGCCATCTCGCAGTCGATTGTCGCCCGCTACGGCCTCACGCCGGAGACCATCAAGGATGTTTTGCAGGCAAAGAAAGATCTGCTGCAGCGCTCCAAGATGCTCGACTTCGTCGAGTGCTCCGACACGCTCTCCGACGTGGGAGGCCTCGAAAATTTGAAGCAGTGGCTCGCCGTCCGCCGCGGCACCTGGAACGACCAGGCGCGCAGCTTCGGACTCGAACCGCCCAAGGGCATGATCATCCTCGGCGTGCAGGGCTGCGGCAAATCGCTTTGTGCGCGCGCTGTCGCCGGCGAGTGGGGCGTGCCGCTGGTGAAGTTCGACACCTCGGTCGTCTTCGACAAATTCATTGGCGAGACGGAAAAGCGCATCCAGAAGGTGTTCCGCGTCGCCGAAGGCCTGTCGCCGTGTGTGTTGTGGATCGACGAGTTGGAGAAGATCTTCGCCGGCAGCGGACCCGACGCCGCTTCGGTTGACGCCGGCGTCTCGTCGCGCATCCTGGCCGCGCTACTTTCGTGGATGCAGGACCGCAAGGAGCCTGTCTTCGTCGCCGCCACCTGCAACAACGTTACGGTGCTACCGCCGGAGTTAATCCGCAAAGGCCGCTTCGATGAGCTCTTCTTCGTCGACCTGCCCAATCCCGCCGAGCGCCAGCGCATCTTCGTGATTCAGCTCAAACGCCGCAAGCAGGATCCAACGGCCTTCGATCTCGCACAGCTCGCTACAGTCGCCGAAGGCTACTCCGGCGCCGAAATCGACGCCGCCGTTCAGGCCGGCATGTACGAGGCATTCGCCACGAAGTCGGCCCTCAGCACCGCGACATTGATTCAAGCTCTCGCCAAGACCGTGCCACTCTCCACCACCCGCGCCGAAGAAATCGAACAATTGCGACAGTGGGCCAAAGACCGCGCGGTGCCGGCAACGTTGGCGCACGAACCAGCTACCGTAAAAGTTTAGTCTGGGTGCCCCATTCAACCTTCTTTTGGTTGAGTGGGGTAGTTCTCTCTGTCTCTTCGCGATCTCTGTGTTAAACAACCAACCGTTCACACCGCCAACGTCTTATGAGGCGACCCATCTATTAAACTTCCTCCCATGTCGAAGACTTGGCAGACCCGCCTCATCCATCCCGACACGCATGCACCCGAAGGCTTCCATTCTCTCGCCACTCCCACTTATCGTGGCTCTACCGTCCTCTTCCCCAGCGTCGCCGCCGCCACCGATCAATGGGATCAGTACGAGGCCGGCTACACTTACGGCCTCTACGGCACGCCCACCGCGTTGGAACTGGCGCAACGCGTCTGCGAGTTGGAAGGCGGCTACCGCACCGTGCTCACGCCGGGCGGACAAGGCGCCATCGCACTCATCAATCTTTCGCTGCTCAAAGCCGGCGATCACGTCCTCATCCCCGAAAACATTTACGGGCCCAACCGCAAATTGGCGAAAGACGTGTTGCACCGCTTCGGCGTGGAGGTTGCGTTTTACCCGCCCGCCACCCGCGCCGATATCGGCGAACACATTCGCGACAACACGCGCCTCATCTGGTGCGAGAGCCCCGGCTCCATCACCATGGAAGTGCAGGATCTGCACTCCATCATCTCGGCCGCTCACGCCAGGAATGTCCTTGTCGCGCTCGACAACACTTGGTCCGCCGGGGTCCTCCTCGATGCCTTCGCGCTTGGGATTGACGTCACCATGCAGGCGCTCACCAAGTACATCGGAGGACACAGCGACCTCCTCCTTGGCTCGGTCACCGTTCGTGAAAAACAGCTTTACGAGAAGCTCGGCTACACGCACCAGCTCTTAGGCTGCGCTGTCTCCCCCGACGATTGCAGCCTAGCCCTGCGCGGCATGAAGACCATGGCGGTTCGTCTGGCCGCGATCGAAAAAAGCGCACTCACCCTCGCCACTTGGCTGTCGGAGCGGCCGGAGATCGAGCTGGTCCTTCATCCCGCGCTGCCCTCCTGCCCCGGACACGAATTCTGGAAGCGAGACTTCACCGGCTCTTCCGGCGTCTTCTCTGTTGTCTTCAAACCGAACTTCACCAAGAAACAAGTCCAGAAATTCGTCGACGACCTCGACCTGTTCGAGATCGGCTACAGTTGGGGCGGAGTCGCCAGCCTCGCCATGGCCTACGATTTCCAGACTCCCCGCCGCCCCAGCTACGGCCCCCGCATCGTCCGGCTAAACATAGGCCTCGAAGATGCGAGCGATCTTCAAGCCGACATCCAGCAATCGCTCGAAACCATGACCACGTAAAACCGAAGCTTGTGCTGGAAGAAAGTGTTTGTGATGGTGCCCCACATCTGCCCTCCTCTGGCAGATGTGAGAAGGCGGCCCGGCAGCCCTACCGCAATTACCAATTACAAATCCCCTGTGACCTGCCCCACTGCCCCAACTGTTAATCCTGTGCTACATTTTTCCTCTTCGGCTCTCCGCGACCAGCCGCTCTGGTTGCATCCCCAGCGACCCGGAGTACCCGAAGCACTCATCCTCCTCTTCCATGACGAAAGAGAAGGCACCCTCGAGGTGAATTTCATGAAAGTTTACGAAGGCAAAAACGTCCGGAATGTAGCCCTGGTGGGGCACGCGGACGCCGGCAAGTCCGAGCTCGTGGCCGCTATGCTTTACACCGCGGGCGCCACACCGCAGCTCGGCCAGGTCGACAGTGGCACCGCCCCCACCCATTATGACGATGAAGAGATCGCCCGCGGCATGTCCATCTCCAACTCCCTCGCCTTTGCCGAGTGGAAGAACTGCAAAATCAATTTCGTCGATACGCCCGGCTTCAACATGTTCGTGCACGAAGCCAAGATCGCCATGCCGGTCGTCGAAGCCGTAATCACGGTCGTCGATGGCGTCTCCGGCGTCGAAGTTTCCACCGAAAAAGCGTGGTCGTACGCCGAAGAATACGAAATGCCCCGTGTCTTCATCGGAGGCCGCATGGACCGCGAGCGCGCCGACGCCGAGCGCATGCTCAGCTCCATCACCGAAGCCTTCGGACGCGCCGTCATTCCCTTCCAGGTCCTCATCGGCAGCGAAAAAAATCTGAAGGGCGTGGTCGATCTCGTCCGCATGAAGGGCTATCTCTACGAGATGGGTGGAAACGGCAAGGGCAAGGAAATCGATATCCCCGAGCACCTGAAGGCCGCCGCCAAGGCCGGTCACGAGAAGATCGTCGAAATCATCGCCGAAGGCGACGACGCGCTCATGGAAGAATTCTTCGAGAAGGGCACCGTGCCCGACGAGCACCTGTTGCCTGGCATCCACAAGGCGATGCTCGAGCACCGCATTTATCCCGTGCTCTATACCTCCGGGCTCGGCAACATCGGCGCCGACCGCGTGCTCGACTTCATCCAGGAATTCGTACCCGAAGCCACCGAGCATCCCGAAGTCAAGGGCGCGCCCTCGACCGGCAACGGCTCCGGACCCGCCGTCCACCACGTCACTGACTCGGAGCCCGCTTCTGTTTACGTCTTCAAAACCCTCAACGACCCCTTCTCCGGACGCATCAGCTACTTCAAGGTCTTTTCCGGCGTGGTGAAGAACGATGGCACGCTGCAGAATTTCACCCGCAGCTCATCGGAGAAGTTCGCGCACCTCTCGATCGCGCAGGGCAAGCAGCAGGTTCCGGTCAACGAGCTGCACGCCGGCGACATCGGCTGCGTCGCCAAGCTGCGCGACACGCTCACCGGCGACACGCTGGGTGACAAGAACTCGCCCATCCAGTATCCGCACCCGACGCTGCCCGAGCCCGCCATCACCTTCGCCATCGAGCCCAAGTCGCGCGCCGATGAAGACAAGCTCTCCAACGGCATCCACAAGCTGATGGAAGAAGACCCCATGCTGCGCTTCTTCCGCGACGAGCAGACCAAGGAATTCCTCATCGCCGGAACCGGCCAGCAGCACATTGAAGTGGTGGTTTCGAAGCTGAAGAAGCGCTATCACACGGAAGTGAATTTGAAGGCGCCGAAGGTGCCCTACCGCGAAACCATTCGCGGACGCGCCGACGCCCACGGTCGCCACAAGAAGCAGTCCGGCGGACACGGCCAGTTCGGCGACTGCAAAATCAAGATGGAGCCGTTGCAGCGCGGCGGCAACTTCGAGTTCGTCAACGACATCTTCGGCGGCGCCATCCCCAAGAACTTCATCCCGGCGGTCGAAAAGGGCATCGTCGAGGCGGCCGCGCGCGGCTATCTCGCCGGCTTCCCGGTCGTCGACTTCAAGGTCATCCTCTACGACGGCTCGTACCACGATGTCGACTCGAACGAACTGTCGTTCAAGACCGCCGGCCGCATCGCCTTCAAGAAGGCCATGGAGCAGGCCAAGCCCACGCTGCTCGAGCCCATCATGAAGGTCGAAATCACCGCGCCCGACGAGTTCGCCGGATCCATCATGGGCGACCTCAACTCGCGCCGCGGACGCATCCAGGGCATGGACAACAAGGCCGGCAAAACGATCGTGAAGGCCGAAGTCCCCATGGCCGAAATGCTCACCTACGGTGCGGAGTTAACGTCGATGACGCAGGGCCGCGGCTCCTACACCATGGAAATGGACCACTACGATTACGTCCCCGCGCTGCAGCAAGAAAAAATTGTAGCTGCGGCGAAAGCGGCGAGAGGGGAACAGGTGGACGAAGAAGAGGAGTAGAAACCGGTTTTCAGTTATCAGTTATCAGTTGTCAGTTTTCGGTTTCAAACCCTGTGGGCGGCTTCGGCCGCCCCTTTTCTTCTGACCACCGGCCCAATGTGGGAACGGGCTTCCAAGCCCGTTCGGCGGAGCGAAGCTCCGCCAGCCTGTGTACCGCGGACACTCCTGTCCGCGGCCTTTGACTCTTCCTTTGACCTTGGCTTTGGGTGGAGCAGCGCTTCAGCACTGCGTTGCCTGTGAATGGCCGGGGACATGCCTGACATTTCAGACCGGAGACATTCCTGACACTTTTTCCTCCGTAGCTCCGTCGAGGGGAAGGGGTGCAGGGGAAGGGGATGCGTCCCCTGCCCCTGCCTTAGCCAT
>Ga0335069_10003003_pt1 | contig 25676 bp, 18 predicted proteins | sample Lox_Sample_11_FD_206714 | JGI IMG/M metagenome (GOLD analysis project Ga0335069, IMG submission 206714) | Soil microbial communities from Loxahatchee National Wildlife Refuge, Florida, United States - Lox_Sample_1.1 | ecosystem: Environmental > Terrestrial > Soil > Wetlands | place: USA... | reverse complement strand
ACGTTATAAACAGATAACCGACGAAGCAATCAAGTATGTTCTTGGCTACTACGGGGAGCCAGTCGTTCCCGTGGATAAGACAGTAGTCGAAAGAGTGATGAGCTTTCCCAGGACCAAAGACTTCATAAACTGGGCGCCGGAAGGTTACTTCAAGTCAGTGGAAGAGATACGCCGGGAATTGGGTCCCGAGCTTTCCGACGACGACCTCCTGCTGAAGATGCTGATTCCGGGAAAGTCTGCCGTGCGCCGCGAGCCTGAGAAGAAAACCAGCCCCTCCCAGGCCAAGCCCGCAGCCTCCCCAGGGGCGCCGGCCGACTTCCCGCGAGAGTTTTGCGTGGACGTGGATGGAGAAATGTTTACTGTGAAGATTTCGCCTGTCTGGAACGGCGGCGGAGAGAGCACAGCAACCGCGGAGACCGGTCAAATAGTCGAGAAGAAACGGGAAAGGGACGCTCCCCAAGGTGCTGTCCTTGCTGGCATGGCAGGACTCGTCCTTTCCTTTGAAGTAAAGGTGGGGGATAAAGTCAACGCGGGCGACCTTGTGGCCCTGATCGAGGCAATGAAAATGAGGAGGCATCTGAGCGCGCCCCACGCCGGAGTGGTCAAGGAGATCTGCGTTGCCGTGGGGGAGATCGTTGATCCCCAGGATGTAATCATGGTGGTGCGCCAATGATAAAGAAGATCCTTGTGGCCAATCGAGGAGAAATAGCGATTCGCGTGATGCGGGCATGCCGCGAGATGGGCATTCCTTCGGTTGCCGTTTTTTCCGAAGCGGACAGGGATGCCCTGTTCGCCAAATACGCTGACGAATCTTACCTGATCGGCCCTCCTCCGGCAACAGAGAGTTATCTCAACATGGACAAGGTGATCAGGACGGCTAAAGACTGCGGGGCCGACGCGATTCACCCGGGGTACGGCTTTCTTGCAGAGAACTCCAGATTCGCTTCTTTCTGCGAACAGGAAGGGATAAAGTTCATCGGGCCTTCGAGCAGGGTCCTCACGCTTTTGGGGGACAAGGTGGCGGCGCGACGGGAGATGATCAGGGCCGGCGTGCCGGTGGTACCGGGGACTGATGAGTGCGTAACAGATTTCGGGCAGGCGCGAACCATCGCCCACGAGATCGGCTATCCCGTCATCATCAAGCCTTCGGGCGGTGGGGGCGGAATTGGAATGACCATCGTGGAGAATGAAGCGGACCTAGGCAAGGCTTTGGAATCAACCCAGGCCATTGCCGGCACCACCTTCGGCATCTGCGACGTCTATATCGAGAAGTACCTATCTGACCCGCGCCACATCGAGTTTCAGTTACTGGGGGACTCCCACGGGAATGCCATTCACCTGGGAGAGCGGGAATGCTCGATTCAGCGGAGGCATCAGAAGCTCATCGAGGAATCACCTTCTCCCGCGGTCACGCCCAGGATGCGGGCCAGAATGGGAGCAATCGCCGCAAAGGCAGCCAGGCTGGTAGGATATGAAGGCGCCGGGACGATGGAGTTTCTCTTTACCAATGGGAAATTCTATTTTCTCGAAGTCAATGCGAGGGTCCAGGTTGAGCACCCTGTAACCGAGATGGTCACCGGGGTGGATATCGTGAAGGAACAGATACGGATCGCTTCGGGTCTCCCTTTAAGCCTGACCCAGAAGGACATTCGCGTTACGGGCAGCGCGATCGAATGCAGGATCAATGCCGAAGACCCGCTGAACGACTTTGTCCCCACCCCGGGGAAGATAGCGGGCTACCATGCTCCGGGAGGGACTGGTATCCGCGTGGACAGCGGGGTCTATTCATCCTACACGATTCCTCCATTCTACGATCCCATGATTTCCAAGCTAATCGTCTGGGGGAAGGACCGCCGGGAGGCCATTGGCCGGATGCGGCGCGCCCTCTACGAGTATGTTATCAAGGGACCGAGGAACAATATCCCCTTTCACCGTGCCGTGATGGAGAACCCTCGCTTTGTCGAAGGCGCACTGGGAACTCATTTCATCGAAAAGGAAACAAATCTCCTTACCGACATGAAGGCCATCATCGATCGCGAGCCTCCCCTTGAGGCGAGGATGCCCCACGGTGTGGACGAAAAAAAGAGGATAGCAGCAATCGCCGCGGCGGCAATGGCAACGCAGATGAGTTCATTCGGGAGAAACTGATATGTCGAAAACTATCTTGGTCATAGGGACCCTCGATACCAAAGGGGAGCACCTGCAACTACTGAAAGAAAAGATCGTCGCGCGGGGACACCGTGCCATCCTCATGGACATGGGCATGGGCGGGGAGCCTCGGGTGCAGGCCGATATCACGGCCCGCGAGATCGCCGGCCTGATGGGTAAGGACACGGAAGAATTCAGGGCCTCCCGGGACCGATTTGCAAAGGCGGACGTGATGATCGCGGGCGCACAGAAGAAGATCGACGAGCTGTTGGACAGAGACGAGGTGGACGGAGCCGTGGCACTGGGCGGGGCATCGATGGCCCTGATAGGGTCGCGCGTCATGGGCCGGCTTCCCTTCGGGATACCCAAGGTGATCGCCACTCCGGCAGCCATGCCGGCTTATATCGGAGAGTGGTTCGGGGCCGCGGACATCCTTGTGATGCAGGTGATAATGGAGTTTACCGGTCTCAACAACCTCCTGACCAATATTATCTCGCAGGTAGCCGGAGTCGTCTCGGGAATGGTGGAGGAAAGCCGCCCGCGCGCCAACCTCACTTTGCCCTATCCGTCCGTTGCCATAACGGAGATCGCCTTCTGCCCGCAATGCGCGAAGCAAGTGGAGAAGTTGCTCGAAGCCAAAGGATACCACGTCTATCCGTTCCACGCCCAGGGGGTTAGCGAAAGAGCCCTCGACCGCCTCATCTCTCAGGGCTTCTTTGACGGGGTCATTGATATCGTCCCTGCCGGCTTGATCGAGGAACTTTTTCAGGGCAACAGGCCGGCAGGCATGGCAAGGTTCGACGCCTTCGCCGAGAGAGATATACCCCTGTTTCTTGCCCCTTGTACGGTAAATCTCACGGGCTGCGGGGTGACGCGAAAGAACCGGGAGAAGTACGCGTCGAGGTCCCGCATCATGAAGATGGATGAGATGAGGTCCATGACCCGTTTTAACCCCGATGAACTGGCCTATGCAGCGCCTTTTTACCGGGAGAAACTGAACAATGCGAAAGGACCCGTGAAGTTTTTCGTGCCGCTCAAGGGCTGGTCGGCAATAGACCGCGAAGGGACGGTTCTCTATGACCCCGGTGAAGACCGTGTCTTTGTTGATACCATGAGACAGGGTCTTGATCCGCGCGTCGAGATAGTGGAAGTCCCGTGCAACCTGGAAGACTTCGAGTTCGCGGAAGCAATGGTCGAAGCATTCGACGCAGTCTATAACATGTCTGAAAGGCATGCCGGCAAGCAGGGCGAGGTATGAAGCGATGACGGCGATCAAAGGGGAACAAGGGAAGCCGTAAAGGGGGTAGACAATGTGTGAGAAGTGGGTTTACTGGTTCGAAGAGTTAGGAAAGGAGCATAACCAGTTAGTGGGTAAGAAATGTGCAAATCTAGGGGAGATGACGAGATTGGGACTAGAGGTCCCGCCGGGATTTGCCCTCACGCTTGCGCTCTACCAGAAATTTCTGCTGGATAGCGGCCTTGGAGAAAGGCTTGCCCAATACATTGGAGCCCTTGAAGAACCTAAAACAGGGGGTGTTGAGCGTCTTAGAGAAGTAAGTTCTGAACTTCGTGGCATGATTGAGAATGAACCAATGCCAAAATCCGTTGCCAACCTCATACGCACGCACTACGATGAATTGTGTAAAAAGGTGGGTATCCTTAATGTCCCTGTCTCGGTGCGATCAGCCGGAGTTGAGAGCCGGCCCGGGATGTTCGAGACCTATCTGAATATAGCGGGGGAGGAAGAGGTGGCGGCAAACGTTCAAAAGGTGTGGGCGAGCGCCTTCACCCCCAGGGCGATTGCCTTCCGTGTCAGCAAAGGATTGGCCATTGACTGCGACATGCTTGGCGTGGCGGTGGTAAAGATGGTCAATGCCAAGGCTGCCGGGATCGGTTTCACGATTGACCCGGTACTGGGCGATGACTCCAAAGTCATAATCGAGGCTAACTGGGGATTAGGCGAAGGTGTGGTGAGCGGCGTTGAGAACGTAGATAAGTGGACAGTCGACAAGTCGACTTTGAAGATAGTGGAGCGTTCCATAGGTAAGAAGAAAAAATGTGTCATCAATATGGGAAAAGGCGCTGATTGGGTCGAGGTACCGCCAAACAAACAGGATGAAGCTTGCCTCAGCGACGAGGAAATAAAGGCTGTGGCCCAGGTTGCGGTGCACCTGGAGCAAAAGCTCGGACTTCCGCAGGATATGGAGTGGGCAGTGGACCCGGATTTCCCAGCCGGCAAAAACGTGTTCTTGCTCCAAACGCGTCCTGCAAAATCCGTGGTTAAAAAGACAGGTCCTGAATCAAAACAGCTTGCCGATAAATTGGCAAGTGACATTAGGTCTGTTGACTTATCTAAAGCAGCCAAAAAGATAGAGAGTGTGAAGTTCAAGTTCTAGTTCTTGAACGAAATGGAACGGGCATTACTTGATCGGGACAGAGGAGATGATAAACGCTGAGAAGGTTGTAATGGAGTCAATAGATTTATCTGAGCGCAAGATTTCATGATCTTCGTTAGCGGTGGGGAGGCGAGTGGGACTGTTTTGGTTGACGTCCAAACAACTCAGATCAAAAAAAAGGAGGGTAAGATGTCAGAGGAATTGAGAGAAACATTGTGGAAGAAATGGGGGCAGGATGAGAAAGAGGGCAAGCTGAAGGCGGGAGATGCTATTTGGGGCGTTAGTCCGGGCTATGATTTGATACCGGAGATCGATTTACCGCTAAACCATTCATACTTCTTTGATGGCACTCATTCATGTCCGCCTCTTTCTCCCTTGGGCCTGCAGCTCTACTGGGCAAGAGGATGCACCCATGGATTGAAGTACGTCAATTCATACTTCAATTTGCCCACGTGCTACGGCTGGCAGGGAAGGGCCAAGGACGGCGGAATCTATTGGAGTTTTCTTATAGAAACGGACGAGCAAAAAATAAAGCAAAGGGAGGTTAAGTTTAAAACAGCCCTGCAGCCCTTTATCGACGATTTTGCAGGAATCTGGGAGAAAAACAAGGAAGAGCTGTTCGAAATGTATGGGAAGTTGCGGAAGTTTAATCCGGTCACCGCCACCAACATCGATTTCATGCACTTTCATTGGGATCTAGAGCGCGCGTGTCTGAGGCAGTGGGAAATTCATTTCCTCGGTATGCAGTCATCCTATTCAGCCTGGATTTTGTTGGAGAAAGAATGTAAGGAACGTTTTGGCATAGACGATAAGTCGGCAGAATTTCAAGACATGCTGCGCGGTTTCGACAATGAAATCTATAGAGTCGATAGAGAGCTGTGGGTACTGGCGCGGGAGGCGGTAGAGATGGGGCTTGCTGATATATTTAAGGCGAAGACCCAGCAAGAGGTAATGCCGGCCTTGAGACAATCGAGCATGGGCAAGCTGTGGTTGAGGGAATTCGATCGATTCATACAGGTGAGGGGATGGCGCGCGACCAATCCCTTTGATATGGTGGCGCCCACCTGGCTGGAAGCCCCCGATGTGCCGTTAAAGAAGGTAAAAGATTACATCGAATCAGGCGAAGCGGACAGGCAAGAGTATACCTTGGATGAGAAAAGAAGGGAGCTTTCCGAAAAAAGAGAAGAGGCTGTAAAAAAGATGCTGGACAGAGTGCAACCTGTGGAGAAAGTATCGTTCAAATCGCTTATTAATCTGGCCCAACAGGCTTCCAGCTACAGTGAAGAGCACGACCTGTATTGTGAGATGACCATGATGGCCATATTGCGCTGGGGTTACCTTGCCATCGGGAAGTGGCTCTGTGACCAAGGGTGTATCGATCGCCCTGACGACATCTTTATGATGAATACGGCGGAAATTGAATCCAATATCATGGTGCCCGGTAAGGCTGATATGCGCTGGGTAACCAGAAAACGCAGGGCAGAATGGGAGGCATTGACAGATCGATTCGTTAAAGAGGGTGAATTCAGAGCGCCCATCTACACAGATCGCAGCGACTTGATGGAAGCGGTCGGCAAAGACCTCATACCCTCGTTCGACCCCATTGCCATCAAGATCGTGGTGGGGGATATGCCTACTGTGACCGCCGAGGAAATCGGTGCGGATATCGTGGGCATTTGTGGCTGTCCCGGTATTGCAGAAGGTATCGCCAAGGTTATCATGGATTGCAAAGACCTGGGCCAGCTGAACGCCGGTGATATCCTGGTATGCCCCGGCACAAGCCCCGAGTGGACCATCGCATTCGGCCTTGCAGGAGCTGTTGTTGGCGATAGAGGGGGGACCCTGTCACATACGGCTATAATCGGTCGGGAATATGGGCTTCCTACAGTCGTTAACACGTTTGTTGCTTGCGAAAAGATCAAGTCAGGACAACGGATACGGGTAGATGCGGGTAAAGGGGCAATCTACATACTCGACAAATAGGGGTTCATCGTAATGATCGGGGAGGGCGAGGCAATTGCCGCCTTCCCCTAATCGAGGCAGACGCTCACCTGAGGTACACGCAATGAGGCCTGAGGGGCGAGGGAGACTGGAGGTGTAGGAGATGATCAAGATGGTATTCATGTACGAAGTGGTCAAGGAGAAGCAGGACGAGTATTTGAGTATCACCAGAGACAGAATCAAACCGTTCTGGGAATCTCATGCCTGTGAATCCTATACACTCTGGCAGGCGCCGGAAGAGCCCACGAGCTTCATCAAAGAGATGGTCTTCAAGGACGAGGCCACGATGCAGACGGTTATGAGCCTGGAGGACGCCCAACCGGTAAAGAAGCTCTTTTCCCAATTTGCGAATAATGTAACTCGTAAAACTTACAGGCAGGCGGTGTAATCCCTGCGCATAGCGACGGCCACAGATCACCCGCTCCCTGGCAAGGAAGCGGAGGGATATAACCATAGATACATGTGAGACACTTCTGTGACACCTTACCGTATCATATATTGGCAGATCGACAGCACGGCGCATTTGATATTCTACGCGGCTGCGGGCATTGCTATCGCATTTTTTCTGGCAGGTACGGCCGCCTGTGTCTTTGTATGGAAGAAGAAGGCCGCCGCTTCCGTCAAACTTTCTTTTTCACGGGATGCGCTCAAGAGAGCAATCCTGGATACCTTCCTTGGATTACGCCTGTTTCATGGCGAGATAGCCGCGGGCACGATGCATTTTCTATTGTTTTGGGGTTTCTTGATACTTTTCATCGGCACCGTTTTGATGGCTGCCCACGAGTATATGGTCTCATACCTGACCGGCACCGTTTACCTCGTTTATTCCCTGGTCATGGAGGTGGCAGGCCTTATGCTCCTGACAGGTATCCTGTGGGCACTCATTCGCAGGTATGTTCAGCGCGTTCCACGGCTTGAAAAAAGGTTGGAGGATGCCCTGCTGCCTATATGGCTTCTGCTGGTCGTTATTACCGGTTACATAGTGGAGGGGCTTCAGTTGGCCTACCTGCGACCTCCTTGGTATCAGTGGTCATTTGTGGGCTGGTGGATAGGGTCTCTGTTTTCAGACTCAGAGGGTAAAGACCTTTACGTATATCTGTGGTGGGTGCATGGGCTTCTGAGCCTGGGTTTCATTGCGGCAATTCCCTTTACCAAGCTTTTTCATGTGCTGGGAGCGCCCTCGGCGATTTATTTCCAGGGACAGAAGAAACCGGTCGAGGTAATGGAAGGGGCGGGAGAATTTGATCTGGGCGACGCGATTTTTTTTGACGCCTGTATGCGATGCGGGCGGTGCGTTCAGGCTTGCCCGTCAGCAGGGGCCGGTGAACCATTTACACCTCGGGACTTTGTGCAAGCAATGCGGCGTTCCATATGGCAGAAGCATTCCACATTCGGAGATATCCGGTTTCTTGGCAGGGGTGAAGTAAACGAAGTAGGTGAAAAGTTCTGGTACTGCACCACGTGCCGTGCATGTCTGGAGGTATGCCCTGTTTACGGCGGCGCCTTCGAGGCCGCGGTAAAAAAGAGGGTTTTGGCTGTGGAGGAAGGGAGAGATGTGCCCAAGCTCGTGAGTCAGACTCTTGCAAAGCTATCCAAATACGATAATCCCTGGGAGTCATCCAGGAATAAGCGGGGTGCATGGGCAGAGGGAATGGACCTCGTTGATCTGACAAAAGCGGATACAAAAACGGACATTTGTTACTTTGTGGGGTGTACCACCTCCCTTGAACCCACGGCCCAGGGAGAGGCCCAGGCGTTTTCAAGGATACTTCAGTCGGCCGGGGTCAATTTCGGCATTCTTGGCAAAAAGGAGCCCTGCTGCGGCGACGTAGCCAGACGGATGGGTGAATTGGGCCTCTTTGCTGAGCAGAGGGAGAATAGCCTGAATATTTTTGACGAATACGGCATAAGCGATTTGGTGACCTTTTCGCCCCATTGTTTTAATACCTTTAAGAATGAATACCCTGAAGCGCCTTTTCGTGCTCGTCATTACACCATGGTTTTGCGGGAACTGATGGCCGGCGGGAAGCTCCGGCTCAAGGAGGGCGATGAGGTGACTGTCACCTACCATGACCCCTGCTACCTGGGCCGGTACAACCGGATACTTGATGAGCCAAGACAGATCATTAGCTCGATCCCCGGGCTTAAGCTGGTGGAGATGAGCCATTACGGGGCTGACAGCCTGTGCTGCGGTGGAGGCGGTGGAAGGATGTGGCAGGACTTAGAGGGCGTGGGCAAGATGAGCCAAGTCCGGATCAGGGAGGCAGAGGCAACAGGGGCGCAGATAGTAGCCACGGCATGTCCCTTGTGCCGCATTATGCTGGAGGATGCCCGCAAGGCCGCAGGGCTGAATGAGAAACTTCGGATCATGGATCTTAATGAACTGGTCTTACAGGCATTGAAAGCGGGAGATCAGTAGCATCCATTTGTACATAAGAGGAGGTCCAGAATGAATGATGTGCTGATATTGGGAGATGTGAAAGAGGGAGCTTTGGACATAAGAACCCTTGAATTGTTGGGAGTTGGAAAGAAGCTGGCCGGCGATCTAGGTGTGGAGCTTTCCGTTGTGTTAATGGGGGAAGCGGTTTCAGAGGCAGCCAAGCAAGCCGTCTCGTATGGTGCAGGCCGGGTTTATAAAGTGGAGCATCACTTATTAAATGGATTCACGGCTGATTTGTGGGTTGCATCCCTGGAACAGGTGTGTAAGGAGATCAAGCCGAAAGTGTTCCTCATGGGCCACTCACTCACCGGCATGGAGTTAGGTCCGAGATTGGCCTGTCGCTTGGACACCCGGCTTACAACCGATTGCACCGATCTTTCAATTGATCCTAAAGACGGGCTTCTGCTGCGCACAAAGCCGGTGGCAGGCGGCAATGCCGTTTCAGTTTTCAAGTGCCAGGGCAAGCCGCAATTAGCGACTGTGAGGGGGAAGGTATTTGAACCTGCCGCGGCAGTTGATGGGAAAGGCGAGATTGTGGACATAGCGCCTGCAATCGATGAATCCATGATAAAGGTGAAATCCTTAGGGATCGTCAAGGAGGAGGCCGTTGCGCTGGATAAAGCGGACGTTGTGGTTGCCGGTGGAGCAGGATTAGAGGAGAAAGAGGGATTTGATATGCTTCAAGACCTGTCAAAGGCCCTGAGCAAATCGTTTGGGAGCGTTATGATCGGAGCTACCCGGGTTGCCGTAGATAAAGGCTGGATAACGTCTGACCATCAGGTGGGCCTCACAGGCACCATGATTTCCCCGGACATCTACGTTTCAGTGGGGATATCGGGAGCTATTCAGCATATAGTCGGTATGATTCACTCCAAAAAGATACTCACCATCAATACTGATCCGGGCTGTACCATGTTTAAGGTGTCCGATTATGGAATTGTTGAGGATTATAAGAAGGTCGTACCTGCTCTTATACAAAAATTGGAGGAATTATCATGAAGGAATTAGAAATAATAATCTGTGCCAAACAGATACCAGACCCTGAAGCACCGTTGTCGGATGTCAGAGTAGATGCTGAAAAAAAGGAGATTATCGTCGATGCGCCGCAGGTCATCAGCCCTTTTGACGAAAATGCTTTAGAGGCTGCCCTTCGGATAAAGGAAGAGATGGGTGCGAAGATCACGGTATTGAGCATGGGCAAAAAGATCTCTGACACGGTAATGAGAAAGAGCCTAGCAGCCGGTGCCGATAAGCTAATCTTTCTTCAGGGTGATGCATTCGAGGATCTCGACAGCCACTCCACAGCCAGTGTTCTGGCAGATGCCATAAGGAAGATAGGGGAATATGATCTGATTTTGACCGGGAGGCAGGCCGGCGATTGGGATTTCGGTCAGGTCGGCCTGATTTTAGCTGAGCTATTAGAGCTTCCATGCGTCAGTCTTGCCCGGGAGATCAAGGTGAAAGACGGGAACGTGCTGGTCAAGAAGATCATTTTGGGAGGATATGAAGAGGTAAAGGCTAGAATGCCTGCACTGGTAACAGTGAGCAATGAGGTCGGCGAGCTAAGGTATATTTCAAAAACCAAGATGCTGACGATGCTGAGAGGAGCTGCTCCCATTCCTACATGGAAGAGTGGTGATTTTGTATCGGCCGGTGAAAAGTTGCAGAAAATGAACATCGTTGAGCTTTCATCACCGCCGGACATGAGAAGGGACTGTGAGATTTTGGGAGGTGGTACGCCTGCTGAAAAGGCCGAAAAATTGGCAGCGATCTTTAAGTCTCTTCGCTGACATTTTTAAAAAGCGTCAAGTTTTATAAGAAAAAGGAGGTAGTTGAGATGAGTGACAGAGTTTTTGATGCAGTGGTTATTGGAGGAGGGCACCACGGGACGATTATAGCCCCTTATCTTGCCAAGGCCGGCTTGAAAGTGGGTGTCTTTGAGCTTTTGGATCATCTTGGAGGAAGCTGCGTAACTGAACTTGGTCCGGCGCCTGGGTTCAAAATGAATTTTTGCGCTCAATTTACGCGATTATATGGCCATCCCGTGTATAAAGAATTCAATCTTCGTGATGAGGGATTGCAGTACGCCTTCCCTGACACAAATGAGGCCATAATATTTGACGATGAAACCGCGTATGTGAGCTACGCAGCTTTTCCCGTGGTGAATAAAGAAACAGGAGCAACGCAGTACAGCGAAGAAAACGTAAAGAGGACGTATGACAGTATCGCTCAGTTTTCTAAAGCCGACGCAGAGAGATATCTTGAGCTGACACAGATATACAGAGACTTATGGAAGCCGGCATTTACCAGGTATAGATATTCACCGCCTCCGCCCTACGGGACGCCTGATGCCTTGGAAGAACTTATGCTCAATCCTAAAAGCGGGCTGGACCCAACCATGCAATTTATGACATGCAAGCAGATTGCCCATTATTTCTTTGAAAGCGATGCGATGCGGATTCTAACCTTGCGAGGGTTTATGACCTCCTTCGGCATCTTTCCTGACGCTGTGCCCGGTCTTGGAGCGATTATTCCTACTATTCATCTGACTCTGGGGTGGGAGACTGCGGCTGTTGCTAAAGGCGCATCGGGGGCACTCACGGATGCCCTCGTTTCAGCAGGCAAAAAGATCGGCGTTGAATACTTCGTCAATGCCGACGTGGCTAAAGTGCTTGTTGAAAACGGTAGGGCCACAGGGATACAACTGGCGGACGGCACCCAGGTTACGGCGAAGCAGATGGTAGTAGCCGATGTTGGAACATATCAACTTTTCGAGCGCATGCTCGGGCAGAAGTATCAAACCCAAGAAATGAAGCGAAGACTTGCCAGTCTTTCGTTTGATATGGGTAATGTCTGGTGGGGGGCTATAGCTGTACATGAGCTACCTGATTATAAAGTGGCGAAGCAGTACGGTCCGGATATCAATGCCACGCCCCGCACCTATTTCGCGCCTAAAGACCTCGAGTACTTTGAAAAGAGATATACGCACGAACTTTACCTTCTGGGGATATCCTCCAAGTCTTTTAATCTGTCAGCACCTGACACTCTCTGGGACCCCAGCCGGGCGCCGGAAGGAAAACACTTAGTCACATTTGAAGACTACACCTGCCCTGTGTCCTGGTTCTCAAGGAAGGAGTGGCGCCAGATGGCAGAGCAATATTTTGACTCTCTCATGGAACAATGGAAGACATATGCCCCCAATATGACAAGGGACAATATCATAGGGTATCGCGTTATTACTCCGGTAGATTTACAGGATACCCATCCGGATATGAGAGACGGGAACTGGGGCGAGGGCAACATGTGCGCCGTTCAGGCCGGACGATTCAGAGGACTGCCCGGCGGTTACCGGACGCATATCAAGGATCTTTATATGTGTTCTTCAGCTGTTTTCGGCGGCGGCGGTATCGCAAGGGGCTCGAGCTATAATTGTTACCAGATAATAGCGGAGGACCATAAACTGCGGAAGCCGGTTTTTTGATTTGCGAAAACTCTTTGAAATAAGGAGAGGAAGCGTAACTCTATACTCAAATGGAATTGGCTTGCGAAAAACGAAACTAGGGTGATGGAAAGTCATCGTGATATTTAGGTTTAGGATTTTGCAAACTGAAACCTTTGAGTATAGCCAAATCCTGACAGGAGAATTGTGATGGCTTCGAAGAAAACTGTTTTCAATCTGGAGGGAAAAGTAGCTTTGGTTACTGGTGCAGGGCAGGGCTTCGGAAGGGCTTTTTCCTTAGCACTGGCTGAAGCGGGCGCCCATGTGGTCTGTGCGGAAAAGGTCAAAGCAACCCTGGATGAAACAGCAGAGCTTGTCAAAAAGTTCAGACATAAGGTTCTGCCTCTCGTGGTTGATGTGTCCAGCATTGACGACGTGGAGCGCATGAAGAATGATATCTTTTCTGAATTCAAAAGACTCGACATAGCAGTTAACAATGCCGGCATTATCCACAAACCCTATCGACTTCACGAGACACCCATTGAAGAGTGGAACCGGCTTATTTCTATCAACCTGACCGGCGTGTTCCTCTGTATGCAGAAAGAGATCGAATTAATGTTAAGTCAGAAAAGCGGTGTCATTATCAATATTTCTTCTATTTTGGGTATAGTTGGTCTTAAACCGGAACTCATGCCCAGGGTCAGCTACATTGCTGCCAAGCATGGGATGGCCGGGCTCACCAAGCAGGCTGCCGTGGAGTACGCAACCGAGGGCATAAGGGTAAATGCCATTGCCCCCGGGTATTTTGAGGGAACTGAAATTGCGAAGGAACGCCTGGCAGGCCAAGATGCAGCGGTTGCTAACGAGCGGACCAAAAAGATCGTTGAGAGGACGCCCATGAAACGCCGCGGCCAGGTGCAGGAATGTATAGACCTGCTGCTTTACTTGTCGTCGGATGGCTCGTCCTATGTCACAGGTCAGACCGTCGCAGTCGATGGGGGATGGACAGCACAGTGAGAGGCGCCACTAATAAACCAAGGAGAGAGAAATGGGCGATTCCAGTTATGACGCGATAGTCGTGGGCGGTGGCCATCATGGACTGATACTAGCCTGCTACCTGCAAAAGGCAGGAATGAAGACGGCGATATTTGAGATGATGCAGAAGACGGGCGGAGCGGTAATCAGTTATCCTGGCCCGATGCCGGGTTTCACCTATAATCCGTGTGCCAATTGGACGCGTTTCTACGGTCATCCTGCGTATACCGACTTCAATCTACGAGAGAAAGGCCTGGAGTATATCTATCCTGAGGGAAGCGAGGCCATGATCTTTGATAATGATACGTGTCTCATAGGCTACTCCGCCCTAAAAGTAATCGACCCGTTGACGGGGAAAACCGAGGTATCCCATGAGAACTTCCAAAAGACCATCAATGAAATCAGCCGCTTTTCACAGAGGGATGCAGACACGGCCGAGGAGTTGTTCAGGAGGTATATGAAACGATGGAAAGCTGCCTTCGGCGCGTACCGCTTCAACCCGCCAGCACCGTGGGGGCGGAAGAATGCCTTGGAAGAATTGTGCGATGATCCTAAAGACGGCATAGACCCCATATATCAGTTTATGACAAGCCAACAGTTGGCCTACGACGTCTTTGAGAGTGAAGAACTCCGCACATTGTTTATGCGGGCGGCCATGACATCTTTCGGCGGCGCTCCGCAGGATGTGATCGGACTGCACGGCTTCATCCACGCCATTAGTCTCGTTTTTTCCTGGGAGCCGGCAGCAATCGCCAAGGGAGGCAGCCAGGCGGTCACTGATGCTCTCCAGGCCGCATTCACCGAATTGGGAGGAGAGATATTCTGCCGTAACGAAGTTGTCAAACTCCTTTTGAAAGGTGGTAAGGCAAGAGGTATCCGTCTGAAAAATGGAACGGAGATAGAGGCCAAAAATCTCGTAGTGAGCGATCTCTCTGCCCTCCAGTCTATCAGGCTTATAGGCGAGGACCACCTTGACCCCAAGATAGTGAGGCGGGTGAACAACATCCGATACGAACGGCATAACATATTCTGGACAGTGGTTGCCATGCACGAATTGCCTCGCTATAAGGCGGTCTCCTTCAACCCGGACTGTGGTCCTCAGCCGAGAATGTATGTGGGCCCACGAAATGCCGACTATATGGCCAATGTGTACCCCGCCGAGATACTTGTGAAAGGCATCGCCAGCAGACTCTATATGTTTCTTGGCGCCGATACGATCTGGGATAGCTCAAGAGCGCCCGAGGGCAAGCATCTCATCGGTATTGAGGAATTCTCGGCGCCTACCAGGTTCTTCTCCACGAGCAGATGGCAGGAGTTGCGGAAAGAGTTTGAAGAAGCCGTCACCAAAGAATGGCAGATATACGCTCCGAACATGACAAGGGACAACATCATAGCCTTCCACACCAATACTCCATATGACACTGAGCTTGCCCACCCGAACATGCATGAGGGCTCCATCGCATGCGGAGACATGATCATTTCTCAGATGGATCGATTCCGACCGATACCGGAGTTATCCGGGTATAGGACCCCCGTCAAGAACTTCTACCTTTGTTCCTCTGCGATGCATAACGGGGTGGGGACAGGCAGAGGATGCTCCTACAACTGTCTTCAGGTGATCCGTAAGGACCTTGGGCTGAAAGGTTAAAGCGGAGACTTTGAAGGCAAGCGTGGTCGCGAAAAAATAGGAAGCGTGTAGAAGAGGAGCGAAGCACGAGACTCAAGGAGAAAGTAATCATAGTGACAGGCGCCGCCCAGGGATTGGGTAAGGCCTTCAGCCTGGCCCTGGCCAGAGAGGGTGCTAAGATAGTGGTGGTCGATATTGCGGACTGCGGGGCAGCAGTGAAGGAGATAGAGGCATCGGGTAGTGAGGTCAGAGCCCTGCGCACAGACGTGTCGAGTCCGGAAGAGACCCAAAAGATGGCAGAGGAGACGGTAAGAACCTTCGGCAGAATTGACGTCCTGGTGAATTGTGCTGCTATCGTGGCTGGGCTGCGGAGAAAACCTTTCTTTGAGATCGATCCTGCGGAATGGGACAAGGTGATGGCGGTGAACGTAAAAGGGCCCTGGCTTTGCACAAAAGCCGTGTTCCCGTACATGAAGTCACAGGGGAAGGGAAAGATCATTAACTTCTCGTCGGAGACCTTCTTCACCGGTTCTCATGGGTTTGTCCACTATGTCACCTCCAAGGGAGGGGTTGTGGGGATGACGCGGAGCCTTGCTGTTGAGCTGGGCCCGCATAACATCACTATCAATGCTATCGCGCCCGGGTTCACGGACTCCGAGACCGCCCGAGCATTAGGTGATGTCACGAAATACGACGTAAGCCGAACCCCTATGGGCCGGTTGGAGCAGCCTCGCGATCTCTTTGGGGCCCTTGTTTTTCTTGCCTCCGGTGACAGCGATTTTGTTACCGGACAGACCATCCTGGTTGACGGAGGGAGGGTCATGCATTAAGGAGGAGACACAGTGGTTCACCGTGAGAACGGGAGCGACGTCATTTTTGAACATAAGTGTCTTCGGATACGAGGTGCGTTCCATGCCCTACGCAGCAGGAACCAAAAGAGCTTGCCCACGTGGGAAGAACTGGGCATCGACGCAGATCTCCCCTTCCCCGGGGGCATCATTATCCTTCAGCTCAGGCCAGAAGTCAGTCTGGAGCAAGGAAGAGGCTGAGTCAAGAACCCAACAGAATGAAGATTCGATGGAGCGCATCCTAAGCTAATTACTGGAGTAAAAGTAAAATTACCAGTCCGAGCTATCTTCTCATGGCGAAGGGATGAGAAGGCCGGGACCGGGATATTGAAGTTGGTGATGAACCATGCTTATTGACGGAACGGTCCGCCGTTCGGCGATATGAAGGGAGGTGACTTTCTCGGGTAAGAGACATGCCTAAAAAAACGAAAGGGGGGAGTTATGGCAACTGAACAACCTGTGAATAAGATAGGTCTTGGTCCAGAAGGCAGAATGGGAGCGATTATTCAGTTTATTGTTCTTACGGCGCTCGGGATCCTCATTTTTGTATATGCTCTGCCCCCTGCATTGATCGTTTTAGTATTACTTCCCGCAACGCTTATCATGCTCATTGCAGAGGGGCATCTGGTTCTCATAGGAGACTGTTTTCCATGTGCACCTCCCGGAGGCAACTGGACGCCCGCGATGTCACGCTTCGCGGTAGGAATTAAGATGACGCTGATCTGGGCAGTGTTCACTTTCTTGCTCCTTTTGATCATGCGGTACATCGTCCCAGGATGGCCGATCGGGCCTCTCTATCTCTGGTTCGGCGCAATAGGGTTCTGGTGTACGCTCATTTACGGATGTAATTGGAATACCTGGCCCTTTAAGGGGAAGCTCCATCCCTGGGGTACAATGGGGGCGGGGTTTGTCGTCGTCATGGTCATCACTATCCTCGTCTGGAATTTCCTGACAAATCTGGATGGAACCCCCTTTGCCGATACCCCGATGAACCATAAGGGTCCACTCAATGTAAACTGGCTCACGGGATACATTGTGTGGGCAATCGCCTGGTTTTTTGTGTTTAACCCCGTATTCGTGACCCAGGGATGGCCATTTACCAAATGGGGTCACCCTGGAGCGGCCATAGGGCAGACTATTCTGTCGCACATTCTGGCACTCATATGCTGGAGCGGGAGTTTGGCTATGGGTATGAGCCCCACCTTCTCTTTCGGCGCTATGGCTTCCTCCATCGTCACCTGGGCAATCTTTTACTCCTGGCACTTCCAGTTCTGGGGGATCACAAAACTGACAGGTGCTGCAAGGGCAATTACGGCTTTCATAATTGTGGTTGTGATCAGTGCTATCTGGATCGCCATTCTTAATGCGATTCTGGGACCTGCCGCTGGCAGCATTTCGGCCGCGAAGCTTCCTGCTGACGTAAACATCCTCATCATCTATGTCAACCTCTGCGTCCTGGCGCCCGCTTTCATCGGCCACAATGGCTTATGGCTGAGGTGGCCGTTGACATTACCCAACCCACCGGGGACCCCACCGCCGGACCAGAGCGTGTAGAGGAATATGTATAAAGCGATGGAGAGTATAGTGCACGGCGAAGCCCCCGAGCATCAGGGGGCTTCGCCGGACCATGTCGGCAGAGATAATCTATGCAAAAGTACAACTAGAATTTCGCGCAAATGTCTGGAGGTAATGTATGGCTAAATTACTCTGGGAACCGAACGATGAAAGAAAGAAAAATGCAAATATAACCAAGTTCATGGAGTTAGTAAATGAGCGGTATAGGAAAACTTTTCGTACCTACGCGAACCTTTACAAGTGGTCGGTAGAGAATCTTCCTGAATTTTATGGATTGATCTGGGATTTTCTCGGGATTAAAGCGTCCAGGAACTACGACAAAGTCGTAGACGACGTGAACAAATTTCCGGGGGCAAAGTGGTTTACGGGTGCAAAGTTAAATTTCGCAGAAAATCTTTTGAGATATAGAGATGATCGTACTGCCTTTATATTCAGAGCAGAAACGCAAAAATCTTTTAGGATGAGCTATGCTGAATTGTACGATCAGGCAGCACGCCTGGCAAAGCCCCTCAAGGAAATCGGAGTTAAGCCGGGGGACCGTGTAGTCGCCTACATGCCGAACGTAGTAGAGACGGTTGTCGCGATGCTTGCGGCTACAAGCCTTGGCGCGATATGGTCGTCGTGCGGCTTGGAGCTTGGGCCAAAAGCAGTTCTGGATCGCTTTACTCAGATTGAACCAAAAGTGCTCTTTGCGGGTAATGGGTATCTTTACAAAGGGAAGGCTTTTGATACTCTTTCGAACGTAGCGGAGGTTGTGCAGGGATTGCCCTCTCTCGACAAAGTTATTATGGTCCCCTATACGGGCGAAACAGCGGATGCTGACCGCGTCCAGAAGGCTGTACATTATGATGATCTCTTATCGAAGGAACATGGACTAGAAATCCAGTTTGAGCAACTGCCTTCTGACCATCCGGCAGAAATCTTATTTTCCTCAGGAACGACCGGCAGGCCGAAATGTATTGTCCACGGAATTGCCGCAACACTCATCGCCCATCTAAAGGGACATATACTCCATTACGATCTAAAGCCCAGCGATACTGCACTCTTTATAGCGAGTCCTACGTGGATGGTATGGAATGTACAGGCAAGCTGCCTGGGGGTTGGCTGTACCATAGTTTTGTACGACGGCAATCCTTTCTATCCCGATGCGGGGGCACTCTGGAAGATAATACAGGACGAGAAAGTGACTTTCTTAGGGTGCAGCGCCGCGTTCCTTGATGCCCTGAGATCTCAGAGAGTCAGGCCAAAAGAGCTGTACGATGTGTCGTCATTGCGAGGGATATTTCAGACAGGGTCAGCCCTTTCTATCGAAGGGTTTGAATACGTGTATCAGGCAATCAAAGATGATGTTTACTTGGACTCCGGTCTAGGCGGCACAGATGTCCAGACCGGGCTCGTTGAGGGAAGCCCGATACAGGCCGTGTATGCCGGCGAGATGATGGGTCCTTCGTTGGGGATGAAGATAAATGTGTACGATGAGAATGGCAAACCTGTGGTTGACAAGCAGGGAGAACTCGTCTGTGAAAAACCCTTCCCCTCGGTCCCTCTTTATTTTTGGAATGACCCGAATGGAGAGAAGTTTAGAGAAGCGTATTTCAATGTCTACCCGAACGTATGGCGCCATGGTGATTATGCAATGATCCATAGCGACACTGGCGGAATAACTGCCTTCGGCCGCTCCGATTCAGTTCTGAAACCATCCGGTGTTCGAATAGGCGCCCTTGAAGTATACAATGTCATAGACAAACTGTACGAGATTGCAGATAGTCTCGTGGTGGGGCAGAACTGGCAGGGGGATCAACGCATTATTCTCTTTGTTAAGCTCGCGAAGGGATACGAACTAACAAAGGAGTTAAAGGAAAAGATAAAAAACGCACTGCGTACAGAAGCCTCCCCCCGACACGTGCCTGCGAAGATTATTGAGGTGCCGGACATTCCCTATACGGTAAACATGAAGAAGGTCGAAAGCGCTGTCGGGAACATAGTAAACGGTAGACCTGTTACGAACCGAGACGTCTTGAGTAACCCAGGGACATTGGACTACTATGAGAAAATCGCGAAAGAAGAGCTCCAATCATAAATGCGGTGTTGCTCCTATAGCAGAGTTGTGTGGGGCCGGTCGGCTATGGATCGTAATGAAAATATTCCTTTATAACTTTCAGGAATACCTCAGCGATGGGAGACATAGCAAGTTCTCTGTTCATGAGCACGTCGATGTCAAGCTTGATGGGACCGTCGGCCAGCGGGATCATCGTGAGACGGCCAAGAGCCAAATCGTCCCGAACGTTGGGCAAGAACATCAGGGCAATGCCCCTCATCTCTCTCGCCAATCCCCTCATGCACTCTGGGTTCATCACCTCGGTTCCAATAGATGGCTTCAAACTCCTTGCCCTGAAATTTTGATCTAAAATTGCCCTTGCCATGGAACCTTCCCGCTGTATGACAAGCGGCCAGCGCGCCACATCCTCCCATGTTAGAGCGGTGACTTTTGCTAAGGGATGTTGTGGGTTGGCCACGAACACCATCTCCTCTACTTCGGGAATTCGGAGAACCCTCAGTCTTTCGAACCGGTTGAAGCTGCCAATAAGGCATATATCGTGCTTAAAATCAATCAGCTCTTCGCCCAGAATCATAGAAGGTCCTTCATGTATGGTGACCTGCACATTGGGTTGCGATTCCTTGAATTTCTCGATTACGGGCATCAGGTACATCAATAACGAAGATGCAATAGCTACGCGCAGATTGGTCAGCGCATAAGTCTTGAGGAAATTCTCTGTAATCGTAGCCTGGTTAAAAAATTCCTCGGCGTAGGTGAACAACTTCTCGCCTGCTTTAGTCAGACACGCGCGTTTCTTCTTCACATAAACGAGCTTTACGCCAAACTGCAGTTCCAGCGCCTTTATCTGTTGGTGTACGGCGGGCTCAGTGACGCAGAGTTTTTCAGATGCTGCGCTGAAGCTTTTTTCCAAACCCACAAAATAGAAGGAAATTATGTGTTGCGGGTTGACAGAGAGGGGCACTACCTAGCGTAACTCACCGAGGATATACAAGTCAATGCCTCATTCGTGCCTCATTCGTGCCGGACGCGAGAAGAGAGATGGCGCTACGACCCTGAGGTGTGCCGTCACCCTCAAAGAGGTGCCATAGGGAACAAAGATGGGTAAAAAACCGCGTGGAAGAAGGTCGACACTTACTGGTGGTGAAAACCCCTTAGTTGAAACTGACCTGCCGGTCATAAGGACAAAACAATGCGGTCAAGAGCGCGCAGGGGAAATTTCTAACCCCCGGACCGGCTGATTCACGTGACAAAGAAGAACAAGACGAGAGGGGTGCGCATGCCGTAACCGGTTAGCTAATTTACAGGGGAAATGAACAAAAAATTCAGCCCATGCCTTTAACGTCTTATAAAGCCTTCTATCCTGTTCTCACACATGTAATGAGCTTTGACTGTTTCTTGGGTTGTAGATCAGGGGACAGTTTCAAACCTTGGCGACATTTTCCAGGAAAGCATCCATGACTGCGTCGGTGAATTCTTCATCCAATATATGGGCTTCTACCTTTACAACTTTTACTTTGTCTGAAAAAGCCGAAATCGCGTCCATGAAGCCCTCATTTGCCTCCGGGTCATACAGGGGACCGCCCACCCGGTCATACACTGAGAACCCCCGCAGGGGTATTACCACGGTCACCGGCCCCTTGCTCCTGCTCAGTTTTGCACCTATTTCTCTTCCCACTTGGTGGAGTTCTGCATAGCTTGACCGGTAAGACATTACGGATTCGTTGTGGAGATGAGTCTTCCGGCCCGTATATTTTCCCGGGGGCGCAGCAATGAGGTCACAGGTCCCGGGAACGAAAACCTGAGGCAGTCCGAGCTTCCCGGCATTCTCATAGCGGTCGTCAGGGGGAAATGAAGAGCCACCTCCAATGCGATCGAGCCAGTCACTAGAAAGCTCGATAACGCCGCCGTCAATGTAGCCGTCCGCAATTACTTGCTCGAGGCTGGCAGGACCGAACCCGAAGCAATGAAAGGTCATGGGATCGTAGCTGGCATCCGCAAGTCTCTGTCGTATCATACGGTTCGCATCCTCAGTAGAGCCCTTGGCGCAAAGGGCCACTATCTTTTTCCCGTTCTTCTCGTCTTGTACCTCCGCACGTGCCATTCCCACGACGCCCCCGCAGGCCCGGGTAAAGATAGTCCTTGTGAAGCGGTTTAGCCCCACCACGTCGGCCACCGAGTGAAACATGCAAATATCCTTGGTTCCTACCAGGGGACTCATAGCAGGATTCCCTGCTTGCGAGGACACCATGAACTTGGGTACCCCTATGGGAAGGGCCCGCATCACGCCCGTTCCCAAGACCGTGCCCATGCCTCCTCCGATGCCGAATACACCGTGGATCTTGCCCTCCTTATACAGGCGCAGTGCGATGGCCCCAGCGCCTTGAGCCTGTAGACCAATGGCGTCGCCTTCAGCCGGAATCTTTTTCACGTGTTCGATCGTTGTGCCGGCTGCGGCAGCTACCTCCTCGCGCGTGATATCTGGCTTTATTGTCGGCTTCCCCAATATACCACCATCTATTACCAGCGCCTTTGACCCCAGAGCCTCTATCTGCTCCCTGCAGAATGCGACTTCCGTACCTTTTGTATCAAGCGCTGCCACCACAAGGATTGTCTTCATAAGTATCACCCTTCTTATCTTATTGTCTTTCCGGCGCTTGCGGCCCGTATCGGTATAATGTTAGCAGATATTGTTTTCTTTGAAAACCGGGTTCATTTACTACAGGCAAACAATGTGCTAACGTCATTTCATCATATTTGAAAAAGCAAAGGTTTAGCAGGTAAGGGAATCAGGGAACTACGGGACTAAAAAGCGGGGAAATGAGGACAGGGAGCACCAAGGCTATTGCGTAATGTCTGCTATCATCTGTATCACCAGTTTCTGCTGACCAAGTTGCGCATTTTCACCTTGATTACACGGTTATCGTTTTCGCCCCTCAGTACCCGCTTCCGGGAAGTTATGCGCGGGAAGCGAGGCTTTACTTCACCAGCGACTGAATGATGGCAACCCCACGTATCAGCCAGAGGCGGATTTACCGGTGATTGGCCGCATCCAGTCGTTAGGCACTCTTTCGATGTTCTCTGAGTCCCGTGACGGTGTCTCTTCTTGGAAGTGGAATAATTTGGTGCACGCGTTCCCCTGTTGCCGGGACTCACCAGTTACGCATCAGGTCCCAGTTCCTCTTTCAACTGTGCAAAATAGTTCTTGATGTAGGTGTAGTCCTGAAGGGCCAGGTCTCGTGTTTCCGGAAGGGCAAGCACCTCCCAGCGGGCATCAATGTCATCGAGCATGTAGTCTATGGGTTTCTTTCGGTAAAAGTGTCGGATGTATCTTAGGACACCCACAACCCCCAGGGTGTCTATTTTGTCAGCATCGTACAGAATCTTTGACTCGAGCGTGGTTCTGTCCTCCGGAGTGGCGCGGACATCATACGCGCGGATCGCATGCAAAACAGCGTTTCTCTTGTCCTCTGGGAACTTGATCCGGTCCAGCACCGGCTCTGCCTTGAGGGCGCTGAGAGCACCGTGAGCCTTGTCATCAATATAATGACGCCCAAGATCGTGCAGGTAGACTGCCGCAACCAGCGTTTCAAGGTCAGCACGCAGCCTTTGTCCGAGGAGGATGCCGCGCCTCAGCACACGGAGAATATGGTCCTTCGCATGTACCTCAGATGGTGAAGGCGCCTTCTGCATCTCTACGGCCAGTTCCTTCTCAAGAACTGGAATCCAGTGTTGCCAATTCTTTGCTTGGTTGCCCACGCTCCATCTCCTTATCGTCTCCCTTCTTAAGATATTACGCCTGCTCACGCAAAGAGGCAACAACAAATGTGCTATGAGATTCGGCTCTTACTCAGCCGCACTCGGGCAAGCATGCTGCACCAGGTGTGTAGACCATGTTAGCACTTCGGGCACTCGTGAGGTCGAAGAGCACGTCACCATTGCCACGCGTATTCTTCAATCGCTCAGCGATTGTTCGACTTGCACCTTTCAGGAAGGATTCCTCAACCTGACAAATACTAAAAACACCTACAAGTCCCCGACTTTGGTCTCTTCTAGGGATAACAGCGCTTAGCCGCCACTTCCGTGGCAGAGGGAGGACAGGAGACACACGATACCGCCGAGAGCACGAGAAAACGGGTTTATGCAAAGAGGCTCCGGGCTCTGCGCATCTTGCCGGCAATGTCGAGGCCGTTCACGCATCGGGCAACGCACTCCGTGCAAGTTGCACATGCTGCTGTACTCGCCGCTTCCTCGAAGGTGTCCCTCCCGAGACCATACTCTCGGTAACCTTCGGCGTACATGAGCGCGCGGTTGACCACGCTGATCCCCACTCCTTCGGGGCACGTCGGCTCGCACCGCGCGCAGAGCCTGCAGTAGGATCTGTCTATGGCCTCCGCGTAGCGTTCCACGAGGCGCGCATCCGCCCTGGTCAATTTCATGCCCATGACGGGCATCATCTGTTTTACCTGCTCCAGGGTCTTCATCCCCGCAATGGCACAGGTGACGTTGGCATCCTGGAGCACCCACTTCAACGCGGCGGCGGCCTCTTCTGGGCTTGATGGCTCGCCCTTCTGGGAAGCGCCCGCCTGGATTTTCATGGCGATCACGCCGATCCCTGCCGCCTTAGCCCTCGCGATAGCCTGTCTTATCTCGGGCTCCGACTTCATGTTGTACCCGACGAGCACCGTATCGAAGAACTTGTCCGGGTCGTCCACGACGGCATTGACCACCTCTGCCTGGTTCGTATGGGTCGTCACCCCGAAGAACCTGACTTTGCCCTGTTGCCTGAGCTTGAGATACGCCTCCCGTACCTCCGGGATAAACGCCCGGTCGGGCTTGTCCAGGTTGTGGAGCTGAATGACATCCACATGGTCCGTCCCAAGCTCCTTGAGACTTGTCTCCACGTCCGCAATGATCTCAACCCCGGTATTCGAGGTAGGTTTGGTTTTCGTCGCCACGTAAAGCCTGTCCCTGCTCCCCTTGATCGCCCTGCCGACAATCCCTTCGCTTCTCCCCTGCAGGTAGCGGCGGGCTGTATCGACGTAGTTGATGCCCATATCGAGGCCGGCCCGTATCACCTCATGTTCGGGCGTCAGCATGGCACCGAAGCTCAGGGTCGTGACCTTGAGGCCCGTTCTCCCCAAGGTCCGGTAGACGAGGGTCGGGTGCTCCCCGGCAAGGCTCAAGCCCCCCATACCGCCGAGGGCGAGGGAAGCGGCACCTGCCACCCCTGCCTTCAAGAAGTCCCTCCTATTCATGGTTTTGGCGTCATCCTCATTCTTCATCACCAGCCCCCTTATGGCGCGACGTCAGGTGCGCCCTATAGAGGAACTATACGCCTCCCCTCCGTTTAGATCAAGTGTCACGAGGGACGAACCGGCGATGCCCCGGTATCTTGTATCTGATGGAAGGCCTCTTTGACCGGATTGCGTCCCTTACCCAACGGCGACGTGATGATATTGTCCCTTACTGGGTCTGCACATTGCCGTTTAAAACATCGTGCCAGTCTCAGAAAAGGTGTATGCTCGATTGCAGCTTGCTATATTCCAGTTCATGATTGAACTGGACGAGGAAATGACACTATATATCCTCCTTATCGGCAGCTATGCATTCCAGCAAGCAATCCAAGGAGGGGTCATGAGAGGTCCACGGCGAAGGATGATGAGAATGCCAAAAGAGGGTACGTTATTAGTAACCGTAGACATAGGTGTGGGGAGTAACACAGGCTATTGCGCCACCGTCGACGGCAGGGACATAAAGCCCTTCAAGTTTGAGAACACGAGAGAGGGGTTTGAGAAGTTATGGCACATGATCGTAGCAGCTCAACAGAGGTTTGCGTGCGACGAGATTATTGCCGGTTACGAATCCACAGGTCCTTATGGGGAACCACTCGCCCAGTATCTCATGCACAAGCCAGTGAAGATCGTCCAGGTGAACCCTATGCACACGAAGAGGATAAAGGAAGTCAACGACAACTCTCCGTTGAAGACCGACGATAAGGACCCACGGGTGATCGCCGATGTCATACGCCTCGGGAGGACGCTTGCGGTGGTGGTTCCCGAAGGTGACGCAGCGTACCTGAGGAGACTGAACAATGCCAGGGAGCGACAC
>Ga0335069_10003002_pt1 | contig 25681 bp, 23 predicted proteins | sample Lox_Sample_11_FD_206714 | JGI IMG/M metagenome (GOLD analysis project Ga0335069, IMG submission 206714) | Soil microbial communities from Loxahatchee National Wildlife Refuge, Florida, United States - Lox_Sample_1.1 | ecosystem: Environmental > Terrestrial > Soil > Wetlands | place: USA... | reverse complement strand
GTCTGCCAAGCAGCAGATCAGGCGGGCAAGGGCTCGTTGATCGGGCGTCATGGCGTCCTCCGCGCGTTTTGCGCACAACAACGGCAAGAAAAAAGCCGCCGGGCGCTCCGCCGGCGCCGCATCGGACCCGATTCGGGTCCTCTCACTTAGGATCGCTGCACGGTGTGCCCGCCCGTGTCCGCCCGTGCCCGGACGTCGACTCGACCGAGGTCGTCCCGTCGGACACGGAGTGCTCCAGTGCGGCGACCTCGATCCTTCCCCTTGGATCTGTATCCGGTGTCGCTTCGCGTCGCTGCGCGTCGCAAGAATCTCCTCGCAACGCGACGACCGTCTTGAGCAGCGTGCGAACTGCCTCACGTAGCTCGGCTAGCTCGGCATCTTTCACTGCCAACGCGCCCCGCAACTCGCCGATGTGTTCGTGGGCGAGCCGCACGAGCACCTCCTGCCCATGCAGCTTCCCAAAGAGACGCTCGACCTCCATGGTCGCGTCGTGCTCCCCCTCCTTCGCAAGTTGGGGCAGCAGCCTCCGCATCGCGCCGGCACCCACCACCCAGTGCGGGCGGGTGCCGGCGCCAATGTTTCGGAGCACCATGCCGCCGCTCTCACGGTCGACGGTGCGCAGCATTCGGAGCATGCGGGCGTTGCCCGCGAGGCAGACCTTGCAGCGGCATCGGCGGCGCAGGTTGGCGCCGCACAACCACCCCGCCTCGTGGGCTGCCTCCCGTACGGTCAGAACCTGCCCAATCCCCGTGCGTGAGGACCGAGCTGGTGCTGATGGTGGTTGATCCTCGCCGCCGTCATCGGCGGTCGCGTCGTCATCGACTTGCGAACCGTTCTCCGCGCCGGTGGGCTCGCCGAGTCTCCCGCGGGCGATGGCGGCTGCGATGTTCAGGAGCAGGGCACGCGCTTCGACTGACTGCAGTGTCACGGACATGTTCCAGTCACCTCCGGTTCGCGACCAGCGCGAGCCTTGGGTCGAGCCTGCACCCGAGGTCCGGCGACCAGCAAGTTAGCCACCAGAGGCGCGGTTCGGGTCCTTCCGCCGAAGGAGTGCGTCGATCCGCGATGCATGCCCTATGCAGGATCGCCGACCCAGATGCACCGTTGACCTCGATTGGGCCCGGTGCCATGGAGAAAGGTCACGATGACGACCGGCTTGAACGCGCTGACCCAGCACAAGCAGCAGCTCTCGCGCGCCCTCGAGTGCAGCATCTACGTCCGGCCCGAGGCTCCCGGCCTGACGACCGCCGAAATCCAGTCGCTTTCCGCGGTGCTCGGGTGGAAACCTGGATACCTGCACCAGGCGCGAGAGCAGCTCGAAGGGGCGAACATGATTGAGCGCCAGGGGACGCGCCTCATGCTTGCGCCGCACAACCACCTCACCGAGATCTCTCTCGTCCTCCAGCGGCTAGAACCCGAGTACCGAAACGGCGAAGCGCTCGATGCAGTCTTGGATGTCTTCCACTCGAAATGGGATGCCTTCGGAACGAACGCCACGGCGACGAAGGACGAAGTTATCGAGGGAGGGACCGCACGCGGCATCTCGCGCTACGACATGTTGGTCGCATTCGAATGCCTGCGTCTCGCAAGTGTTCTGCGCGCGGTGCGGTCCAACGAGCAGACGTTCAGCGTTTCGCCGAGCATGAGCCGCCCGAGCGAACTCATCCGGAAGGGCCCACTGACTGAGCGACCCGAAATCGTGTCGATGTACGAGCACGTCAAGGCGATCATCGGGAAGTCGGGCACCGTCGTCACGGAGCTCGCGCCCGCTCAATCAACGCCTGCAGGTCGGACGGCGGCCACGGCGGGATCACCCGTTGCGAGAGAAGAGATGCAAACCAATCGGAAGACAGAGACTCGCCTGTTCATCAGCCACTCGAGCAAGGACGTCGATCTTGCAGACCTCCTGGTCAGGTTGATCGATGCAGCCCTGCAGGTCCCGACGGGCTGGATACGGTGCACATCAGTCCCTGGGTACGGACTTGACCCCGGCGATCCGACCCCTCAAGTGCTGCGCCAGAACCTGCACGACGCGGCGGTCGTCATCGGTCTGCTTACACCCAACAGCGCGCAATCCGAGTACGTGCTGATGGAGTTGGGTGCCGCTTGGGCTTTCCAGAATCGGATCATCCCGCTGCTTGCAGGTGGAGTGGAGTTTTCAGGGATACCCGGGCCTATTGGGAACGGCATCCACGCCGTCAAGACAGCCGACGACAAAGGAATGGCCAAACTCGTAGACATCATCTCGAAGGATTGCGTGATGCCCTGGCGTGCGGAAGCGGATCGCCGGCAGGCCCTCTTCACGGACTTCGCGCGTGTCGCCGTATCCTCTGTGAAGCCTGCGACAACCGATGTGCGTCCGATCGTGGTGCCGGCTGCTGTGCTGCCGTCGAGCGTTCCCGCGCCGGTGCCGGCCGACATGTCCGAGGGCGATCGCATCGGCCGCATACGCATTTGGCTCCACGACCACAAGGACACCGAAGACCAACGCTGCCAGGGGCGACCGTTCTCACTGTCCGAGATCGACAGAGAGGCTGGCATTCCGGATGGTTCGGCTGAGAAGTTCATCAGCATCGCGCTCGACAGGAGCTGGCGCGTGATTCGCCGCGACGGGAGCTTCATTGAGCTCCTATACGCGCCGGTTGTCGCAACGGTCGGAATACCCATCGGCGACGACGATTGAGTATTCATCGTTGCTGAGGGAGCCGGTGTTTTCCGCTTGCGTGGAGTGCCGACAGCGACGCCTGCAGCGAGTCAGCGCGGAATGTCTGACGATCCAAAGGTGAGCCGAGCGGGCCCATCCCTTCCGTGCTAACCGCCTCAGCTGGTGATTCGCGAGCTGAAGCTTACTGAGGGGCTGACGCGGCAGTATGGTGTGCGCCCCGCTCACTTGCGCGACCTCGGCAGAGTCGTCGTGCTCGCAGGGCCCAACGGCGCCGGAAAAACCCGATACCTGCGACTCGTCTCACAGGCCGCCTCCCGATTGAATCCAGGTGAACCTGGTGGAAGCCGCACCTCAGCCGAACAGGCCCGGGCGGCGGCCGCTCGTTCGACCGATCCCGCTGAGCGAGACCGGCTTCTGGCAAGCGCCAAGCAGTTGCAGGAGCAAGCGGACCGCTTTCAGGCAGCACAGGACGCCATCGACCCCGACACGCGCAAATTGATCAAGGGGGTAGCTGGGATATGGAACACCGCAGCTCCAATCCGAGCGCGTGGTGAGCTCAAGGAAGGGGAGGCTGACAGCGTAGTAGCTCAGGTCAGCCAGCCCAGCGCCGTGGGCTTCCACAGCGCGATGAGCGCGATCGATGCGCACTGCCTCGTAGTCGCGAAAGCGATGACCAACGCCGACCACCCGCGCTTGAAGGACAGGCCGTCGGTCCAGAAGGCGACCGAATGGGCGGGTGAGTTCGTCCGAATCGTCAAGGCGCTGCTTCACATGACGCTCGGAGCTGACCTCGATGTGATGAACAGAGTTGTCCCGACGCTAGACGGCCGGCTCCTTGATGTTGTCGGCGAACTCTCGGAGGGTCAGCGCATCCTTCTGGGCTGGGCAGTGATGCTCCACCAGCAGGTCTCGACACTCCCCGACTGCATCATCATCATCGACGAGCCGGAGAATCACCTCCATCCGGACGTGTGCATTGCCGCAATCAGAAGCCTCGAGCGGCTGGTGTCGGCAGGGTCTGGACAGATTTGGCTGGCGACACACTCCGTGCCCTTGATCGCATCGTTCTCGCTCGCCTCAACGTACCTGGTCGATGGAGGCGAGATTGCCTACGGCGGGAATCGTGCTTCCGAGCTCGTTTCCCGCCTGCTCGGGGGCGAAGAGAACAAGCGCGCCCTGCAACGCATCCTGTTTGACGTGGACGATCTCGCCTTTCACGAGTTCGCCGCACAGTGCCTACTTGCTCCTCACGTGGCGACCCACAAGTCCGGCGACAAGCAGGAGATGCTGTTCCAACGAATCGTGGGGCAGGGTCTCTCTCCCGGCAAGACGTTGCGGGTGCTCGACTACGGTGCCGGCAGGGGGCGTATGGCGGCAGCCATCGTTGAGCTGCTGCGAAGTCGGCCGTCCAGCGACTTCGGGCTCGCATACACCGCGTACAACCCGAACGACGAATCGCCGGCAGTCCAAGATGAGTGCCGGCGTGTAGTGGCAGACTTGGCGCAGCTGCCTAGTGTCTCAGCTCGTTACATCACGGACGTCCGGGCCGCGCAGCCTCCGACGTGCCAGCCCTTCGACATCGCCATCGTGTGCAACGTCATGCACGAGGTGCATCCGAGCGAGTGGCGAAGGATCTTCCGAGAGTTGCACGACTCGGTTGGGGAGGGAGGGGTGGCCCTTGTCATGGAGGATCAGCAGATGTCGGTCGGGGAGATGCCGCACAAGGACGGCTTCCTGGTTCTCGACGTCTTCCAGATGCGCATGCTTCTGGGCGCGCCGGAGAGCGACGTGCGTGCTCTCGAGCACGAGCACGCTGATCGAGTGAGCGTGATCGAATTGCCCCGAAGAGTCTTGAAGCGACATTCGGATCTGCACCTCAAGGAAACGTGCGAGGACGTCTCCAAGCAGGCAATGGACGCAGCCAGGAAGTTGCGCCAGGACGGAGCTTTGGACTGGAGGACCGGCCGCCGGCATGCATTCCTCGCAATGCTGGCGCTGAATGCCCAGCTCTGTCGCGAGTCGTTGGGGTAGGACGAGCGAGCGTCTCTTTGCTGCCTGGCCAACGCATGGATGAGCTTCTTTCGTTGGCGATCGCGATGGAGGCATCGCGCGGCGCGTACGCTTTGCTTCTTGGATCCGGCGTCTCGAGAGCCGCGAGCATCCCCACTGGCTGGGAGGTCGTGACCGACCTCGTGACGCGCATCGCTCGGCTGCGAGGCGAGGATCCCGGGGAGGATCCCGCGGCTTGGTACACGAAGGTCTACGGCGAGGACCCTGAATACGGCGCAGTGCTGGGGAAGGCGGCCAAGACGCCGACGGATCGCCACGCCGTCCTGCGAAGGTACTTCGAGGCGACCGATGAGGATCGAGAGGCGAACAGGAAGGTGCCAACGCGTGCCCACAAGGCCATCGCGAGCCTGGTGCGGTCCGGGCACGTACGCCTGATCCTCACAACCAATTTCGATCGGCTGGTCGAGCAGAGCATCGAAGCCGTAGGCGTCACCCCGACCGTCATCAGCACGCCCAGCGCGATCGATGGGGCGCTGCCACTCATTCATTCCCGATGCACCGTGGTGAAACTGCACGGCGACTACCTCGACACGCGGATCAAGAACACGGCGACGGAACTCGAGAAATATAGTCCGAAGGTCAGTCGCTTTCTCGCGAGGGCACTCGACGAGTTCGGCCTCATTGTCTGCGGCTGGTCGGCGGAATGGGACACCGCGCTTCGTCACGCGATCGAAGCGTGCAAGACGCGCCGGTTCACGACCTTCTGGGCGGCACGCGGTTCGCTTTCGCCCGCCGCGGAGCGATTGGTGCAGCTTCGCGCGGCCCAGGTGATCCCGGTATCGGACGCCGACTCGTTTTTCATGGACGTAGCTGAGAAGGTGGCGTCGCTGGCGTCGATCAGCCAACCTCACCCGCTGTCGGCGCCTGTCGCGGTGGCGACGCTGAAGCGCTACCTCGCCGACCCCCAGCGACGCATCGATCTCCACGACCTGATGCAGCGGGAATGCGAACGCGTGGTCAGCGCGACCTCGGATGAGGCCATGCCCGCGTCCGGCACCGTGCATCCAACCGTGCCGAACGTCATCGACCGCATCAAGCGTTACGAGAACCTGACCACCGTGCTCTCGCACCTGATGGCAGTGGGCTGCTACTGGGGTGTGGATGACCAGGTGGCGCTCTTTCGGCGCTGCCTAGAGCGACTTGCAGACCGACCGACCGTTGGCGGTGTGCTCGTCTGGATCAACCTTCGGCAGTACCCGGCTTTGGTTCTTCTTTACGCCGGGGGGATCGCGGCATGCGCCGGCCGGCGCTACGACACGCTCGGGCTCCTACTGGCCACACCAGTGCCCACTCGGCATGGCGAGCGGACCGCGCTGGAGGCTCTCGACCCAGACTGGGTGCTGGAACGGCCGCACGCGAACGAAGTCTTCGGGAACAAGCAGAACATGATCACGCCGGTCAGCGATCACCTCGCGGTGCTTCTCCGCGAGCCTCTTCTTGAATTTCTGCCTGGCGACGAACGCTACCAGGACGCTTTCGACAGCTTTGAGTACCTCTTGTCGTGTGTGCTCTACGACAATGCGAAGCAAGCTTGGCGTCGCGGGCGCTTCACGTGGCGCGGCACGCATTTCGGAGACAACGATCCGCCCGTTGGCACCGCGTTGGTCGCTGAGGCAAAGGCAGCCGGGGAGGCGTGGGCGCCACTCAAGGCTGGCCTGTTCGGTGGAAGTCTGTCCCGTTTTGAGGCGGCTGCAGCGAAGGTCACCGAGCTAGGTCGCAGGCGGGGCTGAACCGCCCGCGCGCATTCTCGCCGCGGGTTCGCGCATCATGGCCGGTCCCGAGCGAGGCACTCCACTGGGCACTGGCCCGCGCCGCACTGCGCGTTGCACGCGAGCCACGCGGCCATCGTGCCGCCCAGGTCGTAGGCGAGCTCGCACTGCGAGCAGCATGAGTACCCGGCGTCGAGCAGGGGCAGGAGCGGTCCGGCACTTCCGTCGCAGACCCCCGCCTCGTCGCACGCGAACATCAGCTGGCACCTACCGTCACGGCACTCGACGTTGTCCCACTCGCATCCTGCGCCGAGACTGCACAGGCACGTCGCCGACGTGGTGCACGGCGCGCCGAGGCCGACGCATGTGGGCGCCGCGTCGGGCGCCGCCGCATCGGCCGGAGCACCACCTTCCGCCGCCCCCGTCTCCGAGTCCGGAGAGTCGTCGAAGGCGTCAGCCGTGGGGGGCGCACCGTCGGAGCTGGCCTCGACGGCGACCAGACCAGCGTCGTGGGCTGCGGTGGACGGAGCCGCCGAGCAGCCGACGAGGGCGAGCCCGGCGAGTGAGGTGAGCTTCGAGAACATGACGGACGTGTCTCCTCGTGGGCGTCGTGCCCACGGCGCCAGGCACCTCGTCGGCGCCCGGCACCGCGGACCCGACGTCACCTCGGATCGCGCCGTCGACGATCCGCGAGCGCGACGACGTTGGGCGAAAGCGCGCGCTGGCGAGACTCGAGTTGCGCGGCGAGCACGCGCGCGACGTCGCCGAGACCTGCGCGGACGGCGTCGACGATGGCCCTCTCGAGCTCACCTTCCGACGGCTCGATGACGGCAGCAGATCGCGGCAGCAGCGCGTCGTGTTCGGCGGAGTTGTCCACAATCCCGCCCTGCAAGCGCGCGGAACTCGGCGGCGATGGGCCGCCTGCTGCCGCGTTCTCCTCTCTGGGGGTCAAGGGGTCGCTGGTTCGAATCCAGTCGCCCCGACAGAGGTTCGGGAAAGCAGAGAGTCGGCAAGGGGTTGCGAAAGCACCCCCTCTGCCGTTTCCCGCTAGTTGCCCGAGACCGAGAACTTCGCGATCGCAGCCGTCAGCTCGCCCGCCGCCGCGTGCACGTAGCGCTGCGTGGTGGCGAGGTTGCTGTGTCCAGCGAGGAGCCGCACCGCCTCCGCGCCGACACCCAGCGAAACGAGCCTCGAGCAGAAGAAGTGCCTCAGGGAGTGAAACGAACGCTCCCTGAGGCCCTTCCGACGCTGGAGCTCCTTCAGCGCCCCCAGCACGTGCGTGCGCCCAGGCGTGCGGCCGTACGCGTTGAGGACGACGCGCGCGGTCGGCAGCTTGTCGCGCATGGCCTCGCGGACGACCTCGGCCAGCTCGGGCACGAGCGGTACGACGCGCTCGTGCCCGGACTTGGGCGGGAGCACCTCATCCTCCGACAGCGCACGCCGCACCAGGATCCGCCGGCCTCCCTCCACGAGCTCGACGTCGCGGACCTCGAGAGCCCGCACCTCCCCCATGCGCAGGCCCGCGTACGCCGCGAGGGCGATTGCGGTGCGGAGCCAGCCACGAGCGTGCAGGAGCATCGCTCGGACTTCCTCCTCGCTCGGCGCGTCCGGCAGCTTGCGCCCCTGCCGCGGAACCGGTGGAAAGACCGGCACGTTGGCGAGGGCGCCCGCTTCCACGGCGGCTCGAAGGACCGTCCGAACGAAGTTCACGGGGCCTCGCGGCTGCACCTTGCGCTCGCAGAGCCTCGCTGCGAAGCCACGGATCGCCATGGTGCCGACGTCCGAGAGCCGCATCGCGCCGAAGGCGTCGAGGACGCCTTGCTTCAGCAACGCCTCGTACCGCCCGCGCGTCGCCGGCCGGTAGCGCGGCAGGTAGAGCCGGCGGAAGGTGCCCTCCACGAAGGCCCCGAACGTCTGCTCTTCCTCCGCGGCGGACACCGAGCCGGTCTGCAGCGCCTGCATGTAGAGGCGCTCAGCCTCGGCACGTGCGCCTGCCGCAGTCTGAAGCTTCGCATCCCGCCGATAGCGCCGTTCGCGCCCGGTGCGATCGCGAAATCGAAAGTCAATGACCCAGTGGAGCGTGCCGCCCCGCATCTGCTTGCGAACCAGACCACCTCGAACGCTCATGGAGACCTCCACGAGCGGTCGCACACGCGCAGCGCGGCCACTCTAGCGCAAGGTGACGCGATGGAAAGGGGCCGCATGCTAGCGCGGGAAGCGCACGCGCCACGTGCGCCCGAACTTCGTTGCGACGACGCCGTCCCCGAGGTGGCAGCGCACTTCCTTGCCCTCGCGTACGGCGCCACGACGGCAGCGTGCGCGTAGCGCCTGGACGGTCATGCCGAGCAGCGGCGCGGCGTGCTCGATCGTTTCGTAGAGAGTCCGTGGCTGCGAGCTCCTCCACGGGGGTAGGGCCGGGGAGGGCTCCAGCGGGGGGGAGCCGGTGGGTATGGCGGTCGCGAGGTCATGGTCGGGCATTGCGGGAGCCTCCATTGAGGGGGGCCTCGCGGGGGCCTCCGGTGTCCTCAACCAGAGAGGGGCACCTCTCGGGCACTTTGCGGACAAGAATCTTGATTCGGCGTGCCCGGCGGCGGCGTCTTCGGGCACAGGCTCGGAGCATCTCGGGTGCCTGCTCGGTCACCTCTGGCCCGGGTCCCTGCGGCTGGAGCGCGTGCTCGCGGTGCGCACGGCCCAGCTTGACGGGCAGAACGGCCGCGCCATCCTCGCATCGCTCGGCCTTCGCCATCGGCGCCCCCTGGAAGAGCTGCAGCAGGGGGGTCGACGGCGGTGGCCGAGTGGCCGAAGGCGCCCGATTCAGACTCGGGTAGACCGAAAGGTCTCGAGGGTTCGAATCCCTCCCGCTCCACCAGGCCGCCCTCCCACGAGGGCGGCCACTCTCTGGACTTACCTTATGCCGCGACGGCTCTACCTCGACACCGCGGATCTCTTGGACATCGGCGATGGACGGGTGCCCGCTGAGCACCAGGCCTTGCTGCACGCGATGGCCGACACGGACACGATGCTGGTGGTGTCGCGCGACCACATCTTCGACGTGGCGCACGCGGGCGACACGGCGCTCGAGAGCCTGGTCAAAGCAGTCGAGTCCTTCGGCGTCGTTCTCGGCGTAGTGGATGGCCCCGACCAGGTGGAGCCCCTGACGCAGGAGCGAACGGACATCGTCGTCCAGCCCTGCACCAACTTCCGCGAGCTCGCCTATCACGACAAGGCGCGCACGAACGTGGCGAAGCTCCGTGCCACGTACGAGCAGATCCACGCCGGTGAGCGTTCGGCTCAGGCGGCAGCGTGGGGGGTATCCCGCGGCGACGTAGCCTCCCGCAAAGCCAACGAGTTGTATCGGGCGGCTTTCATCACGCTCGTCCGCGACTGGATGGGCGATGATCCGGAACCGATCGTAGCGTTCTGGGAAGCGAAGAACGGCATCCAGGTCACTGCGCACGAGCGCGCGAGCGTTCTCGCGGCACTGCATGGCGCGAAGGACATGATCTCTGCCGCCAAGGCCATCCTTGCGGCGGAGGGCATCGATGCGACCGAGGCGCTCCGCATGCACGCCCAGTGGGAGAGCGACGCCGAGGCCTACCCCGGCCAGCTCCTCGGATACCGCGTCAGCTTGGGGAGGCGCCGCAACGTCCGACGAGTGCCGCGCCAGAGCGATCTGCTCGACCACGACCACGTGAAGCACATGCCCTACGTGGACATCGCCACGTGCGATGCCGGGACGCTGCACGAGGTGAGCAACCTCGCGCCGAAGATGAAGCTCCCGCGCCATCCCGCCGTGTTTCAGACCGGCCGTCTCGGCGAGGTGGCCGCGCGCATCGGCGCTCTGAGCAAGTAGGCGGCTCCCGTTGTGCTTGTCTCGGGCCTGCGCGACGCAGCCCACCCCCAGCGACGAAGCCTGAGTTTCAGCAGCGGTTTCAGTGACTTGTAACTCATGCACGGCCCGGGGCTGACGCCGGTGGACCGGTTTCAATGAACCGCGTAGGTTACTGGTTCAGTAACGTGCTACGGTTTCTGAAACTGACGGACATTACCGTTCCAGTAACTTCAGATGTCGCAAGAAACCAAACGCCGCACTTTGTCGAGTACCGAGTCCCGCATCATGCTCGAGCTCGAGTGGCGCGGCCAGCGCCAGGTCACGACGGACCAGCTCAAGCAGCTGCTGGGCGGCTCGGACAACCACGCCCGCGTCCTCACCCACCGCCTCGTCCGCAAGGGCTGGCTGGAACCCATCAAGCGCGGCGTCTTCCTCGTCGTGCCCGCCGATCGCGGTCCCGAGGGGATCCCCGAGATGAACCCCCTCGTCGCGGGAGCCCAGCTCGCCCCCGAGTACTTCTTCTCCTACGGCACGGCGTGCTCGTACCACCACCTCACCGAGCAAGTGTTCATGACGGTCTTCGTGGCGTGCCGCCGTCCGCCGACCACGAGGATCGTTCGCGGCACCGAGTACGTGCTCGTGCGTGTGCCGGACGACCGCTTCTTCGGCTTCGATCCGGTCGACGTCCTGGGCGCGAAGGTGAACATGGCGACGTTCGAACGGACGCTCCTGGATGCCGTCGACAAGCCTCAGTACGCGGGTGGCATCGGAGAGGTCTCGCGTATCGTCCGGAATGCAGCGCCGCGCGTGTCGTGGCCGACATTGCTCGAACACGCGCGACGGTGGCACGAATCCGCGCTCGTACAGCGGCTCGGCTACCTGCTCGATCGCCACCAGGCCGACCTCGATCGAACCGTACGCAGCGAGCTGCACGGGATGGTGCGGCCCACGAACAGGATCTTCCTCGGGGCGAGGAGCCGCTGGGGCACCTCGGGGAAGCTCGACATCGACTGGAACATCATCGAGAACGTTCCTGCGAATGTGCTGGTCGATCCGGCGGAAGCCAAGCGACGCACCTGGGCATTGCCGAAGCGGGAGTCGCCGTGATCCCCTCCAAGGTCGTCCAGTTCTTCGCCCATCGCTGCAACGCGCGCGATCTCCTCGTCGCCGAACGCGAGGTCGTGCTGACTTACGCGCTCCACCGCCTGCATGAGCAAGGGGTTTCTCCACGACTCGCGTTCAAGGGAGGGACTGCGCTGCGCAAGCTCGTCTTCGGCTCCGGTGGTCGCTTCTCCGAGGATCTCGATTTCACATTGGTTGACGGCGACAAAGACGAGGCGGCGATACACCTCCATGACGCATTGGACGGCAAGACCCACCACGGGGTCTCTTTCACACTGTCGAACTTCTACGAGACCGATGACTCGTTCGCCGTGATGGTCGGCTACCGGCACGATTGGAACGAGAAGGGTCAGTTCAAGTTCCAGGTCAGCACGCGCGAGAGTCCGACGCTGCCCATGCCGACCCTCCAGCAGATAGACCAGCCGTACTTCTCGAGTCTCGAATTCGGCGCCCCTCCAGCCATCCAGGCGTTGCAACCGATCGAGATGATCGCCGAGAAGGTGCGAGCCACGTTCCAGCGTGTGAAGGTGCGTGACGCGTACGACCTGCACCTGTACGCGACGCTCGATGCGACCAAGGGCTTCGACATCGAGTTGGTCAGAGGGCTGGTGGTCCTCAAGTTGTGGCAGGTCCGGGACCCCTTCGACCCTGGAGTGCTCTTCGAAAAACTGCACGGCGGCGAGTACGACTGGAAGGAACTCGACCCGCTGCTGCCACCTGGCAAGAGAGTGGACGTGAAGGAACTGCTCCAGCCCATCATGGCTCGGTTCGGTGGGCTTGCGGCGCTGAACGAGCTCGACAAGCGCGTCATCGCGGATTCATCGAGCGGCTACAACGTCGTGATCGCCGACCAACTCCGTGAGCAAGTGCGAGCTCGACACGGCAGGTAATGCGAAACGGATTTGCGTCTGGCAGCGACGTTCCGTTCGGAGTGGGCGCCTACGAGTTGTTGGTGGTGCTGCCGATGAACGCGCCGATGCCGAGCGCTGCCAGCGTGCCGAGGATCACGTGCCCCACGTCGGGGCCCGACTTCTGTTGTGCGGCCTGGTAGCCCTTGGCGAGCTCGGTCTCGAGGAAGTTCACGCGCTGGTGGCGCTCTAGTCCGTACCCGCGCCACTGCTCGAGTTGCTTCTGAACCTCAGCGAGGCGCGCATCGGCCTCGGCGAGACTCTGGTCGTACTCGCTGTTCGCGAGCACCAGCGCGCGCTGCGTAGCTTCGGCAATCTGCTTGGCCTCTCGTTCACGCTGCTCGCGTTCCTGGCGTGCCGACTCGACGGCGGCTGCCTGCTCGCTGCGCACGACGGCCAGCTCGCGCACGACTGCCTCGAGCTCTCCCGAGCTCTTGTCGAGTTGCGCACGAAGCTGGGCGATGGATGCGTCGCGCTCAGCGAGATCCGCACGCAGGCCATCGATCGTGGCCCTGGCCTTCGCCATCTCAAGGGACTCCGGCGTCTCGGGCGCACCGAGGAGCAGGTGCTCCAGCCCGGTGCCTTCCACGAGCACGTTCGGCTGCACCTTCGCCTGCTCGGCGATCTCGCGGAGGAGCTTCAGCGTGAGCGCGATTCGCCCCTTGTAGACCTTGGAACACGTGCCGGTAGCACACCCGATCCGCTTCTCGGCGGTGCGCGCTGAAATGCCCGCGGCCTTGAGTGCCCGCTGGGTGCGGTCGCGGAAGATGGCGAGGTCCTCCTTGGACGGCTTCGGAGGGTCCGGGGGGAACTGCGAGCTCATGCTGGTCTCCTTCTCGGCGAGATTGCCGACACCGTGTCTGTAGCCGACAGCAGCACGCTCGGCTGCTGACTCGCGCTGATTCAACTGCTGCACAAGTCAGCACCAGCGGTTGAGCTGTCTTCAAGCACGCGAAAGGACCGCGGCGCTTCGGCGCCCGGCGAGCCCCGTCGGGTCACCTGGCGGGGTTTCGCCGTGTCGCGATGCGACAGGGCGCGTCGGCGGCCGCAACCTACGCTGGAGGGAGGCGCGATGAGGCCTCGCCTGGCAGGAGCGGCGCGATCTCATCTACCGCGAATGGCAGCCGCTGCGGTCATGATCTCGCGCGCGCCTCGATGCGGGACACGATCCTGGCGGCCGGAACGTCGATCCCCAGCGTTGGATCACCAGGAGCGTTCACTCGGATCGCGAAATCCAAGCCGCCAGCCTCCTCACGCCATCCACCGACAACGCCATCCCATCGCATCGGTGCGGCTCGGTACTTCGACACGTTCTCCCTGTACCTGTGCGCCAACGCAGTCAGGGCGCGCTTCTCGGATGACCAGAACTCACGGGCAGAACGCACACGCATGACGGACAGGACCGAGTCATCCTTCTTCCATTCGAAGAAAACCTCCCCGCTCCCTGCGACCTCCCGACAAAACTCGTCCATTCGTGCCGCAGAATCCAAGTGTCGATAGAGAGCATCGCGTGCTGCCTTCCCACCTTCCGGCTGACCGTTCGCCTCGTCCAGCGACATATCGACGTTTCCATCCTCCCCGCGGATCCGAGCCAACCATCGCCATTCGTCGAGGGTGGCCGCATCGACGGATCCGCTCTGGCCGAGGTGAATGGCGATGCTGCGACATGTCTGTGTTCGTCCGAAGCGCTCGTTGCATGCCTCGGTGACCGCCTGTAGCCAGGAGCGATGCAGCGATACTTCGCTCGTTGGTCCGGGCAATATCGCCTCGACTCTCTCCCAGAAGGTGGCCCACGGCTGTCGGACGAGAGTGACGCCATTGGCCCAGGCCCAGGATTCATCGTCGGGACGCACGCCGCTGGCGAACCAGTAGATCGTGTCGATCTGTGAGCGAAACGCTCGAAGCTGCTCTCGCAGGTACGCATCGTCGAGACTCATGCCGACGATGGCCAGCTTGCCCTCGAAGGCGTTGTGCACGGCGAGCTGCAAGCCCAAAGTGCCACGCATGGACTCGTACTCGGTGCTCGCCATCACGCAGATACCTGAGTCGTCGACTGCACCGTGCGGATGGTAGACGCTTCGCCGGAAGGCCAGTGCTTCAGGGGTCCGTGCGCGAAGGAGCGTCGTGGCCCCCGGCACTGGCGGCGCGAAGCAGCGGATGTTGGAGATCCCCGATGGGTCGGCGATAAGCCGTGAGGTCGTGGTCTCGACGTTGAAGTTGACGATGGGATTGGCCACCGAGCCAAGGTGAGCGAGCTGCCGCGCCACAGTTGGGAGGCACGGTGTACGCGCCTCGTGGTCGTTGGCCAGCTTGACGATGGCCTCCGAGAGCGGCTTCACGATGGCGGCTCGGAGGTGCTTCTGGAACTCTATGCGCCTGAGCGCCCGCAGGCAGCGGTCGATGCGGTCCGCGAACGCCACGCCCGGTGGTGGCGTAAGCCCCGCCGATGCTTCCAAGCGATCCACGACTTCCGCCCAGCCGGGAACCTTGCTGCTAGCGGCAGCACCCAAGTGCACGCCGACGCCGGCCCCGACCCAGAGGCAGTACCCGGTCGACAGGTCTCGGAGCGCGTCGTCCGTCGTGATGCTCGTCATGTAGTGAGGTCAGTACGCGTGATGCGGTCCAAGCACGGCGCGAACAGGCGGCGCAGGTGGACGAGGGAGGTTTGGTAGGAGACGTCCGTGTAGCATGAAGGGTCGCGCTCATCCCTGGCGCGCATCCATGTGAACGGTCGGATAGCCAAGCGGGAACGTGCTCCGCGAGCAGCCACCGCTACACTCGGCGCCCAATGACTTCCGGTCCTGCGGCTTCCGCCGGCGCGCTCGATCGACTCATAGGAGTCTACCCGCGCGCGGAGGTCACTACCGCGATCGTGCACGACCGCCGCGGCGGCGACCGACACGTCATTCTCTACGCCGTCGCCGAGCTGTGCCCGCCTGACCAGCCCCAGTCCCCCGCCATTGGCGATCCCCGCTTCGGAATGCACCGCGAGCGGCTGGAAGAGGACGCGCTAACTCTGTACCTCCGACGGGACGACGTCTCCCCTGCGGTCGCGGTCGGGTTCTTCCGCGGAACTGGCGGAATCCACGTGCTCCCGGGCGTGCCGCCGCTGGTCAGCGCGACGCCGCTGGCAGACGTCACGCGCGATGAGGAGATTGTGCTGATTCCCTCGAATCTGGCGGCGCTCACCGGGCCGGGCGCCGTGCTTCCACGTCGGCCAACTGGACTGGGCGTCGTCTCAAAGCTGGACACCTCGGATGGCCTGCGAGGTGCGCTCGGCGATCGGGCGATTGCGCGCGCCCTCTCGCTGGTTCACGCGCACCTGGGTGTCGACCTCGGGCGATTCTCCGAGCATCTTGGAGCAGTCCATCTCTGTGTCGCGAATCCCGTGCTGCGCGGGTTTGAACGGAGCATCACGAGCGACGAGCGGACGCTGCTGGTGCGTTGCTATGAGCGCGCCGGTTGTTCCGTCGTCGGATGCGAGCTGGAACTGTCCAACGAGTGGCCCTCGTTGGGAGCCGGTTTCTGCGTGCGACACGTCATCACGGCTCCGTTCTTCAGTCTGCCTTTGCCCGCTCCGCCACAGAGCCTGCGCGTGCGGCTGTTCGACACGAGTGGCCGTTGCATCGAGGACGAGAGCGCGGCGTTCGTACGCAGAGTCGGCCTGGACATCGGCATCTCCTCCCGACGCCGCGTCGTTTTCACGGGGCCAGGCGGAGAACAGGAGACCCATGACGTCCGGACCGTGTCCTACGATCGCCCGAGGAGCACCGCCGTTGAACCACCGCATCCTCTCGTCTACCTCGCCCAGGCCCAGAGGCAGCGCGAACTGGACGACCTCGCAACGGCCCGCGTCTTCGTGTTCTTCCCCGGTGGCGACGAGTCGCGCAGACAAGCTCGGGAGATCGTCCGTGAGCTGCTGGGGCGGGCTCGCGAGCGATGCAGCATAGTTGATCCCTACTTGTCAGCCGACGACGTGGTGACCTTCGTGCCCTTCATCGCGACGAATGGTTGCCACGTGAGACTCTTGTCGTCGAACGCCTTTCTTCGAGAACGCCGCGACGACGGTTCCACCAATGAACAGCATTTGGTGGCGCGCCTCGAAGAGCTGAAGGCTCTGCCACTTTCCGTCGACTGTAAGAAGATGCCCGGTCACGATCGGAGCCCCGTTCACGATCGCCTCATGGCGATCGACGACGACGTCTACTTGCTGGGCAGCTCGCTGTCCGAGTTCGGTTCGCGGGCGACTACTCTGTTCAAGGTCCCAGATCCCCGCGGGCTGCTCAGGGAGATCGACGAGTGGTGCCGCAATTCCGCGCATCTGGAGTCAACTCGCCGCAGCCTACTGTCTGTTGAGATGGAGCGACTGAGCATGCAAGTACGGGCGGCGGGTCGCACCGCGGGCAAGATCGCGAGGCTCACGCTCAGCGAACTGCGGCGGACGCTCGCTAGCAAGAGAGGCCCCTAGTGACTCGCGATCCTCGAATGCATCTCGACCCGTCGACGCGCGCCTACCGGCGACGGACTGCGACGGAGACCGACGCGCTCAAGCGATCGGTCACCGCGGAGGCTTGGCGTGCAATGGCAGAGCCTCTCGCGATCCTGGCAAGCGACGTGGTGCGCGGGCGCGCGTCAACGGCCCCCGCCTTTCCGGCGGCAGGCGATCCCCGCTTCCGTGGGGCTTTCGAGGCACTCGGCGCCTTCCTGTCCTCCCGGGACGAGGCCCACTGGCGGCCGGCCGAGGGTAGCGCTCTGCTGCTCCGGCAGGTCGCGCAGACCCTCGGGCCGTTGGTGAGCGCCACGCCGGAGGCGTGGGTGCGCAGCGCGGCTTTGTTTCCGGACTGGGAAGCCTGGTCTGCCTTTATTGACGCGGTTCCCCGCGAGGCAATCGAGCGATGCGTGCTCGACCTGATGCGCAGCCCAACGGACGAAAGAGTGTGGCTCGACACGATCGGTGGGCGCGTTGCTCATCGCGAAGCGATGCGTGCTCTCGACGAGGAGCGCCGTACCGGCCGAGGGATCACGCAATGGATCGTGTCGCTGGAGCATTATGCCGGGCACGCGATGCTGGGCGAGAACCTGCGGGTCAGGTCTCAGCTTCTCGCCCGTGTCGGCGGAGCAGTTTGGTCAACATGGGCGCCAAACCTTCCTCACCTGCTACTCACGGCGCTGGCGGTCAATGATCTGGGCGAACTGGACTTCACACAGGATGCCATTGATGGGGCCAAGGTCGCGTGGGCGGACGTCGACCAGTTGTTCGTCCTCGTCGCCTTGCTGACGCGTCGGTTGATCGAGCAGTGCGAGCAGATTGATCGCAGCCTCACTCATGCCGCGTCGATGCGTTGGTCGTCAACGAATGACCCGGCCGAACGCGCCGAGTACGAAGCCATGCTCACGGAGTGGCGGAGGGAGGAACTTCCCCGGCGACTCGATCGACTCGTCCTATCGCTTCGCTCGGGCGAGCCGGCCAGGCGCGCCGCGATCGTAGTTGCCCGAGGGCTGCGCGCCACCTCGCGGGGCGACTTCAACATTCGCCAGATGCTGCGGGAGCGGTTGGTCGCAGCCCTCGCAGCCGTCGGCTTGGACTCGTCGATGGCCGCGCTCCTAGCGGATCCGCTCGACACCGCAGGGCTGCTCGCCGGCACCCAGGTCGGGTTGTCCGCGATGACTCCGCAACGCGCCGAGGCGGCCATGGTTGCTTACCTCAGGTGGTTGACGGGACAGGACCTCTTCTGGAGCACGCCTCTCGGCGTCGACGACGACGATCTTGCAGAGGCGTTGGGGAAGGCGCTCGCGGCCACCGCGGATCCAATGAGAGAGGCGCGGGCACTGCTCGCAGCGGCGCAGGTCCCTTCGCAGGGCTGGGGCTTCGTGCAAAAGGAGTGGTTCGACTCGGTTCCAAGAGTCACCCACGTCACGATAGTGATTGCCGCCGCGGGCTACATCGCAAGCACCGGCGGGCGGGCCGACCTCGGACGGGGGCTCACCGACCTCGCCGCGACAACGCTGGCGACTTGGCTACGGGAGGTGCCGATGCGTTATTCCGATCAGCACGTTCTCCACGCGCTTGCATACGCGTTTGCGTTCCTGGCCAAGGTCGATGGCCCTGCCTCAGCCCCGCGCGTGGCCGCGGTGATGAGGGGCTTGGACACCGTGGACGAGATCCTGGCGGTGGCCGACAACTACGCCTCGAACCTTCCGGCCCCCGGAATGCCTATTGACGTGCAGCGAGCGGTGCGCGCGGCGTTTGAGGCGCGACGGCCGCTGCTTGCACTCCACCCGCACGTGTCCGAAGACAGCTTTCGGCGCATCTCCGCGCGCATTGAGGAGCTTGCACGAGACGCCTACCAGGAGGCTCGCTAGAGACAGGCCCGCGCGCAATGCGCCGCCGCGTGCAACGCGCGAGCCCGGGTGGGAGCGGATTGGGTCACGTCGGCGGACTCGCAGTCGCGGCGCGCGCTGCCACGCCCTTACGAGCCCTCCATCTTCGCGAACAGCTCGTCGCACACGACGCCGCCGTCGAGCCCGAGGAATGTCGATGCCCTCTCAGTCAGATCGAGCGCCAACCTTGACGACTCACCAACGATGCCGCACGCGAATGCAGGGATGACCTCAGGCGGCAGGTTCGCCGGCCGGATCATCGCCAGCGTGGAGCCATGGGCGCCCCAGCACAGCTCGTCGAAGCGGCTGGCATACGTCGCCTCGTAGTCCGACCCAACGCGACGATCCGCCTCCGCCACCATCTGCTCGAAGGGCTTCCCGAACCATGTCTGCGTAGGCGCCTCTCGAAAGCGCATGTCACGTGCACCATGGTCGGATTCGGCGGCGCGCGGCCTCGGGCCGATGGCGAGCCAACCGGAGTCCGTCCGGAAGCGACTTGGCCCGCCGCGACGCTGGGCAGGTCGGGGCGGCGCGCCCAGCGGTCCCATTGCGTGTGCGCGAGCTAAGCTTCCACCGTGCACGATTCAATGACGCTCTTCTGCGACGGCGCCGCCCGCGACAATCCGAAGGGCCCCGCCGGAGCAGGCGCGGTGCTCCTCGATGACGCGAACCAGGTGGTGGGCACGGTCAGCGATTTTCTCGGCGTGCGCACGAACAACGAAGCTGAGTACGAGGCGCTGATCCGCGGGCTCAGGAAGGCGCTCGACCTCGGAGCACGCCGTGTGTTGGTCCGGGCTGATAGCGAAGTGATGGTCCGCCACTTGAACGGCGAGTACCGCGTCAAAGCTCCGAACCTGCGTCCACTGTACTCGGAGGCGGTGGCCAATCTCGGGCGCTTCGAGAGCTGGGACGCGAAGCACGTCCCGCGCGAAGCCAACCGAGATGCTGACAGGCTCGCGAACGAGGCGATCGACCGCGCGCTAGTCGCGACGCGATAGCGCACGCACCCCATTGGAGGAACTCGGGCTGCGATCAGAGTGCGAGCAACAGCGCCAGTAGAGCGAGCCCGGCAGCTCCTTCGTCGGCACACTTTGAGCCGTTCCACTGCTGTCCCTTCGGGCACTGCACGTCCTCGATCGCATCGAGCTGGATTCGAATCGGCACGTCGCATCCATCCGGCGGCCTGTAATTGCCGGCTGCCGCCTTGGTGCACGCACCCTCATCCCCCGCGCGGCTCAGCGCTTCGCGCCTCGCGTCACTGGTGCCGCCGCCGCCAAGGCCACCAACGCCGCCCTCGGCTCCGATGTGCGCCGCACCCTTCGCGTACAGTGTGAAGGCGCCAACGTCGGCGACCGACACGAAGTGGGTCGCATTCCGGCACTCATCGCGCAGCTCGCCACGAACGAGCTTCCGGTTTGCTGTCCACTGCCCAACGATCGTCGTGTCGATGTAGCTCTCGCCGGTCTTCTCGAGCCCCGCCCGCCCCCATGGGCTCCCCGTTTGGAGCCCATCGCTTTGCTGGAGGGTGTACGTGTCCGTCTGCGCGCTCCCGCCGTGGTAGTCATATCCGCCGGGCACGTTGCAGTCGTCGAGCAGCACCAGGTCCTTGCCGACGGCCTGCACCACGATGGTCCGCCGATGCTCGAGGGCATCCTCCCACCGGCTACGCTCCGTGTTCGGCAACGCGGCAATAAGCCTCGAGTTGTCGGCGGCGACGTCCTCGCCAGCCGGCTGCGGCAAGGTTGCCAGTCGCGATGCCGCGTTGGCGCCCGTGCACCCTCCCAAGAGCAGCATGAGGGGCACCACGGCGAGACCAGATCGCATGGCCGTCCAGATGGACGACCCTAGCCCTTGCCCGATTCAACGGCGGGGAATGCCGCTCCGGCCCAGGGGCAGCAGCGAGTTTGGGCGATCGCTCCGGAGTGGGCACCGGTGCGAGCCAGCGCCAATAGCTCCAGGACGTCCCGGGGAGTGGCCCAGATGATGACTCCTCGATGTCCCACGATGTCGCGCACCCAGGCCACGCCCCGGCCCCGTAGCAGCGTTTCAGCGATGAGGACGGGTCGCCCCACGGCCAGCGCCTCGCGCACCTGGTGGAGGGTCCCACTCTTCTCTCCGGCTTCGACGACGACGGTCGCATCGGCGAGGCGCGCCATCACGCGGTTGCGAGCGGGGAAGTGGCCTCGGCTCGTACCCGTGCCCGGCGCGAACGGCGAGAGAAGCAGGTGCTGTTCGTGGATCGTCTCCTGCAACCGGGCATGCCGCTTCGGATATGCGCGATCCAGCGGCGTGCCGATGACGGCAATCGTGCGCCCTCCCATCTCCATCGCACCGCGGTGTGCCGCGGCGTCGATGCCCGCGGCCAAGCCCGACACGACGACAACTCCCTGCGCGACGAGCTCACTGGCAAGCTGCCAGGCCATCCTTCGACCGGCGGGCGAAGCCTCGCGCGATCCCACAATCGCAACGCAGGCGCGAGCTAGCAGCTTGAGGTCGCCCGCCGCGTAGAGATTGGCGATGTGCGCTCCGTCACGCGCCACGAGCAGGACCTGCTTCGCATCCTTCGGCGGGTTGTAGATGTGGTCGAGTTCCCGCGCGTTCGGTTCAGCCAACATCATCATGCTGAACGGATAATCACTATATAGGAAATACGCAATCCATATTCTCCTTAATTGCGAATACGGATCCGCGCGTGTTGGCACCCGCGCGCGCGAGGCCGCCACCCCGCAGAGAGCCGGGGGCGGGGTGGCGGCCACGCGCGTCCGCGTTTCGTGAGCGTCGCTGGTGTCGCGAGCGTCGAGGCGGACAGAGCCATCAGCCGGCGGCCTGCGGCCGCCGGCTGATGCGGGCGCGCCGCACCTCCGGGCGCAACCAATGACGAAGCCCCCGCCAGGGTGACCTGACGGGGGCTCCGCTGAGCGCCGAGGCGCTGCGCGTGTGCGCGTTACTTGACGATGAAGGTGATGAGCTGGCTCCAGTCGCCCTCACCCGTCTTCGTCACCCCGCGATAGCGGAAGGTCACCGTGGCCCCGGGGGTCAGGCCCATGATGGTGGTCTTCGCCTGCAGCGTGACGGGCGCCACCTGCCATGTCTTGCCGCCGTCGGCGCTGTACTGCCACTCGTAGGACGCCCGGCCGGCCGCAGATGCGGCAACCAGCTTGATCGTCCCGGAGACCGCGCCCGCCTTCGCCTCGAACGTCCGCGGCGCTCGCGCCGCGGGCTTCCTCACGCTCACGCCGGCGCTCTGGATGATGGAGGCGCCGTTCTCCATGTTCGCGTCTGCGGTCTTCTGGATGTACGCCTTGAGCTGCTCGAGCAGCTGGACGAGGGTCGCCAGCTTGTCGTTGCGCGTGGCAGCCGCGCCGCGCGTACGGGCCTGCGTCGCCGTCTCGGCGAGCGCGAGATCGTTGGTCGCGCTCGTGACGGTCGCCAGCGGCGGCTCGGGCGTCCCGAAGTTGGCGTTGCCCGTCATCGCCGTGACGATCGCCTGGGCGAGCTTGATGAGGTCGGGCACCTTGCGCGGCAGCTTCAAGGTGACGACTGCACGATTGATTCGCTTCGGAGTGGTCATGGAACCTCACTAGTTGGGTCGGTAAGCGACCTTGTTGGACCGGGAATGCTGCTCGTATCGAAGGTAATTCGGCTGTTTCGTCGGGTAAGCCCGACGAGAGAGCGATCGGACCGCCTTCTTGGCCTGTGAAACGCGCTGTGAGCTCGGGGAATGGCGCCGTGTTCGCGCGCGCATCGCCTTTTTCGTCGATCGGACTCGCCCAGCGCGTGAGGAATGCTGCGTCGATCTCGCACGCCGACGCATTTCAGATCCGCCCATCGCGTCCGTCCTCGCGACCAGCGCGAAGACGCTCGATGAATGCGCGTTCGGAGGAGATTCCGTCTGCGCCGGCAACGCGAATCGTGCGTTTTGCGACCTCCCTTTCACGTTTCCTCGTCCTCCCAGCGCGTTTCGGTGTCCTCAGAGCGCGTTTACACGCGCGAAGAGGCGGTCCGATCTCCCTCCAGTCGCGTCTCCGGCTCCGCGTGCCCCTCTACCCTTAGGGAAAGCGCGTTTCTCCCGAACCACAGCGAACAGGGCGAACACGAGGCACGACGTCAGCGACTGCAGTGCGCGTTGGTTGGCGCGACGTCGAGGCCGTCGAGCCTTCGTCGGGGCCTCGACGTCGCACGGGGTGAGCTACTTGCGGCGTGCGCGGGTCTCGGCGGCCAGGCAGAGGCAGTCCCAGAGCGGCGGGATCCTCCGCTGAATCTCCGTGAGAGGCACGAAGAGCGCCCGACCGGCGGATATGAACGTCACGCCGTTGGCCCGAAGGAGGCGCCGTAGGCGGTTCGCGCTCACGTTGCCGATCCGGGCGAGCGCCGGGACGGAGTAGAAGGCGCGCACTTCGAGCGAGGCGCGGTTGCTGCGGGCGACACGATGCTCGGACATGGTCGGCACCCCCGATGGGGCGAGCGCGTCTGGCGCGTCTGGGTGGGTACTCGAAGCGAAGTGCGGACAAGAAGCCGGGCGAGCCGTGCGTATCGGCTCGGCGGCGCATCAACTCTCCGCGTCGTCCTGGGGCACGACGCACGGACGGTTGCCGCGCGCGCGGTCGTAGGCTCTGACGGCGAGGGCACACGCGAGCTCCAGCTCCGTGCGCCAGGCGTTCACGAGGTCCGTGCGACCCTTGCGCACGACCTCTTCGATCCAGTCCGCGACGCTGCGCGCGCGCGTCTGTCCGCGGGCTACCTCCCGGAGCCACTCGACGCGTGCGGTGGGGTACGCCTCCGCGGCGCCGGCCAGGCCGAACGGCAGCGCCTTGGTGACCGCTTCGGACCAAGGCCGCTCGATGTAGACGCCCGCCAGGAGCAGCGCCTGCGTCGTGTGTAGGCTCTTGAGCCAGCCGTTGATCTTGCCGGCGGCGTGCTGCGCCTCCAATCGGCGCTCGACTGCATCGGCGCTCGTCGGCGAGACGCCCCAGAGGTGAGCGCAGATGTTCGACGGCACGTCGATCTCCGACTCCGCCTCGTTGAAGAACCAGCGCAGCTCGGCCTCCGCCGCGGCGCTGGGGGTGACGTCGCGGAAGCGACGCCCGGTGACTTCGACCAGGTTCTGATTGGGGTTGTTCATGGGCATGCCGGACGCTCTCCTCCGTTCGCAAAGGGCGTCTGGCGCGCCTCTTCCCGTGTGACTGCAGCGCGGTTACCCCGCGCGGTGCTACCGAAGTCGCTGCTCGAACCACTCGCGCAGGAGCGCGACGAAGTCGTCGAAGTGCATCGTGACCGTCGCTCGCTGACGGTCGTCCTTGCACACGGCGATGGGCACGCCGCGGCGGCCGTCCGCCTCGCGCACGGCCTGCCGGAGCGCGGCGCGAGGATTCGTCGCCTTGCCGGCCTTGCACTCGACCACGAGGCCCGGGGCGACCACGTCGGGCACCGACATGGCGCCCGGGCGCTGCAGGAGCCGGCGCACCTGCCGGTCCCCGAACACGGCGGCGAGACGGCGACGCACCTCGCGCTCGAACTCGATCCCCTTGCGCCTGCACCAGCGTGCGTTCATCGCGAGCCTCCCGTCGACCCGACGCCGGGTCGCTCTTCTCGGGCCACCAGGCGAAGCGAGACCGACTTGGACGCGAGCTTGTCGAGCGTCGCTCGGAGTGCCTCCGCCGCATCGGGCGCCAGCGCCGGCCCGACCTCGGCCAGCAGCTTGCGCACCGCTGGCGCGCCGATCGACGCGAGGCGCCCGAGCAGCTCGCCGCGCTGCATGCCGGTCGCGCGCTCGAGGGCCTCGACCGTGGCGTCCACGGGGTACTCGGCGTACGTCGCCGTCCCGATCGAGTAGCGCATGCCGCCGACCCGCAGCTCGTCGCGCTCGCGAAGCTGTGACTTGAGGATCGCTTCGAGCGCCTCCTTGCGCCCGATGAGCACCTTGACGAGCGCCGCCACCTCCTCGCGCTCACGGGAGACGGCAACGAGATCGTCGTGGTCGGTGCACACGAAAGCGCGCCTCCCGGCGAGGGCGCGGGCGTACTCGCTGCACTGAGTGCGGTGGTCGCACGTCGCGCACTGAATCGTCGGGCGGGTCGCCATCTCCGCGCCGGCGCGCTCTGCGGCCTCGATCTTCGCGATCGTCGCCAGGATGTACTCGCGCGTCGCCTCCCGCTGCGCGTCCGTACGACTCGTGCGGATGACCGTGCCGTGACGCAGGAGCTCGATTTCGAGCTCGACGCGCTTCGCGCCCGGCCAGAGATCGTGCGCTGCCAGGTCGTAGGTGGCGAGCTGCAGGCTCGCTTCGACTTCCTCGCGCGTCATGGGCACGCGCGCCGTCTTGTAATCGCGCACCCGCACGATCCCGCTGGTCCGCTCGACGCGGTCCATCTTACCGACGAGGCGGTAGTCGCCGACGGCGATCTCGAACGGCTCCTCGATGCCGATCACCTCGTTCCAGGCGACGCAGCCCTGGCGCTCGGCCCACGACTTGGCGAGCTCGAGCCCTTCCTCGAACCGCAGGCTGTCGCCGAGCTCACTCTCCTCCCACGCCCTGCGGTAGGCGCGCACAACGCTCGCCGGTTCGATGGCACCGCTGTGCCGACACGCGACGTGCTCGAACAGCGCGGCCTCGCACGTGCGGTGCAGCAGCACCCCGAATCGCGACGCATCGCTGTCCTCCGCGGGCAGCCGGTCGACGTAGTGCAGCTGGAACGAGCGCGGGCAGCTCGCGAACCGATTGAGATGCGAATAGCTGTAAACGACTCGATGCTCGGACATGGGTCACACCCCTGTGGGGTGAGCGCGTCTGGCGCGTCCGGGTGGGCACTGTCGTGGGTCAGTCGCTGCGTGGTCCTCGGGTCGGGACGGGGCGCTCGCCGCGTCGTCCCTCATCTCAGAGAGGGGCACCCTTGAGGCGATTTGGGGACAAGAAATCGTACGTGGCCACTCCGAATCTTCGCCACTGGAAGACGACCACGCGCCCCGCCTCGGAGATGCGCCGGGTGATGCCCTC
>Ga0335069_10003001_pt1 | contig 25690 bp, 21 predicted proteins | sample Lox_Sample_11_FD_206714 | JGI IMG/M metagenome (GOLD analysis project Ga0335069, IMG submission 206714) | Soil microbial communities from Loxahatchee National Wildlife Refuge, Florida, United States - Lox_Sample_1.1 | ecosystem: Environmental > Terrestrial > Soil > Wetlands | place: USA... | reverse complement strand
CGGACGGCATTCGCTATAGTTTTAAGGGTATGTACAGAGACTTTCACGCCCGCGACCGCTGGGCCAAGAAAGACGTTCATTGCATTTATCAGGCGATCATCGTTGCGATTGCAACCCGTCACGCCGACGCAGTTGATATCAAATTCCTGGTCGATGGCCGTCCGGTTTGGATTGTGCTGCCTCACCCGGCATGGGTCGAGTATAAGAACCGCACCGGGAAGATGATAACCGACCCCTTAGCCATTGACATCGCAGGACATTACCTGAAAACTGCGCTGGAATCCGGCGAAGGCGTGGGACGCGAAATGTACTCTCTGACCGTCGAGCAGACCCTGCACCATCTTGAGGCAGCCGTTTCTGAACAGCTTGCAGTGCCTGGTCCAGCGGCTTGACTCAAGGCTGGCCTCGGCCTGGTAAATGGTAAAGTGCCGGGTTGGAAGTTCCTGCCGAAAGAGGCACAATATCAAGGCCTGTAGCGCTGTTACGCCGATTGGGAAGTTGGGCTAGAACAGGAGACAAAAAGAAAAATGGGCAGCTTGACCATGGAAGTTGAATCCGCCCACGCGGGAAATCGCCAGCTTGCCAGCTGGGTGGAAGAAATGGCCCAGCTGTGCAAGCCCGACCGCGTCCATTGGTGCGACGGATCGCACGAAGAATACCAATCGATGTTGCGGTTGATGATCCAGTCCGGGGTTGCAATCCCATTAAATCCTGAAAAGCGCCCGAACAGTGTGTTGGTGCGCTCGGATCCTGCCGACGTCGCCCGCGTGGAGGATCGGACATTCATTTGCGCCAAGGAAAAAGAGGATGCGGGACCGACGAACAATTGGGAAGATCCCTCCGCAATGAAGGCGAAGTTGAGCGGCCTGTATGCCGGATCGATGGTGGGCCGCACCATGTTTGTGATTCCGTACAGCATGGGCCCGATCGGCTCTCCGATCGCAAAGATCGGCGTCGAAATTACCGACTCTGCGTACGTTGTTGCCAACATGCACATCATGGCGCGGGTAGGAAAGAAAGTCCTGGAAGCGCTCGGCGAAGATGGAGAGTTCGTCCGCGGGCTGCATTCGATTGGCGCGCCTCTCGCCGCCAACCAGCAGGATTCAACTTGGCCCTGCAATGCGCAGCAAAAGTATATCTGTCACTTCCCCGAGACGCGCGAGATCTGGTCCTACGGTTCTGGCTACGGCGGGAACGCCTTGCTTGGCAAGAAATGCCATGCTCTGCGGATCGCATCGGTACAAGCCCGCGACGAAGGCTGGATGGCCGAGCACATGCTTATCCTCAAGCTCATCAGCCCGGCTGGCGAAGTGAAATACATCACCGGAGCATTTCCGTCCGCCTGCGGCAAGACCAATCTGGCCATGCTGATTCCGACCATCCCCGGATGGAAGGTGGAAACTGTTGGCGATGACATTGCATGGATGAAGTTTGGCGCGGATGGCCGGCTTTACGCGATCAACCCTGAGTACGGCTTTTTCGGTGTGGCGCCGGGCACGAGCATGAAGTCGAATCCCAATGCTCTGCAGACGGCCACCAAAAATTCGATTTTCACTAACTGCGCTATGACGCCGGATGGTGACATCTGGTGGGAGTCACTGACCGATCAAAAACCAGCCGAACTGACGGACTGGTTACGTCGTCCCTGGACCCCGGAATCTGGCCGCAGAGCGGCGCACGCGAATGCGCGTTTTACGACCCCTGCGAAGCAGTGCCCGGTCATCGCTCCCGAGTGGGAAGATCCGAAAGGCGTGCCGATCGATGCGATTCTGTTCGGTGGTCGTCGCGGAGGCGTCGTGCCTCTCGTGACCGAGTCGTTCAACTGGCAGCACGGAACTTTCCTCGGAGCCACTGCCAGTAGCGAAACCACAGCCGCTGCAGCAGGCAAGGTTGGCCAGTTGCGACGCGATCCCATGGCGATGCTGCCATTCTGCGGCTATCACATGGGCGATTACTTCGCGCATTATCTTGAAATTGGAAAGCGCTCCTCCAAGCTTCCCAAGGTCTTTTACGTCAACTGGTTCCGCCAGGACGATCAAGGCAAATACCTGTGGCCGGGCTACGGTGAGAATAGCCGCGTGCTGAAGTGGATTTTCGAGCGATGCGATGGGAAAGCGCACGCTGTGGATACACCGATTGGCCGACTCCCCGAGCCCAAGGATCTAGATACCCAGGGTCTAAAGATCGCGCCGGAAAGCCTGACCCAACTTCTGAACGTCGATGTCGCCGGATGGCTTCAGGAAGTGCCTCGGATTCGCGAGCATTTCGCGAAGTTTGGAGATCGGCTTCCAAAAGGCTTGAGCGATGAAGTTGACGCTCTCGAGCAAAGATTGAAAGCGGCGAAGAAGTAATTAACGTTTCCGGATAGCACGGACCAGGGCAACCAGAATTACGGCGCCGACGATAGCCACGATGATGTTTGGCACAATTCCGCCGCTGGAATAAATTCCCACCAGACCGAGAATCCGGCTTCCGAGAATAGCTCCCACAATGCCCAGCAGAACGTCAGTGAGCGGGCCATAGCCGGAGCCTTTCATGATCTTTCCAGTGGCCCATCCGGCGATTAACCCGACAACGATGATGTAGATCAACGCGATGATCATGTGTCCCCGTAAATTCCGCGAGAAGTGGCAACCTTGCCAGTGCGAGGTGCCATCCACTGTCACGGTTCCCCCATGCTCAAGTCAACTAAGAAATGCGCGGACTATGCTCAATTGGAAAATGTGGTGAATGAGAATCTCGAGGCACTACTAAAGCTAGCCACTCACCAGCTCGAAATCTTTAAGTCCAAAGATTACGCGGCCTTTATGCGGTTGGACAAAGATCTGGAGAACATGGTCGGCAAGAAGGAGAGGAGCGTGGGTGCCCTGCGTCAGCATGCCAAAGAGCACGGATGCCAGCCAGTGATGCCGGAATGAACTAAACCGCGCGAATTCCTGCCACCGCAAGCATCCTCCCGGTCACTCCTTTGTCCGCGCGGTAAGAAAACAACAGGTCTGGCCGGCAAACCGTGCATAAGGGCGACGCGTAAATCTTTCGGGCGGAAACGCCGGCATCAAGCAGTTGTCTTCGATTAGCTTCCACCAGGTCGACAAAGAGCTTGTTGGGCAATTCGCTGTGTCCCGGTGCGCGTGCTGTGAGAAACAGGAGCGGATATTTTTCCCGGATTTCGTCGGATTCTTTTGTCTCGCGAAAGAGCTTATCCGCATACGCGAACTGGGATTCGAAGGCGTCCCGGACCTCCGCGCCCACCTCGTAGCAGCAGGAATGCACGCCCGGACCGATCGCAGCGGTCACGTTCCGGGGGTCCGTCCCGAACCAACGGCGCAACTCGCCCACGCCCTTTTCGACGATTCTCTTGACTGTTCCACGCCAGCCCGCATGAAAAACTCCCACGGCGCGGGTCTTGCTGTCGACAAGGATTACTGGTAGGCAATCTGCCGTCTGAATGCCGAGAACAAGCTCTGGTGTCTGAGTTATCAAGCCGTCGCCGACGAGATGCTGCTTTGGAAGCTCTGCTACGCAGTGAATCAGGTCCGAATGAATCTGACGTAGCGTGACCAACGGCCATGGTCTCTTACCGGTAGTTGCCTTGAGTGCGTTAAGAAACGCCGTTCGATTCTTTTCGACTGCGGCCCGCGAATCGTCTTTGGTGAACCCCAGATTCAGAGAATGGCCACCATAAGGCTTCGAAATTCCGCCCTGACGCGTGGAAAAGCCATGAACCAGCCATGGAATTCGGTTGAGAGCGGCGTCGGTCAAGACTTCGAGCTTGGTGGTTAGCTTTTTTCCCGGCACTTAAACATATTAGCAATCACGTTTTGCGATCATCTTCGTCCAATGCTATTTGGCGGGGAAATGATAAGCTGCCAGCGTTTTGAAACTCGGTCATGGAGATGAGATGGGCCACCGAATCGTAGTCGCACTGATCGCCTTGCTGATGTCTGCTTCGCTATTCGCACAATCCGAAGCTTCGAAGAAAACGGCGAACACCCAAAAAGCTGAATCGCAAGCTGCCAAGCCAGCCGACAAGCCCGCGAACACCAACCCAGAGGCATCCGAACCGAAAACCCCAGCCAGCGAAACCGCCAGCGGCAAAGATAAGGACAAAGACGAGCACTACGACATGACCGAGGTGCCACCAATCGTGACGCATCATCAGATTTCGGTCGGCGGTAAAAGCCTGCAATACACGGCGACGGCCGGGCGTCTGCCCATCAAGCGGGCCGACGGAAAGATTGAAGCGGAAATGTTTTTCGTTGCCTACACGCTCGACGGGCAAGATGCCAGCAGGCGTCCGCTGACATTCGCATTCAATGGAGGACCGGGGTCGGCCTCGATCTGGCTGCACATGGGCGCACTTGGACCGCGGCACGTCATGCTGCAACCTGATGGCTTCATGCCGCCCGCACCGTACCGCATCGAGGACAACGCGTCTACCCTGCTCGATAAGAGCGATCTGGTTCTGGTCGACGCGATCGGAACCGGTTTCAGCCGCGCAGCCGACGCTGAGTTGTTCAAGAAATACTGGGGAGTGAAAGGCGATATCGAAGCGTTCAGCGAGTTCGTTCGCCTCTTCATCACGCGTTACGAGCGTTGGAGTTCACCGCTGTATATGTTCGGTGAAAGTTATGGCACAACGCGCGCCGCCGGGGTTGCGGGAAATCTGGCGGATCAGGGCATTTCGTTCAACGGCATCACGCTGCTCTCGACCGTCTTGAGCTTTGAAACCCTGGTGCCAACCAAAACCAACGACCAGCCCTACATCTTTCTGATTCCGACCTTCACCACGGTGGCGGGCTACCATCACAAGCTCGCGCCGGATCTTGCGCAAGACATGAATAAGGCGCGGAAGGAAGCGGAGCAGTGGGCATCGGGCGAGTACGCTCAGGCACTGGCCAAAGGCGATGCCATCTCACCGGATGAACGTCAGCGCGTGATCGAGCACATGGCGCGCTACACGGGATTAACCAAGGACGTGATTGATCAGGCGAATCTGAGGATTGATGTCCAGAAGTTCACCCATTATCTGCTGATTGATCAGAAAGTTCGGGTGGGCCGTCTGGACGGCCGTTTCACCGGGCCTGATCCGGACGGTTTAACGGACACCGACTTCTTCGACCCCACCAGTTCCTCCATTCAGCCGCCGTACACGGCTGTCTTCAATCATTACGTTCGCACGGAACTCGGCTACAAGACCGATATGCCCTATTACACGTTTGCCCGCGACGCGGGGTTCGGAAAGTGGGATTGGGGATCAGCGATTCAGGGGTTTCCGGACACGGCAACGGCCTTGCGCGAAGCCATGGCGAAGAATCCGTACTTAAAAGTACTTGTCATGGAAGGTTACTACGACCAGGCCACTCCGTATTACGCGGCAAACTACACCTTTGACCATCTCAACCTGAATCAACAGCTACTGGGAAATATCTCGTTCGCCACGTATGAAGCAGGACACATGGTGTACTTGCCGGTCGATCAACTGAAGAAAATGAAGGCCGATCAGGCGAACTTCATCGATAAGACGTTTGGGAAGTAGTCTTACTGGCTAACGGCTGGGTGTTTGGGCTCGCGAGTGTGCCATGAGGTCGCTTGCTCATAGGCATGGGCGAGTTGCAAAACTGTGATTTCGCCCCAATGCGGTCCGGCAATCTGCAACCCAATCGGAAGCCCCGAACGAGTGAAGCCACAGGGGAGCGAGATTGCTGGCAGCCCCCAGACATTGAAAGGGCGCGTATTGCGTAGCAGGACGAGCTCGCGCGGTCGCAACTGATCCGGATGTGCTTTCAGTTCGCCGACCTGGGGCGCAGGAATAGGAACCGTCGGCGTCACTAACAAGTCAGTTTTCTCAAAAATAGTTTTGATCTCCTCGCGTAGGGCATTCAGTTCGCGACGTTTTTCTTCTGCGACTTCGCTCGAAATGCGCTCTCCAGCACGAATCCGCCGAAGTGTCTCCGGCTGCAAGAGTTCGGGACTTCGAAGCACGTGATCGGCGTGATAGGCATACGATTCTGCCAGCTGCAAAGTGCGATCGGTTGGCACAGCAAGGTCAACTTCGCGGATCTCGATCGCCATGCTCCGCAGCACTGAGACTGCCTCTTCGAATGCAGAAGCCACCTCCGGATCCAGATCCTCACAAAAGAATTTTCTTGGGATGCCGACCCGCGGGCGAGATTTTTCACCCGATCGAAATTGTGCATAGTTCCCAACTGGAGTATCGACGGATGCTGGATCGCCAGAGTCAAATCCGGCGATAGCTTGCAAAACGAGCGCAGCGTCTTCGACCGTCCGCGTCAACGGCCCGACATGGTCGAGCGAAAGAGAAAGCGGAATGACTCCCCGTGCGCTGACACGTCCATAGGTAGGTTTTAGCCCAACAATTCCGCACTGTGCGGCCGGTTCGCGCACCGAGCCTGCCGTATCTGTTCCGATCGCTGCCAAGCCCAATCCGGCAGCTACGCTGGCGGCAGACCCTCCCGAGGACCCGCCGGCAATGTGCGCCACATTCCATGGATTATGGATCTCGCCAAAGCAGCTGATCATCGAACTCCCGCCGTAGGCAAACTCGTGGAGGTTCTGTTTCCCTAGAAAAATTGCTCCGGCGTCTTTGAGCTTTCGGACTACCTCTGCATTTTGGGAAGGAATGCGATCTTTGAAGAGGCAACTTGCTGCGGTTGTTCGGGTGCCGGCGGTATCAATGATGTCTTTCAGACCGACGGGAATTCCATGCAGAGGGCCGCGCCACTTTCCTCTATGAATCTCGCTCTCAGCCATCCGTGCCTGGGCAAGTGCTTCGTCTGCAATGACTGTGATGAACGCATTCAAAGCCGGATTCAACGCGGTGATCATTTTGAGAGATTGTTGGGTTAGCTCGACGGGCGAAATCTTTCCGTGACGCAACCACTCCCCGGCTTGTGCGATGCAGTTAGGCACCTGGCTTCCTTAACGTTCTGGAAAAATTTTATGCTGCGCGCAACAACTTGACGACGAAGGCTATAATTCTAACCAGAGTTGGGGTGATGTCACATGCGCAGGCGGAGAATGGATGAAAACTTTAACCCCTCACTTGTTTTTTCGGCGACGAATCGCAATTTTTTCTTTTCAACTTCGCTCAACCTCACACAAGCAAGTGACGAACTGCTATAATCACCAGTTTTCGTATTCCAGATCACAACCGTCTGTGAGTTCTGACCAAGCATAGTTCCTGGCTGGCGACGCTCGACTGTATTCGGGCCGCCAAATTTTCTGATCGATGCAGATTTTTCATCGCAGCACGAACACGATTTCGCGGGCGACGATCTATGGCGCCGTCTTCCTCGCCGCTGCGCTGCTGTGGGCATGTCTAGAACTGCAGCGTTCGCCGTACATCACGTATGCAAAAGTGGCACGGCCACAACCCGTCCCGTTCAGCCACCAGCATCACGTTGGCGGGCTGGGAATCGATTGCCGCTATTGCCACACTTCGGTTGAGAATTCGAATTTTGCTGGTCTCCCGCCGACCAAAACCTGCATGAACTGCCACTCGCAGATCTGGACTGGTGCTCCCTTGCTGGAACCAGTGCGCGAGAGTTTTCGCAGCGGCAAGTCGCTGGTATGGACGCGAGTAAACGATCTGCCAGATTTCGTTTATTTCAACCACAGCATTCACATCAATAAAGGCGTGGGATGCAACACCTGCCATGGCCCGGTGGACCGCATGCCTTTGATGTTTAATGAAGCGTCGTTGCAGATGGAATGGTGCCTGGATTGCCATCGCGCACCCGAGAAGAACCTCCGCCCACGCGACCAGGTCTTCAATATGAGATACGAGCAGCCATCGACATTCAGCCCAGTGATGTTCGATGGCAAGCAGTACACAGATCAGCTTTCTTTGGGTAAGGATTTGGTAGAGAAATATAAGTTGCGCAGCGTAGCGGACATTACTAGCTGCTCAACCTGCCACCGTTAAAAGTAGCGATGTGGGACCTGAGTGGGGACTCAGGGACTAGAGATTAGAAAAGCATGGACATGCACGATCACAACGGGAAGGGCGAAGATATCTGTCCCGGCAAGCGGAACACGCTTGATCTGGAGACGGTGAAAGCCCGCGTCGCCGAAACTAAAGGCCCGGAATTCTGGCGAAGCCTGGAAGAGCTTGCCGGCAGCGAAGAATTTCGCGAGATGATGCATCGCGAATTTCCCAAAGGCGCCTCCGAATGGGTCGCAGGGCTATCGCGCCGCGGCTTCATGAAGCTGATGGGTGCGTCGGCCGCGCTGGCAGGGATGACGGCCTGCACCAAGCAGCCGCTGGAACCGATCGTTCCCTATGTTCGACAGCCGGAAGATGTTATTCCCGGCCGCCCGATGTTCTACGCGACCGCGTTCACGCTAGGTGGATACGCAAGCCCGGTGCTGGTGGAAAGCCACATGTTCCGGCCGACTAAGATTGAGGGCAACGAACAACATCCGGCGAGCCTTGGCGGTACGGACGTCTTTTCGCAGGCGTCGATTCTCGGGATGTACGATCCCGATCGTTCGCAGACGATCAATTATTTGAACGAGGTTCGCACCTGGGGAAATTTCCTGGAGTCGATGCGGGGCCCGCTGAATTCTCAGAAGGCTTTGCAGGGCGCAGGTATTCGGATTCTGACGCGCACGATCTCGTCGCCCACGCTCGCCGATCAGCTGCGAGGTGTTTTGAAGTTGTACCCGCAGGCCAAGTGGCATGTATACGAACCGGTCAATCGGGACAATGTGCTGGAAGGCGCGAAGCTCGCATTCGGCCAGCCGGTTGAGACGCGATACGACCTGAGCAAGGCCGACGTAATTTTGTCGCTCGATGCGGACTTTCTGTACGCGGGATTCCCGGGCTTCACCCGCTATGCGCGAGATTTCTCCGCGCGCCGTGATCCGGACTCGGGCAACATGGCTCGGCTTTATGTGGCTGAGAGCACGCCGAGTTCAACGGGCGCAAAGGCGGATCATCGCATCCCGGTGCGGGCTAGTGAAATTGAGCATCTCGTGTCAGACCTTCAGCGGTTGATCACTCTTCAGGAGACTTCGCTTTACACATTAGCGACTGAGCCGCGGGATACGGGGCGCGTCAGGTTTGTTAACGCGCTGGCTGCCGATCTTCGTCGGACACGCGGATCCAGTGTGGTCATTCCGGGCGATCACCTACCTGCGGAAGTTCACGCGTTGGCTCATACACTGAATCAGGCGCTCGGCAATGTTGGCAAAACCGTTTTCTATACCGATCCCGTCGACGCGAACCCGATCAATCAAACCGACTCGCTAAGAGAGTTAGTCGCCGACATGCGTGGCGGCAAGGTTGACATGCTGTTCATCCTTGGCGGGAATCCCGCCTACGATGCACCTGCCGATTTTGGCTTCGCCGACGCGCTGAAGAGCACGAATATTCCGGTCCGAGTTCATCAGGGCCTTTATCAGGACGAAACTGCCGAACTCTGCCAGTGGCATCTTAACGAGACGCACTACCTGGAATCATGGGGTGACACGCGTGCTTACGATGGCACAGTCAGTATTGTGCAACCGTTGATCGCGCCGCTTTACAACGGCAAGAGTGCCTATGAACTGATCGCATTCCTGGGTGGCCAGCCAGAGTCCAGCGGTCATGACATTGTCCAGGGGTACTGGAAGAAGCAGCACCCGGGCGCCGACTTCGACATGTTCTGGCGCAAGTCGCTGCATGACGGGTGGATTGAGGGAACAGCGTTTACGCCCAAGACGGTAAGGGCGAAGAACACTCCCGCGACTCCGTCTACGCAATCTGCTCAAAACGCGATTGAGATCAATTTCCGCCGCGACCCTTCTGTTCACGACGGCTCGTTCTCGAATAACGGCTGGCTGCAGGAGCTACCTAAGCCGATGTCCAAGATGACCTGGGACAATCCAGTCATGATCTCTCCGGCGATGGCGCAACGCATGCAGTTAGCGTCGGAAGACATGATCGAACTGGAACTGAACGGGAAGAAAGTAGCAGCGCCAGTCTGGATACAAGCGGGCCATCCCGACAACGCCGTGACCGTTCATCTCGGCTACGGCCGCCGCCGCGCAGGTCGTGCAGGCACAGGTGCAGGATTCGACTTCTACGCGTTGCGGTATAGCGCGACACCTTGGCTCGCGACTGGAGTCAACATTACTAAGACCGGCGGAACTTACAAGCTTGCCAGCACGCAGGGTTACCAAACCATGGAAACTCAGGACGGCGCGTCGCGTCCGCTGGTTCGCACCGCGAGTTTGGAGGAGTATCACAAAGAGCCGGACTTTGCCCGCGAAGAAGAACCGCCGCGGGAGCTTACGCTATATCCGAATATCGATTACAGCAAGGAGCCGTACGCCTGGGGCATGGCGATCGACATGAACGCCTGTGTCGGATGCAATAACTGCATTGTTGCCTGTCAGTCGGAGAACAACATTCCCATTGTCGGCAAAGAGATGGTGATTCGTGGCCGCCACATGCATTGGCTGCGTGTGGATGCGTATTACCAGGGTGATCGCGACAATCCCAAGGCTTATTTCCAGCCGGTTCCCTGCATGCAGTGTGAGAACGCGCCCTGCGAAGTGGTGTGCCCAGTGGGCGCGACCACTCACAGCACGGAAGGCCTGAACGACATGGTCTACAACCGCTGTGTGGGCACGCGCTACTGCTCAAACAACTGCCCATATAAAGTCCGGCGGTTCAATTTCCTGCTCTTCCAGGATTGGGAGACGCCGCAACTGAAGATGATGCGCAACCCGGACGTGACGGTGCGCAGCCGTGGCGTTATGGAAAAGTGCACCTACTGCGTGCAGCGCATCAATCAACATCGCATCGATGCCGAACGCGCAGACACTAAGATCAAAGACGGCGAATTGCAAACTGCCTGCCAGCAGTCGTGCCCGGCAGACGCGATCATCTTCGGAAACATCAATGATCCGAATAGCCGCGTCGCGAAGTTGAAAGCAAAATCACGTAATTACAGCTTGCTTGCGGACCTGAATACCAGGCCGCGGACCACGTATCTGGCGGAGATTCGCAATCCGAATTTGGAGTTGGAGAGTTAGCGGCAAGAAGTTAGGGCTATGGAAAGCATTTAAGCAATGGCTGATCCATCACAAGAAATCGCAACCAAGGACCGCGCGCCGGTAATTGAGCCTGGGCATACCTTTGCCACGGTCACCGACAAGATCAGTTCGATCGTGCTGACCCGTCCGGTCTCGAGCGGATGGCTGTTCGGCTTTGGCGTTTCGTTCCTGATTACCATGGTCCTGCTCTACGCCATAGGCTACCTTTTCGTTCGCGGCGTAGGCATCTGGGGCGTGAACATCCCGGTGGGCTGGGGATTTGCCATTGTCAATTTCGTATGGTGGATCGGTATCGGCCACGCCGGAACGTTGATCTCCGCGATTCTCTTGTTGCTGCGCCAATCGTGGCGAAATTCGATTAACCGCTTCGCGGAAGCCATGACCCTGTTCGCCGTGGCTTGTGCAGGCATGTTCCCCGTTTTGCACCTTGGGCGTCCCTGGCTGGCCTACTGGCTGTTCCCATATCCCAACAGCATGAATTACTGGCCGCAGTTCCGCAGCCCGCTGGTGTGGGACGTATTCGCGGTTTCGACGTACGCCACAACGTCAGCGCTTTTCTGGTATATCGGGTTGATTCCTGATCTGGCCACCCTGCGCGACCGCGCGGAAAACCGCTGGCTGAAAATGATTTACGGAATGGCGGCGCTGGGGTGGCGTGGTTCGGCGCGTCACTGGAGCCGCTACGAGACTTCCTATCTGCTCCTTGCCGGACTGGCCACTCCATTGGTGCTGTCGGTGCACACCGTGGTCAGCTTCGACTTTGCGATCGGCATCGTCCCCGGTTGGCATACGACCATCTTTCCGCCCTACTTTGTCGCCGGCGCTATCTACTCAGGCTTTGCAATGGTGTTGATGCTAGCGATCCCCATTCGCAAGTTCTACGGCCTGGAAGATTTCATTACTGAACGTCACTTGCAGAACTCGGCCAAGGTGATGTTGGCCACCGGCCTGATCGTGGCCTACGGTTATGGCATTGAAGCCTTCATGGGCTGGTACAGCGGCAACCGTTACGATTCGTATCTGCTGTGGAACCGGCTACACGGTCCGTACCACTTTTGGTATTTCTCGTTGCTCGCTTGCAACATTTTCATCCCGCAGTTGCTCTGGATTCGCAAACTGCGCAGCAGTCCGTTGGCGCTGTTCCTGATCTCCGGTGTGATCCTGGTCGGCATGTGGCTGGAGCGCTTCATTATCGTGGTGGTCAGCCTGTCGCGCGATTTCCTGACGTCCTCGTTCGGTATGTACTACCCGACGCGCTGGGATTGGGCGATCTACATTGGAACTATCGGCTTCTTCCTGGCATGCATGTTCCTGTTCCTGCGAGTGCTGCCGGGCATATCGATCTTCGAAATGCGGACACTGCTGCCTGAGGCGGAGGTGAAAGAACAGTGAAGACACCTCCGATCTACGGCTTGATGGCAGAGTTCGACACTCCGACCGATCTGGTAAATGCCGCGCGTACCACTTACGAAGCCGGCTACAAGAAGATCGATGCCTACAGTCCGTTCCCAATCGAAGAGCTCTCGGAAGCAATCGGCTTTCATCACAATGGCGTCCCGCTGGTCGTGCTGATTGGGGGAATCCTGGGGTGCGTCTCGGGCTATATGCTGCAGTGGTGGATCTCGACGGTAAGCTATCCGGTAAACATCGGAGGGCGACCTTTTAACTCCTGGCCCGCTTTCATAGTCGTCACGTTCGAGATGACGATCCTGTTCTCAGTCTTGGCTGCGGTGTTTGGCATGCTGGCGTTGAACGGGTTGCCGATGCCCTATCACCCGGTTTTTAACGTGCCGCGCTTCGCTTTCGCGACCAAGGACCGTTTCTTCCTGATCGTGTTTTCTTCCGATCCGAAGTACAGCTCCGATGGCACGCGCGCTTTTCTGCAAAAGCTGAGTCCGCGATCGATTTCGGAGGTTCCCAGCTAGATGCGGAACTCTCGAAATATTTGGCCGTTGCTTGGCGCATTGGTGCTGCTGGCTGGTTGCCGCCAGGATATGCACGATCAGCCGCGCTTCAAGCCGCTGGCTATGAGCGACTTTTATTCTGATCTACGCTCCGCCCGAACGCCTGTGGAAGGAACAGTGGCACGAGGACAGTTGCACGAAGACACGTATCTTTACACCGGCAAGATCGGCAACAATCCGGGCGACTACATCCCGTTCCCGGTAACCGAAGAGGTCCTGGCGCGCGGTGAGCAGCGGTTCAACATTTACTGCGCCCCATGCCATTCGCGACTGGGCGACGGCAATGGAATGATCGTGCAGCGTGGTTACCGCCAGCCCCCCTCGTACCATACCGAGCGCCTGCGCAAAGCTCCACTGGGATACTTCTTTGATGTGATGAGCAATGGATTTGGCGCCATGCCCGATTACGCTTCACAAATTCCACCGCGCGACCGCTGGGACATCGTTGCTTACATCCGCGCTTTGCAGTTGAGCCAGAACGCAACCGCGTCTGATCTGCCAACCGGACAGCAAGTTCCTTCGGTGCCTCCGGCTTACCGCGGAGAGCCTGGTTCGGGAGCGACCATGCCGGAGATGGCTGCGCCAAGAGAGAAGACAGAGGAGTCGAAATGAGCACTGCGCGCATAACTACCGACTTTTCTGCTCCTCCAGCGATCAAGAAGATCCAGGACCGCTCGTTGATCATTGGCTTGGTCTTTTCGGTTATCGCTGTCATCGGCGCGTTCTTGCGGCCGGAGGAATTTTTCCGCGGCTATTTGCTGAATTACATGGATTGGCTGGGCGTAACGCTAGGCTCGATGGCCATCCTGATGATTCGTCACTTAACCGGTGGGGGATGGGGAACCGTAATTCGCCGCGTTTTAGGCGCGGCTATGCGCTGCCTGCCTCTGATGTTCTTTCTGTTCTTACCCATATGTTTTGGCTTGCCGAAGCTTTACATCTGGGCGCGGCCGCTCGATTCAATTGCCGACGCGCACTTGCGCGAGCATCTCAAGGACATCGCGCAGTCTTATCTTTCCCCTCACGGATTCGTCATACGCGCCATCATCTATCTCGGGATTTGGAATCTGCTGTCCTTCCTGCTCAGTAAATGGTCGGCACAAACCGATAAGCCCGGGTTCGATAATAGTGCCCGGTTCAAAGCGGTGAGCGGCCCCGGTTTGATTCTTTACGCATTCACCATTTCGTTTGCTGCGATTGATTGGGTCATGTCGATCGATCCTAGCTGGATCTCGACGATCTATGGGCTCATCCTGATGATGGGTCAACTCATTTCGGCAATCTGCCTCGCAGTTGTGGTGGAGCGGATTCTGGTGAACTACAAGCCGATGTCGGAATTGCTCCGGCCCGATTTTGTCCATGATCACGGCAAATGGATGCTCGCCTTCACCATGGTCTGGGCATACTTTTCCTTCTCACAATGGCTGATCATCTGGGCAGGAAATCTACCCGAAGAGATCACTTGGTATGTCCGCCGTCTGCACGGAGGTTGGGGAGCGGTCGGCTTGTGTCTGGTCGTTTTCCACTTTGCCATCCCATTCGTAATCCTGCTTTCGCGGCCCTTTAAACGCGACATTCGCCGCCTGGTCTGGCTGGCGATCTGGCTTTTGATCATGCATTTTGTGGATCTGCTCTGGATCATCGAGCCGAACTACTCGTCAACTTTATCCATCACCTGGGCTGACATTCTGCTGGCTCCGGCGATCGGAGGAATTTGGATGTGGTATTTCTGCCGCAACCTGAATTCACTGCCGTTGCTGGCGGCCTACGATCCGGACGCCAAAGAAGTATTGGAACCTGCGCATGGCTGAAGAACACAAGCACCACCCAGTCAACCCGGAGATGGAATTCGAGCACCAGGACATGAGTCCGGGGAACGTGTACTCGTTCCTGATTGCACTGGGGATCGGGTGCGTACTGGTAGCTGTGGTTTTGTGGGGAGCGTATCACTCGCTGGATGCATATGCGCGCCGGCATCAGCCGAAGCAAAGTCCGATTGCGCCTCCGGCTCCGGCCGACACGCGCACGGTCCTGCCGAGCGAGGTCAAGAATTTTCCACAACCGAGGCTGGAAACCAACGAGCGGCTCGAGATCAACGACTTCCGATTAAAAGAAGAGCAAACCCTCGATACCTACGGCTGGGTGGACCAAAAGACCGGGGTAGCGCGAATTCCGATTCGGCGGGCGATGCAATTGATCGTACAGCGAGGGCTGCCAACTACACCAAAGGCCGGGGTTGCACCGACCTCTGAAGTAGGAGTTGTGCAACAGGCGGCGCAACGCGCCGATACTAGCGAAGTTTCGAAGGGAAAAAAGAAGTGAGCAGCACAGCAGTCATTAACAATTTGAGAGGCACAAGGGCCCTGGTTGTCGTCCTGGTTTGTTGCGGCGCCGCTTTCGGCCAGGCGATGACGCGGGGCATCATGTCGCCGCCTGCGAACATGCGTCCGCCGGGTTTGAAGCACGTCGGCATCGAACAAAATTTGAACGAGCAGATTCCGTCAAATCTAACTTTTCGTGATGAGACGGGCAAGACGGTGCAGTTGTCGGATTACTTCGGCAAGAGGCCGATGATCTTGAACCTGGTGTATTACCAGTGTCCGATGCTGTGCAGTGAAGTTCTCAGCGGATTGACGAGTGCAATGCGCATTCTGAAGTTCGATGTCGGTAAAGACTACGATGTACTGACCATCAGCTTCGATCCCAAAGAAACGCCAGAGATGGCCGCTGCGAAGAAAGCCGAATATCTCAAACGGTACGGGCGGGCCGGGGCTGCCGAAGGCTGGCACTTTTTAACGGGGCCGCAGTCTTCCATCGACGCGCTGACGAAAGCCGCCGGTTATCAGTACGAATACGACGTGAACACGGGCCAATACGCACATGCCACAGCGATTATGGTCTTGACGCCCGAAGGCAAAATTGCCCAGTACTACTACGGTGTTGAATTTGCTCCGAAGGACCTTCGACTCGGGTTAGTACAGGCATCGCAAGGCAAAATCGGGACGGTCGTAGATGAAGTGTTGTTGTATTGCTACCACTACAATCCCGACACCGGAAAGTACGGCGCTGTGATCAGCCGGGTGCTCAAGCTGGCAGCGGGAGCAACGATATTTTTCCTGGGGACTTTTCTGGTTGTGATGTTCAAGCTGGGATCTGGGGCAGAGCACCGGACGGGACGAGCTTCATAAAGTATGTTCGATAATTTTCCACTTTGGCCAGCACGCGCCTCCACCGGCGCCGGCAACGTAGATGCGCTCTACGTATTTCTGGTGTTGCTCGCGACGTTTATGAGCGTCGCGATCTTCATCATGATCGCAATTTTTGCGATCCGCTATCGTCGTCAGCACAACCGCCACGCAGAACAGATCGAAGGCTCGACAGCGCTGGAAATTACCTGGTCTGTGATTCCCCTGGGTATCTTCATGGTGATCTTCGTCTGGGGCGCGCTCATTTACTTTCAGGAGCGGACGCCCCCCCAAGGCGCCACCGAGATTTACGTTGTAGCCAAGCAGTGGATGTGGAAGATTGAGCATCCCGAGGGGCAGCGGGAAATCAACGAACTCCATGTGCCGGTAGGCCGCGACATCAAGCTGATCATGACGTCGCAAGACGTGATTCATAGTTTCTATATCCCGGCCTTCCGCATCAAGCAGGACGTTCTTCCGGGGCGATATACCACTGAATGGTTCCGCGCCACCAAACCTGGTGTTTATCACCTGTTCTGCGCGGAATACTGCGGCACGCAACACTCGGGCATGATTGGGCAGATCGTGGTAATGGAACCAGCCCAGTATCAGGCATGGCTCACGGGCGGAGCTGCATCCGGATCACTTGCCGCAAACGGCCAGAGCATATTTCTCCAGCTCGGATGTTCGACCTGTCATCGCATGGACACTCAAGGCCGCGGACCAAACCTTGCCGGCGTTTTCGGCAAACCGGTTCAACTGGAGGACGGACGGACCGTGATCGCGGATGAGAACTATGTCCGTGAATCGATCCTGAGTCCGAGCGCGAAAGTTGTAAGCGGATTCAAGCCGATCATGCCGGTCTTCCAGGGGTTGGTCAGCGAAGATCAACTCACGGCATTGGTGGAGTATGTCAAATCTTTAAGCCCGCAGCAGTCAGGTGCAGCGGGAACTCCCAGCCTGAAGCCGGCGGGGACCAGGAGTGAGAAGGAATAGTCATGGCTACCGCAGCAATTACGGCCGAACGCGAACATTATTTGAACAAAGAGTACGGCATCCGCTCGTGGCTGCTTACCACCGACCACAAGCGAATCGCGTTGCTGTATCTGATGTCAATTACGTTTTTCTTTTTTGTCGGTGGATTCTTCGCGCTTCTGATTCGCCTGGAACTGCTGACTCCCGCTGGTGACCTGGTACAAGCCGACACGTACAACAAGCTCTTCACCATGCACGGCATGGTGATGGTCTTCTTCTTCTTGATCCCGTCGATCCCGGCAGTGCTGGGCAACTTCCTCGTACCCATGATGATCGGCGCGAAGGATTTAGCGTTCCCGCGCATCAACCTCCTGAGCTGGTACCTGTACATCATTGCCGGCTTAATGATGTTGCATTGCATCGTCACGGGCGGCGTTGACACCGGCTGGACCTTCTACACACCATTCAGCACGGCATTTGCCAACACTAAGGTGATTGAGGCGGGCCTGGCCATCTTTGTCGCTGGTTTCTCGTCGATTCTGACCGGACTCAATTTCGTGGTCACAATCCATCGCATGCGCGCGCCTGGACTGACGTGGTCGCGTTTGCCGCTGTTTATCTGGGCACATTACGCTACCAGCATCATTCAATTGTTGGGCACGCCGGTGCTGGCGATCACGCTGGTCCTGGTAGTGTTTGAGCGGCTCTTCGGGTTGGGCATTTTCGATCCGACGCGTGGTGGGGATCCCCTACTCTTCCAGCACCTGTTCTGGTTCTACTCGCATCCTGCTGTATACATCATGATCTTGCCCTCCATGGGCGTTGTGGCTGAGATTGTTCCCTGCTTCTCACGCAAACGCATCTTCGGCTACAAAGCTATCGCACTCTCGAGCATCGCGATCGCCGTGTTCGGCTTCCTGGTGTGGGCGCACCATATGTTCGTCGCCGGAATCTCGCTCTACTCGGCAATGATTTTTTCGATCCTCAGCTACCTGGTCGCCGTGCCTTCCGCTATTAAGGTCTTCAACTGGACCGCGACTATGTACAAGGGATCGATCTCGTTCAGCACGCCGATGCTTTACGCATTCGGTTTCATCGGGCTATTCACCATGGGAGGCCTGACAGGACTTTTCCTGGCAGCTCTTGGTATTGACGTCCACGTAACCGACACCTACTTTGTGGTTGCTCACTTCCACTACATCATGGTTGGCGGCGCGGTGATGGGCTACCTGGGCGGAATGCATTTCTGGTGGCCGAAGATTTCCGGACGCATGTATCCCGAAGCCTGGGGACGACTGGCAGCGTTAATCGTGTTCCTGGGATTCAATCTGACCTTCTTCCCGCAGTTCGTACTCGGCTACATGGGTATGCCGCGGCGCTACTGGCAGTATCCGGCCGAGTTCCAGGTGCTCAACGTGATGTCGACCGCTGGCTCCACGATTCTGGCGGTTGGATACATCCTCCCGATGGTTTATTTCCTGTGGTCAATGCGATATGGAAAGATCGCCGACGACAATCCGTGGGGAGCGGCAGGCCTGGAATGGAAGACCGCCTCACCACCGCCAACGTTCAATTTCGAGGAAATGCCGGAAGTGACTTGGGAAGCTTACAACTACGACGAGATTCCTGCGCCGGTGGAGGTGTCGCTTGAGCGATAGCCCAGTCGTCGTAGAACAACATCACGGACCCGAACTGCGCCACCACTTTGCTACGGTGGAGCAGCAGCGCGATGCGTCATCGCTCGGGATGTGGCTGTTCCTGGCGACCGAAATCATGTTTTTCGGCGGCATGTTCTGCGCCTACCTGATCTATCGCCTGAACTACTACAACGAGTTCGCGGCCGGAAGCCGCAGTTTGGACATCACGCTAGGAACAGTAAATACCATCGTTCTGATCTGCAGCAGTTTGACGGTTGCTCTGGGAGTGCGTGCCGCCCAAATGGGCAAGCAGAAACTGCTGGTCATTCTGCTCCTGCTCACCATTGTCTTCGGCTTCGCTTTTCTCGGTATTAAAGGCATCGAGTGGTACGACAAGTACAAAGAGCATCACATTCCCGGCGCAACCTTCAATGCGGATGACATCGTTCACGAGTATCCGCAGATACATATCGATCAGTCCCACGAGCAGATTTATTTTTCGCTGTACTTTGCCATGACCGGGCTGCACGCGCTGCACATGATCATCGGCATAGGCATCTTTGCCTTTCTGACGTACGAGGCTTTAAAGGGAAAGTACGGCCCGCAGTACAACACGCCCATAGAAATTGGGGGCTTGTACTGGCACTTCGTCGATATCATTTGGATTTACCTGTTCCCGCTTTTGTATCTGATTGACCGAAAGCCGCTGAGGTGAGCCGTTATGTCTGACCATGTCCTGTCGAGCAAGATGTACTACGGAATCTGGATCGCGCTAATGGTCCTGACCGTGGTGACGGCCAGCGTCGCTTTTATCGATCTCGGACCATTGAACACGGTCGTCGCGCTTCTAATTGCAACCTGTAAAGCATTGCTCGTGGTCCTGTTCTTCATGCACGTGAAGTACACCAGCGAGAAACTCACCAAACTGGTCATCGTCTCTTCGCTATTCTGGCTGCTCCTCCTGTTGTTCCTTAGCCTGGCAGACTATTCCACCCGGCACTTGGGCCACGGATAGACCCCTGCTTTGATACTGCATCCCTTGACGATTTGATTTATCCTCTCTGAATCTTGGTACGGTCGGGAGGGACTATGGCTTTTTGCAATTCCTGCGGCGAGAGCCTGGCAACTGGTGCCAAATTCTGCGCCAAGTGCGGAGCTTCGCAACCGGCTGGCGCAAGCTCTTCATCTGTTCCTGTAGCCACGCCGACGGCTGCCCCCGCGACTCAGCCTCAAGGCGGCAATGCCGTCAAAATCATTCTCATCATCGTCGCAATCTTTGTTGGACTTGGAATCATCGGCGCCGGAATGGCTGCGTTCGTCGGATGGCGCATAGCGCATCACACCAGAGTGACCGAGAAGAACGGGAATGTGCGCGTAGAAAGCCCATTCGGCACAGTGGAGAGCACCAGCAATCCCGATGAAGTTGCCAAAAATCTGGGTGTAGAAATTTATCCCGGAGCTACCTTGCAGAAGGACGATGCGGCCAACATCAACGTTGCCGGCATGCATACTGTCTCCGCGCAGTTTGAAACGACTGATTCCGCTGACAAGGTTGGCGAGTTTTATAAGTCTAAGTACCCAAACGCGAATGTCTCTGTCGGCGATCAGGGACACTACACCATCGTCTCGACCGATCAGAAGAATCTGATCACCATCAATATCGAGCCGTCCGATGGGAAAACTCTGATCCACATTGCCAGCGTGAGCGGAAAGCACGTAGGCACCGGCGCATCCGACTAAGTTCCAGCCAGCATGACCCAAAACTTTGCCGAACTCGCACACGCGGCCAAAACTGCCGTGGTCGATGCGGACGGGCTCGCTTTGGCCCTGAGCCGCGAATTGCGTGGTGAGGTCCGATTCGATGCGGGCAGCCGTGCGCTCTACGCAACCGACGGTTCGAATTACCGGCAGGTTCCAATCGGAGTGGTGCTGCCTCGCGACAAAGACGATGTCATCGCGACGATTTCGCTAGCGCGTGAATTCGGCGCTCCCGTCCTGTGCCGTGGTGGAGGGACATCACTCGCTGGTCAGTGCTGCAATGTGGCGGTCGTTCTCGACTTCTCTAAATACATGTCGAACATTCTGGAGATCGACCCCGCGCGCCGCGTGGCTAGGGTCCAGCCGGGAGTCGTTCTCGACAGCCTCCGTAATGCCGCGGAGAAACATCATCTGACTTTCGCGCCGGATCCGGCCACCCATGACCGCTGCACCATCGGCGGCATGATCGGCAACAACTCCTGCGGCGTGCACTCGGTGATGGCAGGAAAAACCGACGACAACATCGAACAACTGCATGTCCTCACGTATGACGGATTGCAGATGAGGGTTGGGCAGACGGAAGACGATGAGTTGCAGCGGATTGTCCGTGAGGGTGGACGGCGAGCCACAATCTACTCATCCTTGCTGTCGTTGCGTGATCGGTATGGCGATCTGGTTCGCCAGCGTTATCCGAATATTCCGCGGCGGGTGTCCGGCTACAACCTGAATCATCTTCTCCCAGAAAACGGTTTTCACGCCGCCAGAGCACTTGTGGGCACGGAGGGAACTTGCGTCACCGTTCTCGAAGCAATATGCCGGCTCGTGGAGAGCCCCCGGGAACGAGTGCTTCTTCTGATTGCCTATCCCGACGTTTTCCAATGCGCCGATCGCGTGCCCGACATCATGGCCCACAAACCAATCGGCCTCGAGGGCATCGACCGATTGCTTGTCGAGTACACGCGCCGAAAAGGTCTCAACTCCGAGGGTCTCGCGCTTCTTCCTGAAGGCGGCGGCTGGTTGCTGGCTGAATTTGGTGGCGACACTCAGTCCGAAGCCCAGGCGCAGGCCGCGGCTTTGATGGACTACCTGGGCCGCACGTTGAATGCGCCACAAATGAAGCTGTTCGCCGATAAGCAACTGGCGAAACGCGTATGGGAAGTTCGGGAATCCGCGCTGGGTGCAACTTCGCACGTTCCTGGCGAGCCTTTGGAGTGGGAAGGCTGGGAAGATGCCGCCGTCGCGCCCGAGAAACTCGGCGCTTATTTGCGCGACCTGCACAAGCTGATGGCGGGTTATGGCTACCGCAGCGCGATGTACGGGCACTTCGGGCACGGGTGCGTGCACATGCGGATTAACTTCGATCTGCAGACGCATCATGGCATCGCCAATTACCGGAAATTTGTTGAAGAGGCCGCCGACTTGGTTGTCGGCTATGGCGGTTCGCTCTCCGGAGAGCATGGCGATGGGCAGTCGCGAGCCGAATTGTTGCCGAAGATGTTCGGGCCGGAACTCGTGCAAGCGTTTCGACAATTTAAGTCGATATGGGATCCGGAGTGGAAGATGAATCCCGGCAAGGTGGTTGAGCCCTACCGCCTCGACGAAAACTTACGTTTGGGTGCTGAGTACCGCCCGTGGGAACCGCTGACGCATTTTCAATTTCCAGAGGACAAAGGAAGTTTGGCGAACGCGACCTTGCGTTGCGTTGGCGTTGGCAAATGCCGTCATGATGAAGGCGGTGTAATGTGCCCCAGTTATCGCGTAACGCGTGACGAAGAACACTCAACGCGGGGACGAGCGCATCTTCTTTGGGAGATGACGAAGCGCGACGTCATCAAAGACGGCTGGCGCGACGAGCATGTGAAGGATTCGCTGGACCTATGCCTGGCCTGCAAAGGCTGCAAGAGCGATTGCCCGGTGGGCGTCGATGTTGCCACCTATAAGGCAGAATTTCTCTCACACTATTACGAAGGTCGTCGCCGCCCGCTGAACGCGTATGCATTTGGCAACATCGATCTGTGGGCGCGGCTGGCATCGAATCTGCCGGGAGTCGTGAATCTTGCCACGCAACTTCCCTTCCTGCGGGATATTGCGAAGCTGGTTGCGGGGATTCCGCTGCAACGAAATATTCCGGCATTGGCTCCGCAGACGTTTCGCAGGTGGTTTCAGCGGCGTCCCAAACGCCATTCAGGTGCACCGGTCGTGCTTTGGGCGGATACCTTTAATAACTATTTCCTGCCCGACACTGCGAAGGCCGCTGTCGATGTCTTGGAGTCCGCGGGTTTTGCAGTCTCCTTGCCGACCGGACACCTTTGCTGCGGGCGGCCTCTGTATGACTGGGGTATGCTCGATCGCGCCAAGAGCTTGCTGCTTGAAATTCTCGATGTTCTCGAACCTGAAATCGAAGCAGAGATTCCAATTGTTGTGCTTGAGCCCAGTTGCGCGACAGTTTTCCGCGACGAACTGTTGAACTTGTTCCCTTTCGACGTTCGAGCCAGGAAGCTTTCGCAGCAAGTTTTCCTGCTGAGCGAATTCCTGCAGACGCGCGCAAAGGATTTTCCGCTGCCAACGTTCAAGAAGAGGGCGCTCCTTCACGGGCACTGTCATCACAAATCGATCATGAAGATGACCGACGAAGAAGCGGTTCTTCACCGGATGGGCGTCGATTTTCAAGCTCCAGCCCCGGGCTGCTGCGGCATGGCTGGCGCCTTCGGCTTCGAACAAGCCAAGTACGACGTGTCGGTGGCGATCGGAGAACTGGAGCTATTGCCTGCCGTGCGCAAGGCGTCACCCGAAACGCTGATCATCGCGGACGGATTCAGCTGCCGGGAGCAGATTGCCCAGTGCACCGATCGTCACGCCCTTCATTTATCGGAAGTCATCCAGATAGCGATGCGACAGGAACCTAGCGAGGGTCCATATCCCGAAAGCTTGCGAGAGAAGCGGCTCGTAGCCGAGCGCACGAAATCGATGCGAAATGCGGCCTTTGGAATGGTAGGAGTCGCGGCAGGGGTGGGCTTGTTGTGGGCGCTGGGACGACGGAAATAGTCTCGCAAGTATTTGATTATAAATGACTATATAGCCTTCTATCCCACGATTTGGGACAATATGAAAGTCCTATGACCCGGGAAAACGAACCCGCCGTCGCCACTCCAGAGGCCAAGAATGTTGCGACCCAAGTCGCTCCGGAAACGCAGCCGACCCCGTCGGCTTCGCTGCAGGGGTCGATCCTCGTCCTGATTCAGTTCGATGTCTGCGAGGAAATCCGGCTCGACAAGTTGCGACAGATTTTTAGCGCCCGTACCATTGAGCACCCCACTTTGAAGCATCCGGCTCCGGGCTATGTCCGTTATGAGCGTCCCCCGGTAGTCGAACCGATTGACGCCCTGGTACTAGAGAGCGGCGAACGGCTATCCGGGCAGATCAAGTATTACGACTACGGCGTGGTCAGCGTGGTTCTAGAGCTGCCTTTTTCGGGTGAGTGGGACAAGCTGATCCGGCTGGGAAGCCGATGGGTCTGGGACGTCGACTTCGCCGGCTACGCGTCACGAATCGCGCGGCAGAAGCTGCAACTCGCGGCTCCAGCGCTGGTGAAGCCCTACAAAGATTGGCTCAGCGAGGACTACTTCATCTTCCACGTACGGGAGATTGTGGGATCACCGAGCGCGATCGATCTCTGCCAGTCCTACGGCGCGTATATCGCTCAAATCGTTCGCGGCGAAACGGCACAATTATCCGAAGGCGAGCGCAACGAAATCCTGCAGTCTCGAATCTCGTATTACCCAAATGATCTCGCGGTCATTGGCTGGAATGCCGCCTTTATTTATGACACCCAGGCCGGCGCAGAAACAGCAATTCAGCTGCTGGAATACGCCAATTCGCAGTTGCTGGAGTTTCGTCATTACGATGATTTTCTGACGCGCGAGTTGGAGCGCGTGTACGACGGACTGGATCAAGGCACCGGGATTCTGGCGCGCTGGCGCCTGGCTCGCGCTGCCACCAAGCTGCACACGGTGCTGCTCGATGTGAACGAGCTCACCGAGCACGCGGATAACGCGATCAAGTTTCTGAGCGACATGTTTTCCGCACGCCTGTACAAGTTGGCAGCGTCGAAGGTCGGCGTGCCGGACTACAAAGACCTGGTCACCCAAAAAGTAAAAACGGCAGAAGAGCTCTACCGCTTCATGGTGGATCAGTTCAACCAGAGCCGTGCGTTCTTTCTGGAATTGACGGTTGTAATCATTCTGGTGATCGAGCTGATTTATTTCTTCCGCGGCAAGCCGATCTAATCTCCTGCAAGATGCTAATCTGGTTGTCATTCCGAGCGCAGTCGTGAGTCCGCTTTTTTGTCGAGCAATCGACCAGCAGATTCCTCCTCGCTAAGCTCGTCGGAATGACAACCTAAAAAATGCGTGGACTCGAAGACAAACGCGTACTGATCACCGGCGGCGCCAGCGGTATCGGCGCGGCCACCGCGGCTCGATTTCTGGAAGAAGGCGCCGCGGTTTGCGTTCTTGATCGCAACGACGAAGGTCGCGAAGCGATCCAGAAACAGTTACCCGATCTTGCCGGAACTGTGGCTGCGGATGTTTCCGATCTTGCCCAGGTCCAGTCGGCGTTCCGCGACGCAATCAAGTTGATGGGCGGCGTCGATGTGCTTATTAATAACGCCGGCATCAGCATTCGCCATAACTTCCTCGAGATTACTCCCGAAGAATGGGACAAGGTTGTCGCCGTCAATCTGACCGGCGTGTTTTACATGGCGCAGACTGCTGCGAAGCACATGTGGGAGCGCGATGGTGGTGTGATCTTGCAGACGGCGTCGACGAACGGCGTTGTGGGCTATCCCTTTTACGCGGATTACAACGCGACTAAAGCCGGAGTGATTGAGCTGACGAAAAGCATGGCGCTCGAGCTTGCGCCGAAAGTGCGCGTGTGCGCTGTGGCTCCCGGCTACGTTTTGACTCCGATGCAGCGGGCGGAGTACACGGACGCGATGCTGGATGAGGTCAATCGGAAAATTCCCATGCGCAGGCACGCAAAACCCGAAGAGATCGCTGCGCTGTTTGCTTATTTAGCATCGGACGATGCCGCGTATGCGACTGGC
>Ga0335069_10003000_pt1 | contig 25701 bp, 24 predicted proteins | sample Lox_Sample_11_FD_206714 | JGI IMG/M metagenome (GOLD analysis project Ga0335069, IMG submission 206714) | Soil microbial communities from Loxahatchee National Wildlife Refuge, Florida, United States - Lox_Sample_1.1 | ecosystem: Environmental > Terrestrial > Soil > Wetlands | place: USA... | reverse complement strand
TACCACTTCCGCGGCTTCGATGCGCTTGGTGAGTAAGCGAATCCGCCCATCGATCTGCCGCAGACGCCGCTTGCCATACTGATAGTCGGCGTTTTCACTGCGATCGCCATTGCCGGCTGCCCACGCAACCACCTCTGCCACGGCCGGGCGGTCCCTGGTGAGGAGAAACCGGTGCTCATCTTTGAGTCGTTGCAGCCCGCTGGGCGTGATGTAGTTCTTGCCTCCCGCCGCGTGCTCGTCCCCCTGTGGATTTCTGGTAAAGCCTTTCCGCATCTGCTGGTCCTCTTGGCTCGAATCCAGTGGGCGCCTCCAATACATCGGAAGAGCGGTCCATGGAACACGGCAGGTCATCCACCTGCATGGGCGTTCGTCTCTGGCCCAGCTTCTATTGTTTCAGTTCGCGCGCCTCGATCCTTGCGCAGAATTCGGGCAGGATGTCGGCCTGATTGATCTAAACATCGACAAGAGCCAAATCGCCGCCGTACATGGTGATCACCCAAGTGATTTCGGATCGCAGGACTAGGGTCGCCTATCCGGAAGTTATCTCTTCATACGTAGAGACGGCAGAGCGGAGTCGATTGCTTTCCCATGTCTCCAACATCGGGAGACATGGGGCACCCGGCGGACAGAGTAGGATCGTGGACCCGCCTGAGACTCTCCTTCCCTTTCCTCAATCGCGCTCGAGGAATGCGGGGTCGACGGGGAACTGCTGCAGAGTATGCTCTTCACATGCCTCAACGTGTGTGCCGTCTTGCGCTCGGTCTGTGGGGGTGTGCCTTGTCGTTGTTGGCGCCGCGGCTGCAGGCGCAATCGGCGATCGCTATCGCATCGCAGCAATGCGTGTGGCGTGCAGGAGACGATCTGCGGTGGGCGATGCCCGGTGCAGACGAGGCGGGATGGAATCCTTACAGCACGTGGACGGCGAGCCCCGACCAGACTCGCATCTGGATACGATGCCGCGCAGACCTGGATTGGTTACGCAATATCGTCCAACCCGGCGTTCAGGTCACTTCGTCCGCCGCCTACCAAATCTACGTGAATGGCCGCGCCGTGGGCGGCAATGGCAATCTCGGCAGCGGCAACTTCAGCGCGAATACCATCCGCTCATATTCGTTGGAGAAGAGCACGCTGGCCTCTCAGCCGGCGCTTCTCGCCGTGCGCATCACGTGGGGATTTCCGGTTCTCTCCGGGTTCGTTCAAGCTTCTCCGGTTGGAATCAGCGCCGGAGACCGGACCGTTCTGGATGCGCTTCGGGACAGGTTGGTTTTAGCGCGCGTCCGCGCCAATCTCAACGATCTGATCTGCTTCGGGATTCTTGGGACGGTCGGGTTTGTGTTGCTGGGACTGTTCCTTACCGACCGGAGCCGTTTCGATCTGCTGCTGCTCAGCGTGCACTCCCTTAGCCTGGCGGCGATCTACGGATCGAGATTCTCGAACGCTGCGCTCGCCGATTATTCGACCTCCATCAACGTTGCGATCTACGCCGTCGCCACATCCCTCGCGATCCTCTCGCGCGCATGGATTGCCTTTGTGCTGGCCGAACGCCGCATGTCCCTGCTCTTCTGGGGCCCGCTCTCGTTCTTGATCCTCAGAGACTTTGCAGCGGCCATCGGCGCGTTCGTTCCTGTGAACTGGTCGAGTGGTCTTGGGGCGGCGATTTCCTCGACGTCCGGGGCAAGCTACTACGCGACGATCCTCTGCACCGTCGCACCCTTTGTGGCTTTCTGGCCCTACAACCGGATTCGACGGTCGATGATCCCGATCGCCGCACTCTGCATGGCGTGGGGTGCTTTCATGGCGGTCTTCTTTGTTTCCGGCGCCGCCACCCTTGGCGGGCGCCTGTCCCATTGGGCCTCGCTGATGGTGAGTGCGGAATTGTTCGTCACGCTGTCGGTGATCGTGACCCTCATGGGCCTGCTGTTTCGTGAGCAGCGGCGTGCGGTGCTGGAGCGCGCTGAGCTGGCGGGCGAAATGGCTTCCGCGCGGGAGATTCAGCAGTACCTGATTCCGGAGAAGCTCCCCCAAATAGCCGGCCTCGCCGTGAAGAGCGTCTATCTTCCCTCCCGCGATGTAGGCGGCGATTTCTTCCAAGTACTTCCCAACGCGCACGACGGAAGCACCTTGATCGTTGTGGGGGACGTTGCGGGCAAAGGACTCAAAGCAGGCATGCTTTCGGCACTGATCGTCGGCGCCATTCGCACCGCTTTGCAATTTACCGATGAGCCGGCGGAGATTCTCGCCCTGCTGAATGGGCGGCTCCAGGGGAGGGGATTGGTGACGTGCCTGGCACTGCGGATCGATCCCAATGGAGGGGTGAGGCTGGCCAACGCGGGCCACCTGCCTCCGTACGTCAACGGGAAGGAGATGGCGCTGGAGGGCAGTTTGCCTCTGGGTGCTGCTCAAGGGATCGCCTTCGACACTGTGGGGCTTCAGCTCGCACCCGGCAGCTCCCTGCTCCTCATCTCCGACGGCATCGTCGAGGCGCGCAGTGCATCCGGCGAGCTTTTCGGCTTTGAACGCACCGCATCTCTCTCCACTCGTCCTGCCGAAGAGATCGCCGCACGGGCCCGGGATTTCGGCCAGGAAGACGACATTACCGTACTGACTCTCACCTTTAGCCCAAGCGAATGGGCGCCTGCCTAGCCTGCCAATTTCTGCAACGCGCCCAACGTAGAGCGCTTAAGAAGACCCTTCCGAATTTGTAGCTGGAGCTCGGGCACAATATTTCAGGAGTACGAGTGCAAGCAGGGGCGGCGTGCAACGGGACTCTGATCTGCGCGCTACATTCCGCTGTGCAGACCATCTTCTCGACAATAGACCTTTCCACTTTTCGAGATAGACGCCACAAAGGGCCCTTCATGCGACCTGCAAATGTCACGGATCTGGCGGTTTGCTTTAATAAGCAGGTCGCCGGGATCACTGATCTCACTGGATGTGAAAACAAACTCACGAATCTTGAATTGCTCGATGAGCTTTCTCTCCAAGAACCGTGTGCGCTGCTTTTGGTCGAACGTAATAAGTATCCAATTCTTCTTCCCGACTTTTTTCAGAATCTCAGTATCGGGTGCGGAGCCGCCAAAGAACTCGCGATGGCGCTTGTACCTTATTCCCGCACGGTCCAACTTCTCGACCATCTCGTCATAATCGAGGTTGTGGTCTAAATAGAAAGTGAAACTCTTAGGCGGCGGCTTTCGCTTCTTCGAGCGAGATGGCCGCTTCGATTTCTTCTTCGGGTCGACCATAGTCGCTTGCCAGCTTGGAAATCGAGGCCCCTCCCTTCTTCCTACTCATCAGGAAAGCGGTCGATATGCGGGAGTTGGCGAGCACGGGCATTCCGAAGGCGACATTGGGATCGATGACGATCGTGCGAGGGGCGCGCTCAGGGTTTTGCATTTGCGCGCGGCTTGTAAAAGGAAACAGACGTTCGGCGATTCCCTCGGCGTTCCGTTCCACGCGCTTGAGGAACGGATCGAGGATCGCCTTGAACGCGTGCTGGCCGCTCGCAGTCAAATTGATTAGCTCGTCACCCTCGCCCTCAAGATAGATTCTCCGCCCTCGAGTCGCTAGGTGGTAGTCGGCTAGAGGGTACTTCGATGGCTTTTCAATTCGCAGTTCCTCAACAGATCTGCGGATCCTAGGCAGGCCTACGTCATGGATTTCCCGGAGGCTTTCCAAGACATAAAGCTCAACAAGATTCTTGAACGAAAGGAGCAATGGGCGCCGACTAAAGGTCGTCGTGAGCGGAGCCGCACCAGCTTCACCGATCGTCCAATAGCGGATCGTACTTACTGGAACAAGGAGATAACGGGCGGCCTCGTCGATCGTGTAGTTGGGGATCTCCAGCGGATTGAACCCGTCTCTGGACATAGAAGAAAAAGTATAGCGAAATCCGCTTTTCGGGAGTGTCGGAACGGTCCTTGCTCGAGATTGCATTGCGGCCTCCATTCGGGCACACCACTCTCGTATCGCCCGCCAGCTCATCGTGTAAGGCCATTAGAATCAGAGAGCCCAGGCCAGCAGATGCTCGCCTGCCAGCGGGCTTTACCATTGCGGGACTCCTCAAGAGCACTTTCGTTCCAAAAGCCAGCTTCGTCAAGTGCCTGCAGTGGCGCCTCTACAGGCACGATTCATGTCTTGGTCCGAAGTCCTAATAGCGTTCGAGGAATGCGGGGTCGACGGGGTTTTCGAAGAGCGAGGCGTCGCGGGTGACGATGGTCAGGCCTGAGGGCGTGACGAAGTAGCGGCGCTTGTCTTCCACCGGGTCGTAGCCAATCACCGTGCCTTCGGGGATGTGGACGTCGCGGTCGATGATGGCGCGGCGGATGCGGCAGTGGCGTCCGATGTTGACGTGAGAAAAGATGATGCTGGCGTCGACGTCGGAGTAGGAGTTGACGCGCACATCCTGGGAGAGGACGGAGTTGGACACCGAGGCGCCGGAGATGATGACGCCGGCGGTGATGATGGAGTTGATGGCCATGCCGGTGCGGCCCGGTTCGCCGAAGACGAACTTGGCGGGCGGGTACTGGCGGACGCGGGTGCGGATGGGCCAGCTCTTGTCGTAGAGGTTGAAGACCGGGGATACGGAGCAGAGGTCGACGTTGGCTTCGTAGTAGGCGTCGAGGGTTCCAACGTCGCGCCAGTAGAGGGCCTGCTGCTTGTTCTCGTCGACGAAGGCGTAGGCCATCATCTTTTTCTTGCCGAGCAGGTTGGGCAGGATGTTGTGGCCGAAGTCGTGTTTGGAGTGAGGATCTTCGGCGTCGGCGATGAGGGCTTTGAGCAGGCACTCAGTATTGAAGATGTAAATGCCCATCGATGCGTCGACGGCGTTGGGATTGAAGGGCGAACGGACGGTGGTGGTGGCGGGCTTTTCCTGGAAGCCGATCACTTCGCCGTTGGGAGCGACCTCGACGATGCCGAACTGTTTGGTTTCGTCGGGCGAGATGGGGAGAGTGGCGAGAGTTACGTCGGCCTTTTGCTCGTTGTGGTACTCGAGCATGCGGCTGTAGTCCATTTTGTAGATGTGATCGCCGGAGAGAATGATGACGTGGGCAGGCTGTTCGCTGCCGATGGAGTAGATGTTCTGATAGACCGCGTCGGCGGTGCCCATGTACCAGTTGGCGCCGGTGCGCTTCATGGGCGGGAGCAGTTCGAAGAACTCGCCGAGTTCCTGGCCGACGATGCCCGTCCAGCCCTCGCGGACGTGGCGGTTGAGGGAAAGCGCCTTGTATTGGGTGAGGACGTAGACGCGGCGGAGGCCCGAGTTGATGCAGTTGGAAAGCGTGATGTCGATGATGCGATAGTGCCCGCCGAAGGGTACGGCTGGTTTGGCACGGTCGCGGGTGAGTGGAAAGAGCCGTTCTCCGGCGCCTCCCGCGAGTAAAACACCCAATGTGTCTCTCATATCGGTTCGCCCCCGCTCGCTGCGGTTCGTTGTGGCCTCGCGGCAAGTCGTACAAGTTCTGCCATTTTGACCGCGCCGCACTGCTTTAGGCAATATGGCGCCGTTTCGCCGAACGGGGGAGGATACCACACGACTATATGATGCCGCAGCCGGCCAGAAGCCGATGAGGCGGGACCATGGGGAAGGGGCAGCTGGATTTTATGGCAGTGGCAAGGCCGGAGTGCTGACGGGTTCCGGCGGACCGCGTTTCCTACCGCTTCTTGCGGAACCGGTACTCGGCTCCGACGGAGATGGCGAAGTTGATGTCGTTCTGGGTGATCCGGTCGCCGTAGTTGATGCCGTACCGGGTCCAGATTGCGTCGGGGGTGACCCGGAAGGCCCAGTGCTCGGAGCGGTTCAGATCGAAGTGGCCGCCCAGGATGGCGCCAAAGGCGAGCTGGTTGTTGTAGAAGTCGACGACCGAAGGCGAGTGGCCGCGGAGATCGGTCTCGAAGTTGCCGTAGGCTCCGCCGAACAAGGCATGGGCGATGAGCGCGCCGTGTTTGTTGTGGGGGCCGAGGAACTCCGGTCCGGCGGCGAACAGGTATTGGCTGACGAAGGGACCCTGGATGCTGTAGGGGTTGGGGCCGGCGCCGCTGGTGCCGAGATAGCCTCTGCCCGATCCCTCAAGACCCAAGCGCCGGGTGAGCCAGTAGGAGCCGGAGACGTCGAGACCGCCGAGATTGGATCCCTGCAGGAGAGTGGGACCGGCTTTCATGTGGTCATAGGCCAAGCCCACGGAGAGGTCGTAGCGATTGTCGTAGCGCACTTTTGCGAGCGGATCGATGGAGACGTAGACCGGAGACTCCGGCGTGCCGCTCTGGGTGCTCTGGGCGTGCGAGACGGGGGGAACGGAAAGGGCGAGGACCGCGGCGGCGGCCAAGGCAGACAGACGTACTGGAAGGCGCATCACCAACCAGCTTACAAGACTGCACTTGGAAGGGACAACGCGCGGAAGGGGGCACAAATCGGCTTGAAACATCATTCGGTCAGGTCGCGGCTCGCTCAGGTGAAGTCGGATGGAAGTTCTTGCTGGTAGACGCGCCGCGAGGCGGACCGTTGGCAACGAAATGGGGGATGGCCCGGATCAGATGGACGATTCAGGGCTGGCAGCGGTCGGCCCAGTCGGCGTAGACGAGATAGCGGACGGTCTTCAGGAGCTCAAGTGCGCCGGTTGCTGTGGACGCGATTCCCGAAGGGGGTTCGAGGGGCGGCGCAGCATGCATGCGCCATTCGACGGGGAGCTGGTTGAAGATCATGGCGGCGCGGGGCAGATGAGAGGCGCTGGAGACGACCTCGGCCGACTTCCAGCCGTGGGCCTTCATGATGCGGGTGGCGAAGCAGGCATTCTCGATGGTGCTCTGGGATTTGGGTTCGACGAAGATGGCGGAGGCGGGAATGCCGTCGGACTCGGCGACGCGGGCCATGACCTGGGATTCGACGAAGCGGTTGGAGGCAGCACCGCCGGTGAGGATGAGGCGGGGGGCGACGCCACGCATGTATTCGTGGACGCCCTCGGTGACGCGGGCGAGCTGGCGGGGAGTCGGGTTGCCGTCGGAGTCGGCTTTGTAGCCAAGAACGATGATGGCGTCGAAGCGGGTGAGCTGGGTGTTGGACTGTGGGGCGAAGGCACGGGCCAGAGCGGCCCAGCCGAGGAGGATGCCGGTCAGAGAGATGCCGGCCAAGACTGTGTAGGTCTGCCAGCGACGGCGGGGCTTGCGCGGCGACGGGGTGGGACGTCTCCGCCGTCGCGCGGGGTTCTGCTGCCGTAACGGCCGGGGGGCGGGCAGACTGGGCAACGGATTTCTCCTGCCTCTACTGTAAGGCAGGCCGGACCGTTTGAGGCTGAGCGGGGATCAGGCGAGAGTTGCCGGCACGCCCCAACCAGACAAGACGATCTCGTCGAGTGACTTACGCGAGCGGGGAGCGATTTCCCGATTGAGCAACTGCTCGTTGGGCAGGGTGGAAGGCTCGCCTTGATAGCCGAGGGCGATCACCGAGCCAAGTTCAAAGGTTTCGGGAATGCCGAGAGCGGCGCGGGCGGCGTCTTTGCTGAAGCCGCCGATTTGGTGGGCGGAAAGGGCATTGGCCGCTGCCTGCAGGACGAGGAAACCGCTGGCGGAGCCAAGGTCAAAGAGAGCGTAGGGATTCGGCCTGTTGTTGTTCGAGAAGTCCTTTTTGGCGACTCCGAGGATCAAGACCGGCGCCTTGGAGGCCCAAAGCTGGTTGGCTTCGGCGAGGGAGGAGAGGATCTTGTTGAAGGTGTCGGAACCCTGCAGGCCGACGATGAAGCGCCAGGGCTGTTCGTTGCCGGAGGAAGGCGCCCAGCGGGCGGCCTCGAAGACTTTGCGCAGGTCGGCCGGACTGACAGAGCGGCTGGAGAAGGCGCGCGGGCTCCAGCGCGAGCGCATGGCGGGCAGCACTTCTTCGGTGGCGGAGGCTTGTTTGAGCTGATCGACTTCAATGGCGGACAACGTCATTTTCTTGTTCCCTCAAGATGCGTTTCTTTTGATTGCGGGTGCTGGGCGGAGGATTCAGAGGCGCGTTTTTGGGAGGCATGGAAGGCGTTTGCAGCACGGATAAATCCGTGCCCTCTTCCAGACTGGAGATTCGCCGGTCTGCTGACGCGGCAGTCTAGGCTACCGTGCCATTCCTGCTCTCGCGCGATTACGGATAGATGCGGTGGAGGGTGCGGGCGAAGGGGATAGTTTCGCGGACGTGGTCGAGCTGGCAGATCCAGGCGACGAGGCGTTCGATGCCCATGCCGAAGCCGGCGTGGGGGACGGAGCCATAGCGACGCAGGTCGAGATACCACTGGAAGGCTTCGAGGGGTAGCTTATGGTGCTCGATGCGGCTCTTGAGCAGCTCATAGCTGGAGACGCGCTGGGATCCACCGATGACCTCGCCATAGCCTTCGGGGGCGAGCACGTCGACGCAGAGGGCGAAGTTCGGGTCCTTGGGGTCGGGCTCCATGTAGAAGGCTTTGACCGCGGCAGGATAGCGATGGACCATGACGGGGCGGTCGTACTGGGAGCTGAGCCAGGTTTCGTCGGGCGAGCCGAAGTCGTTGCCGTACTCGAAAGGTTGTTCGAGTTCGCCGCGCTGGTGGGCTTCGTTGAGCAGCTTCGCGGCTTCGTCATAGCGCAGGCGCGGGAAGGGCGGCAGGATATTTTTTAACTTTTCGGGATCGCGGCCAATGACCTGCAATTCGGATGCGCGATTTTTGAGCACGCTCTGGACGATGTGGGAGATGAAGTTTTCGGCCAGTTCCATGAGGCCGTCGAGGTCGCAGTAGGCGACTTCGGGCTCGATCATCCAGAATTCGGTGAGGTGGCGACGGGTCTTGGATTTTTCGGCGCGGAAGGTGGGGCCGAAGCTGTAGACCTTGCCGAGGGCGAGGGCGGTGGACTCGATGTAGAGCTGACCAGACTGGGTGAGGAAGGCGGGATCGCCGAAGTAGTCGACCGGGAAGAGCGTGGAGGTACCTTCGCAGGCGGCGGGGGTGAGGATGGGCGGATCGGTGCGAATAAAACCGTTGCTGTCAAAGTACTCCTGCGCGGCGCGCATGATCTCGGCGCGAATGCGGAGGATGGCGGATTGGCGCGGCGAGCGGACCCAGAGGTGGCGATGCTCCATGAGGAAGTCGACGCCATGTTCTTTGAGGGTGATGGGGTAGGGGTCGGACTCGGGAACGCGCTGGATGACCTGGATATCTTCGACATCGAGTTCGTAGCCGCCGGGGGCGCGCTTGTCGGCACGGACCTTGCCGGTGACGATGACGCTGGATTCCTGGGTGAGACCTTTGAGCGCCTCGAAGACGTTGGCGGGGACGCTCTTGACGTGAGCTACGCCCTGTACGGTGCCGGTGCCGTCGCGAAAGATGGGAAAGAGGAGCTTGCCGCTTTCGCGCGAATTGTAGAGCCAGCCGTGGAGGGTGACGGATTGGCCTTCAAACTTTCCAAGGGTGGCGACGGTGGCGTTGGGTGCGGCGGACGGAGACGTAGCGGGGGCGGTTTCTTCGGGCATGGTGCGGGCTCTCTCGCAGGCGCGCCGGATGGGCGCGCTGACTTTCTAGGATAACGCTTGGGCGGTCCAGGCAGTGCATCGGGAGTCCGCCCCACGCAGTGGTGGTGGCGCGTCCGGTGCGGCTGGTTTATCGTCCAATGCATATGGCAAATGCGCCGGCAGCTGCTCCCCAGAATGTGCCGCATCCCGCGCCGGAGGCGGAAGAGGTTTATCGCCGATGGCTTCAGTTTTTGGACGATGAGTTTGTTCGTCACTGCTCGCCGGAGCGGCGGGCGGAGATTGTGCGCGACCAGCTGTATCAGCTCTATTTAGGCCGGCCGCATGGGGGCAAGCTCAACGTGACGCTGACGAGCGAGCTGCCCGGCAATGTGCTGAGCATGTCGCTCGATCCGGAGAATGTGACGCTGGAGGCGGAGCACTTCAGCAACGTGGATATGAAGCGCTTTGCTCCACGCAAGCCGCTGCTGTGGTTCTGGCAGATGTTCGATCGGTCGCCGATCGGGCTGAATCACTGGCTGGGGCTGCGGTTCCGGTGCATGCTGGGCCGGCACATCTTCGAGCACATGGGGAGCGGCGTGAAGATCTATCACGGCGTGGATTTGAGTTTTGGGTACAACTTGTGGATCGGGGATGGAGTGGTGATCCGGCAGCGTGCGCTGTTGAACGATCGCGGCGGCATCAAGATCGGGAAGGGCGCGGTGATCGGTTCGTTTGTGCGGATCTTTTCGCATGTTGCGCCGCGGGAAGATCTGGACAATGTGATGCTGGCGCCGACGATGATCGGAGCGGGTGCGCGGATCGGGAGCCACGAGATTGTGCTGGGCGGGACGACGATTCCGGACGGCGAGGTGGTTGGTCACTTCCCTGCCAACCGGCGGTGAACGAAGGGCGCAATCTGCTACCCTGAGCTTTCACTTTAAGGGAGCGCTCGTTTGCAATCCGCAGCCCTCATTATTGGTCTGTTTGAATTCGTTCTGCTGATCTTCTCTTTGAGCTTTCATGAGTGCTCGCATGCGTGGATGGCTTCGCGTCTGGGCGACCAGACGGCGCGTCTCGAAGGCCGGGTGACGCTGAACCCGATGTACCATATCGATCCGGTGGGGACGCTGCTGTTTCCGGCGATCATCATCTTCGGGCCGTTTTTCGGGATGAGCATGTTCAGCGGGGCGCTGGTGGGGTGGGCGAAGCCGACGCCGGTGATCAGCCGGAACTTTCAGAAGATTCGGCGCGACGAGAACATGGTGACGCTGGCCGGGCCGGTGTCGAACATGATTTTGGCGGGGGTTGCGCTGGCGCTGCTGCTGGGGATCGAGATTGCGCTGCCGGGCGGACGCGACCTGGTGCTGTCGACCTTTGAGGGCGGCATTCTGCAGGGCGTGGGGTCGGGACTGCAGGCGACGGTGCTGCTGTCGGTGCTGGCCATCGAGATCAATGTATCGCTGTTCTTCTTCAATCTGCTGCCGATTCCGCCGCTGGACGGGAGCAGGCTATTGCGCAATCTGCTGCCCTATAACGCGATGCAGGCGTACGACCGGATTCCCTTCTGGGTGAGCTGGCTGCTGATGATCCTGGTGGGCGGAACGATTTTGCGGATGCTGATCGGGCCGGTGATGGCGATTGTGTATTTCGTGCTGACGCGGGGGTAGAGTCGGCGGCAATATGCGACCCGTGATCGTGCGTAGGCTTCAGGACTTGTGGTCGATCCGTGAGACGAAGTTTACGGTCCTGATCGTGATCGGACTGCTGCTTGCTCTTGACCAGGAGATGCCGCGATACCTGCGCTTCTGGGTTGGATCTGTAACCCTCATTGCGATTCCTCTGATCTGGACGCGATTCGTTGCCGCCCAACTTGCCTATTGGGGCAAATATGAATGGGCTCTGCGGATCAATGAACTGCTGCCGCCCCTATTTGGCACAAGCGTTTTAATGGAAGCTTGGATTCTGCTGGTGGCGGGCCGTTACCACGATGCCCAGGAGGCCGTCTCAAAGCTGGCATTCGATAGCAAGGGTGAGCCAAGAACCAACGAATTCTCTCTGTATCTCTACGCGAAAGCACTTCTGGACGAAGGAAGGAGTGAGGAGGCGGAGAAGCTATTTCGAGCCGCTATCCAAGAGTCCTCTCTGGGCTTCTTTCATTTTGGGCTGGCGGACAGTCTCCTGGCACAACGCAAGGAGCCGGACTCTGCGATAGAGCATGTCCGCATGTCACAGAGTGGCACGGAGCACTATAGTTTGAGTCGCCGACGGTTCTTTTCCGGCGAGTGTGCTGTCTTGAGTGCGCTGGCTCATGCTATTGCCGGACGAACGGAACAGGCTGAAACAAAGCTGGTAGAAGCTTTCTCAGAGGCTGAACTGTTCAGCAAGTATCATCTTGCGGCTCTCCTGCACTTAAAAGGAGTAACGCGCCACGCCATGGGAGACTCCGAGAGCGCACGGGAGGCATTCCACGAATCGTTGAGAGTCTTCCCTTTTGGTGGAATCGGTTTGAAGAATCGCAAGAGTCTTTCAGAACTGGCGCAGGGAACCGACACAGGCTCGCTCGCCAAATCGTAGGATTTGCTTTTCCGGCCCGCTACAATAGAACGAGCCCTCCGGTGTTCTCCTTTTCTGGCGGATCGAGAGAGGCAACATCTCAGGAGCAATCTCCCGGACTTTGAGCCGGACTTCGATCGACAGAATGCCTGAACAATCCTCAACGAACTTTCGCCCGCGTGTTTTGAGCGGGATGCGCCCCACGGGCAAGCTGCATCTGGGCAACTACATGGGCGCGCTGGCCAACTGGGTCAAGCTGCAGGACTCGGGGCAGTATGAGTGCTACTTCTTTATCGCGGACGTGCATGCGCTGACGACGGAGTATGCCGATCCGTCAGGCATCGCGCCAAACACGCAGGAAGTGATTCTGGATTATCTGGCGGCGGGGCTCGATCCGGCGAAGAGCGTGCTGTTTGTGCAGAGCCATGTACCGCAGCACTTCGAGCTGCCTGTGCTGCTGGGCATGAGTACGCCGCTGGGATGGCTGGAGCGTGTGCCGAGCTACAAGGAGATGCAGGAGAACCTGACGCACAAGGACCTGACGACGTACGGGTTTCTGGGCTATCCGGTGCTGATGGCGTCGGACATATTGCTGTACCAGCCGAAGTATGTGCCGGTGGGCAACGATCAGCAGGCGCACGTGGAGCTGACGCGGGAGATTGCGCGGCGGTTCAACAACTTCTACAAGTTCGATGGGCGCGAGGTGCTGCCTGAGCCCGAGGTGCTGCTGACGCCTTCGCCCAAGCTGCCGGGCACGGACGGGCGGAAGATGTCGAAGAGCTACGGGAACACGATTTTGATTTCGGATCCCGAGCCTGTGGTGCGGCAGAAGCTGAAAACGATGACGACGGATCCGGCTAGGGTGCGGCGGACGGACCCGGGCGAGCCGGACAAGTGCCCGGTGGGAGACTTGCATAAAGTCTTCTCGACGCCGGAGACGATGGCGAAGGTGTATGAGGGCTGCCGCTCGGCGGGCATTGGGTGCATTGAGTGCAAGGGATGGGCGGCGGATGCGCTGGTGCAGATTCTGAATCCGATCCAGGAGCGGCGATCGAAGCTGCACGAGGATGAGGTCAGGGCTATTCTGAAAGAAGGTTCAGTGAAGGCGGCGGCGCGCGCCGAGCAGACGATGACGGAAGTGCGCGCGGCGATGAAGATGCCGGCGTAACATGGACGCCGGGGAGTGATGCGTGTTACGCTACACGCATCAGATGATCAAAAGCTTCCGACATCGTGGGATTGAGGAGTTTTTCAGGACCGGAAGCAAGCGAGGTATTCAGCCTGCCCACGCCCCCAAGCTGGCCAACCGGCTTCAATTGCTCGATTATGCGAAATCGGCAGCTGACGTGAATATGCCGGGCTGGCACCTGCACAGTTTGAGTGGAGATCTGAAAGGGCATTATTCAATACGGGTCGATGGCAACTGGCGATTGACCTTCGCCTTCGAGAAGGAAGATGTAATTCTGGTGGACTACCAGGATTACCATTAGGAGAAACGATGCCGCGCATGCACAATCCGCCGCACCCGGGCCAGATTCTTCGCGATGCCCTGGGCGATATCGACGTGACCACGGCTGCGCGCAAATTGCATGTGTCCCGCACGACGCTTTCCCGGATCTTGAACGGTGCGGCGGGCATTTCGGCTGATATGTCGTTGCGGCTTTCAGCGGCACTTGGGACGCACGATAGCCTTTGGTATGAGTTGCAGATGAGCTACGACATCTGGCAGGCATCGCGGAAGAGACGGCCGAAAATCGAAAGGCTGAATGCCGCAGCCTAGTTCTGCTGAGATTTCTGTATTGACCGACGAATCCCCCAATCCGCAAAGCCAGGCTGTGCCTGAACAAACGCCTGAGACGGCGCAGGCGAAGGCGCCCGAGCAGCAGGAACTCGGGCTGTCTTCGGCGGCTGTGACCGGCGGACAGGCTGCCAAGCCCGCGAAGGCGAAGAAGGAAGAGGAGCACGAGCAATCGCCGTTTTCGGTGACGGTGGGCAAGGTCTACGATGGGCCGCTCGATCTGCTGCTGGACCTGATTCGCAAGCAGGACATCGACATCTACGACATCCCGATCGCGAAGATCACGGCGCAGTTTCTGGCGTATGTGAACCAGCTGAAGTCGAGCGATGTGGATGTGGCGGGCGAGTTCATCTACACGGCGTCGCTGCTGATCCACATCAAGAGCAAGATGCTGCTGCCGCGCATGCCGGCGGGGCCGGATGAGGCAGGCGAAGATCCACGGCGCGAGCTGGTGGAGCGGCTGCTGGAGCACGAGAGATTCAAGAACGCCGCGCAGATGCTGCAGCAGAAGCAGATGCTGGAGGCGGCGACGTGGACCAACCCCGGGGTGCGCGAGTTCAAGGACGATGTGGCGGCGGAGCCGGAGATTGCGGCCGACACGGTCGACCTGGTGCGGATCTTCCGCGACATTCTCGATCGCGCGCGGAAACGGCCGGTGTTCAACGTGAACGAAGATGCGGTCACGGTGGGCCAGATGATCCAGTTTCTGGGTCGGCGGCTGGCGATCGAGGACAAGCCGGTGGCGCTGCGGCGGCTGCTGAGCCACACCAAGTCAGAGCGGGCGCTGGTGGCGATGTTTCTGGCGTTGCTGGAGCTGGTGCGGCTGCAGGCGATTCTGCTGCGGCAGGACAAGGCTTTCTCGGAGATCTTCATCAAGAAGCACACGGGCTTCGATGCGGTGATGAACGAGGGGCTGGCTGTTCGGGACGATTGGAGTTAGCCGCGTTTTCGGCCTTTTTGGTCGCGTTAAGTTCCTTTCAGGCTTGAACCAGGCTTAAACTCGATTTGACTATAAGTCTACATTTGACAGTAACTTAATCCGCCGTCGTCTACGGCGAATGTTCACAAATCACAGGCCGGCTGCGGGGCCCAGTTGTAACATGGCTTTAACGACCCATCCCCAGGTTCGTGGTTAGAAGAACCGTGCATGGATGCGGTTCGTCAGGGTCTTATGCAAGTCTTCGGATTTGACGCCCCTTCTTCTGCGCTGCTGCCGCGCTCCCTTTCCTATTCTCAAAAACTTCTCAAGCGTGAGACTGAGAGTGTCTGCGCGTTGCTGATGGGATTGGAAGAGGATTAATGGCGACTGTTCAAGTTGTTCCCAAGAACGTCACACTCCTCGACCGCAAGCTGGAGCGATCGAAGGCCTCGTCGGGCCAGACGGGGATTGTGGTTTTCGTGCTGGCTCTGGCGGCAAGTCTCTGCTACATCGTGTTTCACGTGGCGCGCGATCTGGACACCGCGGTTGTGAGCAGCTATGCACCATTCGCTCTCCTCGGGCTGGCGCTGACGATCGCGCTGGGCTTCGAGTTTGTGAACGGATTCCACGACACGGCCAATGCAGTCGCGCCGGTGATTTACACGCACTCGCTGGAGCCGAACATTGCGGTGGTGTGGTCGGGACTGTGCAATCTTGCCGGAGTTCTGCTGGCAACGGGTACAGTGGCTTTTGCCGTGGTGGCGCTGCTTCCGGTGGAGCTGATTCTGCAGGTGAGTTCGGGCGCGGGCTTCTCGATGGTGTTTGCGCTGCTGCTGGCGGCGATTTTGTGGAATCTAGGCACGTGGTGGTTCGGGTTGCCGGCGTCGAGTTCGCACACGATGGTGGGATCGATCATCGGGGTTGGCCTTACGAATCAACTGCTCAACGTACACGCGGGAACTTCGGGCGTGGACTGGGAGCAGGCGATCAAGGTGCTGAAGGCGCTGTTGATTTCACCGCTGCTGGGATTCACGCTGGCAGGGTTGCTGATCCTGGCTTCGAAGGCCGTTCTCAAGTTTCCCGAACTGTATCGTGCGCCGGAGAACGACGAGCCGCCGCCGCTTCCGATTCGCGCGTTGATGGTGCTGACGTGCACGGGCGTCAGTTTCTTCCACGGGTCGAACGATGGGCAAAAGGGCATGGGCCTGATTATGCTGATCCTGATCGGGACGGTGCCGACGGCGTATGCACTGAATCACGGCATTGGGCCGGCGGAGGTGCAGCAGTTTATTGTTGCTTCCCAGCAGGCCGGCAGCGTGCTCGATCGGCACGTCGATCCCAAAGGAGTCCTGGGCGCCGATGCGCGCGCCGAAGTGACGGACTACATTCGCACCAAGCATCTGGAGCCGGACACGGTGCTGGCGATGCGCGAACTGGTGGAAGATGTGGGGCACGAGGCGGCGCTGTACAAGGACTTCAAGGCGATTCCGCCGCAAGAGCAGGCCAATGTGCGCAACGATCTCTACGTTGTGAGCGAGGGCTTGCGGCTGATGCAGAAGTCGAATGCGCCGGCGTTCACTCCTCAAGAGCGGGCGGTGCTTGCCGACTACAAGAGCCGGATCGATCATGCGACCAAGTTCATTCCTGACTGGGTGAAGGTTGCGGTGGCGCTGGCCTTGGGCCTGGGCACGATGATCGGGTGGAAGCGCGTGGTGGTTACGGTGGGCGAGAAGATCGGCAAGGAGTATCTGACCTACGCGCAGGGCGCGAGCGCGGGCATTGTGGCGATGGGAACGATCTTTGCCGCGGATACCTTTGGGCTGCCGGTGAGCACGACGCATATTCTGAGCTCGGGCGTGGCGGGGACGATGGCGGCGAATGGAAGCGGCCTGCGCTTTTCCACGGTGCGGAATATTGCGGCGGGCTGGGTGTTCACGTTGCCTGCGGCAGCACTGTTGTCGGGAGTTTTGTATTGGATCTTCCGGCATCTGGCGTGATCGCGGCGTCGGCACCCGAAGTGCGCTGAGAAGTTGTTTCCCCGATGGCAGATGATTACTCCCGGAGTCGTCGTTCGTCTGAACGTCGTTACCGCTACTGCGTATCGCCACATGTGAAATCCTCATGATCTGGGATCATGACCGCATCCATCCAGTGCTGCCAGCTGCTAAAGAGCTCGGTGTGCGGCCAGCGCGAGTCGATCTCTTTCTGCCACGTCAAATGCACAACCGCCAAGAGATCTCCTCTTCCGAGAACTTCAAAAAGGACATCGTCCTGATCTTGGCGCATTGCAACGGCTCGCAGTGGTAAGCCACTGAGGGGGTGATCGAAATGAATTTCCTTTATAAGCTCGCCAAGCAACAGGTCAGCCTTCTTCTGTCCCTCCGCATCGTCGGCAAGCTTTTGCCACGGCTTCAAGAAGCTAAATCCTCTCAGCCTGTTTGCCATGCAAAGCTCTGTTGCGTCTCGAATGCACGCCTGCATCAACTGATCTTCTTCACCGCCCGCGCCCGTTCGGCTTATTGAACGACCGTCCGGATCGCGGCCATCGATTCGACAGACACCATTGGAGATTTCTGAGATAGTGAACCGCCAACCAGGCAAGTCGGGGTGTTCAGAAACAAAGGGCATGACTCGAGTCTACTCAGCCGGGCAGTCGAGAACGCCCATGCCCTGACGGCCATCGAGAATCCGCGATAGGCCCTGCTCTTTCACACGATGTTCATCTTCCATTCATGGAAGTGGGATATCCATGTGGAGTCCGGAGTCTGCCTTCCCCGCGCGTATCCGGACGGATATCCATATCACGTCTGGAGCGTTCCAATGGCTGACATCGCAACAACAGCCGGTGCAGTCCCGCACGGCGGGTCTCTTCTCGACAAAAAGATGGGGAAGTCTTCCGCATGGATCAGCGGCGCGGTCGTGCTCGTGGCCCTGGTGGGCGGACTCGGGTATGTCGGTTTTCACATCGCGGGCGATCTGGGCGGTGTGACTGCCTCGAGCACGTGGGCATACATTCTGCTCGGCATCGCGCTGCTTATCGCGCTGGGTTTCGAGTTTGTGAACGGGTTCCACGACACGGCCAATGCTGTGGCGACGGTGATCTACACGCACTCGCTGGAGCCGAACATCGCGGTGGTGTGGTCGGGGCTGTGCAATCTGACGGGCGTGCTGACGTCGGCTGGCGCGGTGGCGTTCACGATCATCACGCTGCTGCCGGTGGAGCTGATTCTGAAGGTCAGCTCGGGCGCGGGATTTGCGATGGTGTTCGCGCTGCTGATTGCGGCGATCTTGTGGAACCTGGGCACGTGGTATCTGGGACTTCCGGCGTCGAGCACGCACACGATGACGGGCTCGATCATCGGGGTGGGCGTGGCCAATCAGCTGATGGCGAACTCGGCGTCGGGGACGTCGGGCGTGGATTGGGAACAGGCGACGAAGGTATTCAAGGTGCTGCTGGTGTCGCCGCTGGTTGGTTTTGGCGCCGCGGCCATTCTGTTCTTTATCGCGAAGCTGACGGTGAAGTTCCCAGAGCTGTATGAGGCTCCGAAGGACTCCACGCCGCCTCCCTTCCCGATTCGCGCGCTGCTGGTGCTGACCTGCACGCTGGTGAGCTTCTTCCACGGATCGAATGACGGACAGAAGGGCATGGGGCTGATCATGCTGATCCTGATCGGCACGGTGCCTACGGCGTATGCGTTGAATCATGCGGTGACGGCGCACGACATTCAGGATTTCATTGCGGCCTCAGAGCAGGCGGTGAGCGTGGTGGACCGCTATGTCGACAAGAACGCGATCATGGCGGGCGATCCGCGTACGGAGTTGACCGATTATTTGCGCACGAAGAAGCTGCTGCCTTCAACCATGACGGCGTTGCGCGAGAACATTCGCGATCTGGAAGGCGAAGTGAAGGCCTACGGCGACTACAAGAACGTGCCTGCGAATCAGCAGACCAACGTGCGCAACGATATGTACGTGACCAGCGAAGCGTTGCGCCTGATCGCGAAGAGCAAGAATCCCAAGTTCTCGGCCGATGAGAGCGCGGCGCTAAGCAACTACAAGTCGAAGGTCGACAAAGCCACCAAGTTCATTCCTTCATGGGTGAAGGTGGCGGTGGCCCTGGCGCTGGGCATGGGAACGATGGTCGGCTGGAAGCGGATTGTGGTGACGGTGGGCGAGAAGATCGGCAAGGAGCACCTGACCTATGCGCAGGGCGCTACGGCTGAGCTGGTTGCCGCGGCCACGATCTTCCTGGCGGACAACTTCGGCTTACCGGTGAGTACTACGCATGTGCTGAGTTCGGGGGTTGCGGGCACGATGGCGGCGAACAAGAGCGGGTTGCAGCTTTCGACCATCCGGAACATCGCGGCGGCATGGGTGTTTACGCTGCCGGCGGCGGCGCTGTTGTCGGGCTTGCTGTTTGTGATCTTCCGGCAGTTCACGAGCTAGGCATCTGCCAGCAACGAGGAAAAAGAAGGGGCGGGCTTCGGCTCGCCTCTTTCTCATGGTCAGAAAAAGGCAGCTTGGGAAGAGGACCTTCCGGTATAGTGTCTGCACGGTGACAGGAGGGTTCTGCGACACGCCGATCTCTGGATCGCGTTGCGGAACTGCTGTGGCCGACTCCCTCGGGTTGAATGCAATACGACAGGAGAACGTCATGGCTGTTGTTTGTGCAAAGTGCGGCGCCCAGGTAGCGGAAGGCGCACAGTTCTGTGCTGCGTGTGGGACGGCGGTATCGGCTGCGCCTTCGGGTGGTTCGGCGGCTGCGGGATCCGGCTTTACGCCAGTCAATATTCCCGGACAAGCGATTCCGGGTCAAGCGGCGGCGGCTGCGCCCCCACCCCCTGCGGCTGGAACGCCGCCGCTGCCAGGCTACACGCAGGTCAATGCGGGAGCGCCGCCGTCGGGTGGGTATGCGCCGCCCGCCGGGTACGTTGCGCCATCCGGCTATGTGGCGCCGGGGGCCGCACCGGTGAGGTCGGGCGGGAGCAGCGCGGTCAAGATCATTCTCATTGTGGTGGTGGTGATTGTCGGCCTGGGCATTCTTGGGGCGAGCGTGGTTGGGTTCATGGTCTGGCGGGTTGCACATGCGATCCATGAAAACGCCAAGACCGGCCAGATCACGTTAAGCACGCCGGGTGGCACGATGACGGCGGGCTCGACGAAGAGCCCAAGCGCCGATGAACTCGGTACAGACATCTACCCCGGGGCGCAGGCCGAGCAGGGTGGCATGCACATGGAACTGCCCACTGGATCGATTGTTTCCGGTGCGTTTGAAACATCGGATCCGAAGGATGCGGTGCTGAACTTCTACAAGGGAAAGTTCGGCAGCGATGCTTCGGTTTTCGATTCGGCGAACGGGGCGATGATCTCGCTGAAGAAGGGCGAGCATGAGACGGTTGTGGTGACGATCTCGGCCGAGAGCGATGGCAAGACGAAGATCGCGATCGTCCACACAAAGAACAAAGGGCAGTCGTAAGTCCAGCACGGCCAACAGATGAAGGGATGGGCGCCGGGCCAGGCCGGGCGCCCATGCTGTTTGGGCGGGAATTTCCTCACCCGGCAGGCGGTTCACGCGGCGATAGCTCCGGTACCATACCTTAGGTAGTTATTGCCGGAATGAGTCTAAAAGCCAAGTTAGAAGCTGTGATCTATGCTGCCGAGGAGCCCGTAACCCTTGCGCAGCTCGCCGGGTTGTTTGCCGACGAGGCGCTGGAGTGGAAGGCGGAGCAGGAAGCTGCTGCCGCTGCGGCCAAGGAAGCGGAGAGTCCTGCGACTCTCCCGATGATTGACGAGGGGCTGGAGTATCTGGGCCTGGAGCAGACGCCGGAGTTTTATGCGGCACCAGCGGAGCAGGAGGCCGCGGCGGCTGAAGGCGTTGCTGCGGAGGCGCCTGCCGCGGAGCCGGAGGCGGCGGCTGGGACAGGGTCAGACGGGTCAGGACCGGAAGAGCGGGGGCCGGAAGAGCCGGGTGACGCCGAATCAGAGGCAAAGCGTGCGGCGCGCGCGCGCGACCGCGAAGTGAAGGCGGTGCTGCGGCAACTGCTGGACGAGATTATTGCCAGCTATGAAGGCGACGGGCGCGGGATCGAGATTCGGGAGATTGCGGGCGGCTATCGCATGGCGACCAAGCCCGAGTGCCACGATGCCGTGCGGCAGTTCATCAAGAGCCTGAAGCCGCCGCTGAAGCTTTCGCTGCCGGCGCTGGAGACGTTGGCGGTGATTGCCTACAAGCAGCCGGTGACGGCGCCTGAGGTGAACGAGATTCGCGGCGTGGAGTCGGGTGGCGTGCTGGGGTCGCTGCTGAGCCGCAAGCTGATCACGACGGCGGGCCGCAAGCAGGTGATTGGCAGGCCGATTCTCTACAAGACGACGAAGGAGTTCCTGCTGCGCTTCGGGCTGAAAGATGTTTCGGAGCTGCCCTCGATGGAAGAGTTCGAGAAGATGGCGGCGAGCGAGCTGGACGATTCGGATGTCGAGGAAAGCAGTGCGACGCCCGACGGCGGTCCCGAGCTGGATGAGAATGCGCCGGAAGAGGGGGATGAGGCAAGCGTTCCCGCTGCGGCAGTCGCGCAAGAAGCAGAAGGCACCGCGCCGAGTGAGGATGCAACCGGGCCGGCGGAGGCCGAGTCCAAGGAAGAGGAACACGCAGTGGCAGAGACTGCGCCCCATGACTGAAGATCACGAGCACCCCGCCGAAGCGGCGGAGCAGGAAATCAAGTCCGAAGCCCCTGAATTTGCAGAAGAGCAAGCTGAGCGAACCATGACGGAAGCGAGCGCTGAGCCCGAGCCGCAGGATGCCAGCGAGGAGCCCGAACTGGAGCAGGCGCCTGCTCCGAAGCTGGAGCGCTTGCAGAAGATCCTGGCGCAGGCGGGAATTGCCAGCCGCCGGCATGCCGAGGAGCTGATCACCGAAGGCCGCGTGCAGGTGAACGGCCAGACAGTGACGGTACTGGGAACCAAGGCCGATGCGGCGCGCGATCACATTCGCGTGGATGGGAAGCTGCTGCACGGCGCGGAGCGGCTTCGCTACTTCGTGTTGAACAAGCCGAAGGGTTACGTCACGACGGTGACCGATCCGGAGAACCGGCCGACGGTGATGGAGTTTTTCGCCAAGGCGGGCGAGAGGCTGTATCCGGTGGGCCGGCTGGACTATCAGAGCGAGGGGCTGCTGCTGGTGACCAACGACGGCGAGCTGGCCAATCAGCTGACGCGCGCCGCGTCCGGAGTCGAGAAGACCTATCTGGTGAAGGTAGCGGGCAAGCCCGACGATGAGCAGCTGGAGCGGCTGCGCACTGGGGTTGCGATTGATAAAGGAAGGCCGCGCGAAGGCAAGGTGCATACGGCACCGGCGAGCATCCGGCAGATTCGCAAGGGCGACAACCCGTGGTATGAAGTGGTGCTGATCGAAGGACGCAATCGCGAACTGCGCAAGATGTTTGAGGAGATCGGGCACCACGTGGAGAAGATTCGCCGCGTGGGCTATGGGCCGCTGGTGCTGGATGTAGCACCGGGCAAGACGCGCGAGTTGTTCACCGAAGAGGTGGAGGCGTTGCGGCTGACGGCAGAGGGCAAGCTGAAGCCGCGACGGCCGAAGGCAACACGCATGCTGCCCAAGGATGCAGGCCAATCGACGGAGGAGCGCATCGCCAAAGAGACCGCGCGGCGCGGGAAGAAGTTTCCTGGGCAGTACCGGCGTCCCGATCGGCGCGAGGATGCGGGCTGGCGTCCGCGCGAACGAAGCGCCGACCTCAGAACCGAGTCAAGGGCCGATCTCGGTCGTGCGCCCCGCGAAGATGCGCGGGGCACGCCCAGCAGGGGCAGCGGCCGTTTCGAAGCGAAGCCCGGCTTTAGCGGCAGGCCGCCTCGCGCGGGAGGGAAATTCCGCAGCGATCGTCCACAAACTGGAGCGAAGCCCGGCTTCGATCGGCGCCCGCCTTCCCGTCCAGCTGCCGGTTCAGGCACGTCCAGCAGGGGCAGCGGCCGTTTCGAAGCGAAGCCCGGTTTTGGCGGCAGGCCACCTCGCGCGGGAGGGAAATTCCGCAGCGATCGCCCACAAACCGGGGCGAAGCCCGGCTTCAATCGGCGCCCGCCGCGCGATGATGCGTCCTTCCCTAGTGAAAGGCCGCAAAGCAGGCCGACTCGCCCCCGCAGCGATCGCCCGCAGATGGGCGACAGATCCGATCGCGGTCCCAGACCATTTTCCGGCCGCACATCGGCCGGGGGCTTTGGCCGCGCGGCGCAGTCGCGTCCCCGTTTGGATATCCGTCCGGTCGAGGCGCACGATAACGCATTCGATCGCGAGAGGCCCAGGGCTGAGGCAAGGACTGAGCCAAGAACCGAACGTAAGGCCGGCCGTCCGACCGGCCGCGAGGAGTCGTCTCGCCCGTTCCGTGGCGGTCCCAAGAAATTCGGAGCAGGATCGCAGCGGCGTGAAGGCTCGGGCAGGCCGTTTTCGGGCGGTGGGAAGCAAGGGTCTTCGTATCGCGGTAAACCGGGTGGCAGGCCTGGCGGAAGGCCGGGTGGCGGCGCGCAACGCTCTGGCCCGCGTCCCAGCGGCAAGCGGAACTTTGGCCGGAAACCGAAGTAGTTGAGCGGCATCTACCCACGAGGAGACATGGATGGCGATTCAAATTGGCGCCAAGCCGGATGCTGGATTCGATGACCCGATCGGGATGCTGACGGATTGCCATCGCCGTATCGAGCAGTTTCTGGGGATCCTGTGCGTGGTGGCGGAACGCGCAGCCGGGCGTGGCCTGACCGGAGAAGAGACCGCAGCCGTGCGTGCTGCGCTGCAGTACTTTCGCACCGGAGGCGTGCGGCACACGGCCGACGAAGAGGAATCGTTGTTTCCGCGGCTGCGCGCCGAGGTGAGCGACGAGAGCATGGCCAAGCTCGATGCGCTCGAGACCGATCATGAGACGGCCAACGATCTGCACGAGGCGGCGGACGGGATCTACTCCGAGTGGATGGCGAACGGGGCATTGAGCGATGAGCGCGGGAGACAATTGCGCGCCGCGACGGACCGGCTGAAGGCGCTCTATCACGCGCACATTGCGATCGAGGAGTCGGTGGTGTTTCCCGAGGCGGCGAAGGTTCTGGATCACGCAACGGTTGCTTCGATGGGGCAGGAGTTTCGGGCGCGGCGAGCGTGAGGGCAGCCCAGGAATGCTGAGCTGGTCACACAGGTGCTGCGCAGGTGTTGGGGGGCTCTTATAATCCGCGCATGCCGGTTCCCCGCGCGATGCTTCTATTTCAAGTGGACTATATGATCTGGGCTGACGGGGAGATCCTCCGCGCCTGCGCGACGCTTTCGGACGACGAGGTGAAGCGCGATCTCGAGATCTCGCACAGCAATATTCTCGGAACTTTGCGGCACATGTTTGTCGCGGAGTACGACTGGATGGTCCGTCTGCGCCATAGCATGGCGGGGCCGGAGGAGGAGGTCGATCCGGGACTTCTCTTTCCTGAAGGAGCGTTGGGGCTGGGTTTTGCCGAACTCAGAGAAGAGTGGAGCGCTGTTTGGCTTTCGTGGCGAGAGTATGTTGAGGCTTTGCCCGAGGCGGCTCTTGATCGCGACTTTGTGGCCATGGGGGACCGTATTCCCCGCTGGAAGCTGATACAGCATGTGGTGAATCACGCAACGCTGCATCGCGGACAGGTGGCGGGGATGCTGCGTCAACTGGGCAAGCAGCCACCGTGCACGGACCTGTTCGAGTACGAAAAGGTGCAGACCGCCACGGCCCTCGAGCGCTCGTGAGCACTCAGGGGTTTGCAGGGAGCGAGCTGAGGTAGCGGACCAGGCTTCGCAGGTCTTCACCCGCGATGGTTTTCTCGTACGAAGGCATCGGGTTCTTCATCCCAGTGCTTGTGGTGGGCGGCGGACTCACAATCGCGGCTCGTATCTGATCCGCGGTGCGCCGCGTTCCCACACCATTCAAGGATGATCCGATGTCGCCGCCTTCTCGTCCGACGCGATGACAGAGGAGGCAGTTGTTGTTGGCGATGAGGCTTTTTACGCGATCGGCATTTGCCGGCGCTGAAGCAGCCGGACCGGGAGCCGTGGGGCCAGGAGCGGACGTTGGCGGCTGAGCGGCCGGAGCAGCAACCGCCGTACCCAAGGGCGTGAGGCGGAAGAGACCACCCGGATTGGCGTCCTCGATCATCCAAAGCGCTCCGTCGGGAGCCACTTCAACGTCGCGGACTCGGCGGCGCACGTTCCAACGCTGGACCGCGCGCGCGCCTCCCTTGCCGTCGAACATGATGCGAACAAGCGCTTCGGATGCCAAGCCGCTGGCAAAGGCCGAGCCGTTCCACTGCGGAAACATCGCGCCCTTGTAGAACATGAGATTGCCGGGCGCAATTACAGGCACCCAGTAGATGACAGGCCTGGTCAGGTCGGGGCGCGTGTCGGGACTGGGGATGGGAACGCCGTTGTAGTTGCGGCCGTAGGAGACGAGGGGCCAACCGTAGTTTCTGCCGCGCTCGATCAGGTTCAGCTCGTCGCCGCCGCGGGGACCGTGCTCCAACTCCCAGAGGCGTCCGTCGGGGGCGAAGGCCAGACCATAGGGCGTGCGGAAGCCGCTGGCCCATGTTTCAGACGGTGTGAGGTTGGGGCCGGAAAAGGTGTACATGCGGACGATGGGGGCCGTTTTTGCCTTCTCGGTGTCCTCGGGCGGATCGATTACTGGGACAGTGGCCGCGCCGGTTTTGCCAGCCATGGGATTACCAGGGGCCGGTTTGCCATCGAGCGTGAGGCGCAGGATTTTGCCGAGCGGCTGGTTGGGATCCTGGGCCGGAGTCATGCGCTGCCTGTCGCCGACGGAGAGGTAGAGATATTTGCTGTCGGGAGAGAAGGCGATTGGCTGCGCCAAACTGTCCACCCTCGCCCCGTTCGCCGTCGCGCCAGATGACGTGGAGGTCTTCAAGGCTTGCCGAACCGTTGCCGATGTTGAGCTGGGCGCGTGCCAGTGCGAGGCTGGAACCGCC